>Ga0187833_10001704_pt1 | contig 24696 bp, 20 predicted proteins | sample ETNtaG_37_FD_167968 | JGI IMG/M metagenome (GOLD analysis project Ga0187833, IMG submission 167968) | Marine microbial and viral communities from oxygen minimum zone, Eastern Pacific Ocean - ETNP2014_SV_400_PacBio MetaG (Illumina Assembly) | ecosystem: Environmental > Aquatic > Marine > Hypoxic...
CAGCAGAAAATCCAAGAGAGAACCCTTTGCTTAATTCCATTTCAGCATAAACACCTTTTGCCGTATTAAACGGATCAAAGTTGTGTATTTCAGTTCCAAACCCAGTTCGGAACAAATAGGGCGTTTTATGATTGCTGGATGTTGGGATTCGCATCATGAGCCCCGGACGTGTGTAAGCTACGCGCGTAGAACCTAAAACCATGGAGCCAAGTAAAACCAAGATGTATATATATTTTGTGATCTGTCTCATTGAATCATTTATTGATTATTGTCTATAGGCATACCTATTACTGGTATTCTTCCCAATCAATAACGTATGAATAACCGATAAATGCACCGAAATCCTGCGGCACATAAAGATCAAATTTTCCCACAGCCCCTGGCAACAAACTTGCATCGGATACGATGCCCGTATCAAAAGTGTTATAAGACCCTTTTACAAATGTAGTCAGTGTCTTTGTTTCTCCGCTCCAATTCTTGCGAAAAACAAAATCTACTTTGACAAAATCCGATCTGCGACCGCCGATATTTTTAATTTCACCCTTAAAGATAATATTCCCCTGACCGTCTTTCTTCTCTGAAATATTGCCTACCAAAACACAATTTGCAGAAAAATTTGCACTGGCATTTCTGGCAGAGTTATTTGATGACGTATATCTAGGTTGTGCCAATTTTGGCATGGGTGGCGGTGTATAACTTTCCCGAATCTGTTCCGGAACATATTCCTGCGTATCCTCTGTGATTACATTATCAACAATCCGGACAACCTGAGTACGATCTACAATCAAGTATCCAATCAATGTTTCAACTTTGAGTGATTTGTCATCTTGGTAAATGATTTTTCCAAATACAGTACTTCCATTTTTAAGGATAATTTCCTTGGAATAAATGGTAAGTGGATTCACCCACATTTTACTTAAGGCTTTCAAATCATCAATTTCTTGGGAAAGATGTTTGAATTCTGCTGAAAGTTTTTTGATCTCGAAATTTAATTCATTCAGAATGAAATCCTTACTTGGGCTTCCCATGGCTTCCATGGTTTGCGGAACAGTAACGGAAATTCTTTCAGACCGTGCAGTGGCAGATTCGTTGGCACTGCCTGTTTCAGCCTTTCCTTCATTTGCATCTGCAACTGATTTGCTTGGCTTTTCTGTGGAAAGGGCCAAATCACCAATATCCTTTTTACCATCCAATGTGATAATCATCTCCGCAGACCCAAATTCATCATGGGTTGCCTGAAGGACATAGTCGCCTTCGTCTAGTTTCTTAAATTTGAATTTTCCATTGCCTCCAGTCTTGTCTTCCTTGACTACATCCCCACCAGATAAAAGTGTTAGAACAGCTTTTTTTACCTTTTTACCGTCTGAATTAACAACTCTTCCAGATAGGGTTACCCCCTTAGCGAACGCAAGGGTTCCTATTAGTATATAGACGACTGTAGCGAATACAAATCGCTTTTGTAGGCTTTGTGTTAGTGTCATGTTTTACCTCGGATTATGAACACTTGTAGCATCAAAATGCGCTAAAGCTAAAAGATTTTACTGCCAAATCACCATTGTGTCAAGAATTTATGGAAAGTTCAAAATTTGAACGAATCTTTAATTAATTATGCATTTTCGAAAGTTTCTAGCATTAATTAACCATTCCGAAGTTGTGTCTGATTTATAATAGTAATAATACAATAATGGATCATTGAATGCAGTGATCCGTTTTATCCATTGAACCAAAATAATTTCTGATTGGCACGAAAAGATTTATATAAACTGTCCATAGAATCGATCACATAATATCGATCTTGGATATTGCTATAGTCAAAACAGGTCATAATCATTTCTTCTATATTATAAGGTAAAAACTTAGATCGTGAACTTTCGCCTTTTGCGCATTTGACTACATTGGTAACCTCGTCAAGTGAAGAAATAATCCCGGCACCGTATATTTCGTAATCCATATCATTGGCAACTCGACGGAATGAATCGGTGTCACCTGTATTTTTGATCAACCCAAACTCATAGGTCCACCAAGCAAAATTCTGGAGTCGCTTTAAGTTATGTGCCACCAGGTCTGGACCCAGCCCTCGCTCATCTTTAAGGATCTCGTCCCCCAAGGCGCCAATTTCCCACATAAAGTCTGCATATTTTTTATTCATAAGAAATGGAATATGGCCTTGGATATCGTGAAAAATATCCGGCTCCGGGGTATATCCCTCATCATTTTTGATATCAATACCAGCATATTTTTCGGCAAAACGAGGTGACTGGCGAATAATTTCTGTTACTGGAAACTGTCGTTTTTTATTAATATCAAAAAACAATTCTTCATCAAGAAATCCGGCTACAGAAACCAATGTCCACCCAGTAGAATTTTCAATCAAGGGAGAAATGGCTTCAAAATCAGGAAACATATTATTGGGTATTGGTAAAGATCGAAGTCCCAACAAATATTCCCGCGATGAATATTGGTCTAAAAGAAATTCCAGGTTTTGGAATAGATCCGCCCATATGCGGTTTTCCAGGTTCAATACATTATCGTAATCCTGTGGTTTAGTATAATCGTCATTTTTACCAAAAATACGGATTCCCCCAATAGTGTTGGGAATAACATTTTTAAATAAATGATCGTATTTCGTAGATTGTGAAACCATATTATAATAATCTAATGATTAGAATTTAAGAGAGATCTCTATTCCATCCTACCATAGCCAAATGTAAGTGACTGCGCGATTCCTGCGACCAAAATCCATATCGGAGCGCAAATCACAATCAGCTCTCATATCAGCTGCATCGCGGTTGAACATTGTGTAGTCTTCACCATTAATCACGGCCTGGAACCTCCCTTCCTGCTCCCCGCACCACTCTCTAGCCGCATCTCGCAATTTTCCCGAGCCGTGCCCCGTAATAATCTTTATAGCTCGAATTCTGCCTTCAAAAACAGATTGGCTAACGGTGGTTTCTAACAGCGATATGGCACTCTCAATGCTATGATTTGAATGCCCAATATCAATGATCTTTAATTTTTGATTACGCATTACCGGCGTCTATTTTACAATCTTTACCCTAACTTTCAGATTCAATTTAGGGGGAATTTTATGCGAAATATTACTTTAGGCCGTACAGGCGCTGAAGTATCAGCAATTAGCCTTGGGACTTGGTCTTACGGAGGCGCCAACAAAAGTGGGAAATTACCGGTAGGCTGGGCAGGACAAACAGATAACGATTCAACAGCTGCCCTAAAGCGCGCATGGGAACGGGGTATCAATCACTGGGACACTGCCGATGTGTATGGGAATGGCCGATCCGAACAAGTGATCGGTTCAATGTGGGGGGCTATCCCCCGCAAGGATATTTTTATCGCCACAAAGGTTGGTTGGGATCGAGGATATAAAAAGCATTGGTATAATATTGATGTCATGCGACAAAACATGGAGCGATCTTTAATTAATCTGAAAACAGATTGCGTAGATCTCATGTATCTTCACCACTGCAATTTTGGTGAAAATGAAGAATATTTTAATGACGCGGTTGAAGTCATTCGAAAGTTTAAGGACGAAGGCAAAACAAGGTTTATCGGTTTATCAGATTGGTCATCTAAAAAAATTATGCAATTCATTGAACGGTGCGATCCTGATGTAGTTCAGCCTCTAAGGAATGTGATGGATGACACTTATGAATCCAGTGGATTAAAAAACTATGTGGATAATCATAATTTAGGAATCTGTTTTTTTTCACCCATTAAGCATGGCTTACTTACTGGTAAATACACTAAGCAGGCACAATTTGAAGATGGAGATTTTCGCAGTCATGAAAAGGCCTTTAGTGATATGGAATTCCTCCAAAAAATGCTGGACAATAAAGCTAAACTGGATGAACGATTTTCGGATCATCTCAGCCCTGTGATTCATGGTGTGGTGAATGCACTGTTTTCAGATTCCCCCACGGGCTGTGCTCTTTTGGGTCAACGGAATGTTGACCAGGTGGAAGCAGCGGCGGCATTAGGGGACCTGCTTTCAAATGAAGATTCCGATTGGGTAAAAAGCCTTTACCAAACCAATTAATTGTCTTTCTCCTCCCAATTCAATACCAAGGGTTTTGCTCTTGAAAAGGGCGTTTTTTCATCAAATCAGATTTCTGCACTTGAAGCTGAATTTGATCGCATCATTTCTCAATTACAATTCAGCGGGGAACACATTAATGCCCGTTGGGGGAGTGAATTAACACAACAAGTCGACAATTCTGATTCGGAAGTGACCCATACCCATAATGTCCAAAGCTATTCTTCTATTATGTTGGAAATGGTACAACATAAAAAACTTTTGAATCTTTCTGAATCCCTGATTGGTCCGGACATTATTCTTCACCATACAAAACTTTTTTTGAAGCCCAAAAAAAAGGGATCATTATTTCCTCTCCATCAGGATTGGTCGTATTTCCCTACTAAAAAGAATTCCATGATCGCAGCGGTAATCCATCTGTCTGATTCCACAGAAAAAATGGGGTGCTTTCGGGTTATTCCCGAATCACATAAAATGGGAAAAATAGAAAATTCTGATGGCCATTCTCGAGTGCCAGAAATTCACGATAATTACACTTTAGATTCTGCAGAACCTGTAAAAGCGAAACGGGGGGATATCCTATTTTTCCATTGCTGCACAATTCACGGTTCAAAGCCAAATTTATCCGATAAGCCGAGAAAAACGATCTTAATCCAACTCTATTCAGGAAAAGACAAAGTTATTGAAAACAATCAACATACCAATGTTCAACTGGTATTACGGGGATGGAATCATCATGCTACCCGAAATTCCGTAAGTAATATAAAAAGTTAATCTTTTAAAAAAGTGCTTGTGCCCCATCCCGCCAACATCGCCAACAATACAGATGGCAGCATTACATCTAATTTATTTATATAGGCTTCAAGCGTTGAAATATTGGGCACCACAAATTTGAAAAAGGGAATACACAAGAATCCTGTAACCATAGTGGCGATAGCCCCTTTTTCAGTATAATCATTCCAGAAAATAGATAAAATAATCACAGGACAAAATGTAGCGGCAATCCCGGACCAACCAAAGATCACAAACCAAAAAACAGTACGGGTTGGGGACAAAACTGATACAGCTAAGGCTACACCTAAAGCAAGTATTGCCAGGGTCAGGGTAACTTTTTTGGATAAACCCATAAGCTTTTTTTCATCTACATCCGGATGGAGGATCTGCTGGTAAAAATCACGGGTGACAGCGCTGGAAGCGACAACCAAAAGTGAATCAACCGTGGACATGACAGCCGATAACACTGCTGCAATGTAAATACCAATAATCAGGGTAGGCATAACTTGTCCCAGAACCAATGCAAGAACATCTTCTGCAGCATTGCCTAAAATCATTTCCGGATTTTCTCCCGCTTCTGTAAGCATATATCGTCCTAGAATCCCAATGGCAACCGCAGACGTGTCTGTCAGTAAAGTATAAAAAAGAGCAACCCACTTCCCTTTCTCGATCTCGGCTTCATTTTTGATAGCAATGAATCGTACGTAAACCTGAGGCGATCCCATAAACCCAATCCCAATAGATAAAAGCCCTAACACTGCAACAAAATTCATGAGCGTTAATCCCCCGGGACCCCATATATCTAGCAACCACGGATCAATGGACCGTAAACCTTCTATAATAGATACGTCTCCCGACAAACTAAAATACGCAACAACCGGCAGAAGCAGAAGTCCCACAAACATAAGCGATCCCTGGAAAAAATCAGACCAGGCTACTGCAAGAAATCCACCAGAAAAAATGTACATGACAACAATTCCGAAACCAATGGCAATGCCGGTGTAATAATCAAGCCCAAGAAAAGACTCAAAGGTTTTTCCAGTAATATCAATCTGGGCGCTCACATAGATCACCACAAAAAGGGAGAGTGCCGTAGCAGCAACAATCCGAATTGTGTGCGTGGTGGATTTAAAATGACTCACCAAAAAATCCGGGATTGTGATGGAACCATATTCGTCAGTCATACGCTTGAATTTTCTGGCCATGTATTGCCAGGAAAGCCACACGCCGATGACTTCTCCTACAACGATCCATAGAGCGCTTACGCCCATCATGGCGCCCATTCCCGTAACGCCAATCAGGAGCCAACCCGATTCTCCTGTAGATCTGGCAGATAAAGCCGCAATCCAATATCCCAACTTTTTCCCACCTACAAAATAATCAGATATGTTGGATACACGTTTAGATGCAAAAAAGCCGATACCTAAAAGAATAGCAAAATAAAGGGCAAGGACAATCAGTTTAAGAATCAAGAATTATTCCCTTCAGGTGGAAACAGTACCTTCATGGTTGGATAAGGAATTTGAATATTATTCTGTGAGAATTGTTTATATATTTCTGTATTCACTGCGTCCACCGTCCGACCGCGAATTTCAGGTTTATGAATCCAGAACAGGAGTTGAAGCTTCAGCCCATGGTCACCAAATTCACGAAATCGTACACGAGGTTCCGGTGTTTTTAAAACATTTACATTATCTAACGCAATGGCAACCAAAACATTTTTAACTTGATCTAAGTCTGAATCATAAGCCACATGGATGGTAATTCGTACCCGTTCGGTTTCACCGGGACCACCGCTTTCGTTCACAATTTTAGAAGCGGCAATAACAGAATTAGGTATGGTAATCTCAATATCATCACGGGTCATAAAGCGAGTGGATCGCAGTCCCATTTGTTTTACATAACCCCGTTCGCCTGTGTCTAATAAAATATAGTCTCCTTCCTTGAAGGGTGAATCAGCCATGAGAAAAATGCCGGCGAAAAAATTGGCCACCGTATCTTTCGCAGCCAAACCTAAAACAACACCCAAAACACCGGCCGAAGCCAGGATGCCATTAATATTAATATCCCAACTTAAGAAAATAAAATAAATGCCAAACAGGCCAATGCCAATCTTTCCCAAATTATTAAAAAGTGGTAATGTTTTTTGTTGCAGAAGTGGGTTGGTTGTTTTCTTCGATGCCCATTCCATAGAGACCACTAGTACTTTCATCACAATGACCAGCCAAATTAAAATCGTGATTGTTTTAAAAATACCTACTAATGCAAAATCAAGATATTCCGGGAGTCCTGCCGTTTTAACCGCAACTGAAAATCCAATAAAAAGGATGGTGTAAAAAATAGGGCGATGCAATAACTGGAGTATCTGGTCATCGAGACTTGTTTGGGTTTTATCGACGACTCGTTTAAAGATTCGTGTAAAAATTAGATCCGTTATTTTTGCAGCAATCACAGCTCCCCAAATAATCAGAACACTCTGGAGGATCGGATTGGAAAGGGCTGCGCCATAATTCTCTTGGAACCAACTCATCATAGCTCTAAATATAAAACAAGTCAGTGTAATATTATTATGTGATTAATAAAATGATGGGTTAGTTTTTACTATCATTTATTTTAATAATACTCAAGCCCAGTGGCATAAATATGACTAATCTCAAAAATAAGTTTTTTCTATTTATTGGATTTATTGCTGTATTATCCTGGAGATGTACCCAAGACATTAAACATTCAAACTGGCCCACTTATGGGTGGATCGTATCTACTCCTGAAGAACAAGATATGAATCCAGATTCCCTTTTAACATTAAGCAAAAAACTTGAGAGTGGAGACCTGGGTTACATTGATGGCATGTTAATCATTCGCAATGGAAAAATCATTTTTGAAGAACAATATTCCAATAATTATGATTCACTTTTCAATACAACAAACACAGAACCGGGGAAGTACAATTATTATGATCCCAATTGGCATCCATATTATAAAGAGACCAAACTCCATACAATGCAATCCGTAAGCAAAAGCTTCACGGCAGCAGCCATTGGCATAGCAATCAAAAATAGGCAGATTTCCAGTGTCAATGAAAAAGTCATGGATTACATGGATGGATATGAGTCGCTAACTCCGGATATCAGGCGGGATGCTATGACTATCAAAGATGTACTCACCATGACGACTGGAATTCTCTGGGATGAATTGTCCATGCCTTACACAGATACAAGCAGTACTTGTGTCAAAATGGAAGCTACTAATAATTGGATAAAATTTGTTGTAGACCAACCTCTGGCGTTTGAGCCCGGTAAAAAATGGGAATACAGCAGTGGGGCTACCATGTTATTATCTCATATTATTAAAGAAGCAACAGGAGAAGACCTCGCAAAATATTTAGAGAACAATCTCTTTAACGCTCTTGGTATCAAAGATTATTTCTGGAAACATATACCTACAGGGCTTACAGATGCAGAAGGTGGTCTGTATCTTACGCCAAGAGATTTGGCCAAGTTTGGTTACTTGTATTTAAACAATGGTAATTGGAATGGGGAACAAATCTTGCCTAAAAATTGGGTAAAACTCAACACTGAAAAATATTTTAATACTTTATGGCCCGCATTCAAATATGGATACCAATGGTGGCTCATCCCTTATGGTGAAAATCAAATTACCATGCTTGCGTCTGGTTTGGGTGGACAAAGAATGCTCGTTATTCCAGAGTTGAATATTGTGGCCGTTTTTACAGGGTGGAATGTTTATGATACTCCAGCATTAGACTCCTGGATGGCCATGCACAAGTTGATCAATGCTGTTTTGAAATAACAAATTTGTTATTTTGTCATAACCATTTTTTTTGTGATTGTGTTTGATTCCATTTTTAATTGACATAAATAAACACCGCTGGGTACAGTTTTTTGATTTTGGTCAACACCGGTCCAAAGGATATTATGGTTTCCTGCGCGCTGAAATCCATCATGAAACTTGTAGACCATTTTCCCCATAATATCATAAATAGCTAATTCAATATTGCCTGATTCTGGCAATGTATAACTGAATTGAGTTGACGGGTTAAATGGATTCGGATAGTTTTGGCTCATATTAAACTGGGATGGAATTTGTGGATCGTTTTCATTGCTTAATTCTTCATCATGCTCGATCATGAAAATATGAGGTTTGTCTGCAGCAAAACTAGCCGATGAAAAAACCAGATCACCATTGCCATCATTATCTATATCCCCTGTGAACAATTTTGCGACTCGTACTTTGCCTTGGTCTTGCTCAAGGGCACTACCGGTTGTTGTAAAGTCGTCTGTAGTATCATCCATAAAAATCACATGTTCAGTATAGCTAGTGACACCAAAAGGATCATCCCCTACAAATTCCCAATCGTAAACAGCTTCATTGTAATGACCAGCAATATACAAATTTGGGATTCCATCACCATCAGCATCTCCTTCACTGATCTCTCTTAAGCCACCAATATAACTTGTAAAATAATTAAAATTATCAAAGGATAGTTGGCTGACATCATCAGTGCCCGAGACAGCATAAAAATACCCAGGTGATAGCAGAGTTCCTCCATCTAGAGTATTAGTCCCTGATGTCACCGCAAAAAGCTCATTTGAACCATCGCTATTAATATCGGTCACAATCATACTTTGGTTCCCTCGTTCATAGGCGCTTGTGCTGACATAAAAATCTGTTTGGTATTCATAAGCATCTTCACCAGTACTTTCATAAATAATAATATGATAATATTCATAGCCAATGATGTAAATCTCCATAAATCCGTCCTGATCCAAGTCACCAACTGAAATATTATAACCACTCCAGTTTGTCCAGGTGGGATCTTCATATTCAATAACCCAAGTTGGATCGCTGAAATCAGTATTTTCCAATTCAAAGATTATAAGCCGGCTACTGCCTGTGGCCCCCCAAGGGCCATCCATCACAGAGACAATAACCTCAGGGTTGGCATCGCCATCTAATTCAGCAACAAAAATTTGTCCAGCCTCCCAGACACTGTCCAGCCCCATATCCCACGCTGCCGTCGGCGTGGATAAAAAAGATGACGAGTCAGTGCTCCATTCAAATACTTGAAAACCATTTTGGTTGGGTACTCCTGGCTCAGTATCTGATAAAGAAAGAATTTCCATATAACTATCACCATCCAAGTCTCCTATTGCTACACTTGAATAATTATCGGGGGAACAGCTCAAATCATAAAATGTATGAACCCACTGAAGTCCAATTGAGTCATCACCTGTAGCTTCATAGTGGTAGATGCCGTTGCAATATTCTCCTGTATATGAACTGGATACAATAAAATCACCAAATCCATTGCCATTAAAATCATAAGGACCAACCATACTCCAAGGCGGACCGGCAGGGAATAAACCACCAGCTCCCCAAGGTTCATTGTGCCATTTCAAAGAATAAGAACTATCAATTTCTTGGGCAGAAATACATGATAATAAAATTATAATGGTTAGATTTTTCATTTTAAATCTCCTTATAAATAGTGATTTTTGGTTGCTCTTCGTTTATCCAATTTAATTTAACTTAACCCATCAACTATGAATTTTTCTAATCATTTTTACATTAAAATCTCCTTTTGGTTGTGCCTAGCATTCCTAATTGGGCAGGAGCCATTTCTTGAAATTCGACCATTTGCGACTCCATCTTTTGAACAATATCCCGCTAGACAGCATGTAGACCATCAACTACCAACATCCAATATACAAGATGGTGTTTTTTTAAGATTGGATGGTGTCTCTTATGATGAGGATGTAGTTTACCCTGATTGTATTACTGGCTCTTCATGCTACGATGGTCATTCCGGAATTGATTTTCACATGCCTTTTAATACACCAATTTTAGCTCCAGCAGGTGGCTATGTTTTATGGGCGGCTTTTTCACCCCCAGCTGATCCGTGTCCCGGCGGCATTGAGCCCAATGGTGATCAGGGCACCATTATTATTGCCCATGGGAACAATTATTTCTCGTGCTATTTGCATATGAATCCACCACTAGCTGTCTCGGTTGGTGAAACTGTAGAGACGGGTGATACATTGGGGTATAATGGTAATTCTGGTTGCGCAATTGAAGCGCATTTGCATTTTGAAATGAGAAAAGACAGCTGGGTTTTTGAGACTAATGAGTCATATGCAGTTGACCCTTATGGATGGTGGGGCGATGGGACAGATCCAATACAAGAGATACACGGTAATAAAAGTGAGTGGCTTTGGATTTCAAATGATTTGGTGGATGATGGAGACAATGGCTTTCAGCGTTACCACGGACCTAATTGGACTTATTTAGATATGGGGCATGATGGTAGTTCCTGGAGTACACCTGCAGTAAGTGACTTAGATGAAAGTAGACATTATGCAATTTGGGTGCCGTGGTTAGAAGATGTAGGTGAATATGAAATTCAAATATTTATTCCAGAAGGATCAAACCCCACAACAAGTGCAAAATATGAAATAGTCGTACAGGATGATGGCGCAAACACAAAAACAATTGTAGAGGTGGATCAGAATACAGCTCTTGGACAATTTAGTACAATAGCAACAATGGAACTGCCAGCTGGATCAAATAGTAGTGTGATCTTGCGAGATATTATAGGAGGATCGCCAACAGGCGAAAATGTTATTTTTGATGCTATAAAATTTGTAAACACCACCACTTCAATTACCAATGAGACAAATCTGCCATTGGGTTTTACACTTTACCCCCCTTTCCCAAATCCATTTAATCCCAGTGTAAATTTTCGATATGAGACCTTTCTTTCAAGTGATGTAAAAATTGATATTTACAATATTCGTGGAGAAAAAATAAATTCATATCATCAGCAAAACGTACAACCCGGGATTCATGATTTTCATTGGACTGCAATCTCTGCTTCCGGAGCAATTATCCCTTCAGGAATTTATTTTTATACCATAGAATCAAATGGGATAGTTCACTCTAAAAAATTAATATTTATGCAATGATTACCTCTATGAACTGCATAAAAACAAACCTATTTCTTCTTTTTTTCTTGGCAATTTTCAGTTGTCAGCCACCAAGTCAAACTCAATCAATGCTTATGAATGACATTTCCATTATTCCAAAATCAACAGAAACTCAAATCCTGAGTGGCACCTTTGAATTGAAAACAATCCAAGGCATAATCACGAAAACCAGGTCGAACGAAGAAAAACAAATAGCCAAATTTTTTCAGGAATATTTCAAGCCTATAGCATCCCTATCGGTATCCCAATCTAAATCTAAACAGGGTCAAATCATTATATTCCTTGATGAATCCCTGGCATTGCCTGAAGAAGGCTATGAATTGTCTGTAGGGGAAAATCATGGGATCGAATTAAGAGCCAGTTCATTTTCGGGTCTTTTTTATGGTTTTCAAACATTTAGGCAACTCTGTCCGGTGGAATTAGAAGAAGGAAAAAAGCCCGAAAATTCGCGTATTCAAAATTGCAAAATTGTTGATTACCCAACTTTTGGTTATCGCGGGATGCATCTTGATGTGTCCCGTCACTTCTTTGATGTGAATTTTATTAAAACATATATCGACATGATTGCCCTCCATAAAATGAATGTCTTTCACTGGCATCTGACAGATGACAATGGGTGGCGGATCGAGATCAAAAAGTATCCGGAATTATCTGAAAAATCTGCCTGGTGTGTGGATCGCACAGAAGAGCCGTGGAAAAAACAGTCGCCTATTCAACCTGGAGAAAAAGCAACTTATGGAGGATATTATACTCAAGACGAAATTCGAGATGTCATCCAGTATGCTTCGGACCGTAATATTCTAGTGATTCCAGAAATTGAAATGCCGGGACACACATCTGAAGTATTCGCAGCTTTCCCAAATCTTTCATGTAAGGGAGATACACTGCCTGTTAATCCCGGATCTTATTGGCCCAATGAAGATATCTTTTGCGCCGGGAATGAAGATGTATTTGTCTTTTTAGAAAATGTCTTGGAAGAAATTGTTGAGCTTTTCCCGGGTCCTTATGTACATATTGGCGGTGATGAAGCACATAAAACAAATTGGAAACAATGCCCTAAATGCCAAAAGCGCATTGAAGATGAGGAATTAAAAAATGAGCATGAACTTCAAAGTTATTTTATAAAGCGTATTGAAAAATTTATTTTATCAAAAAATAAAAAGCTGGTTGGATGGGATGAGATTCTTGAAGGCGGCCTAGCGCCATCTGCAACCGTCATGAGTTGGCGCGGAATGAAAGGCGGGATTGAATCAGCCAAAGCTGGACATGATGTAATCATGTGCCCTGTCAGTCATTGCTATTTTGACTATTATCAGGCCAATCCCGAGACGTCTCCTGAGGCGATCGGTGGTTATACAACCCTAAAGAAAGTGTATTCTTTTAATCCGGTTCCGGAAGAATTGACACAATCAGAATCAAAATTTGTACTGGGTGGTCAAGGTAACCTCTGGACAGAATACGTACAAACACCGGATCTGGCGCAATATCGTGTTTTGCCTCGAATGACAGCGTTGGCTGAAGTCCTTTGGTCTGGGCCCGGTAAAAATTCATATGATGATTTTTATGGAAGGCTCTCCAAGCTCCAAAATCGGTTTAATAGTCTGGGCTGGACCTATGCACCGGGAGCCTTTGTCGTATCCATACATGCAGACCAGAAAAGTACAGAATCAGAATTTCAAGTTATACTCAGTTCTGAAAAACCAGGAGAATCAATACGATTTACCCTTGACGGTTCTGACCCAACACATCATTCAGATGAATATAATCAGCCATTTTCTATTACAGAAACAATAACACTCAAAACGGCTCTCTTTATTGACGGAAAGATAGTTGGAAAAATTTCAGAAAAATCATTTAATTTTCATAAAGCATTGGGGAAATCGGTTAAATATAATATTCCTTATAAACAAAAATATGCTGGGAATGGAGCAATAACTCTCGTGGATGGATTGACCGGAACTACAAGTCATAGTGATGGCTATTGGCAAGGATGGGAAGGCAAAGATTTGGACGTTGTTATTGATTTGGGCAAGCCAGAGTCCATTGAAAATATTTCATTGAGCTTTCTTGAAGCTCATGGTTCCTGGATCTTTTTACCGACAGATGTTATTGTTTCCTTTTCTGATGAAGGGAATTCTTTTCAACATGCAAAGAAAATTTCTTTAAGTGATGGGGAAAATTTTGGTAAAACCAACCGGAAAGTTGTGGATATGAATTCTCTTAATTCATCCGGAAGATTTGTTCGAGTTCAAGCCATCAATCGAAAAATATGTCCAGACTGGCATGATGGCGCCGGAGGGAAAGCCTGGATTTTTGCGGATGAAATCGTTATTCAATAATCTTATAACGGTTTGAGACCTTTGAAAGGTTAACATGAAAAAGATCATTCATTCATTCGTTGCCATTGTGGCCCTTCTGCTCATTTCCTTTTCATTGGAGCCAAGTTTTACGCCAAATGGTTCGCTCTATATTTATAATGGAACAGTTATCACTCTCGAAAATGAGCAACCGGAAGCAAACGCTGTTTTTGTGGATGAGGGGAAAATCGTAGCTGTTGGGAGTGACCCGGAATTACGATTACACCTAAAAGAAACAACCCAAATTATTGATTTAAAAGGCGCAACACTTCTTCCCGGATTTATCGATCCACACACTCATCCCGTAGCATCATCTTTTCTACATGGAATGATTGATTTGAGTGGATTTACACATGACAGCCAAAAAGAGATTTGGAATCATTTGGAATCAAAAATAAATAATTATTCTCCGGGTGAATGGATATTGTGTAAAGGTTTTGATGTGGTTTTGGTTGAGGATCTAGTACCGCCGCATATCACCTATCTTGATTCAATTTCCCCAAACAATCCACTATTGATTTTGTCCTTAAGTGGGCATTCCTATTGGGGAAATTCATTGGCATTTAGTGCGGCTGGGATTAATAAAAGCTCTCCCAATCCCAGCGGGTCTAGCTATTACGGGAGAGATGCAGGTGGAACTTTAAATGGTTACATTTCTGAACAGGCGGCTTTTCAGCCCTTTAGGAATACTGTTATCAATACCATAGGGAGTGATGTTTTGAAAGAAAAATGTGTCATTGTTCTAGATGAATATGCAGCTAATGGGAATACAAGTATCACATCCATGGGGATTACCGCATATGACCCGGATGTGATACGACTATATCAGCATCTCTCATCTGAACAAACATCATTATTGAACAAGGTTCTCCAGAGATTAGGACTCTTGCCACGCAGGAAGCCCACAGTTCGGAATTTTGTTTTTGTCAGAGATGATGCGGATCATTTGTTGCCATTTTCACCAAACAATGGCGATGACTTTTTTAAAATGTCAGGTGTGAAATTTTGGTACGACGGTTCACCTTATACGGGATCCATGTATTTAAATGAGCCGTTTAAATCATCTAGCGTAAACCAAGAAAAAATCCACGTACCATTAGGGCACTCGGGTAAAGCATTGTGGAAAAATGATGAAATTTCTAATCGAATCAAGCAATACGATTCAGTCGGTTGGCAGGTTGCTGTCCATACACAGGGTGACAGAGCCATAAGTGAAACGTTGGATGCTTTTGAAAAATCAGGAATATCAAAAAATTCCAGGCATCGACTTGAGCATTGTTTGCTTCCCTCAAAAAAAGCAATTCAAAGAATGGTCAAACTTGGAGTGTCTCCCAGTTTTCACATTAATCACCTCTGGTATTATGGTGAAGCCTTAGAAGACCACATTATTGGACAAGAACGAACCGATGAGATTCTTCCATTAAAATCAGCAGAAAATAATTCTCTTATTTTTTCAATTCACGCAGATCAACCTATGTTTGAAAGTAACCCATTGAGCTTACTCCATACGGCAGTAAATCGGAAAACAAGATATGGAAATCTATTTGGTAAGTCTAATAAAATAGGTGTAGAACAGGGTTTGAAATCTCTTACCATTAATGCTGCATGGCAGATTAAAATGGAAAATAAGATTGGCTCTATCAAACCAGGGAAGTATGCAGACTTTGTTATTCTAGATCAAAACCCCATGATGGTTGATCCTGAAAAGATTAAGGATATCCACGTATTGCAAACGATTGTGAACGGGAATATTGTTTATAAAAAAGATTGAAGCTTCATTCGATAGTATTTACATATATCTAAAAAGGAATGTAATAATCAAAAAAACAAAAAGCTCAGCTGGGTAGAGCTTGATTTAGGCGTTCTATATAACAACTTTGTATTTATTATTACTTGATACTGACCTGAATTATGGATTCATTAGAACTAATCTCGCTGATGACATCTGCTGACGGCGTTTTATCCAGTTTCAGGCTAGCAATAGCTGCGGCGCTTCCGTGGAAAATATTGTTTTCCATATCTTCAACATTTATTTCTGCTTCACGCAATGCATCTAACACAGAAGCTAACACGCCAACGCGGTTATAATGCCGAATCATCAAAATTGTACCATCTTCTGTTTTATTTCTGGAGTTAACAGCGTTGATGGGTTTCCCTGTTTTGATCAGGGAATCAACAATCCGAACTACTTCATCCGCAATGGCTTCAGATGCCTGGTTCGTAGATGCGGCAATATGCGGCGTGCCGGTAATGGAGCCAGCGAGATCCGTTTGGTCAAATTCAGCGAGACCAGAGCCAGGCTCATTCTCAAATACATCCAAACCGACGCGTAGCGCTTTCTCATCAATTGCTTTATGTAACGCTGCGGTATCAACAATTTCGCCACGTGACGTATTCACAAAGATTGCCTCGTCTTTCATTTTGTTGAAAAATTTTGTATTCAGAAGGTGTTTTGTGTCCGGCGTCATAGCCAGGTGAACACTAATCACATCGGCATTAGCTGCAACTTCATCAATAGATTCACAATAAACCAGGTCAAGCTTATCTGCCTTATCAGGTGTTAAGCTTCGCGACCAGGCAATCACACGCATGTCCAGCCCTTTGGCAATTTTTGCTAGTGCGCTACCAATAGAGCCCAGGCCAATAATACCCAGAGTGCGCCCCTTCAAACCAGCGGCATTTTGGTAGGCCTTCTTTTTCCAATTTCCACTTCGCAAATCTAAGCTGGCATCAACAATTCGGCGGTCACAGGCAATAATATGACCAAGAGCCAGTTCCGCAACAGCATCAGAATTCTTTCCCGGGCAATTGGCAACATAGACACCGCTACTACTGGCTTTTTCCAAGTCGATGTTATTCACACCGGCGCCAGCCCGAATGATAAGTTCTAAACTTTTTCCAGCTTCAATAGTCTCAGCAAACACTTTGGTTGACCGCACAATGAGAATATTAGCATTGTCTATGGCTTCACTCAACTCTTCTGCTTTCAGATTGGGGTTAGATGTTATGTTGGCGCCTTTTTTTTCAAGTGCCAAAATCGCCTTCGGGGATAATTTATCCGCAATTAATATTTTCATTTCTTTATATCACCTTTTTGAGCTACTTATTTGGACAACAAAAAACCCCGCTATTTGGCGGGGTTTTTATAAATATTCTTGTTAATCAGATAAAGGCGTACTCAGGTCTGCACGAAAAAGAAGGACTTCAGATTCATACTTTTCAACAGCTTCGCTACGCGCTTGTAATACCTCTTGGCCTGCACCTGCACCAAATGATGCTTCCAGCATTTCAAAAAGACTCATTTCTTCAGGGTTTAAGTCAGCCCAGCCATCCAAAGCACGTCCTATGGCATACATCCGGCCTTCTCCACCAATAGCTTTGGCATATACCATTAATCGACTTTTGCTGTTATTCTCTTTTTGAGCCTGCCGTACTTTCAGTAAAGCATCGCGATGTTTTTTCCATGCGCCAGCTTTATATTGAACTTTCCAAAATGCAATCATTTTAGGGGGAGACTGAGGGGGATTGTAGGAAAGTTCAGCATCGAATTTCCAAAAAACATTTCCCGAAGTTGATTTCAAATGGGGTGATACAGCTCTGTCCCAATGTGATGGATCGCCAGGCAAATCCTTATATGCATCAAAATCCGTCCAGCCCTGAGGATACGTTGTACGCACGAATTGACCTGTTCGGTCGCCGGCAACTACTTCCCAAGTATTAACTGCGTGGTCAGTGGTTTGATGGAATCTTTCAGTGTGATCTTTTAGGCCTTTTTCAAGCTTCGCACTTTGACCTGATTTTGCCTCGAAATAGTTTGCACGAATGATTTGGGGATTGTCTTTTGCGGAAATCATTACAAAAAATACAAAAAACAATATGAAGGTCTTTTTCATGATTTGTTATCCTGTGTTTTCTAAAATCTAATATAAAACCGCCCTTCTAAACAACATTAGAACAAATGTTGAGCAATATTGGATTGGGGCATCTATCCCTTGGATTGATGCCATAAATTAATTTACAATTCTTTCAATTTGGAAATGAAGTGTTCATACTCTTTACCCAGATGCACATAGCACCTGACCCAGGGATGCATAATATTGTCACCGTCTTTCAAAAATCGCCAGACATGACCAGCGCCATCCAGATCTTCCGCCAGTAAAATATCTCCCCGTTTTATAATCGTCAGGTGCTCTTCGTCCAACTCATCTACATCGCAACTTTTAAACTCTAAGTAACCATCCAGAGTAATTACCAATTGACGTCTTGGAGCCGTATGGGCCAGCTTCGGTCCTTCGCCTTTACTCTGGTCTGGAACCGGTGTGACCGCAAACTGCATTTTTACATCGCCGGAATTATCATCCAGGATTGGATTAACAAACAGGCTGGAGAATAAGCCCACAGACCCTAATCCTTTTTTTTCGGCTAAAGGTAAAGCCATTTTCTTAAACCGCGTGTGTCCGCTATGATCCGTATACATGCGGGTAACGGTGATACTTGAATCCATGTTCGATCCTTGGTCAAGGTTAAGAATTAACTAGTTTAATCTACCCATCGCCCCACAAATGTGGAGTGGTTAATTATTGTTTTTGCATTCCCTCATGGAAAATAATCATCGGCTCCAATCGGTCCACTGAACCGGGTGGCACCGAAGAATGAAAAGGGAGCAAACCCCAAGGAGGGCGGCGCCGACCACTACGTGAAAACTAGCAATATAGGGCAACCGTTCCGATAATACAGTTGCGGCACCAAGAGTAAATTGAATTAAAACCATTCCAACTATCCGCCAAAGAGTTTTATCCAATATGGGTATATTTTTTATGGTGGAACGATAGTGGTACACAATGTATCCAATCACACCGGTAACTATGATGGCTCCCAATCGATGGATGAAATGGAAAATAACCTGAGCCCTGGCTACCATATCATGATCCATATCAAATAACGTGGCGTTTATATTATTGATCATGGTTTCAGAAAAAGTGGGAAACCACAGACCTCCCATGGTGGGAAAATCCGGAATGGCCATACCTGATGCCGTATGGCGCATCAAAGCGCCTAAGATCAGTTGTATATAAACCAATCCGCCTATTAACAATGCCCCTTTTCGAATATCGTTGGAAACATTATTATAGGAACGGACTGATCTTTCAATGGATAAGCCGTATGCAATAAAAATTAACATCATGAAAAAGGTCTGTGCCAATATTCCGTGGATGATAGATACGGGTGTGGGTAGAAAAAACAAGACTGTTATACCGCCAAAAAGCCCTTGAATGACCACCAGGCCAAGGGCAATATATCCGGATTTTTTCAGCCAATTTGGTGCATCTGAAAGACCTAGCCATATGGCTTGAACCATGGTGAAAAAACCCACAATGGTTGCCACCATGCGATGTCCATGTTCATAAAAAATTCCTCCAACCATTTCTGAAAGAGGAAAAGCAAACATTTGTTTACCATAAGTAGTCGGCCAATCTGGAACGGAAAGACCCACTTCGTGGCTTTTTACCAATGCGCCCACAAAAATGAGAAACAATGTTGAAAACACATTCAATTTAGACAGGCGCCGCAGCCAAATGCCTGATGTTGAAACCATCAATATAAAACTCAACTTTATCTATTAATTATATGATTATCGTATCAAAATCTACCCATCTTCCCACAAACAAAAAACCCCGCGAATGTGGATGTTTTAGCAAGCTACATAGGTGGAAATACTTATTAAATTCTTTCCCATTTAAAAAGATCATATAAAAATTGCTGGACAAAAATAAAGGTTCTCTAGCTCTACATGATTTAACGACCGAGAACAAATCCTATGGATAAGAAAAATAAATACACTGCCAAGTTTGTTGATTTCAGCCAAGACAAGTTGTATCGAAATCTGAAACCATCTCAGAAAACATTCATCAAAACGATGGGAGAATCCTACCAGTTGACTTTCCAGGAATTGCGCCAGCTAACAGAGATGACCACAGATTTCAACATGTGGGGAGAATCAACTATCGAAGACCAATGGAATGAGGCTGCCCTTGGCCAAATCACATCCAATAGCCAATCAAAGAAAATCATACTAAACAATATCCGAAACCACTGGTGGGCCTTAAAAGCCAGTCCTACCCAATACGGACCAACCACGTCAACAGTGAAAAACCCCGTTAGGAAGATGCAAAAAAATCTAGGCGAGAACGACGTGTATGGGGATTGCCCGGTGGCATCGGATAAAACGATTTGCTGTAATTTGAAAACCATTGACGCCATTCAAGGATGTGGACTTGGATGCAGTTATTGCAGCATCCAAACGTTTTACGAAGATGGCGCCATTGGCATAGAAGGGAACCTCAAGAAAAAACTGGATCAGGTCGAATTGGACCCAAACAGGAACTACCATATCGGCTCGGGCCAATCGTCCGATTCTCTGGCCATGGGAAACCGGAACGGCGTTCTGGATGCCCAGTTGAACTTTGCACGGAAACATCCCAACATAATCCTTGAATTCAAGACCAAAACAAAGAACGTGGACCACTTCCTGAAGGCGGACATTCCTTCAAATGTATTCGTGTGCTGGTCTCTAAATCCTCAAGTCATCATCGACCATGAAGAGCATTTTACCGCTTCCCTGAAACAGCGGCTCCATGGGGCACGGCAACTTGCCGACAAAGGCGTCATTGTGGGATTTCACTTCCACCCCATCATCCATTACAAAGGATACGAAAAGGATTATGGGAAAATTGTGGACACTATTTTAAACATTTTTTCATCGGAAGAGGTTGGAATGATTTCTTTAGGTACGTTAACCTTCATCAAGCCCGCCATCAAGAACCTTCGTGCCTTGGGAATCTCAAGCAAAGTCCTGCAAATCCCTTTGGAAGATGCGGCAGGGAAACGTTCCTACTCTATGACCACCAAGGAAGAAATTTTCAGAACGGTGTACCATGCCTTTCGCCCTTGGCATAAAAAGGTCTTTTTCTATTTCTGTATGGAGGACAGAAAATTATGGGAATCGGTCATGGGAACATGTTATAAATCAAACGATGATTTCGAAGATGCATTGTTTACAAGTGTCGCCGCTAAAATGGACGCCGGGTCAACTAAAGTTTAATATTACCTTAGCAATACCATTTTCCAATTAGGTTTTATAGTATGTATTATTTTTCTCATTTACTATTTAAGCATCCCACTAAACAAAAAAAACCACGATTATAGGGCCTTAGTTCTTCCAATATTTATAACAATTATCTGTTCTGGATAAATATTTTTTTGAGATTAATTCCCTCCTTAATAAGGGAACATCATTAAAGTTATGGTGTCGTTGAATTATTTGATTAACCTCTTTCTCTGAATATTCTATCCCAGATTCAAACTTTTCAGATAAATATTTTATAATATATTCTTTATCTGACCTTTTCTTTGGCCATCTGGTAATTTCTTCAAATTCATTTACTAACTGATTCATACTTAAATCTATCCACGATTGTGGGGTTTTCATTTGATATAGTTAACAATTTTTTAATAAGACAGATTTGAATCTGTTTTTATTAGCACACTGCCCAAAGTACTAATAATATATCCATTATCTTGTGTCCTTTCCACATTTTTTCCTCCGAACCCTGCATCACTTACTTTTTCATCAATAACGTCTTCAAAATCACCCCATTTATATAGCCATGTATATCCACCATTTTTTGGCTTTGCAACAAATATGAATCCACCTGTATATGTATTAGTTATAGACATTGGTGTTCCACCTTCAAAAAAATATAATCCAGACAATAAAGTCTGATCCAAGCTATTCCCATCCTCGTCAATATCTAAAATCATAACTTTTGCCTTAGAGTCACAAGAATATATATCATAATTATGTGCACATTTCTCTCCTAAGACCATATAGCCTCCTGTCTCTTTTTCAATAATGTCCACTCCCTTTTCAAGATAATCTCCACCATAGGTGTTTTCCCATATTACGCCACCATTTAGACCCGTCTTAACTATCCATATATCCTTATAATATCTAAAATCAAAAGAGCAGGGGTTTGATTGATTACCATGTCCTTTTTCTCCAACCATGATGAGTTTTCCATCATTTGATTCTATAATTGATCTAAAAAGATCATCTTCACATTGACCGCCATAAAATTTTGTTTTTAGTACTGTTCCTGATTGATTAAGCTTTACGAGAATTGATTGCCCTCCATTATTTGTATTCCCACTTGGAGTGACTGGACCACCAACAGCATAATAATTCCCATTACTATGTTCTATGATATCTTCATAGTATGGATACTGGCTGTTATTACCTTCTACGCCTTTTTTTATCCATTCTTTTTCACCATTGGAATCGACCTTTACAATTCCCACCCAACCTGCAAATAAATAACCACCATCGCTTGTTTGAAAAACAGATCTATTGCCCCAATAATCAACTAAACCATATGTGTTTTCCCATTCCTTGTTACCATATAAATCAGTCTTCATCAACCAGGCACTATCATTTTTACAACCAGCAATAATATAGCCCCCTTCATCTGTTGGTTTCACAGCGACTTCATAAGCGCAATCATTTTCCGGGGAAACATCTTTTACGAATGTTATGAGGGCCTGGGAAGTGTCACAGCTACCATCGTCAAAAGTAGCATTATTATTATAATTGGAAGAGGTGCTATCTGTACAACCACAAATATTATTACCACCCCAAATACCTGCACAGTCTTGCTCACAATCGTTCGAAACATCGTCATCACAATTGCCACAATTATCTTGAACTGCATTTCCACCAACAATACCAGCACAGTCTTTAGACTGTTCTTTTTCACATCCCCAAAAACATAGTACAATAAATAGTAGTAATGATCTATGTCTATCCATACTCAAATCTAGTCCTGTAAATAATCCGACAGAAGGAGCAAATCAGAAATATCCACCAACGAATCAAAATTATAATCTGCTAAATCAATTAATTCATCATCATTTATTACAAAAGACAACAAGATTAAAAAATCATCTTCATTGATAATGCCGTCATCATTGAGATCATAAAACGGCCCAAAGTTAAAAAGAAACTTTATTGCAACAGGGCGATGGTCCGAAATATTCTGATCATACTCATTCCACCCACCATCAAGATATTCATCAATTTTTATTGTTTCAACTGATGAATTATTTGGGTCATTAAATAATTCATCAGTAATTAAAATATGGTCAAGATGGGACGGCCAATTAGGGAATGACCATTCTGAACTATTTCCTTGAGCAATTTCAAGATCTGCAAAACGGTAATGAGTGGAATCATCTAAAACTTCCTGGAATACATTATTTGGCGGTGCTTCAGCAATGTCATCATTTAAATCACCCAACACTATTACATTATTATTCGAAAGATTATTATCAATATATTCTTTTAGCAGATTTATTGCGGTATATCTTCTATTTTCCTCATCAGATGAATCATCATAATCAAGAATATTATCTCCACAACATTTAAAATGATTATTGATTATAAAATAATTTTCGCCCATAAAATTGAAATCCATTACCATTGGTGAGCGAGGAAACGCATTCCAATATTCTGAAGTTATGTATATCTCGTAGATATCATTGATTTCTACAGTTTCAGTTTTATAAATATATGCTAAACCGGCAAACCAATTTGATTCATAATAACCAGTATATGCCGTTAATGAATCTAACATTTGTTCAAACATATCAGTATCATCTAATTCCTGTATCGCAAGAACGTCTAAATCCAATAGAGTAATTATATCTGTGACATAATTAACCGTAATTTGATTATTTTTGGGGAACCACTCTATGTTCCAGGTTGCTATATCGAGGGAATTTTCATTTCCAAAGGATAAATCTTCCAAATCTTGGGCAGGCAAAGCAGTAACCAAAAAATATACTGCAAAGATAATGTTTTTAAATATTTTTGGATTGATAATCATAAATACAACTGGAAATGATGAATAAAAATATTTTGCTACAATACAAACAACCCCACGGGTGTGGGGTTGTAATCTGATGCGGATTGAATTTTCATTGGTATCGCATTGCGGGCATATATGGGGCTCATCTTTAATCATTCCCAAATCTACACATCATCCCACCAAACAAAAAACCCCACGAGTGTGGGGCTCGATACAAAGTCTAGAAGACAGTGATGTAATTCATTCACCATCTTCGGTTTTAGGGTTAGAATCATACCAGGATTCCAGGCGCCGAACGCTTGATGAATCCAGACCCAAAGTTTTTGCCTGGATGTCCAATAATTTTCTTTCCCGATCCGTAACGGAATCATCTTCTCTGGCGAGAGCATAAGCTTCCAAATAACCCTTTTCTACCGAAGTGAAAGACTCTGGCATAATGATGTTTGAGAATCCATTTATGGTGGACAATATTTGTTTACGAAACAAAATCATTGGAAGACCTATAATCACACCACCGATCCACCCTATTCCAATCATTGTTTCCATAACTTCAGAAGTTATCAGAAATAAAATACCTCCTATACCCG
>Ga0187833_10001708_pt1 | contig 24675 bp, 24 predicted proteins | sample ETNtaG_37_FD_167968 | JGI IMG/M metagenome (GOLD analysis project Ga0187833, IMG submission 167968) | Marine microbial and viral communities from oxygen minimum zone, Eastern Pacific Ocean - ETNP2014_SV_400_PacBio MetaG (Illumina Assembly) | ecosystem: Environmental > Aquatic > Marine > Hypoxic...
GTGACGCCTTGGCCCATGACCAAGGTGCGCATCGGGGACTATTACGACCACTGGTGCCGGCCCGGGCACTTGACCATCCACGGCGGCATCCCGGAGATGCTGTTGCTGGAGGAATCCTCGACCTGGGAGGAGCTCGAGAGCTACATGGACGATTTCTTCCAGGCCGTGGCGCCGGGCCACCACTTCGTTGCCTCGATCGGCGACACCACGCCACCCAATGCCGATTTCTCACGCCTCGAATACATCGGCGAACGCATCGCCCGTGAGGGCAGCCTCCCGCTCAGGGCCGGCGACTTCCAGCCGCTCGGCGAGGCCGACATGGCCGCCGCCGCCCGGGCCACGGAACCGGCCGCGGTGCCCGAGGTGGAAGAAGCCTACCAGCGCATCACCAACGACGTGCTGGAGGGCGACGAGGAAGCCGTGCTGGTGCACGCCCGCGAGTTGCTCGACCAGGGCTTCGAGGCCGGCGACATCTTGAACAAGGGCATGCTGCCGGCCATGGACGTGATCGGCAGCCGCTTCAGCGACGGCACCGTGTTCATCCCCGAGGTGCTGCTCTCGGCCCGGGCCATGAACCAGGGCCTGGAGCTTTTGGAGCCCCACCTGGTGGGTGAAAGCGGGGGTCCGGGCAAGATCGTCATCGGCACGGTGAACGGCGATCTCCACGACATCGGCAAGAACATGGTGGTCAGCATGCTCAAGGGCGTGGGCTTCAAGGTGGTAGATCTGGGTGCCAACGTCGAGGTCGTCGAATTCGTCGAGGCGGTGCGCGACGAGCAACCCGACGTGCTGGGTCTGTCGGCGCTGCTCACCACCACCATGCCGCAGATCCGAGAGGTTATCGAGGGACTGGAGCATTCGCAGCTCAGGCGTAGCGTCAAGGTCATCATCGGTGGGGCGCCGGTGAACCAGAAGTTCGCCGACGACGCCGGCGCCGACGGCTACGCCCAGGACGCCGGCGAGGCCGTGACGCTGACCAAGAGGTTGCTGCTGGTTTAGCCGGGCCGCGCCGGTCAAACCGGGGATTTTCCCAGGCCGCGGCTGGCGGAACTCAGGCTAATCAGGTCGGCAATATCTTCCCCGACCGGCACCTACGTTGCCTTGCCAAGGCCCCGTTCGGACCCTTCCGGGGCTCTGGGCAAATTCGCTTCATCTTTGATAACCCATTGAAATGTAGCCGTTTTTTTCGTCCGTGTAGCGCCCGTCACAGTGCTTGGCACAGTGCTTGCGAAGTCATCGGCAGATCGGAATGTGGCGCCCCGAACGGGCGCGTAACCCAGAGCCAAGAAGCGCGCCTCGAAGGGGCGCCACCAGGCTAGAACCGAGGTACTGACCGATGGCTATGTCAGTGAATACCAATGCCGGCGCCATGATTGCGCTGCAAAACTTGAGCAAGACCAACAAGGGTCTCGAAACCACGCAGTTGCGCGTCACCACCGGCCTCAAGGTAAATGGGCCCAAGGACGACGCCGCGACCTTCGCCATTGCCCAGAACATGCGCGGCGACATCGCCGGCATGCAAGCCGTCAAATTGGCCCTATCCATGGGCGAAGCCACGGTCAACGTGGCCATCTCGGCGGGCAAGGCGGTTTCCGACCTCTTGATCGAGATGAAGGCCAAGGTGGTGCAGGCCAACCAGGCCGGCTTGGACACCGATTCCATGACGGCGCTGAACAACGAATTCACCTCGCTCAGAGCCCAGCTCGACACCGTCGTGCTGAGCGCCGAGTTCAACGGCAAGAACCTGATCACCTCGGGCGCCACGGCGCTGGCCGTGCTCAGCACCGTCGAGGGCTCGACGATTGCCGTGTCGCAACAGATCATCGATGCCACCACGCTTGACGTGCAAAGCTCGAGCCTGACCGACACCACCGACGCCGGTACGGCGCTGACCCAAATCGACACGGCCATGGTGACGGTCTCGAACGCGCTGGCTTCGCTGGGCTCCTCGGCCAAACGGGTCGAGATCCAGGGCGAGTTCATGGTCCAGCTCGTCGACATCCTCAAGCAGGGCGTGGGCAATCTGGTCGATGCCGACCTGGCCGAGGAAAGCGCCAACCTGCAGTCGCTGCAGATCAAGCAACAGCTCGGCGTCCAGGCCTTGTCGATCGCCAACGCCGGACCGCTGTCGATCCTCCGGCTCTTCACCTAGTTCCGTATTCCCCGCCTACCCCTCCCCTGGGCCCCGCTTTGCGGGGCTTTTTTTTGCCTGCTATGCGATTTCTCTGAACAACGCTTGATTATCGAGTGATATTCGAATAGGTTGGCCCGAAAGGCCGCCAAGGGGGGCTCGCCATGCTGTCGCCGTTCAGCGAAGAGCACGACATTTTCCGCCATTCGTTACGCAGCTTCGTGGCCCGCGAGATCACGCCCAACGTACTCGACTGGGAGGCGGCCGGCCAGGTGCCGCGAAGCTATTTCGAACAACTCGGCGAGCTCGGTTTCCTGGGTCTGGCGCTCAGTCCTGACTATGGCGGCGGCGGCCAGGATTTCTGGTACACCACCATTTTCCTCGAGGAGATGATGCGCTGCGGCTCGATCGGCGTGGCGGTCAGCGCCATGGCGCACGCCGAGTTCGCCACCAAGGTGATCGACGCCGGCGGCTCGCCGGAGTTGCGCGAGAGCTACGTGCGGCCGGCGGCGGCGGGCCAACTGGTGGGCGCGCTGGGGGTCACCGAACCGGGTGCCGGCTCCGACGTGGCGGCGCTCGCCACCCGGGCCGAGCGCGACGGCGGCGAGTGGCTGATCAACGGCTCCAAGATCTTCATCTCCAACGGCTCCATCGCCGACTTCGTCACCACCGCCTGTCGCACCGGCGGTGCCGGCAGCGGCGGCATCTCGCTGATCGTGGTGCCCACCCAGACGCCCGGCTTCCGCACCGGGCGGCGGTTGCGGAAGCTGGGTACCCACGCCGCCGACACGGCCGAACTCTTCTTCGAGGACTGCCGGGTGCCGGGCGGCAACCTGGTGGGCGAGGAAAACCGGGGCTTTAGGCTGATCATGCAGGGCTTCGAGGGCGAACGCTTGGTTATCGCCGTGATGGCCACGGCCCAGATGCGCCTGATGTGGGAAGAGGCCCGGCGTTATGGCCATGAGCGCCACGCCTTCGGGCGTTCGCTCTTGGGCTTCCAGGTCTGGCGCCACCGCCTGGCCGACGTGCGCACCAAGATCGAGGCGGCCCACGAGTGCGCCCAGATCTTCGGCGGCATGGGCTACATGGAGGAAAGCCTGATCGCGCGGCTGCACCGCGATACCTTGGCTTTCACGGTGGGCGCCGGCACTTCCGAGATGATGCGCGAGATCATCGCCAGCTCCTGTGGCCTGACGGGCCAGGCAGCATGAACCAGTCGTCGCCCTTTGAAGTCGTGGTCGCCGGCCTGGGCCAGACCGGGCCTTCGCCCGCCGACGGCCGCTCGATCGCCGAGATGGTGTTGCCGGCGGTACAGGCGGCGCTGGCCGATGCCGATCTCGGCTACGACGACATCGACGCCGTGGTGACGGCCTCGGTCGACCTCTTCGACGGCCTCACGGCCTCCAATATCGCCATCACCGAGGTCGTCGGCGCGGTCATGAAGCCCGAGACGCGCATCGCCGGCGACGGTCTGGCGGCGGCGCTGCACGCGGCCTGCCAGATCCGCGCCGGAGCCTATGAGGTGGTCCTGGTGGTGGCCCACGCCAAGCCCTCGATGGCCGACTTCCAGGACCTCAGCCAATGGGCCCTGGATCCCATCTTTCTGCAGCCCTTGGGCCTCGACTTTTTGGCCTGTGCCGGGTTGCAGGCCTCGGCCAGGGCGGCCGCCGACCCCGAGGCCCCGGAGCGCTGGGCCGAGACCGCGGCACGCCGGCTGAATGCCGCCGACGGACAAAAAAAGCCTGCGACGGCGGCTGATGTTCTGGATTCGCCGCTGGTCGCCGCCCCCCTGCGCGCCGGCATGTGCGCGCCGCTGGCCGATGGCGCCGTTGCCGTGCTGCTGCGCGCCGGCGGCCCCGGTCCCCGGCTTGCCGGGCTGGGCCACGACCTCGATGTCCATCTGCCCGGCGACCGCGACCCGGCGGCCTGGCCGGGCCTGACGCGGGCCCTGGCGCGAGCCCTGAAAAGCGCCGGCCTGGCGGCCTCGGACCGCGCCTTCGATCTGGCCGAGCCTTCGTGCCTCTATGCCCACGAGGAGGAGCTTTTCATCGGCGCCACGGGGCTCGAGCCCAAGACCGAAATCTCGCCCGGCGGCGGCCTCTTCGGCGGGGCCGTACCGGTGGCGGCGGGGCTGGCGCGGCTGCTGGCGGCGGCCCAGCGCCTGCGCGCCGACCCCGCTTGTCGGCGCGCCCTGGTGCAGGGCAGTTGGGGCCCCGCCGGCCAGGGCCAGGTGGTGGCCATCATCAAGGCCGGGCCATGACGGAAGTCGCCGTCATCGGCAGCGGCCAGACCGACCACGGGCGCAAGCGCGACGACGTCTCGCAGCCCGAACTGGTGCGCCAGGCGGTGGCGCTGGCCCTGGCCGATGCCGCCATCGAGCCCGAGCGCCTGGACGCCGTGGTGATCTCCAACATGGAGCTCTTCGAGGGCCGGGCGCTACCTGAACTGTGGCTCGGCGAAGGCGCGTATGCCGCCCGCAAGCCCTGTTTGAAAGTCGCTACCGGCGGCACCTCGGGCACTTCGTCGTGCATCGCCGGCTATCACCAGGTGGCCTCGGGACTGTTCGACGTGGTGCTGGTGGTGGGCTTCGAGAAACATTCCGAAGGTCATACCCAGACCGGCATGGCGCTGACCGATCCCTTCTGGGACCGGGCCGTGGCGGCCGGCGCGCTGGGCAACTTCGCGCTTTCGATCTCGCAGTACATGGCCGAGCGCGGCGTGACCCAGGAACAGGCGGCCCGGGTTGCCGTCAAGGCCAGGCGGAACGCAGCGCGCAACCCCCATGCCCACCTGCAGATGCCCGATATTACCGTCGAAGAGGTCTTGGCCTCGAAGCTGCTGGCCCATCCCGTACACCTGCTGGACATGTGTCCCCAATCCGACGGCGCCGCCGCCATCGTGCTGGCCGGCGGCCAGACGGCGCGCCGGCTGTGCCCCCGTCCGGCCTGGATCAAGGCCGCCGAGACACGCCACGAACAGCCCTTCATCGGCGACATCGACCGCCGCCTGGCCAGCATGCGCACGCTGCGCGAGGCGGCCCGCTCGACCTACGCCAAGGCGGGGATCGCGGATCCGCTACGGGACCTGGACGTGGCCGAGATCTACGAGCCCGTAAGTTACGCCGAACTGGCCTGGTACGAGGCCCTGGGATTCTGTGCCGATGGCGAGGCCGGGCGCCTGATCGACGAAGGCGTGACGGAAATGGACGGGACCTTGCCGGTCAATCCCTCGGGCGGCGTCTTGTCGGCCAATCCTGTTGGCGCCTCGGGCGTCATCCGCGTCGCCGAGGCGGCCAAGCAGGTGCTGGGCCGGGCCGGCGAGCACCAGGTGGCGGGAGTCGAGACGGCGCTGGCCACCGGCTACGGCGTCTACGCCTGGGCCGACGCCCTGGTGCTGGGGGCGACGCCATGAACGAACGCATCAGCATCACCATCGAGATGGCCCAGAGCTGGGGCTACGCCTCGGGCGCCGCCATGGAGCGCTTCAGTGCCGGGCTTCGCGAGCGCCGCATCGAGGCGCTCAAATGCTCGGGCTGCGGCCGGCGTTATCTGCCGCCCCGGCCCTTCTGCGGCAACTGCCACCTGGAGCTGGACGACTGGGTGGCGGTGGCCGACGAGGGCAGCCTGGAGGCCTGGACCGTGGTCAACCTGCCCATGCTCGACGGCCGCACCGGCGAGATGCGCGAGGCGCCCTACGGCATGGGCCTGATCCGCCTCGACGGTGCCGACACCACGTTGAATCATTATCTCGATGTGGCCGATCCCGAGCACTTGGCCATCGGGCTTCGTGTCCAGGCGGTGTGGCGTGACGAGCTGCGTGGCGCCATGGACGACATCCTGCATTTCCGGGTGCTGACGGAGGGGCCATGATCCGCCACGAGAGCATCAATATTCCTTTCAACTATGCCGCCGGCCAGGCCGGCAGCGCCGTCTTGCTGGCCTTGCGTGACGAGGGCCGGATTTTGGCTGCGCGCTGCACCGCCTGCGACCGCGTCTCGGCTCCGGCCCGAGCCTTCTGCCCGGCCTGCGGCAGCGGCCATGTGGAATATGTCGAAGTTGGCCCGGGCGGCGAGCTCTTGGCCTGGACCGAACGCCCCGGCAAGGGGATGTTCGGTCTGGTCAAGCTCGACGGCGCCTCCTCGGCCGTGCTGCACCGCCTGTTGTGCAGCCCGGAGGAGGCGGTCGTCGGCCGCCGCTTCGAGGCCCGATTCGCCACGGAACGCCGGGGCCACATCCTCGATATCGAGGGCTTCATTCCGGAGCAGGGCGAATGACCATCCGTAGCGAACGCGAGGGCCCGGTGCTGATCGTCACCATGGACCGGCCCGAGGCCCGCAACGCGCTGAGCCTGGCCATGCGCGAGGCCCTGATCGAGACCTGGCGGGATTTCCGCGACGATTCCGAACTCCGCGTCGCCATCCTCACCGGGGCCGGCGAAAAGTCGTTCTGCGCCGGCGCCGACCTCAAGGAAATCGGCGCCCATTATGCCGCCATGAGCCCCATCGAACGGCGCGAGCGCGGCGAGCGTGAGCCCGGCTTCGGCGGCCTGACGCGAAACCTGGACGTGGGCAAGCCGGTGATCGCCGCCATCAACGGCCACTGCCTGGCCGGCGGCCTGGAACTGGCGCTGGCCTCGGACATCCGCATCGCCGCCGAACACGCAACCTTCGGGCTGACGGAGGTGCGTTGGGGCCTGCTGCCGGGGGGCGGCGGCACGCAACGATTGCCGCGCCTGGTGCCGCTGGGCCTGGCGCTCGAGGTGCTGCTCACGGCCCAGCCCATCGACGCCGGCCGGGCTTTGGCCGCCGGCCTGGTCAACCAGGTGGTAGCGGCCGACAAGCTGCTTGAAGCGGCCCGCGAAATGGCCGGCCACATCGCCGCCAACGCGCCGCTGGCGGTGCAGGCGGTGCGGGCGGCGGCGCTTCGGGGGCTGCATCTTTCGCTCGATGACGGGCTGCGGCTGGAGCAGTTCTACGCCGAGCCCTTGCGCCAGAGCGAGGACGTCCAGGAGGGCTTGAAGGCCTTCGCCGAGAAGCGCCCGCCCCGCTTCGTGGGAAAATAGAGATCGGGAGACAAAATCATGTCGTACGAAGACATCACGACCCACCAGGAAGGCCCCATCCTGCGCCTGACGCTGAACCGGCCGGCCAAACTGAACGCCATCAGCAGGGCCATGCTGCGCGAGATCCGCGAGGCCGTGACGGCCGCCGCCGAGGATCCGGAAAGCCGCGTCGTGTTGCTCGATTCGGCCTCCGACCGGGCCTTCTGCGCCGGCATCGACGTGGCCTACGTCAAGGACCTCGACGCCTTCGGCACGCGCCAGGTGGGGCGCGAGCTGCACAGCACCTTCTATCACCTGCGCACCACCGAGATTCCCGTGGTTTGCGTCATCGACGGGCTCTGCCTCGGCGCCGGGCTGGAGATGGCACTGAGCTGCGACTTCATGATCTGCTCGGACCGCGCCACTTTCGGCCTGCCCAACATCCACCGCGGCATCCCGGCCATCGTCGAGGCGGCGCTGCTGCCCATCGCCGTGGGTCTTCAGGGCGCGCGCGAGCTTTGTTATCTGGGCGAGAACTGGAACGCCGACAAGGCGCTGCTGCGCGGCCTGGTCAACAAGGTCGTGGCACCCCAGGAACTCGCCGCCGAAGCCGAGGCGCTGTGCCTCAAGCTTGCCGACAAGAGCCCGCTGGCGCTGGGCACGCAGAAGGAAATCATCCACGCCTGGATGACCACCGACGTCGAGGCGGCCATCGAGTTCTCCATCAACACGGTGGTGCTGAACTGGCTCACTGACGACCAGAAAGAAGGCATGGGGTCGTTCCTGGAGGGCCGCGAAGCCACCTTCAAGGGTACCTGAGCATGGCCTCCGACCGAACCATCATCACCTGCGCCCTGACCGGCGCCCAGCAGGGCAAGGCCGCCAACCCGGCGCTGCCCGAACAGCCCGACGAGATCATCGCCCAGGGCCTCGAGGCCTGGCGCGCCGGGGCGGCGATCCTGCACCTGCACGCGCGTGACGAAAACGGCAAGGCGAGCGGCGAACCAGCAATCTTTCGGCAAATCACCGAGGGCCTCAGGGAAGCCGGCTGCGACGCGATCTTGAACCTTTCCACGGGCGGAGCCGTGGCCGGCCTGAGCATCGAACAGCGCCTCGCCGTGGTGCCCGAGCTGAAACCCGAGATCGCCTCGTTTTCGGTCGGCGGCGGCTCCATGCTGGGGCGCTGGGACGAGAGCGCCGGAGAATGGATTAACGACCGCTTCGTGACGCTGTTTTCCAGCCATGCCGAACTGGAGCGCGTGGCCCGGCTGTTTAAGGACAACGGCACCCGGCCCGAGCTCGAGGTCTACCACTCCGGCATGCTCAACAACATCGCCGCCCTCGATGCCCGCGGGGTCTTGCAAAAGCCCTTGCTGGTCAACCTGGTCACCGGCATCCCCGGCGAATGCAACCCGGGCACGGTGCGCAATCTGCTCTATCTCGTCGACCACCTGCCACCGGGAAGCTGCTGGCTGGTAGCGGCCATCGGCGCGCGCAACCACTACCGTCTGCTGGGCGCCGTGGTGGCCATGGGCGGTCACGTGCGCGTCGGCCTGGAGGACAATCTTTACCTCGAGCGCGGCCGCCTGGCGGCCTCCAACGGCGAGATCGTCGAGAAGGCGGTTCGCATCCTGCACGACTTGGGCGGCGAGCCGGCCAGCCCAACGGATGCTCGCCAGATTCTCGAGCTCAAGGGGGGCCAACGATAATGGCTTCGGATCGCCTCGCCATCGACGCCTGGGCCACGCTGATCACGCCCGAGGGCGCCACGCGCTGGCCCGAGGACTACCTGCGCATCTTCCGAAAATACAAGTCGCCGCGCATCCAGTTCGAGGGCCAGACCATCGCCGAGATGGTGGCCGACATGGACGCCTCCAACATCGACCGCTGCATCCTCTCGGCCTTCTACCACAAGGACCTGGCGGTGATTTCCAACGACGAGGTGGCGGAATTCGTGCGCCAGTATCCCGACCGCTTCGTCGGTGCCGGGACGGTCAACGTAATGCGCAAGCCCATGGACGTGGCGCGTGAGATCGAACGCCAGGTGAATGATCTCGGCATGTGCGCCATCCGCCTCGAGCCCTACATGTACGGCGACAGCACCCAAGGCCTGGCCCCCACCGACAAGCACTACTGGCCGGTCTACGTCAAATGCGTGGAACTCGGCGTGCCGGTCTGCATCCAGGTCGGCCACACCGGGCCGACGCTGCCTTCGGAATGCGGCCGGCCCATCCATCTCGACGAGGTGGCGCTGGCTTTTCCCGAGCTCAAGATCGTGGGCTGCCACCTGGGCCAGCCCTGGCACGACGAGATGATGATCCTGGCCTGGAAGCACGACAACATCTTCATCGAGACCTCGGCCCGCCTGCCCAAGCACTGGCCGCCCTCGTTCGTCGAGTTCGTCCAGGGCCGCGGCCAGGACAAGGTGATCTGGGCCATCGACTACCCGCTGCTGCCCTTTGCCCGAACCCTCGACGAGCTCGAGCCGCTGGGGCTGCCCGACGGCATCTACCGCAAGCTGGTGCGCGACAACGCCGCCAGCGTGTTCAACATCGATCTTGGATCCCCATCCGCATAGGTGAAACTCATGACCCGCGAACGCATCGCCATCGACGCCTGGGCGTCTTATGTCAGCCCCGAAGGCGCCAAGCTGTGGCCCGCCGATTACCTGCACATCTTCAAGAAGTACAACTCGCCCCGCATCATCTACGAAGGCCAGCCCTTCGAGGCCATGATCACCGAGATGGACGCCGCCGGGGTCGACCGCTGCATCCTTTCGGCCTTCTACCACAAGGACACGGCCGTCATTTCCAACGATGATGTGGCGGCTTTCGTGGAAAAATACCCCGACCGCTTCACCGGCGCCGGCACCGTCAACATTCTGCAAAAGCCCATGGACGTGGCGCGCGAATGCGAACGCCTGGTGAATGATCTGAAGATGTGCGCCATCCGCCTCGAGCCCTACATGTACGGCGACGGCACCCAAGGCCTGGCGCCCACCGACAAGCATTACTGGCCGGTCTATATGAAATGCGTCGAGCTCGGCGTGCCGGTTTGCATCCAGGTCGGTCACACCGGGCCGACGCTGCCTTCGGAATGCGGCCGGCCGATCTATCTCGACGAGGTGGCGCTGGCTTTTCCCGAACTCAAGATCGTGGGCTGCCACCTGGGCCAGCCCTGGCACGAGGAGATGATGATCCTGGCCTGGAAGCACGACAACATCTACATCGAGACCTCGGCCCGCACGCCCAAGCACTGGCCGTCCTCGTTCGTCGACTTCGTCAAGGGCCGGGGCCGCGAGAAAGTGCTGTGGGCCACCGACTATCCGCTGCTCAACTTCGAACGCACCTTGGCCGAACTCGAGGTCATGGACCTGGGCGAGGACGTCTTTCGCAAGATCGTGCGCCAGAACGCCATCAAGGTCTTCGGCCTCGAAGGCCTGGACTAGGGACCATGCCCCGCGTCGCCGCACCCCCTCCCCAACCCTCCCCCAGCATTGGTTTTGTGGGGGAGGGGGCTAAAGGGCCGGGTGTTGCTACCTCCCGCCCCCGGGACGCTAAGGCGTGCACACATCTTCGAGTGCCCAGCCTTATAAAGCATGGAGAATTGACCACAGAGGCACAGAGGCACAGAGAGAGTTTTCAGAGTGCGCCGCGCCAGAGCCTTCCTAAGCCCCCGCTTCTCCACGGGTCTCAGCCGCTTCACCAGAGATTACCTTGCCGAGGCAGGCGCCAGGAAGCCTCCTTGGCGATAACGCCGACCGGCGGCCGGCGCGGTCAGCCTCTTGGCAAATCTCTGTGTCTCTGTGCCTCTGTGGTGAAACTACCTGACCGTCCCACAGCCCAACTGGTGCGAGGCATAGCGGCAACGTCGATAACACGATGTGTGCATGTCTTGGCCCTGGGGCGGGATAGGAAGGGGGAATGACGAATGGGAAAGGAGCCGGCAAAATGTCCGAGACCCTGCTGATCGACAAAACCGACGGCGTGGCGACGCTGACGCTGAACCGGCCCGACCGTCTCAACACCATAAACTTCGAGATGCTCGAGGCGCTGATCAAAGCGCTCGACGACATGGCGGCCGACGAGGCGGTGCGCACGGTGGTGTTGACGGGCAGCGGCGATACCTTTTGTGCCGGTGCCGACATCGACCGCGAGGACCAGAGCGCCGACCGCGGCCGTCTGGAGTGGCAAGAGATCGTCGAGCGCTACCTGCACCCGGTTACCCAGATCGTGGGGCTTTGGAAACCCGTCATCACGGTCTGCAAAGGCAACGTCTTCGGCGGCGGCATGGGGCTGGCCATGGCGTCGGACTTGCGTATCGCATCGGACGATTCGCGCTATTGCGCGCCCTTCATCAAGCTGGCGCTGACCGGCTGCGACATGTCGACGGGATATTTCCTGCCCCGCCTGGTGGGCCTGGGCCGGGCCACCGAGATGATGATGACGGGCCGCGTGGTGGAGGCCGTTGAAGCCGGCCGCTCGGGCCTGGTGACCGAGGTGGTGCCCCGGGCAGAACTCGACGGGCGGGTGGCGGAACTGGCTCGCGCTTTCGCCGAGGGGCCGCCGCGGGCCTTGGCCATGACCAAGCAAGGCATCCGCCGCTCGCTCGATCGTGACATGGCGGCCGAGTTCGATTACGAGCTCTATTCCCAGGTGCAACTGCTGCAAGGCGACGATTTCCAGGAAGGCGTCGCCGCCTTCTTCGAGAAGCGACCGCCGAATTTCACCGGACGCTAGGAAAAAAACTGCCATGAGCGATGACCTGTTGAGCCCCGAGGAGTTGCAGTTCCGCGACAGCGTACACAGCTTCGTCGAGCGCGAGATCGTGCCCAACGCCACCAAGTGGGACCTTGGCGAGCGCTACCCGCGCGAGCTCTTCCCGGTGTTCGCCGACCTGGGCTGGATGGGCGTTGCCGTGCCCGAGGAGTTCGGTGGCTCGGGCGGCGGCTCGGTGCTCTACGCCATCCTTTGCCGCGAGTTGGCACGGGGCTCGGCGGCCATTGCGCTCGGCCTTTACGTCCATACCGCGCTGGCCATTCCGGGCATTTATCTTCTGGGCAATGACGAACAGCGCAAACGCTGGCTGCCGGCCGCCCTGAAGGGCGAGAAGATCGGTTGCTGGGCCTACGCCGAAGCGGGTTCCGGCAGCGACGTCTCGGCCGTCTCGACACGCGCCCGCGAGGACGGCAACGGCTGGGTGTTACAGGGCTCGAAGCTTTACATCACCAACGCCACTTTTGCCGATTTCATGATCGTGGTGGCCTCGACCAATCCCGAACAGGGACTCAAGGGCCTCTCGATGTTCATCGTCGAGGCCGACAACCCCGGTGTCAGCGTCGGCGCGCCCATGAACAAGCTGGGCATGGGTGCATCGGAAATGGGCGAGATCGTGCTCGATGATTGCCGCCTGCCGGCCGATGCCCTGCTGGGCCCCACAGAGGGCGGCTTCATCAAGGCACTGAAGGTGCTGGTGCTGGGCCGCATCGCGGCCTCGGGCTTCAGCGTCGGCCTGGGCCGGGCGGCCCTGGAGGAAGCCACCGGCTATACCCGCCAGCGCGTCCAGTTCGGCAAGCCCCTGGTGGCCCAGCAGTTCATCCGCTTCACCCTGGCCGAGATGGCCACCCGCCTCGAGGCGGCCTGGCAGATGACGCTGCACGCGGCCCGCCTGGTCGATGCCGGCAAGCCCTTCGATCGCGAGGCCTCGATGGCCAAGCTGTTTGCCTCCGAGACCTCGACCTGGGCCTGCGAGCGCACCATGCAGCTCTGTGGCGCCCAGGGTTTCATGCGCGAGAGCAATGCCCAGCGCTTCTACCGCGACTGCAAGGTCAACGAGCTGGGTGAGGGTACCAGCGAGATCCAGCGCGAAAATATCTTTAGGGCTTTGGAGTCTTAGGGTGGGAGTCCAAGAACGCCGCCAGCGCGAACGCGAGGCCCGGCGGGGATCGGTGCTCGACGCCACCCGGGCGCTGGTGCTGGAGCGCGGCTTCAACGGCACCACCACGAAGCAGATCGCGGCGCGTTGCGAGCTATCAGAAGCGACGCTGTTCTTTTATTTCCAGAACAAGGACGAGATTTTTCTTTCCCTCTTGTTCGAGGGCATCGAATACACCGGCCGCTTCCTCGACGAGCTGGTCGCCGCCGAGCTCGAACCGCGCCAGAAGCTCGAGCGCCTGTGGCACTTCTATTCCGAGATCAACGACGAGCATCCCGAATACGTCCACCTGTTCGGCTACCTGGCCCGGCCTCAGGCCACGAAGCAGGTGACCGACGAGGTGCGCCACGAGATCGCGCGCCGCACCGGCGACAACTTCCGCCGCCTGGCCGCCATCTTCGCCGAGACCGTGGGCCAGCACCGGGCCCGCCTGGTGGCCGACTTGATGTGGGGCAGCTTCATCGGCCTGATGACGCTGAAGGATACGCGTGGCAACCTGGGCGCGCCGGTGCATCCCAACCCGGCCGAGCTCAAGGCCGCCTTCGAGATCCTCATGGACGGTATCGGCCAAACGCTCGACCAGGGAGAAGCCGAATGACCACCATGCTGGCGGCCCGCCTGCACGAGGCGGGAAAACCGCTACAGATCGACGAGGTGGCGGTGCCCGAGCCGGCGGCCGGCGAGGTTCTGGTCAAGGTCAAGGCCTGCGGCCTTTGCGGCACCGACATTCACCTGGCCATCGTCGGCGACCTGCCGGTGAGCTACACGCCGATCACGCTGGGCCACGAGAGCGCCGGCTCTGTGGCGGCACTGGGCCCGGGCGTCGAGGACTTCTTCGCCGAAGGGGACCGTGTGGCGCTCTATCCCTCGGCCTCATGCGGGCGCTGCCGATATTGCCTGGGCGGGCGGGAATCGCTTTGCGCCGCCAGCCAAGTCTACGGCATGGCCCGCGAAGGTGGCCTGGCCGAATACATCACGGCGCCGGCCCGGTCGCTGCTGAGATTGCCGGCCGTCGTGCCCTTCGACGTCGGCGCCGTGGTTACCGACGGCATCGCCACGCCCTTCCACGCGCTGCGCGCCCGCGGCCGGCTGCAACCGGGCGAGACGGTCGGCGTCTTCGGCTGCGGCGGCCTGGGCACCCACGCCATCCAGTTCGCCCGCCTGATGGGGGCGGCCGGTATCATAGCTGTCGACATCGACGGCCCGGCGCGGGAGCGCGCCCTGGAGCTCGGCGCCGATCTGGCCCTCGATCCCGGCGACGACGGCGCGGCCAAGCAGATCCGCCGCCAACTGGGCCGCGGCCTCGACCTGGCGCTTGAATTCGTGGGCCGCGCCGACACCGTCGAATTGGCGCTACGCTGCCTCGACAAGGCCGGCCGCCTGGTCGTCGTCGGCGTCGGCATGGAGCGGCCCAAGCTTCCGCCACTGGCCGCCTTCGTCGGCCTCGAGCAGGCCGTGCTGGGCTCCTTCGGCATGGACCGGGCCGACATCGAGGACATTTATTCCTTGATCGTGGCCGGTCGTATCGATCTTTCCGAATCGGTTTCGGCGCGATACCCGTTGGCCGAGGCAGACGCGGCGCTCAAACGCCTGGCCAGCAAGGAGGCCGGCGTCGTGCGGGTTGTGGTCGAGCCTTGATCCCGGGCGGCTGGCGCTCTGCACTGCTGCTGCCCCTGGTGCTCTCGGCCGGGAACGCCGAGGCAAAAATGGACGGCGAGGTAGCGGCCAAGGCACTGGACCGCGATACCCGCTGCGCCATCGGCCGCGGACGGCGTTGCGGCAACGAGTTGGCTATTCAGCGGGGGCTTTTCGAGACCGGCCTCAGGCCGATTTTCCCCGCCGACCTGAGCTGCCGCGACATCGACGAACAGTGGGCCATTTCTTACACCGCCAAGCGCGGCCGCGAGGCCTACCACGGCGGCATCGACATGCCGGCACCCTGGGGCACGCCGATCATCGCCGCCGCCGCCGGCCGGGTGGTGGGCAAGTACCGCGGCAAAAACAGCTACCGCGGCATCGAGATCGTGCTGCGCCATAGCCCCGAGCAGACGGGTTTGCCGTTCTGGATCTACACCCAGTACACGCATTTTTCCCAGATGCCGAAACTTGAGGTCGGCCAGCGCGTGACGCTCGGCGAAGTCCTCGGCCCGACGGGCAACAGCGGGCGCGGCCGGACGCCCAACGTGCAAAACCCCAGGCGCCGACCGGCCATTCATTTCGCGGTCTTCTATAGCCGGAGCTCCAAATACGTGGCGCGCAAAAACAAGATCATCCCCCTCGATGGCCGCTGGATGGATCCCAACGCACTCTTTCGCAAGACCCCGCCGTTCGATTCCCGAGCCATGAAGGCGCTGCCGGCGACCGAGAAAAAGGTGCCGATTGCGGTCATGCTCGACGACGGCGAGATCATCCCCGCCGGCAGCAGGATCGTCTGGCCCTATTTGTGCTCGCGCCGGTGAGTTTCCGCTGACGCTTGGCTGCGAAGTTAAGAAACTGGGGTAGAAACCAAGAATGTGGGGGTCAGAGTCGGTTTTCAAGAAAAACTGACTCTAAAACTGAACTCTGACCCCAGTTTTTTGCGGCTACGCTGGGGGCCTGGGCGCCGGGAATGCAGAACGCGAGGGAGAGCGGGCCAATGAGACCTGAACGGACGATGCTCGTCAGCGGCGCCTCGCGCGGCATCGGCGCGGCGACGGCGCGGCTGGCGGCGCGCAAGGGCTGGGCGGTTGCGCTCAACTACCGATCACAGCGCCAAGAAGCCGAGGCGCTGGTCAGGGAAATCGAGGCCGCCGGCGGCGTCGCTGCAGCCATCCCTGCCGATCTCGGCGCCGAAGCCGAGATCGTGGCCATGTTCGAGGCCGCCGACCGGCTGCTGCCGCCGTTGGGCTGTCTCGTCAACAACGCCGCCCGGGCCGCGCCCCATCGCATGCGGCTGGTGGAGATGGAGGCGGGCGAGATCGAACAGCTGCTGGCGGTAAATGTGACCGGGGCGATGATCGCCTGCCGCGAGGCGGTGCGGCGGATGTCCACCGCCAGCGGTGGGCGCGGCGGCTCGGTGGTCAACGTATCCTCGCTGGCGGCCAAGCACGGGGCGCCTTCGCTCTATCTCCACTACGCCGCCTCGAAGGGCGCCATGGACACCTTCACCTGGGGCCTGGCGCGCGAGGTGGCCGGCGAAGGCGTGCGTGTCAACGCGGTGCGCCCCGGCCTGATCGACACCGAGATTCACGCCCGCGCCGGCATGCCAGGAAGGATCGAGAAAGTCGGCCCGAAACTGCCGATGGGCCGCGCCGGCAGCGCCGAGGAGGTGGCGCAGGCGGTAATCTGGCTAGCCTCCGACGACGCCTCATATGTCACCGGCGCGCTTTTGGATGTGGGCGGCGGCGCCTGATTCGCCTCAGTTCAATTGCTTAGGCAGCCAGGTCGCCACTTCCGGCACGGCGATCAGCAGCGCCAGCACCAGAAGCTCGATGAGCACGAAAGGCAGGGCCGAGCGCACCACCTGGCCCAGCGTGACTTCGAAGGGTGCCACCCCCTTCATGACGTAGAGCAAGAGCCCAAAGGGCGGCGTCAGCAGGCTGATCTCCATGGTGATCAGCATCAGTACCATCAGCCAGATGACGTCGATGTGGAAGATGACCTGCAGCGAATTCGAACTCATCAGGAAGAAGGGCAGCGTCAGCAGCAGCATGCTGACCTGGTCCATGAAGGCGCCGAGGAAAAGCAGCACCCCCATCATGATGATGACCACCATCAGCGGTGTCAGGTCGAGCGAAGTGACCTGGCGCAACAGGCCGTCGGTGGCGCCCGAGTTCGATAGCGCCTGACTGAAGACCAGCGAGCCGGCGATGATGAACAAAATCATGGTGTTGATCTTGGCGGTCTCGCGCAGCGAGATGGCGATGGCGCGCCAGGTGAAGTCGGCCCCGTCGATGCCGGAGATCCGGATAATGTTCTTAAAGAGGCGGAAGAAATAACAGGCCCCCAGCGAGGCCAGGCAGCCCAGCGCCGCCGCCTCGGTGGGCGCCGCGATCTTGAAGAAGATGGAGCCCACGACGACCACGAAGATGACGAAAAGCGGCAGGATATAGACCAGGAACGGCAGCACCCGGTTGATGCGGCGACGGTGGGGCCCCTCGTAGCTCACGCTCCAACGCCTGCGGCCGCCGAAGTTGAGTGCCGCCGTGACCGGCTCGTCCAGCACGCTTTCGTCGGGCGCGTAGGTCGGCGCCAGCGCCGGGTTGAGGATGCAGCGCCCCACGACGTAGGCGAAAAAAAGCAGCGCCATGAGAATTCCCGGCACGATGCCGGCGATCAAAAGCTGCGCCACCGACTGCTCGGCCAGGCTGGCCAGCAGCACCGCCAGGGCCGAGGGCGGGATCAGCATGGCGATGCCGCCCACCGCCATGATCGGCCCCATGGCGATCGAGGGGTGATAGCCGCGCCTGACCATGTCGGGCAGCAGCACCGAGCCCAGGATGGCGGTGTTGGCGATGGTCGAGCCCGAGAGCGAGGAAAAGATGGTGCCGCCGACGATCGAGACCACCGAGAGCCGTCCCGGCACGCGCGCGATCATGCGGTCGATGGCACCGATGGCCTTGAAGGCGACCCCGGTCTGCAAGAGGATCTCGCCCATCAGCAGGAAAAGCGCGATCGGTGCCAGGGTGAACTTGATGGCGTTGTTGAATTCCAACGGCATGAACACCAGGCCGATGTCGCCGTTGATGAAGAGGTAGGTGCCGAGCACGTTGGCGGCGAAGAACGAGAGCGCCACCGGCAGGCCGAGGAACATGAAGGCGCAGACCGTGCCCAGCATCAGGCTCAGGGCGAAATACCACTCCATGGTTCAGAAACCGGTTTCCTTGGTGGCCATCGCCTCCTCGGTGACGATCTCTTCGGCGCGGCGCAGCCGCAGCAGGAACTCGATGGCCAGGAGAAAAAACGAGGCCGCGAAGACGGCCATCATGTACCAGTTTTCGATGCGCAAATTCTTGTCGGGAATGGTGCCGTCTTCGAACTCGGATATGGCCGCGCGGGTGCCGTAATAGCACAGCAGCAGACAGAGCGCCGCACCGCCCACGTCCAGCAGCCGTTCGAGCTTGGTCGCGAAATTCTTGGGCAGCGTCGAGGAAAGCACATCGACGCGGACATGGGCACCTTGTTGCAAGACCCAGGGCGCGCCGATGAAGACGCCGATATAGAGCACGTACTCAACCCCTTCATAGAGCCACCACATGCTGCCCAATTGGAATTTCACGAGAAAGAGGTTGAGCGGGATGAGGACCGCATAAGCTCCGATGGAAATCGCCACCAGCCAGATCAAAAACAGAATCAGCCGGTTGAACCCGGCCTCGAAGAGATCTATTTGCCTGCCCATCGAGCGGCCTGCGCTGGAATGTGTCTGCTGCCTAGCCGAACGGGGGCGGCGGGATTAGCGCCACCCCCGCGGCGGAAACGATCGCAGACCTACTTGGAGAACATTTTCTTGAGCTTGGGCCCGTGCACGGGGCTAAGCTCGAGAACCTGGGCCCAGCCGGTCGACTTGGCCGTGGACAACCACTTTTCGCGATCCGCACCGGTCAGCGTGATGGCCGTCAGGCCCTGGCTGAGGGTTTTGTCGTTCTGCTTCTTGAGCAGCGCCTTGAAATTGGCGCCGCCGGTCTCGGAGCGGGCCTCGTACTCCAGGCCGACCTTGGTCAACAGATCCTGCTGCGCCTTGGTCAAGCCATTCCAACTCTTGAGGTTGATGACGGTGTGCAGCGGCGCCTGGTAGAAGCCGGGCTCGACCCGGTACTTGGTCACCTTGACCCAGGACGGCACCCAGCCCAAGGCCGGCCAGCCGTAGCCCTGCACCGTGTTGTTTTCCATGTAGGTATAGATCTGGGCCAGGTTGGAGCGCTGAACGGTGGCGCCGAGCGCCGTGAAGAAGGGCTTGTAGATGGGCGAGATGCGCAGATGCAGGCCTTTCAGGTCGGGCCCGCTGATCTTCTTGTTGAGCCAGAGATGGAAGGGCCCGAAATCGTGGTGCCGGGCCAGGTAGTGGATGTTCTTTTCGTGAAACAGCTTCTGCAGATAGTCCATGGCGCCGCTCTTGCGCAGCTCGGCGTAGGAGTAGTCCGAAAAGCGCAGCGAAGCCCCCTCGATCAGCACGTTGCCGAAGTAGCCCTCGGTGCAGCCCACTACGTCATAGGCGCCCTTGGCCATTTTCTGGGTCAGCGTGAAGGGGCTGCCGATGGCCGGTGCGCCGCCGATCAGTTTGATCTGCACGACGCCCTTGCCGCGCTTGTTGATCTCGTCGATCATCGCCGACCAGGGCTTGGTGACCGGGCTTCCGATGGGGAAGCAACTGGCGCCGTTGAGGGTCGCCTCCGCGGCCTGGGCCGACATACCGCCAGACGACGCCACAACCGCCAACGTGCCGACGCCGAGGATCATTCCGATTTTCTTCAACACTTTCTACCCTCCCTTGGTTGCCAATTACGTGATTTCCCTGTGGCCCGAATTCTATGGGGCGTGGGCGGCGAAGTCTACAAACTCCCCGTGGTGGGTAGATCACGAAGTCGAAACAGGCCACAATGCCGGCCAATAATGGAAAACAGGGTGTGTATATGACTGGGAATGTGTTGGAGGTGAGAGACGTCACCCGTTCGTTCGGTGGCGTCTCGGCGCTCCGGGGCGTGAGCGCCAAGGCCGTCTCGAGCGAGATCCTTTCGATCATCGGCCCCAACGGCGCCGGCAAGACGACACTGATCAACGGCGTCAACGGGGTCTACCCACCGGACCAGGGCACGGTCATCCTCAACGACGTCGACATCACCGGGCTCAAACCCTACCAGGTGGCCCGCCAGGGCATTGCCCGCACCTTCCAGAACGTGGCGCTGTTTCCCGGCATGACGGTGCTGGACAACATCATGCTGGGGCGCAACATCCTGATGAAGACCGGCGTGCTGAGTTGCGGCCTGTTTTGGGGTGCCACCAAGCGCGAGGAAATCGAGCACCGCAGCGCCGTCGAGGACATCATCGACTTCCTGGCCATCACCGACATCCGCTCGACGCCGGCCGGGGCGCTGCCGCTGGGCTTGCAGAAACGCGTCGAGCTGGGCCGGGCCCTGGCCGCCGAGCCCGGTGTGTTGCTGCTCGACGAGCCGATGGGCGGCATGAACCTGGAGGAGCGCGAATCCATGGCGCGCTACATCCTCGACATGCGCGACCTGACCGACACCGTCGTGGTTCTCATCGAACACGACATGGGCGTGGTCATGGACATCTCGGATCGCGTCATCGTACTCGATCAGGGCGAAAAAATTTCGGAAGGAACACCGGACCAGGTGCGCGACGATCAGGTGGTGGTCGAGGCCTACCTGGGGAAGCCCCACGCAGCGTAAGCGGGCCAAGGAGAGCATCGCGATGCCTGATACCATACCCAAATTCCTCACGGAGAACGCTCGCACGCGGCCCGACGACGATGCCATGCGCGAAAAGGAATTCGGCATCTGGCAAACCTATTCCTGGCGCGACTATGCCGAGGAGGTGCGGCGCCTGGCCTGCGGCCTGGCGGAACTCGGCTTCAAACGCGGCGACAAAGTGGCGATCATCGGCGACAACCGGCCCAAGCTCTATTTCGCCATGCTGGCGGCGCAGTCGCTGGGCGGCATCTCGGTGGCGCTCTACCAGGACAGCATCGCCAAGGAGCTGAACTACGTCATTCACCATTCCGAGGCCCGCTTCGTGATCGCCGAGGACGAGGAACAGGTTGACAAGCTTTATGAAATCAAGGACCAGATTCCGCACGTCGAACGCGTGGTCTATTACTACCCCCGGGGCCTCGAGTTGAACGACGATCCCTGGCTCATCCAACTGGCCGAGGTGCAGGAGCGCGGCGACGCCTTTGCCGCCCGAGAGCCCGACTACTTCGCCAGCGAACTGGCCCAGGGCCAGAGCGACGACGTTTGCATGTACAGCTACACGTCGGGCACCACCGGCATGCCCAAGGGCGTGATGTTGACGCACGGCAACATCCTGATGGTCGTGCACGGCACTATCGAGCTCGAAAACATGACCGCCGACGACATCGTCATGGCCTATCTGCCGATGGCCTGGATCGGCGACTATTTCCTCTCGGTCGGCACCGCCGTGGTGGCCGGCATGGCGGTCTGCTGCCCGGAATCGCCGGAGACGCTGTCGCGCGACTTCCGCGAGAGCGGCCCCACCGTGACGGTGGCGCCGCCGGCTGTCTGGGAAGGGCTGCTGACCCGCATCCAGGTGCGCATGGAAGATGCCGACTGGCTTAAGCGAGGCCTTTTCAACGCCGCCATGAATCTCGCGCTGAAGGTCGAGCGCATGCAGCAGGCCGGCACGCCGGTGCCGGCCGGGCAGCGTTTTCTCAACTGGCTCGGCGAATACCTGGTGCGCCAGCCGCTCCGGGACCTGATCGGCAACGTCAAGGTGCGCATCGCCTACACCGGTGGCGCGCCGCTGGGCCCCGACACCTTCGATTACATCCGGGCGCTGGGCGTCAATCTCAAGCAGCTCTATGGCCTCACCGAATCGTCCTCGGCCTGCGTTTACCAGCCCGATGGCGAAGCCAACTCCGAGACCGTGGGCCGGCCCCTGCCCAACGTCGACGTCAAGATCGGCGAAAACGGCGAGATCTATCTCCGCGGCAAGCACGTCTTCGTGGGTTATTACAAGAACGAGGAGGCCACCCGCGAGACCCTCGACGCCGAGGGCTGGCTGGCCTCGGGCGATGCCGGTTTCATGGACGAGAGCGGCCACCTCAAGGTCATCGACCGGGCCAAGGACGTGAGCAAACTGGCCGACGGCACCCTGTTCGCGCCGCAGTTCATCGAGAACAAGCTCAAGTTCTCGCTCTACATCAAGGAAGCCGTGGTTTTCGGCAAGGATCTCGACTACGTCACGGCGATGATCAACATCGAGCTTGATGCCCTGGAGAACTGGGCCGAACGCAGCGCCATCAACTACAGCGGCTACCGGGACCTGTCGCAAAAGCCCGAGGTTTACGAGCTGATCCGCGCCGAGATCGGCCGCATCAACGAGACGCTGGGCCACGACGAGGCATTGCGCGGCGCCCAGATCCGGCGCTTCCTCATCCTGAGCAAGGAGCTGGATGCCGACGACGGCGAGATCACCCGCACCCGCAAGATCAGGCGCAGCGTCATCGCCGAGCGCTATGGCGATCTCTTCGATGCGCTTTACGGCGGTGCCGACGAGGTCCACAGCGAGGTCACGGTGACCTACGAGGACGGCAGCACGGGCGTCATCAAGAGCGACCTGCGCATTCTCGGCGTCGATGATGGGGTGGAGGCCAAGGCGGCCTGAGTGAGACAACAACGGCCAGAGGGCCGTTAGTTTTTGGGGAGACAGGCGTGGATCCTATATATGTCGTTGAATTGATGCTCAATGGGCTGTTGGTGGGCTCGCTCTATGCCATCATCGCGCTGGGCTTCGTGCTCATCTACAAGGCCTCCGACGTGATCAATTTTGCCCAGGGCGAATTCGTCATGTTCGCGGGCTACGTCATCGCCTTTTTCCTGCTCTCGATGGAACTGCCGCTGTGGGGTGCGGCGATCCTGGCGGTGGTGGTGATGGTGGTGGTGGGTTATGCCGTCGAGTGGCTGGTGCTGCAGCACCTGATCGGGCGCCCGGTGGTGGCGGTGATCATGGCCACCATCGGCCTGGCCTCGTTCCTCCAGGGCCTGGCCCAGTTCCTCTTCGGCATCGAGACCCGCAACGTGCCGCTGCCCATCAGCGACGATCCCATCTTCATCGGCGACGTGCTGCTCAATCGCGTCGAACTGATCGCCGCCGTGCTGGCCGGCCTGGGCTTCGCCGCCATCGGCTGGTTCTTCGTCAAAAGCCGCAGCGGCATCGCGCTCAGGGCCATCGCCGACGACCAGCAGGTGTCGCAGGCCATGGGCATCGACGTGCGCAAGTATTTCGCCCTGGCCTGGGCCATCGCCGGCATCGTGGCGTTGCTGGGCGGCATCTTCTGGGGCAATGCCACCGGGGTCGACGTGCAATTGGCGCTGATCGGCCTGAAAGTCTTTCCGGTGGTCATCCTGGGCGGCCTCGACAGCATCGTCGGCGCCATCATCGCCGGCCTCGTCGTCGGCCTGGTGGAGAGTATGGCGGCCGGCTTCATCGATCCCATCGTGGGCGGTGGCACCAAGGACCTGACGCCCTACGTGCTGATGATCCTGGTGCTGATGATCAGACCCTACGGCCTCTTCGGCAAAGAGATCATCGAGAGGGTCTAGGGCCGTGATCAACCGCGAAACCGGAACCTTCAAACGCAGCTTCGGCGAGGACCTGGCGCTCTACCGGGTGCCGCTGCCGAGGATCGTCATGACCCTGATCGTGCTTTGGGTCTTCGTCGGCTTTCCCCTGGTGGGCTCGGAATACTGGCTCGGCATGGCCAATCTTTTGGGCATCGCTTGCCTGGGGGCGCTGGGGCTCAACATCCTGATCGGCTACACCGGCCAGATCTCGGTGGGCCATGCCGCCTTCATGTCGGTGGGAGCCTACTCTGCTGCCGTCTTGATGCGTGAGTTCGACATGCCCTGGGTATTTGCCATGATCGGCGGCGGCTGCTCGGCCGCCATCGTGGGCATGTTCTTCGGCATCCCGTCGCTACGCATCAAGGGCCTTTACTTGGCCGTTGCCACACTGGCGGCCCAGCTCATCATCGAATGGATCATCAATCACTGGGGCTGGCTCAGCGGCGGCGCCCAGGGCTCGATCTACGTCAAGGCACCGGTCCTCTGGTACGGCTTCGCCGACGGCCAGATTCTGACGATGAAGCTCGAGGAGAACATTCACTTCTATTTCCTCATCTACATCGTGCTGGCGCTGGGCATCCTCTTTGCCCTCAACCTCTTCCGCTCGCACCTGGGACGGGCCTTCATTGCGGTGCGCGATCGCGACATCGCGGCCGAGATCATTGGCGTCAACATCTTCAAGGTCAAGCTGATCGCCTTCGGCATTGCCTCGTTCTATGCCGGCGTCACCGGCGTGCTCTATACCTATTATTACTCCATCGCCAACTTCGAGATGTTCTCGCTGGGCATCTCGATACAGTTCCTGGCCATGGTCATCATCGGCGGCCTGGGCTCGATCCTGGGATCGATCTTCGGCGGCGTCTTCATCACCATGCTGCCGATCGTATTGGATTTCATGCTGCGCGGCGTCGGCGGCAGCATTTTCGGCTGGGACGACGCCACGGTGTCGTCCTTCCTGCCGCAGTGGCAGCTAATGCTGTTTGGCGGCTTGATCATGTTCTTCCTGGTCGTCGAACCGGACGGCCTCAGCAAACTTTGGCGGAACTTTACGGACTATTTCAAGGTCTGGCCGTTTCCCTACCTTTAAAGAAGCGTATGAGTTAGAGTGGGGTTGGGAGACAAAGACCCTATCGAACAAAATAATTGGGGGTATACGTCATGCAGTCAAATACAATGAGTAAAGTAATGCGGTCAATGATGGTGGCAGGCCTCGGGCTGTTGCTGTCGGTCGCGGCGGCCGGTGTCGCCCAGGCCAAGGAATTCGTTCTCGGA
>Ga0187833_10001710_pt1 | contig 24625 bp, 21 predicted proteins | sample ETNtaG_37_FD_167968 | JGI IMG/M metagenome (GOLD analysis project Ga0187833, IMG submission 167968) | Marine microbial and viral communities from oxygen minimum zone, Eastern Pacific Ocean - ETNP2014_SV_400_PacBio MetaG (Illumina Assembly) | ecosystem: Environmental > Aquatic > Marine > Hypoxic...
AGCATTCTTTCATAAATTCAATTTGTCTTCTTATTTCAATTGTATCATGATAAATATTTAAACTACTTCCACCCCAAATTAGTGCATCATATTTTTTTAGATCGTTAATAATTGAATTTATTTTTTTCTCCGAACTAGCATTGACAACATCAATGTCCAAATCATTTGTAAAAAAAGACAAACTTTCTTTTAAACTCTCGGTATGAGTGGGAATTCCACTTTTGATAAAATTTTTATTTTCTTCCTCAAGATTACCTTCGGCAATTAAAATTTTTGTACGCATGATTAAAATAATTCTCCTGAAATACTATGCTCATATAGAATTTTCATATCATCTACTGTCATTTTTTTTGGGTTTGTTGCGGTTGATGGGTCCTCCAAAGCCATTATTGATAGTTGATCTAAATTAATTTTGTTCACTTCTACAACTTCAGAAAGTTTGTGAGGAATATTCAACTCTTTTCTTAAATCTAAAATCCAATTTAAAAAACTATCAAAATTTTTATCTAAATTAAGATAATCACAAATAGAAACAATCTTTTTTTCAATTAAATTTTTATTAAAAGTTAAAACATATGGCATAAAAATTGCGTTCGATAATCCATGGTGTACATTAAATTGTGCATTAACTGGATGACTTAAAGAATGAATTGCACCTAAACCTTTTTGAAATGCAGTTGATCCCATGCTGGCTGCGGCTAGTAAATCTGTTCTTGCTTTTAAATCTTTTCCATTTTTCGCTGCTTTTAACAATGATTTTTTTACTAATTTCATTCCTTCTATTGCTATTCCATCTGCCATTGGATGGAATCCCGGAGCACAAAAAGCTTCTAAATTATGAGCTAAAGCATCCATGCCTGTTGCGGCAGTAAGTCTTGGTGATAAATCAACGGTTAAAACTGGATCCAAAATTACAATAGATGGCAAAATTTTAGGATGAAATATTATTTTTTTTACTCCAGTTTTATTATTTATTATTGCAGAAGCTCTTCCTGTTTCAGATCCAGTTCCTGCAGTAGTGGGAACCGCTATGATAGGCACAATATTTTTTTCATCAGCTCTTTTCCAATAATCTCCTATATCTTCAAAATCCCATATTGGTCTTGATTGAGCAGACATAAAAGCTATTGCTTTTCCAACGTCAAGTCCGCTACCTCCACCAAAAGCAATTACTCCATTACACTTGTTTTTTTTAAATTCATTGACACCTTCTTCTACATTTTCACCTACAGGATTTCCCGAAAAATTAGAAAAAACACACATACCTTTAAAACTTTTTTTAACTTCTATAACAATATTTTTAACCATAGGTAAATTAATAAGATCTTTATCAGTTACAAATAGTGGATTAGTGATTTTTAAGTTTGTACAGGCTTGAGATAAATCTTTAATTCTATTTTCTCCAACCCATATTGTTGTTGGATAATTCCAATTTGACTTCATGCTACCAACTTATTTCTAATTTTTTATTTTCAATAATTGATTTGATTAAACTAGACATCAAAGGAATTTTTTTATTGTCAAAATCTTTTAAAACTTTTGTGCCAATTTCTAAGGCTAACTCTGCGCCTTCTATAGTATCGTTTTTCATAAATTTTTCCTTTGCTGTTTTATAGTCATATCCTTCGCCTAGATATTTACCCATCCTACTATTTCTTCCGCCTGCAGAACTTACATACAAATCTCCCAATCCTGCTAACCCATAAACACTTTCTTCTCTACCTTTCAATGACTTGGTAAAGTAGGTCATTTCCGAGATAGCTTTATACATTAAAGATGCGGCTGTATTTAAATAATATTTACTTTTAATATCTTTATCAGCAATGTTGCTACTTAAACCTTCTGAGGCACCAATAATCATAGAATAAATATTTTTGATTGCAGCACAAATTTCTACACCCAATAAATCATCAGAAAATTCAGTACTGTAATAATCTGTTGAAATTATATTTCCTATATTTTTTACTACATCTTTATTTTCATTAGCTAATACTACGCTACTTTTAATTCGATTAGCTAAACCAGATGCTAAGCAAGGTCCTCCAATTGCAGAAACGTTTGATTTTGCTACATTATTATTTGCAAGAATAAATTTAAATTTTTCTACTAGTGTTTCAAATTTATCATTTATAATAGTTAATCCTTTAGTAAGTAAAAGAATTGCACTTGTAGAATTATAATTCTTTGATATTTCTTTTCCTGCCCACTCAATTCCTTTTGAATTAACTCCAATAACAATTAAATCTGGTTTCTTTTGTAATTCATTTTGGAAATTTTCAAATTTTTCGACTATTAAATTTTTTGGTAAAGTGCAATTAAGAATCTTATGAAAATTATTTTCTTTTTTAATATTATCAATAGCCTCGTCTTCTAAATAAGTACCAACTAAAACTACATCATTACCTTTATCTAGACATGGAACCGTAAAAGCAGAACCCATTGCTCCAGCACCTAATACTATAATTTTTTTCATATTTTATACGTATCTAAAGACTATTATAGAAAATAAAACTGAAATAATAGTAGCAAACCATAGACTTGCATCTACGAGTCCTAACCAGACTAGGTGAATATAAGCAGCACTTAACAAAGAAATAAATAATCTATCACCCCTTGTAGTATCTAAACTCAATATACCTCTTCTTGGTGTTCCACCTGGTACTTTCTTTTCCCATAAAATCATTCCGGTAAGACATAGAGCGATAAAAATAAAAAAAACTGCAGTTTGCCAAGTCCAAGCCATCCATGTAATAAATTCAAAATCAAAAAAGCTTTTTTCATGTGCTTTTGCAACAGTATCCCAACTACCTGTGGCTGCATATAATTTTTGAAATATCATACTCTACCTAAGGCAAATCCTTTCGCTATATAATTTCTAACAAAATAAATTACTATTGCTCCAGGAACTATTGTTAAACTTCCAGCAGCAGCTAGTAGTCCCAACTCATATCCTGATGTACTTACAGTTCTTGTCATCGTTGCTGCAATCGGTTTTGCTGCTACTGCAGTTAATGTTTTTGCTAACAATAATTCAACCCATGAAAACATAAAACAGAAAAACATTGTTATTCCAATACCCGCAGTTATTGTTGGAATAAATATTCTAAAAAAGAATCTCCAAAAAGAATATCCGTCCACGTAAGCAGTTTCATCTAATTCTTTAGGAACAGCAGATATAAAACCTTCTAAAATCCAAACAGCCAAAGGAATATTGAATAAACAATGGGACAAAGCCACAGCAACATGAGTATCAAATAAATTTATAGATGAATAAAATTGAAAGAACGGTAAAGCAAAAACTGCTGGTGGAGCCATTCTATTTGTAAGCAACCAGAAAAATAAATGCTTATCTCCCAAAAACCTATATCTTGAAAATGCATAAGCAGCTGGCAATGCGGCTGCTACGGATATAACTGTATTCATAACAACATAGTAAATTGAATTTAAATATCCTGTGTACCATGTGCTGTCCGTAAAAATGGTAATATAATTTTCAAATGTAAATTTCTGTGGCCATAAAGAATAAGTATTAATAATTTCAGTTGTTGTCTTAAAAGACATGTTTAACAACCAATAAATTGGCAACATCAAAAACAAAATATAAATTGATGGAATCAGCCATTTATATTTTTTCATTTTTGTTCCTCATTTCTCATCATTAAATTATAAAAAACCCAACAAACTAAAAGAACTATAAAAAAATATATCAGTGACATTGCTGCTGCGGGTCCTAAATCGAATTGACCTAGTGCCATTTTTACTAAATCAATTGAAAGAAAAGCTGTTGCATTTCCGGGGCCACCTCCAGTTAAAACAAAAGGTTCAGTATAAATCATAAAGCTATCCATAAATCTTAATAGAATTGCAATAGTTAATACCTTCTTCATTTTTGGTAGTTCAATATACCTAAATATAGCCCACTTGCTTGCTCCATCAATTTCTGCTGCTTGATAGTAAGCGGGTTGAATTGATTGAAGTCCTGCATAAGAAAGTAAAACAACTAGAGAAGTCCAATGCCAAACATCCATTAAAATTGTTGTAAACCACGCATCTCCAATCTGTTGAGTAAAATTATAGTCAAATCCAAGATCATTAAGAGAATGACCTAAAAAACCAATTTCAGGTAATGCAAATATGTTCCACATTGCACCAACTACATTCCATGGAATTAATAAAGGCATGGACATTAAAACTAAGCAAATTGGTACACCTATTCCTTTTTTGGGCATAGATAAAGCAATAGCTATACCTAATGGAATTTGTATTAAAAGAATTACTCCAGTAAACATAAATTGTCTTCCAAGAGCCGCGTGAAACCGATCCGATCTAAGTATTTGTTTAAACCAACGTGTGCCTTCCCAGGTAAAAACATTATTTGCAAAAGTTTCTTGAAAAGCATAATTAACAACCGTCATTAAAGGTACTACTGCATTAAAAGCTACCAAAATAAAAACTGGTATGACAAACAACCAAGCTCTTTGATTTATAGTTTTATTCATTATTCAATTATCCTGCTATCTCCATATGCATAAGTGTATTTTTTATCAAAAGATAAAAATGCACTACCACTAGGTATTTCTTTAGAAGAACGAGAAAGAACTTTTATCTTTCCGTTTTTACATTCTGTATCAATAATTTTATGTCTTCCTGTATTGCTAACTTTTATAATTTTAACAGGTATTCCTTCTTTGCTGAAAGAAACAAATTCTGGTCTAATTCCTATTTCGATTTTAGAAAAGTTTGATTTTTGTTTAATTGTGCTACTAGTAGATATTTTAACTCCATCAACTGCTGCTATTCCGTTTTGAATTTCGCAAGATAATATATTCATTCCTGGTGAACCTATAAAGTAACCTACAAAAGTATGCTTAGGTTTTTCAAATAGTTCAACTGGAGTACCTGTCTGAACAATTTCTCCTTCATGCATTACCACAACTTGATCTGCAAAAGTTAATGCTTCAGTTTGGTCATGAGTAACATAAATCATAGTTCTATTAATTTTTTGATGAAGTTCTTTTAACTTTGAACGAAGCACCCATTTTAAATGAGGATCAATAACTGTTAGAGGTTCATCAAACATAATCACATTTACATCTGACCTAGCCAAACCTCTTCCTAAAGAAATTTTTTGTTTACCATCTGCTGTTAAACCAGAAGCTCTATTATTAAGGATTTTTGTAAGCTCTAACATTTCTGCTATTTCTTTTACTCTTGCATCTATTTCATTCTCTTGCATACCGCGATTTTTTAAAGGAAATGCTAGATTATCGTAAACTGTCATTGTGTCATAAATAACTGGAAACTGAAAAATCTGGGCAATATTTCTTTCTACAGGAGTTTTTAACGTTATATCTTCGTTATCAAATAAAACTTTTCCTTTTGTTGGATTTAAGAGACCAGAAACTATATTTAGTAAAGTAGTTTTGCCACAGCCTGATGGACCAAGTAATGCGTACGCTCCTCCATCTCTCCAATCTATATTAATATTTCTTAATGCCCAATCAACATTTGAGTTTTGTTTCTCTAAATAACTATGACTTAAATTTTTTAATGTTATTTTAGACATGACTCACCAAATTGTTATTTTGATCGAAATATATAAATTCATCTACATTCATATATAGCTTAACTTCTTGACCAACATTTAATTGATGAGTTCCATTAGATAATGAAACCCATTTAGAATCAGTATTAGTAAAATGAATTAAACTTTCTGAACCACTGAGCTCAGATATTAAAATTTTTCCTTTTATTTCAATAGAGTTTTTTCCTTCCTTGTAGGTAGTAATATTATGAGGTCTAATGCCTACCTTATAATTTCCATCTTTCAAATTAACATTTGACGTTTCCCATTTTACATCTTCTTTTAATAGTGAAAATGTATTGCCATTTTTTTTAATATCTGAAATGTTAATTGGAGGATCGCTAAATACTCTAGCTGAGATCAAGTTTTGAGGTTTATTATAAACCTCAATAGTTTTTCCATATTGTATAATTTTACCTTCCATCAAAGTTGCTGTATTACCACCGATCAACAATGCATCGGAAGGCTCCGTGGTAGCATAAACAACTATACATTCTCTATTTTCAAAAAGTCTTGGTAGTTCTTCTCTTAGTTCTTCACGCAATTTAAAATCTAAATTTGCTAGTGGTTCATCTAATAATATTAAGTTTGAATCTTTAACTAAAGCTCTTGCTAAAGCTGTACGTTGTTGCTGGCCACCGGATAATTCATTGGGCTTCTTGTTTAGCATTCCTGATAGTTTTAATAATTCAGCTACTTTTGCAACTCGCTCTTTTATTTCATCATTTTTGATTCCAATAATTTTCAATGGCGAAGCTATATTGTCGTAAACCGTAAAATTTGGATAATTAATAAACTGTTGGTAAACCATAGAAACATTGCGTTTCTGAACTTTAATTCCAGTTACATTTTCATCGTTAAACCATATCTCGCCTGAGGTAGGTTTATCTAAACCGGCCATAATTTGCATTAATGTTGTTTTGCCAGCCAGTGTTGAACCAAGTAAAATATTTATAGTATTTTTTTCTAATTTTAAATTTGTTGGATGTATATGTGTCTCTAAACCAATTTTTTTTTCAATATTTTTTAACTCTAGACTCATAATTTTATGAATTTTTTAAACAAAAGAGGGGCAGCTATAGTGCCCCTCTTTTATTGATTTTTATTTAACCTAAGTACTTAATTCCAAGCTTTTTCGTATGGAACTGTTTTTCCTTGAGGCTTTTCTTCACGCTTAGCTTTTGGCGAACCTTTAGCTTTTAACCACTTGTCTCCTTCTTCAGGATTCAATCTTGGTCCACATCCACCGTACGTATTATTGGCTTTATCTGCAGCTTCCATACGTGACATAACTAAATCCATCTCTCCTGCAAGACGGTCCATAGCTTGTTGTGGTGTAAATGCACCTGAGTTAACATCACCAATTTGTTGCCACCAAATCTGAGCCAGTTTTGGATAATCTGGAACGTTAATTCCAGTAGGCGACCACTGAACTCTTCTTGGAGATCTATAAAACTCTACTAATCCACCAAGTTTTGGAGCTCTTTCAGTGAAAGATTTATGATTGATGTCGCTATCTCTAATAATTGTTAAACCAACATGTGATTTTTTTAGAGATACAGTTTTTGATACAACAAACTGAGCATATAACCAAGCAGCTTTTCTTCTATCAACTGGAGTAGACTTAAATAAAGTCCAAGATCCAGCATCTTGATATCCAAGTTTCATGCCTTCATCCCAGTAAGGACCTTTTGGTGATGGTCCCATTCTCCATAAAGGAGTACCACTATCATCAACTGTGTTGTTTCCTGAACTTTTTGGAGCAACCATTGATGCAGTAAAAGCTGTATACCAGAAAATTTGCTGAGCAACGTTTCCTGATGATAAAGCTGGTAATGATTGATAAAAGTCCATTGCTGCAGCACCTGGGGGAGCGTATTGTCTTAACCACTCATCCCATTTTCTAATAGCATAAACCGCTGCTGGACCATTTGCAGCACCGCCTCTTGAAACAGATGCACCTGCTGGATTACATGAACCAGATTCCATTCTAATGCCCCATTCATCTACTGGAACGCCATTAGGCATACCAACACTTCCGGCACCTGCCATGGATAACCATGCATCAGTCATTCTCCAACCTAAGTCTGGAGCTCTTTTACCGTAGTCCATATGACCATATACTCTAACACCATCAATATTTTTTACATCATCAGTAAAATATTCTGCGATATCTTCGTATGCAGACCAGTTAACTGGAACACCAAGGTCATAACCGTATTTAGCTTTGAAACCTTCTTTTATTTCAGGTTTGTCAAACCAATCTTTTCTAAACCAATAAAGGTTAGCAAATTGTTGGTCAGGTAATTGATATAAATCACCATCTGGTCCAGTTGTAAATGATTTTCCAATAAAGTCATCGACATCTAGAGTTGGTAAAGTAACATCTTTACCTTCCCCTGCCATCCATTTAGTTAAGTTAACTGCAAGCTGAAGTCTTGCATGAGTACCGATTAAATCAGAGTCATTAATATAACCGTCATACAAATTTCTGCCAGTTTGCATTTGTGTTTGTACAGCTTGAACCACTTCACCTTCACCAAGAATTTGATGATTCACTTTAATACCAGTGATTTCTTCAAATGCTTTAGTTAAAGTTTTTGATTCATAAGTATGAGTTGGAATACCTTCAGATAAAACATTTATCTCCATTCCATTAAATGGTTTAGCGGCATTGATAAACCATCTCATTTCTTCCATCTGTTTTGATCTAGATATTGTAGATGGTTGAAACTCATCATTAACCCATTTTTTAGCTTCATTTTCACCTGCGAAAGCAAATGAATTTAAAGAAAACAGAGCAACTGAAACAACGCTTAATATTATTTTTAGTCTTAGCATTATTCCTCCCTTTTGATTAATTTAAGTAAACACATTAAAACTAAATTAGTTATTAATGTCAAAATTTATTAAAAAATATTTTCTTTAAATTGTTGATAAGAAAATGTTAAAGAAATAAGTTGCAATTTATGATTGTATTTTAAGATAATGTTTTATTAATTGCTGCTTTCCATCCTTTAATCAAATTTTTTCTATGATGGCTATTCATTTTAGAATTAAAACATTTATCCGTTTTCCAATTTTTAGATATATCTTTCAAGGATTTATAAACTCCTATTTGTAATCCAGCCATAAATGCTGCTCCAAGAGCTGTAGTTTCATCTACTTTAGGTCTCAATACTTTTATATTTATTACATCTGCTAAAAATTGAGAAAACCAATTATTTTTAACCATTCCACCGTCTACTTTAATTAATTTTGGTTTTAACCCATCATTTTTCATTGCTTCAAATAAATCATAGGTTTGATAAGCAACAGACTCAACTGTAGCTCTTATAATTTCTTTTGGTCCTGTATCTCTGGTTAAACCTGAAAGTATTCCTCTTGCGTTTGCTGCCCAATAAGGAGCACCGAGACCTGTAAAGGCTGGAACTAAATATATTCCGTTATTTGATTTTAATGATTTTATTATTTTTTCAGTATCAGATGCTTTTTTTATAAATTTTAGTCTATCTCTTAACCATTGCACGCCAGCTCCCGCTATAAATATAGATCCTTCTAAGGCATAAGTTGTTTTGCCATTTATTCTATAACCAATTGTGGTCAGTAATCTGTTTTTTGAATAAACTTTTTTACTTCCTGTATTCAAAAGTACAAAAGCTCCTGTTCCATAAGTACTTTTTAATGAACCTGGCTCAAAACAACACTGTCCAATAGTTGCTGATTGTTGATCTCCTACCATTCCAGTTATTGGATAAGATATTCCTGTAAGTCCAGGATCTGTATGACCAAAATCAGCTGAACAATCTTTGACTGTTGGTAATATTTCTTTAGGTATATTTAATATTTTTAATATTTGATCATCCCATTCATTTGTGGAAATATTAAACAACATTGTTCTGCTTGCATTCGTAGCATCCGTAGCATGGTCTGCTCCGTTAGTTAATTTCCATAAAAGAAAGCTATCCACAGTTCCAAATAATAATCTTTTTTTTTTGATTAAATCTCTAGCTTTAGGAACATTGTCTATAATCCACTTAATTTTTGTTGCTGAAAAATAAGCATCTATTAGCAATCCTGTCTTATTATATATTAAAGTTTCTTTTTTTTGTTTAATTAGTTTTTTACAATACTCAGATGACCTTCTATCTTGCCAAACAATTGCATTATAAACTGCCTTACCAGTTGTTTTATCCCATAAAATAGTTGTTTCTCTTTGATTGGTAATTCCTATTGTTAAAATTTTTCCTTTTAATTTTTTACTTTTCTCAATTACATTTCTTAAAACTTTTAAAGTAGTTTTCCAAATTTCATCAGGATAATGTTCAACCCAGCCATCTTTGGGATAGTACTGAGTAAACTCAGTTTGTGATACGTATACTGGTTGACCTTTCAAATTAAATAAAATGGCTCTACTTGATGTTGTGCCTTGATCTATGGCGGCAATAAATTTTTTCACTGATTTAATATTCTTCTAATCCTAACAATTTTTTTCGTTTTTCAGCCCAAGTACGAATCAAATTATCAACAGCTAAACCAATAAAGGCAACGCAGAGACCAAGGATTAGTCCTTTACCGCCTCCTTTTAAATCTGACAAAGCTTTTAAAATATATTGTCCTAAATCTTCAGTTCCAATAAAAGCTCCAATAATTACCATAAATAATGCAAAGACAACTGTTTGATTAATTCCGAGCATTATATGAGGAAATGCTAAAGGAAATTCAATCTGAAGCAATCTTTGTAAGCGCGTTACACCTGACATCGAAGCTGCATCGTGTAAAGCTGGTGGAACACTACGAAGTCCCTCAATAGTATAACGGGTTGCAGGAATAGTTGCATAAATGATCACGGCAATTAACACAGATGTGTCAGTCACGCCAAAAAGCATCATAACAGGAATTAAATAAACAAAGGATGGAAATGTTTGAAGAGTATCACAAATCCCTAAAATAATTTTTGCACTAGTTGTGTTTTGTGCAGCCAAAGAACCAGCGATTACTCCGATTATGCCAGATGCAATTACACCAAAAGTCGCCATATAGGCTGTGACTAAAGCTCTATCCCACCATGGGCTTAGAGCAATAAATAATGTAAATCCACCAACTATCAGTGCTGATCGAATACCACCGATTATATAACCGGCTCCCATAACCAAAACAAACGTTGCGACAACTGGCATCCTTAGATAAGCAGCTCTCATTGGTTGTAATACTTCTACAATCAACCATGTATTAAATACTTTTATTTGGTAAAAGAAAGTATCCCATATCCAATCAACCCCTGCATTCCAGAAAGGTTCGGCTGATATCCCTTTATTATGTGGAACCTCATAAAAGTAGTTAAAACCTTCTTTAAAATAAAAAGATCCAACTGAAGCAAATATTAATCCAACTATTACTGCCCCAACAAAAAATAATCCATATTTATGACGCTGGAAAAAAGTAAGGTCAGCAAAATAATCTGTTTGTTTATGTGCCCAAGCTAAAGACATTTTGTCTAAAAGTACTGCAATTAGACTAATACAAATACCGGCTTCTAAAGCTAAACCAATTCTAAGTTGATTTAAAGCTAGCAATAGATTCCAACCTAATCCCTTAGCACCTATAAAGGATGCAATAACTGCCATGGCCAAACACTGCATGATAACTTGGTTCACACCAATTAAAATGTCTCGTCTCGCAGTTGGAATTAATACTTTAAATAAGAGTTGAAAATCGTTACAGCCACTCATCTTTCCAGCTTCAATAACTTCTGAAGATACTTTTCTAAGTCCCAACAAAGTCAGACGTACCATTGGTGGTGTTGCAAAAATTATTGTTGCTATTGCTCCAGCATGATCTCCAATTCCAAACAGCACCATTATTGGAACAAGGTAAGCATAGTGTGGCATGGTCTGCATTACATTGAGTATAGGATTTAATATTGCTTCAATCCTCTTGCTTCTATATGACCAAATCCCTAAAACTAAACCAAGAAGAAAAGAAATTGGCGCAGCAACCATAACGAATGAAAGTGTTTGCATTGAAGGTTTCCACTGTCCAAATACAGAAATATAAATCATGGTAATGGCTGTAAATATTGCAAGACCTTTTCCATTAAGTTTGTAACCCAATATTACTGCTCCAGCCGCAACTATGGTCCATGGAAGTCCTGGTAATTCTGCCCATGGGTTTGCATCAATCCAATCCCAACTTGTAAATGCAACAACGGTCTTAACTCCACCAATTAAAATTTCACGAATAAGTTCAATTAAAAAAAGCATAGATGCTGAAATCATTCTGGTAATTTGCAGAACAAGTGGGCGCGTTCTATATTCTTGAAGATCAGCGTCCCAAAACTCAATCGGCATCCAATCGTTTAATAAAAAAAACAATGAATCATTTACCCAAATTGGAAGCCATCCAAGTAATGGTGGCAGCCTCCAAAGAACATCGTATGGCATATATCTAACTTCTATGCCAAAAAAATTATATTCCGTTTGTCCTGCATATTTTATGTGTTCCGCCTGTGCTCTTATAAATTTGTAGCCTTCCGGTACATCTATTGCAAAACACAATGCAAAGAAAACGATCAATAATAAAATTAACTGGAATATTATTGGGTATTTTTTTAAAATTTCCATAAACTATGAATTATCTTTTCTTCCGCCAAATACTGTATGAATGACTTTGGAAGGCTTTACGATTCCAACAACTTTTTTATTAGAGTCGATAACCGCTACAGGTTTTTCCTGACTTAAAATTTTTTCAGCAACTGTTTCTATGATTGCATCTTTAGAAACTTTTAAATCACTTAAATTTTTATTATCACTGGCTGGTTCCATCACGGCCTCTATTTTTAACACTTTTTCTCTTGGAACTTCTTCTGTAAATTTTCGAACGTATTCTGTAGCTGGGCTTAAAACTATGTTGGCTGGTGTATCTAATTGTTCAATTATACCATCTTTCATTATTGCAATTCGATCTGCAAGTCTAAGAGCTTCATCAAAATCATGAGTGATAAACATAATTGTTTTTTTTAAAACACCTTGTAGTCTTAAAAATTCATCTTGCATTTCTTTTCTGATTAATGGGTCAAGAGCAGAAAAGGGTTCATCTAAAAACCAAATATCAGGTTCAACAGCTAAAGATCTGGCAATTCCTACTCTTTGCTGTTGACCTCCGGATAATTCTCTTGGAAAATAATTTTCTCTTCCTTCAAGACCAACAAGCTTAACCATTTCCATAGCTTTTGAGATACTATCTTCAGTTTTCATGCCTTTTATCTGTAAAGGAAAAGCAATATTTTCTAAAACAGTTTTATGAGGAAGGAGAGCAAAACTTTGAAACACCATTCCCATTTTATTTCGTCTTAGCTCAATGAGTTCTTTATTTTTCAAAGATAATAAATCTTGGCCTTCAATAAAAATTTTGCCTGCTGTAGCATCTGTCAATCTTGATATACATCGAAGTAAAGTTGATTTTCCAGAACCAGACAATCCCATTACGACCAACATTTCTCCTTTTGAAACCTCAAAAGAAGCATTGTTAACACCTACGATGCAACCAACATCTTGGAAAGTTTTAGCATCAACATTTCCACTAACTTCTTGAAGTATTTTTTTCGCGTTTGCTCCAAAAATTTTATAAACCGCATCACATTTAATTACTGGTGTAGAAGACATAAATTTTATTCAAAATTACACTAAAACTTAAAAAAAATCCTCCCTATTTATTTTATATACACTCTAAAAATTTTTTATAAAATACACCCTAGTGTCTATACTAGTTTTTAAAAAACCTTTGGCTTCGCCTGAAACTGTAATTGTATCAGTTGTGCCTTCTAAAGCTCTTATCGTATATTCTGCAAAACATTTATTTGAAGAAGCATCCCATTTTACTGAAAATTTATCAATTTTATTGCCATTATCCACATACAATTGCTGTGCTTTATAGTTTGTAATGTTTGCTCCCATCATTGCACGTTGGGTTACAATTTTAGTATTTTTACACACTGCTTTATATTCGCTTGGTGATAATTGATAACCATCACTACTTTCAAAAAAATTTAATCTACCTTTAGGAAGTAAAATAATAACTGTTTGATCGCTCTCCTCGGTCTTAACTTTCTCTACAGTCTTATCACTCGCTTCAAAAAAAATGTTCAAAATGATAAATGAAATAATTATTGTAACAGTTAAACCAGCAAGGCCTACTATTTTTTTAAAACCTTCCGGAGTTTCTTTATATTTTTTTAAATTATTTTCTAATGACATTGTTCTATCTAATTCGGCTCAACTAATTCGGCGTTTTTCCAGATGCCTTTCTTAACTGTTCCGTCTGCCCAAGTAAAAGTTCCTTGTCCATTCATGTTACTATTACGCCATTCACCCAGGTATGTAGCCCCATCTGGAAAAGTCAAAGTTCCTTGTCCATGCCATTTGCTATCTTGAAACTCTCCCACGTATATGTATCCGTTTGGCCAAGTCAAAGTTCCTTGTCCATGCTTTAAACCATTACGCCACTCACCCACATATGTGGTTTTGTCTGTATAAGTCCAAGTCCCGTGACCGTTGTTACAGTCGCCGTCAGTACATCCAGTTGTACGTGCAAACCCCGTGTTACAAAAGATCAAACCTAAAAATATATATAGAAACAGTTTTCTCATGCCCTCTATCCTACAAATTACACTAAAACTAAAAAAAAATCTCCCCTAGTAAAAACTAGGGGAGAAATTAAAAGCTTATATTTTTAAAGTGTTATGGTAAAAACTTCTGCCAAACATCTTTATTGTCAGCCAGCCATTTTTTTCCTGCATCTTCTTGAGTCATTCCATCTTCGTCAACTAAAGCTGCCATTGCTCCAATTTGACTTGGATTAAATGACATTTTTTTAAACATAGCTGCTGCATCTGGATGAGTTTTAGTCCATTTTTCATTCACCGCTTTTTTCAGATAACCATCAGGTGAACCACATTTTCCATCACCACCATCTACTGGTCTACAACCATCATAGTATGGCGGGAAATCAATAAACGTAAAACCAGCACCATCTGTAAAGTTTGGTGTCCAGTTGAAGATGATTGTTCCTCTTCCTTCTTTTTTAGCTGTTTTAAGCTCTGCCCATAGTGCATCAGCACTACCAGCAAATTTAACTGTCCATAAGTCTCCTAGTCCAAGTGCTTCAAGACGCTGAGGCATTAGATCTTGGTGCCAAGATTGTGGACCTTCTAACCAACGACCTTTTCCTTCAGAGTCTGGTGTTACGAAATTTTTCGCACAGTCTGGAGATTTTAAAGCTTCCCAATTTGGTAGACCTGGACATAGTCCTTTATCCACTACCCAATTTGGATAACCCATATCTTCCAAAGTTCCTGCTTCATGGTCACCCCAGTCAAGTAAGCCGCCAGCATCACGTGCTTTATCAAATGATGCACCGAATGCAGATTGCCAAACTTCATGCGATATATCTACATCACCAATACGAATAGACTCGTAAACTGCATTAGAGTCTGCCGGAACATATTCCACATTACCACCCATACTTTCGATAATCCCACCAATTACATAAGCCATAACAACTTGGCTATTCCAATTGTGTATTGGAATTCTGGTAGGTTTTGCACTATCTGCCGCGTTTGAGATTCCTATAAAACTAACTAAAGAAATTACTAGCGCTGATAAAAGAGATATTAATTTTCTCATATCTTCCCCTTTCCTTAATATTAAGTTGTATAATTATGTTCTGATTCAATCATATAGTCAACAAAGTGTTGTTACAGTTATATATATATATTTTATATATATAATTGTTATTACTGATATATTGGTTAAGAAATATTAATTTTTTATTAAATGCAAACTAGTTTTAATATTAAAGAACCAGGACTTAATGTTTTACCACTAGGAGTTGAAAGGTATATCGTTAATGGCGGAGGTCTTACGGGTCTTCAAATTTTTCCTGAAGATGAAATAGAAATTATTAATAATGAAGGAAATCAAATTTGTGAAATTTCAATTTTTAACAAAGAAGGAAAATCTGAACCTGCAATTTTAAATCTAAAAGAAAGTAAAGATTCATCTGAAATAAAAAAAATACTTTCAAAAAAAGATGAAGACTCCTTAATAGCTGCTTATCAATTAAAAAAAAGAAATTTAGATATTGCTAAAGCTAAGTCCTCAATAGTTTTCGATAAAGATACAAGTCCTGGAGAAAAGATAAAATTAAATACTAAAGAAAAATGTTATTGTATTTTCTCAGCTCCTGGACCTGAAATGAGAATTCATGAACAAAATCCACCTACTGATTTAACTATTTTTGTTAAAAGAGCAAAAATTACTAAAGATAAAGAGCATTCAATAATTCCTGATCCCATGTTCGATCCTCTTAGTGAAACAAATATTGATCGTCAAACTGCAATTTCATTCCAAGTTAAAGAAGGTGACTTCATTCAAGTCATTTCTCCAACAGGAAGACAATGTTCAGATTTTGTTGCATTTGATACAACAAAATTAGATAAAAGAATTGAAAAAGGTCTTGATTGGCAAACAACAAGAACTTTTATGGGAAATACTTTCCCGGGACCAGGATTGTTTTCTAAATTTTATGATACTGATCATGAACCATTAGTTGAAGTAATTAGAGATACAGTTGGAAGACATGATACTTTTAATTTAGCATGCACATCTAAATATTATGAAGATTCTGGGTATTTCGGTCATCCGAATTGTTCTGATAATTTAAATGATTGTATGGAAAAGTTTGGAGTTCAAAAAAAAAGAGGTTGGCATGCCATAAATCTTTTTTTCAATACCTCTGCAGGTGGACTTAATTCGGTATTATCAGATGAATCTTTTGCTAGACCTGGTGATTATGTGATGTTTAGAGCTCTTAAAGATTTAACTTGCGGAACAACAGCGTGCCCGAGTGATATAGATCCTTGTAATTCATGGAATCCTACGGATATTTTTGTTAGAACTTATGATAAAAATAAAGAATTTACGAAATCTTTTGCATTTAGAATGAAAACAGACTCTGAAACAAAATTAACCAGAAATACCGGTTTCCATGAAAAAACTTCTAAACTTACAAGAAACTTTGTGGATGCTAGAGGTTTTTGGCTACCTAATGATTATACAAAACACGGAATAATTAATGAACATACCGCTTGTCGTGAAAAAGCTGTTGTTATCGATCTTTCTTCATTAAGAAAATTTGAAATCTTAGGACCTGACGCAGAAGAATTAATGAATTACACCCTAACAAGAAACATTAAAAAACTTTCAGTTGGTCAGGTGGTTTATTCATCAATGTGTTATGAAAATGGATTCATGTTTGATGACGGTACATTGTTAAAAATGAGTGATAATGGTTTTAGATGGATATGTGGTGACGAATATGCTGGAGAATGGCTAAAAGAACAGGCTAAGAAAAAAAACTACAAAGTTCTAATAAAAAACTCGACTGACCAAATAAATAATATTTCTTTACAAGGACCAAATAGTAGAAAAATACTAGAAAAATTTATTTTTACGCCACCAACACAACCTTCTGTTTCTGAACTGCAATGGTTCAGATTTACTATTTGTAGAGTGGAAGAACTAAACGGAATACCATTGATAGTTTCAAGAACGGGTTATACAGGTGAATTAGGTTATGAAATTTGGTGTCACCCTTCTGATGCGCCCAAAGTATGGGACAAAGTTATGGAAGCTGGAAAAAATGAAGGATTAATAACAGCAGGATTTGGTGCTTTAGACTTATTAAGAATTGAAGCAGGATTAATTCTTTTTGGTAATGAATTTGATGGTCAGGTCGATCCTTTTGAAGCAGGAGTTGGTTTTACTGTTCCTTTAAAAACTAAGACTGATGATTTTGTTGGAAGAGATGAGTTAATAAAAAGAAAAGAAAATCCTCAAAAAAAATTAGTAGGGTTAGAGTTAATCGGTAAAGAAAAAGCAAATCATGGAGATTGTGTGCACATTGGAAGATCTCAAGTAGGTGTAATTACTAGTGGATGTATTTCTCCAACTTTGAATAAAAATATAGCTTTGTGTAGAATGGATATTGTTCACTCAGAAATAGGTAAGGATGTAGAAGTAGGAAAAATTGACGGTCATCAAAAAAGAATTCCTGCAAAAATAGTAGGTTTTCCGCATTATGATCCTCAAAAACTTCGTGTAAAATCATAAATGGCAAAAACAACAATAGACTTATTAGATTTTTGGGAAGATCAAATGAAACAATCCCACACTTCTAGCAATTATTTTTTTAGAAAATCTCCTTCTCATTATCATATGATGCTATTAGTTATGTCTTCTTATAAACTAAATCAGAATCTTTCGGTTGAAGAACTTAAAACAAAACTATTTAAAACTTCTAGACCAAAATCTGCATTGATAATCAATGAAGCGTGTGAAAAAGGTTTTTTTTATTTAGAAAAAACTTCTAGTGATCAGAGAAAAAAATTTATTAAACCCAGCAAATCCTTTGTTGAAGAATTTAATAATTATCTTGATACTCTTAAAAATCTAAGCTTTTAGTTAGATTATTAACAAATTTCAGGCTGTTTGACTAATTGCTTATAATTTTTATATATAAAAAAAATTATATATTTCTACCTACCTAAAAATAAAATTTAAGATATGGGATTTCCAACAAAAGCAAAATATGTGGTTATTGGTGCAGGAATACATGGTTTAAGTACAGCTTGGCATTTGGCTCAAAAAATTAAAAAAAATGGTAACGGTAGTAATCAAGAAATAGTAGTTATTGATAAAGGTGGAATAGCTTCAGGCGCTAGTGGTATTGCTTGCGGTGTAGTGAGAAACAATTATTTTCAACCTGCTATGAGAGAACTTATGGCTCATAGTGTTAATATTTGGGAAAGTGATCCAAAAACATTCCATTATCATCCGATTGGCTACATGCAGATAAGTCCGGAAAGCATGAGAAAAGATGTAACCACTATTTATGAACAACAAAAAGCAATTGGATATGAATCAACTTTTGTTGAAGGACAAAAGGATTGCATGAATTATATGAAAAACATTTTTTACGATTGGCAAGCAAAAGGTATTACATCGGTCTTACATGAAAAAAAAGGTGGTTATGCAAATAATACGGCTTCTATTTATGGTTTAGCGGGCAAAGCAGAATCTTTTGGCGTTAGAATTATTACTGGAACTGAAGTAAATGGTTTTAAAAGAGACAACAGTAGTAATGCGGTAATAGGTGTTGTAACTTCAAAAGGAACAATTGACTGTGAACAAGTAATTGTTGCTGTAGGTCCTTGGATAAAAAACCTTTGGGATATGCTTGAACTACCAAAAAAAATTTCAATTAAAGATGAAAAAGGTAGAACACATAAAAATTATCCAATGTGGATATATTGGTTTTTACAAGAAGGTGTTCTGGGTGTTGATCCTAATTTATTAAAAGATAATAATGGTAAAATGCCTCCAGTTGTACACGTGGATAGTGATGCTCATTTATTTTCAAATGTCGACGGATCATTAATTACTGATAAAATGTGGGGAATATATTATAAACCAGATTTTAATTTTAAAGGAGTTCAAGGTGGCACAGCACCCTATAAAGTAAACAAACCAGCTGATGAGGTAAAAGTTGATCCATACGGTATAGATTCACAAGAGTATTTAACGGGAGATGAATTTGCTCATATGTGGACTTCAGCTCTTGCTCATTGCCAAAAAAGATTTCATGAAAAAATAAAAGTTTATCACAAAGGACCGTCAGGCGGATTAGGTTGCTTTACTCCAGATTCATTTCCAATATTTGATCGCTTTTATGAAAATATATATTTTATTGCTGACTCTAACCATGGATATAAAATGATTGGTGTTGGAGAGTTAGTGGCAGATGAAATATTAGGCAAGGAAAGAGATTTATTAAAACCTTTTAGATTCAACCGATACGAGAAGGGAGAGTTGCACCCTACATCGAGCAGTCCCTTCCCTTGGAGTTAAACTTTAGTATGTGGACACATTTTGAAATATCAGCTAACTTTTATTTTATAAAAATTCTTTGGAAGGATAATAATGACTGATCTAGAAAAACATGTAAATCGACCAGGAAGAGCAAAATTAGTAAAAAATGTCAGAGAAAAAATTAACGAATTAGGAATAACATATATATATTTTCAATTTATTTCAGTAACGGGGAGAGTTGTTGGAAAAGGTATACCGGCTGATCACTGGGAAAGAATTGCAGAAAAAGGCTTCCAATTAGTATATGGAGCGACAGCAAACTTGTTTGTAGATCGACATAAAAATTATATTGGCTATGGACCTGAGGCTAAAGAATTAGTTGGAATTCCTGATCCTGAAACTTTTGTTCAGGTTCCTTGGGATAAAAGAGTTGGAAGAGTATATTGTACTTGTTTTAGAAATAGGGAAGAAAGAGAAAACCCAGGCGGTCATTTAACTTCTGACTGCAGAGGTAATTTAAGAATACATCATCAAGAATTTACAAAAAAATACAAAGGTTTAAAATTAAGAATTGGAACTGAACCAGAAATGATGTGGCTAACTAGAAATCAAGATGGGACACCAACTGGTAAAGGATTTTCAAAACCATATTGTTATCACATAGACCAATTTGAGTCTTTAAGACCAGTATTTATGAAAGTTATTGAATACTCAAATGCCATGGGACTGGACATGATCCAAGGTGATCATGAAGATGCCCCTGGTCAGTTAGAATTAAATTGGATGTTTGATGATGTGTTAAGAAATGCAGATAGACTTTCAACTTATAGACAAATATGTGCACAAGTTGCTAGAGAACATGGAATAATCGCATGTTTTATGACGAAACCTTTTATGGGAGTTTCAGCTAGTGGTTGCCATACCAATATGTCTCTTTGGACCGGTGGAAAAGACAAAGTAAAAAAATTACATCACAAATCGTTACCAGGTTTAGATGAAGTTTTTTCATATGTTGAAGGTGGAACAAATACTTTTATGCCTGATACAAAAGATGTTCAGTTGCCTGGTAAAATTGGATTAAAATCAATTGGTGGAGTAATGAAACATTTGCCAGCGCTTACTGCAATTGGATCTTCAACTGTAAATTCATACAGAAGATTATGGGATCAAGGATTTTGGGCACCTGTTTATGCTGACTGGGGTTATCAAAACAGAACTTGTGGGCTAAGAGTTTCAGCTCCTGGAAGATTTGAGTATCGTTCAGTAGACTCAATGCACAATCCTTATTTAATGGGTTCTGCTTTATTAAAAGCTTTTGATGACGGACTTACAAATAATATTGATCCAGGAAAACCTGAATCAAGAAATATTTACGAAGCTCAAAAAGCTGGTAAGGATGTTAAAAAATTACCATTAAGTCTTGGTGAAGCTTTAGATCGTTTAGCTGAAGATAAAGTTATTCAATCTGCAATGCCTGATGAAATGTACAAAGTTTTTCACTGGTATAAAAACGATGAGTGGGAAAAATTCTTGGGTGCTACTACCCAATGGGATCTAGATACATATTTGGATTGCTTGCCATAATATTAAAAAAAGGGGGTAAATTTTATGTGTGGAATTGCTGGGTTAATTCATAAAGGTAAGTCAGTAAATATAGGCTCTGAGCTTCAAAGTATGCTCCAAGCATTAAAACATAGAGGTCCTGACTCAACTGGATACGCTCTTTACGCAGATAATGATGGACAAAACTTCATAATGAGATTCAAAGTTGGAGAAAACGTAGGAGAAGGAAGTTCATCAGTCAATGAAGATTCAAGTGTTTATGACAGTAGAAAAAAACTTGTCGACAATAAACTATCTGAATTAGGCGCAACAATTATTAAAGAAGAACAATTAACTCCATATTCTTTTAGGTATGAAATTAAATACGACAAAGATCTAATGGAGTTTTCAAAAAAGATTGAAAGTGTTGAAATGGTTGAAATCCTTTCTTTAGGAAAATCTCTCGAACTAATAAAAGATCTTGGTGATGCTAAAACTGTATCCGAAAGATATGAGCTAGATAAAATCAAAGGAACACACGGTATAGGTCATGCAAGAATGGCAACTGAATCAGGTGTTGATATTAAATCTGCTCATCCTTTTTGGGGTTATCCATTCAGCGATGTATCTGTAGTTCATAATGGACAACTGACAAATTATTGGAACAATAGAAGAGCTCTTGAAAATAAAGGTATGAGATTTATGTCTGAGTGCGATTCAGAGTTAATTGCTGTTTTTCTTGCAGAAAGAATGAGAAACGGAGCAACGTTAGAAGAAGGGATGAAAAAATCTTTATCTCAACTTGATGGTGTCTTTACTTATTTTGTAGCAACAAAAGATTCATTAGGTATGGCGAAAGATACAATGGCAGCAAAACCATTGGTGTTATACGAGTCAGATGATTTAGTTGCTATGGGATCAGAAGAGATAGCAATTAGATCTATTCTTCCACAAGAAATAAATACATACGATCCATTTGATGGAGAAGTGAAAGTATGGCAAATTTAAAAACTTCAGAAAAAAAAACAAAAGCCCAGTCAATGGGCATGCATGCTGAGGTTCTAAAAGGTAGAACGCAGCAAAAATTTTTTAATCCTGATGAAGGGCAAAATTTTTTCTATTTTGGTGCTCACGATGTTGATTTTAATAAAAGAACAGAGCTTGATGTTAAAGATATGGATTGCAAAGAAGCTAACCAAAAAATTGATGATTTAATGAGTCAAGGCTATGGAACCATTGTAATTAATAATCCTCAAGGAAAACATAGTTTAGGTGTAGGAATACTAAATAAATTAAATTTAATTTTTGAAGGTAGTTTGGGCTATTTTGGTGTTGGATCAATAGACGGTCCAACAGTGAGAATAAATGGTCGAGTTGGTTGGTCTTGTGCAGAAAATATGATGGCAGGAAAAGTCGTTATAGAAAAAAATGCAGGATCTTGTTTTGGTGCAGCAATTAGAGGTGGTGATTTAGTTTGTAAAGGAAGTGTAGGTGCAAGAACTGGAATTGACCAAAAAGGTGGTTCAATAATTGTTGGTGGTGATGCAGGAGCATTTACTGGGTTTATGATGCAGAGAGGAAGAATTGTAATCCTTGGAGATGCTGGAATTAACCTAGGAGACTCTATGTATGATGGAACTATTTATGTTGGAGGAAAGATAAGATCGTTTGGAAGTGATGCAGTAGAATCACGTATAACAAAAAATGATATAGATTGGTTGAACAGAAAACTTAAAGTAGCTGAAATAGGTGATAAATTTGATGTATCAAAAATGACTAAAGTCGTAGCTGGTAAAAAACTTTGGAACTATGATGCATTAGAACCAACCGAGAAAAAGGGAGCTATTTAGTGGCAAAGAAAAAAAATAATAATAGTGTAAGTGGAAGCAGTTTTAGTTCAAGAAACAAAAGTTTATTAGGTTATAATTCAATTTTCACTCCAGAAGTAATAGACGACATTCATATTAAGGCTGAGTTAGGTAGATACAGAATGCGTGGAATGGCGTTAATGAAAAAGATACCAACATTTGACGATCTTGTATTTTTACCTGGAACATTAACAAGATTTGTAATTGAAGGTTATAGAGAAAAATGTGAAACAAAAACTGTTATTGGTCCTAGATGTGAAAACCCTGTTGAGTTAGATATTCCTGTTTATATTACTGGAATGAGTTTTGGTGCACTTTCATATGAAGCAAAAACTGCTTTGGCAAGAGGCGCTACAATGGCTGGTAGTGCTACTTGTTCAGGAGAAGGTGGGATGATACCGGATGAAAGAAGATATTCTGAAAAATGGTACTATCAATGTATTCAATCAAGATATGGATTTAATCCACATCACGCACAACTCGCTGATGGTATAGAAGTATTTATTGGTCAAGGTCAAAAAGTTGGTATGGGTGGTCACTTGATGGGACAAAAAGTAACTGATCAAGTTGCAGAAATGAGATCTTTGCCTGCTGGTATTGACCAAAGATCGCCTGCTCGACACCCAGACTGGTTAGGTCCAGACGATCTAGCTTTAAAAGTTCAAGAACTTAGAGAATTAACTAAAAATAAAGTACCAATACAATTAAAACTTGGTGCGGCAAAAGTTTATGACGACGTTCGTATGGCTGCAAAATGCGATCCTGATTCAATCTACTTAGATGGAATGGAAGGATCTACTGGTGCAGGTCCACATATAGCTGCTGCTAACACAGGAATTCCAGGAATAGCAGCTATTAGAGAAGCTAGGAGAGCTTTAGATGATGTGGGACAAACAGGAAGAGTAACTTTAATTTATGCAGGTGGAGTTAGAGATGGTGCTGATATGGCAAAATGTCTAGCTCTAGGAGCTGATGCGATTGCTATAGGAACAGGTGCAATGATAGCTTTAAATTGCAATAAAGAAATTCCAACATCCAATTTTGAAAAAGAAATGGGAGTACCTGCTGGTCACTGTTATCATTGCCATACAGGTCGTTGCCCGGTTGGTGTTGCTACACAAGATCCTAAATTAAGAAAAAGATTAAATCCAGATGATGCAGCTTTAAGAGTTTATAATTATTTACATACTATGACTTTAGAGTCACAATTATTAGCTAGAGCGTGTGGTAAAACAAATATTCATTCTTTAGAACCAGAAGATTTGGCAGCACTTACAATGGAGGCCTCTGCTTTAGCAAAAGTACCTTTATCTGGTACAAATTATACAGTTGGAGTTGATGATTATCATAAAATTTAATTATTATGGCAAAGAAAAGAAAAAAAATAATAAAAAAAACATCTAAGATAAAAAAAGTTTCTAAAACAAAAGAAACTGCTAGAGAAAAAATGATTGGCCAACATATAGGATACAGGTATGACGTAAATCTTTTGCCTGATTATAAAAGAATTACTCCTTTCTTAAAAAAATACATCGAACTGATGGGATGGGATGATCTTAATTGGTTAGAAGATATTCATATGGGGTATGAAGAAGGAAGACCGGCAGTTTTTGATAGAAATGCAAACGGATGGGTAACAATTCCAAAAAAAATAAAACTACCCGATAATCAACAAGATAGAGATATGATCGCAAGAGAACTTC
>Ga0187833_10001711_pt1 | contig 24614 bp, 25 predicted proteins | sample ETNtaG_37_FD_167968 | JGI IMG/M metagenome (GOLD analysis project Ga0187833, IMG submission 167968) | Marine microbial and viral communities from oxygen minimum zone, Eastern Pacific Ocean - ETNP2014_SV_400_PacBio MetaG (Illumina Assembly) | ecosystem: Environmental > Aquatic > Marine > Hypoxic...
TCTTAAGTTCTTTAACCATTTGGCTGAGAAAAAATGGCTTGAACCATTGCAAATCTAAAGATATTCTTACCTGAACAATGAAACCGTTTAAGAAAAATGATTACCCTACATTAGGCATAGAAGAAGAATTTCATTTGATCAACCCGGAAACTGCAGAACTTACGCCTTCTGTCAATGAGGTTATGGCACTTCTTGATACCGAATTTCGGGAGAGAGTATGTTACGAACTGCTGCAATGTATCCTGGAGCTACGTACGGGTGTTTATAAAACTGTAGATGACCTAATACAAGAAACAGCTAACGGCCGAACTGTCCTGGCAGAGAACTGTAAGCAACTCAATGTTAACATTGTTGCTGCCGGAAGCCATCCATTTTCCGATTGGAAAAAACAACCCTTCGTAGGCAATGAACATTATCAATGGGTACGTGATAACCACGGATATATTGCCCACCGCATGCTGGCCTTTGGATTACACATACATGTCGGGGTAAAGAATGAAGAAGCGGCCATCTATGTCATGAACGAAATGCGGCGATGGGCATATCCTCTATTAGCTCTCTCCGCAAACTCACCTTACTACGATGGGGTAGACACCGGATTGGTTTCGACACGCGCACACCTGTTTCATTCCATGCCTCGAACCAAATTAGCACCACCCTTTAAATCCTTTCCGGAGTTGGTCGCTTATTACGAAAAGTTCCTTGCCGCAGGCGACATCAAACATCCCGGTGACCTATGGTGGATTATTCGCCCCCAACCACCACTGGGTACTGTTGAATTTCGGATCTTTGATATTCCCACATCCGTTCGTCGTATAGGAGCACTTGCCGCCCTGATACAGTCTGCCGTAGCAACATATCAAGATCGTTTCTTTGCAGGAAAACCTGTTAGTAACTTTCATGCCGGATATCTCGAAGAGAATTGGTGGAAGGCAATGAGATATGGACTCAATGCTAAAATAGTGGAACCGGAGACGGAAGAGATCATCACTATCAGCGAACAACTCAAACGCCTGATAGAGTTGACTGCACCCAAGGCAAAAGAACTTCATGCTGAACAGCACCTTGACTTTGCCAGTACTATGATAGAACAGGGAAGCGAAGCAGACCTGCAAAGGGTACTATGCAAAGACCTGAATGGTGACCTGGTTGCGCTTGAAAAGGAACTTGCCACAAGAACACTTGATTTTTCTGTCTAACGTAGAAGGAACGTATGCATTAATGGTACTGTTAAGTTTGTAAATCATACGAAGAGTTATACCGTAGCATGGTGACTAGAGGGAGAGGCTGGCTTTATAGCCCCTTAGAAAATAATTTGCGATAGGCATTATAGTAGCGTAGTATCTCTGCATTGTTGATTATATGGTGAAAGCTGGAAATGAAGAAAAATAATTCAAAAAAGGGTTCCTTTATTATCAGTTTAGGAATTGGTTTGTGTACGGTTTTCGGGTTGTCCACCGTAGATGCGGACGAGTCTTTTTTGCATGAAAAGACTGCTGCGAAATGGCAATTAGTAGCATTGCAGGAAAACGACATTGGGTACGATGAAGAGAAACTGAAGAGGCAGCTGGGCGTTGATTCATTAATAGGAGCAGACTTATCAGGAAAAGATCTGCGATGGATCTACCTGCAGGAAGCGAACCTGGCACAGGCAAACCTGCAAGGAGCGAATCTGAAAGGCACAAATCTGCGAAATGCAAATCTGCAGGGAGCTGATTTGCATGGGGCAAATCTGTCCAGAACAAACCTGGAAGAAGCAGACTTGAGGGGAGCAGACCTGACCGGAGTACAAAATCTCATCCCCAGGCAGATTGCTGTGGCCATATATGATAAAGAAACAAAATTTCCGGAAGGTATGACGTTTGAGAATATACCCAAACACAATAAGGACAGCCTGAGAAGTGCTTTGGGTGTTAAAATGCTTGAAGGGGCGGAAGCGAAAGGAATGATATTGCGATGGGGAGATTTTGAAGGAGCGGTTATGCCGTGGTCATCCCTACAGAAAGCTGACTTGACAGGAGCAAATTTGTCTCAGACAAATTTGTCGGCAGCAAATCTGCACGGTACAAACCTGTCTGAGGCGAATCTACAAAAGGCAAATTTGAAGAACGCAAGTCTGCAGGGAGCAAACCTGATGCGGGCAAATCTACAAGGAGCTGATTTGACAGGCGCAAATCTGCAAGAAGCTAACCTGTCGAAAGTAAATTTGCAGAAAGCAAAATTGCTTTCGGCGAACTTGACCGGAGCAAACCTGTCAGGGGCTGACCTGCACAGTGTAGATTTGCGAGGAGCCGATCTGCGGGAAGTGAAGAACATAACGATGAAGCAGCTTGCCCAAGCCATCGTAGATATACGCACACGCCTGCCGGAAGGCATAACCTTCAAACAGATACAATAACGTAAGACTGATGTGATACATGATCTACGCGCGCTTGAAAAGGAACTTGCAAGAAGAACGCTGGATTCTTCTGTATAGAAGACCCTAGCTAATCAAATCCCACTTATCTTGCAGCCAGTTATAGTGCTCTCTCGGTTTAAAATTATTCTTATACTCCATTCTCCGGCATTCACTAACGTAATAGCCCAGGCAATAGTATTTCAGTCCAAGAGATCTTGTGTGTTCAATTTCCTTTAGAATACTGAAGGTTCCCAACCCCAGATGAGAAAATCTTGTATCATAAATAAAATATACACTGCTCAGACAATCCTCCCCTTTATCCAGAAAACCCATACCAATCAATTCGCCGTTGAGATAGAATTCAGACTGAAGGCCAGGAGTAGATGGTGAGAAGAAACTGACAATGAATTCCTCCAGATTGCATTCCTGTGAGAAACGCTGATTTGAATGGTCCTTATAAATCTCAAAGGCCCTTTCGCTGAATTTAAGCGGGCCGAAGACTACATCTATATCTCTGTTCTTTTTCAGATTGCGCTTCTGGCTTTTAGACGGTTTAAATTCATCAGATATTACCCGAATGGGTACGCACTCCTGGCAGTCGGGACAGGAAGGCTGAAAGAAAGATACGCCAAATTTTCTCCATCCTTTCGCAAGTAAAAATGAAACATCGGATTCATCAAGCTCACTCGCAAGAAAATATTTGATCTGCTTTTTCCTGTCAGGCAGATAGGGACAGGGAGAAAGCTCTCCTACATCCATAGCTCTATGTAAAATCATCTAAAATACCTTCCAGATAAATATACCAATCATAATAACGCCTATCACTAGTTTTGTTATTGCGCCGCCAATAAAGCCAGCTAATGTTCCCACTCCAGACTTAAACGCACCTCTTAAATCTTTTCCAAAAACTAATTCAAGTAATACGGCACCGAGAAATGGGCCGATTATTATGCCAACTATTCCCCCGGTAATAAAACCTCCTATGCACCCGAATATTGAACCAATTATACCCCATTTTGTCGCACCAAATTTCTTCGCCCCGATAACACCTCCAAAATAATCAATAACTACAGAAAAAATAGTTAAGACACCAAGGCTTAATAGCAGAAGCCGGCTTATACTCTCAAATCCATCACAAGCAGCATATATAACTATACCAGCCAATATCAGGGGCGTACTCGGAATAATAGGGAGTACAATCCCTGAAAGCCCAACGAGCATGATTAGTAATGCAATGATAAGAATTATTTCCATTATAATTATATTGGCATTAAGTCTCTACCTGCCAGCCTTGCACCTAATCTCCATGAAACCGTGGTTTCTTTTCTCTCTCGTTTTGTCAATTCTGTATACAATTCAAGTGCATTATTATTTGACTTAATACCCTTACTTACTGCCTCCGCTGCGAACAGACCTGTAGACAATGCACACGAAATCCCCTCACCAAACGCATTAAGAAATCCTGCCGCTTCACCTACCAGAAGAGTGTTGTTTTTGCCCAGGTAAAACTTTCCTTCCGGACACATGTTGTTTCCAATACATCCCGATTTCCTGACTATCTTTCCACGCTTAAGATCAAATTTCTTCTCTAATAACTCTGTATATTTCAAGAGATAGGGCTTGATCTTTTTTCCTACCGCTGCCGCAGTACCAAAGATTTGCAGGCCGTCCTTAACACTAAACCACGCGTAGACCTCGCCGTATTGAGGTTCCAGAAAACCGTGATAGAACTCAGGGTCCAGGCCTGAACTTCCCTCATAGTAATTCTGGTATGCGGTAAACCATTTCAGACCCTTTTCAAATTCCGGATCAAGCTTCGCTCTGATTAAAGACTTGCCGCCTTCCGCACTTATCAGGTATTTACACCTGACATCGATCAAATTATCATTCAGCTTGTCATGCACCTTCACGACTACATAATCACCGGTATCGTTAAAGTCTGTTAAGGAATGACAATCCCTGATCTCTGCACCGGAATTCCTGACAAGAAAGTAGTCATACTCAGAACGCCATACGTTGGGCGCTCCACGGCCATCTTTAGTGAAAGGATAATCTTCATAGTTTTCACTATCAGACCAGAATCTAACTCCCTTTAAAAGTTCAGGAGTAACGTACGCAGACTTCGGAATCTCTCCAAAATATTCCTCGGTAATGTCCTGTGATTTTCTAAATATTATTCCGGAACATATCTTGTACCTGGGAAGTTTCTTCTTCTCCAGTACCAGTACGCTTAGTCCTTCATTCACCAGGCCCTTTGCCGCCGCTGCACCTGAAGGGCCGGAGCCCGCTATCACAACGTCATATTCTTTTTGCATTAATTAGTTCGGATATGTTTGCGTGAGAAATAGTCTTTTGTTAAACTTGTCACTACGCCGCTAAGGGCGATAAGGGCGATGAGATTTGGGATCGCCATTAAACCCAATGTGATATCAGAAAAATTCCAGACAAATTCCAACTGAACTATTGCTCCTATAAAAAGGGCAATCACATATATCCAGCGATAAGGCGGAATTGCCCTGGGACCAAATAAATATTCTGCACAACGGTCTCCATAATATGACCAGCTTATGGCAGTTGAGATGGCAAACAGTATTAACCCAATCGTAACTATAACCCCGCCCAGATATGGAATCTCTGCATTGAAGGCATTCTTTGTTAAAACAGATGAATCTGCACTACCAGTCCATTCTCCGGTAATAATAATAACCAATGCCGTCATGGTGCATATAATCAGAGTATCAACCAGAGGCCCCATCATGGCAACCAGTCCTTCACGTACAGGTTCTTTTGTCTTTGCAGCAGCGTGGGCAATTGGAGCACTTCCAAGTCCTGCTTCATTGGAGAAGGCCGCTCTCCTTACTCCCCACGTTATTGCATATAATACAGTAGCTCCGGCAAAACCACCGGTTGCAGCAGTTGGAGTAAAGGCGTGTTTGAAGATCAGATAAAATGAATCTGCTATCCTGTCGTAATTCCATAATATAATAAAGAGCGCCCCTGCAACATATATTGAAGACATAACGGGTACAAGCCTGCTTGCAACCTTTCCAATCCTTTTGATACCGCCTATAATCACCATGCCTACGATTATAGAAATCGCAACGCCAAGGATTGCCTTCAGGAAAAGCTTTTCAGGTATAACCGTAGCGATTTTACTATCACTTAACTTATTAATACTGCCATCACCATTTACAAACCCAAGTTCTCCTATTAATTTACCATCGTTTGTGTCTATAAGTGTAAATTCATGTTTACCATCCGTATAATCTGTAAACTCAATACTATTTTTGTCTGTAGCTATCTCTGCGAATACAGAATTAGGAGAATCCGGAGAACCTGCCGGATGAAGGTTTATTGCATTTATCAGATCACCAACCGTACCTGCCCGGGAGATATCAATCTCGATCGCCTTTCCATCTCTCGTCTTTATGATAAAATCCGTACCCTCCTGCACGCTGATCTCTGCCCCATTGTTCAGCCCGGACAGTGGAGTATCGTTGTAATATTTTTGTGTAGCAAATTGATCTGTAAAGGCAAGGGTCATTGAATTTGATTGGACCATATTACCGCCGCCAAACGTAGCTATCAGTCCACAACTGGCAAAGAGTATGGCCAGCCATTTGAATTTCCTGCCCATTCCCTTCTCAATATAATACATAGGGCCGCCGCTTATAGTACCGTCACTATGAATGACACGATATTTCTGTGAAAGAGTACATTCGGCATATTTAGTAACCATGCCAAATAGTGCGGCTACCCACATCCAGAAAACAGCTCCCGGACCGCCGGCATGTAAGGCGATTGCTACACCGGCAATATTACCAACCCCAACAGTTGCAGAAAGTGCTGCACAAAGCGCCTGAAAGTGGGTTATCTCTCCCGGATCATCGGGATTATCATATTTGCCTCTGGCAATTGCTATAGCATGCCCGATCCTTCTGAATTGCGGGAAGATGAGCCTTATACTGAAATACACACCGGTACCAACGAGTAAAATAACCAGCGGCATGCCCCAGATGTAGCCGGCAATCTTTCCCAGGAAGTCTGATACTTCTCCCAACGCTGTAAGATTCATGAGTGGTAAAGTATTAATTATGGTAATTCCTCAATTCTTGAATTCCTTAATTCCTTAATTCCTCAATCTTCAATATTTAATAGTAAATATTCAATCCTTCAATCCCTCAATCCCTCTCTATCCATCCACCCCCAACTACAATGTCTCCATCATAAAATACAGCCGCCTGACCCGGTGTTATGGCGCGCTGTGGCTGCTTGAATACAACCCTGACGCGATTATCTTCCAGAGGATAAATTACGGCTGGAGCATCGTCTCCCTTATACCTGATCTTTACCGAAGAATTCAATTCCTTTTCCAACCTTTCAATCGTAATCCAGTTTACATTACTTACTGTAACGGTGTCTCTTAAAAGTTTATCCGCAATTCCAACCGTTACTGTATTCTGCGCAGGATCAATATCAACTACATATCTTGGCCCGCCAAATGCGATGCCCAATCCTTTCCTCTGCCCGACCGTAAAATTATGTATGCCGTCATGTGTGCCCAGAGTGTTACCGCTCGTATCCTTTAACAATCCGGTACCAATCTCGGAACCCACCCTTTCAGTAATCAAATCACTGTAACTATTACCGGTAACAAAACAAATCTCCTGGCTTTCAGGCTTGTCTTTTGTCTTCAGGTTAAGGCTGGAGGCTTTTTTGCGAACCTCAGTTTTGGTAATATTTCCGAGTGGAAACAGTGCGCGGGATAATTGCTGCTGATCAAGCGAGAAAAGGACGTAAGACTGGTCTTTATTCTCATCTATTCCCTTTTTCAATACATATCTGTCGTTGAGCCTGTCGATCCTTGCAAAGTGACCTGTAGCGACACAATCAGCATCAAGGTAATCCGCAAATTTAAGCAATTTACCAAACTTAAGTTCCTGGTTGCAGATTATACAAGGGTTGGGAGTCCTCCCTTTTAGATATTCATCACAAAAGTATTCAATAATACCATTAAACTCATCTTCGAAGTTAATGACATAAAAGGGGATTCCAAGAGATGATGCAACATTTCTGGCATCCCTGGCGTCTTCAGCACTGCAGCACGTTGCCGTCTTTCTATCCGGCGCAGGTACATCTGTAGTATTTCCAAGACGCATGAACAAGCCGATTACGTCGTATCCCTGTTCAATTAAAAAATGAGCGGCGACGCTACTGTCAACGCCCCCGCTCATTGCTATTACTACTCTTTTTGTCATTACAAATCAGCTCTTTCTAACTAATGGGATAAAGATGAAGTTTCTCAGACCTTTAGAGGAATTGGGGTGAAACATAGTAAAAAGACAATCAGCATTAAAACCCCTATACATTTGCGTCTAAAATCAAGCTGTATAAATGGGTCTGCCGGTGGAGGATGTTTGAATCCAAACAACAAAAGCATGACGGCAAAAATAATCCAACCCGGATAAACAAATAATGTAAAGATACAAAATGCACCAATACCTGCCTTATACACAATGTCACTATACTTTCCCAATAAGGCATAAATGATGTGCCCTCCATCAAGCTGTCCGATAGGCAGTAGATTAAGTGCAGTAACAAAAAGCCCTGCCCAACCGGCAAAGGCAATCGGGTTTAAGATAATATCAAAACCCTCAGAAACTTCACCTACCATCATCTTTGCAAAAAGAGAAAAGAGTATAGGTTCCCCCAACCCCAGGTAACTTGTCGAATCCTTGGGAATAGGATGAACTTCAGAAAGACTCAGGCCTACAATAGTAATCGGAATCGCAAAAATCAGACCTCCAATCGGACCTGCCGCCCCAATATCAAATAAGGCACGTTTATCAGGGATATGACCCTTCATCTTGATAACTGCACCAAATGTACCGAAGGGAGGAAGCGGCACAGGAAGGAAATATGGCCATGTTGCATCTACACGATACTTTCGGCACATAATGAAATGTCCCATTTCGTGTGCAAGCAAAATCGTCATTATGCAAATAGAATAGCTTGGACCATTTATTAAATAAGTAGTGAAAGAAGCCGCAATAAAAAGGATAAAATTTATTCTCGGTATACCAAAAAAAGAAGGCGTAGAAAGGAAACCCTTTATAGCGCCTCTGATAGAAATTTTGCCATTCATAATCTATAAAATCAAATTTTTCTAATCATTGTAATTTGTGATAAACTTAAGCCAATTTTAACTTTACATTAAAATGTTGTCAAGCTAAAAGGAAATAAGGGGACAGTTAATACGCAAACCGAGTAACCCGGAACTATAAATATAATTAAGGAATTCCTCAACATATTTCTCTTTGACTCACGTTCATAGCGATGGTAACATGCCATTATGTTATAATAATTTCTTTTTTCGGGAAGTTCTTTGTAAAAACACTATACACTTTATAATCAAAGTTAATTAGTGTATATTCGTGAAGTTAGTGTCTAAACAGGAATACCAGAACACGAATTTAATGGTCTATAAGAATAAACATACGCCTGAAAAAATGGTCGGGCGTACAGCAAATTTGACGATTTTTCTGGGAATACTCTACACAAGCCTGAGCATTGTCGCCGTTTCGGGAATCACTTCTCTCTCAACAAGGGGATACGGGATACAGAGTATTATCATAGGATGTACGATAGTTGGATTAGGCTACGGCATCCGTTACGGAAGCAAAGCATGCTTATACATAGCAACCGTTTTATTCGGGATGTTAGCTGCATATTTCATGTATAATTTCCTGATAAACAAATCAATTAATTCGATAGTACGTTTTGCATTCAGTGTATGGGCAGTCAGCAAGCTTACCGGAACTATTCCGGTAATGACCAGGTTAAAGGCAAAGGGATCTTCACCGGACAGGAGCAGTCGTTATAAAGACTTTTTTTTAAGGCGCACACAACATAAATAAGATAATATAGATTCAGACATCAACAAGGAGAAAAAATGGGAACCGACAAAAAGAAAGTTGTCCTGGCGTATTCAGGCGGGCTGGATACATCTGTCGCTATAAAGTGGATACAGGAAAAGTATAACATGGACGTAATAGCCCTGACCATTGATTTGGGAACTGAAAAAGATCTGAAACCGGTAGTGGAAAAAGCAGTAAAGACAGGCGCATGCAAGTCAATGATTATAGATGCAAAGGAGGTCTTTGTTAACTATTTCATCTTTCCTGCACTTCAGGCCGGTGCCCTTTACGAAGGAATATATCCTCTTGCAACCGCACTCGGCAGACCATTGATAGCAAAACTGCTCGTCGATACAGCGAAAGCAGAAGGTGCCTGTGCTGTAGCACACGGATGCACCGGGAAGGGAAATGACCAGGTCAGATTTGACATTGCCATACACACGCTGAACCCATCTCTACAGATAATTGCACCACTACGAGAGTGGAATATGACCAGAAATGAAGCCATGGATTATGCCAAGAAGAATAATATCCCCGTTGATGTAAGCACTCAGAACCCTTACAGCATAGATGAAAACATCTGGGGAAGAAGTATTGAATGCGGAATACTTGAAGACCCATGGGCAGAACCACCCGAAGATATTTACAAAATGACAAAGAACGCAAACGATGCCCCCGATGAACCAACATACATAGAAATCGGTTTTGAAAATGGAATCCCTTTAACTTTGAACGGACAGGAGACTGATGGCATAAACCTCATAACCGAACTAAACAAGATAGCCGGTGACAATGGCATAGGAAGAATTGATCATCTTGAGAACCGACTTGTCGGCATAAAGTCAAGAGAGATCTACGAATCCCCTGCCGCTATAGTGCTCCACAAGTCCCATCAGGCACTGGAAGAAATAGTCATGACAAAAGATACTCACAGATTCAAGGATATGGTTTCAACCCACTATTCAGATATGGTTTATAACGGCTTGTGGTTTTCAACATTTCACCAGGACCTGGTAGCTTATATATTAAGTAACCAGCGATTTGTTACCGGTACTGTAAGACTGAAACTATTCAAGGGCAATTGTATTGTGGCCGGCAGAAAATCACCGTTATCATTGTACGACCACTCACTCGCCACTTATGATGCCGGAGACACCTTCGAACATGATGCGGCAGCCGGTTTTATCAAGATCCATGGCCTGCCGACAAAGACCCAGGCACAGATTCAACTTAAGGCACTGAAGGAAGGTGAAGTTATTCCCTCAATCATGCCGCCCAAAGTCGAGCCGACAGATGTGATGGAGAAGTAAAGAGAGAATTCCTTAATTCCTCATAATAAGTTTGAAGTGCCTACCTGTCCGCCAGTCTGCTAGGCGTGGTTTGTTAGGCGGGAAGTGAGCTAAAGTTGCGGAAACCACGCTAAACGTGGTAAACAATTTATTTAACTTTAGATTTTATTGAGTTTTGAGTCTTCTAAATCCCTTTATCCGTGTAAATCTGTGGCTAATTAATTCTTTTGTTTTTCTTGTTCATATAAAAACTTATCGGGAATAAGCCTGCCGGCAGTGTCCTGTTTCATCCGCCTATCTTTATTTGTGATATGTTCAGCACTTCCATTTCATTCTCTACCAGATATCTGATCTGATCTTCTGCATCAAGCTCGTTCTCTGATTCTGGACTGATAATGAATACCTGTTCCCCTTTTTCTATTTCTCCCTCTACTTCTCCTATCTCAAACCCCACTCTTACCCTGAATTCATACATTTTTCCTTTCTCCTTCTTAATATTAGTTCAAAAGTGTTATTTTAGAATCATTCATGTTAGACTTCAATCAAGTTTGGAAACCGTTAAAATACAAATTAAATAAAGTATTTTCCGGGCCAGCAATAAAACTTCATTATTGCCAGGACTTGATTCTGTATTGAAACCGTGAGCGAGTTTATCACGTAATCTTCTTAGAATCTCTCCTAAATTAGCAAGCGCTTCACGGGGAGCAGAGTCCCTTGACGATCTTACTTCCGCAATTATCCTCATAGTTGAATCCTCAACTGCCTTTTCATCAGGGTCGGCAAGTATAGTTTCCAGTGGCGGGTCAAGAAAAATCAGCGAGTCCACGGATCCATCCTTCAATAGCCTTTTAATCTCTTCTTCAGAAAGTTTCTTAAAAAGCGATTCTATTCTTTGTCGATCGAGATCACGTTCGCTTTCGCCCTGCATTACATCTGCAACCTTTGTCAGTGCAGCCCACATGGCATCAAAGGCTTCGTTATCTGGTAAAGATTGTGTTGAAATGATCTCATTTAGAATTTGTTCTCTTTCAGAATTTTCCATTTTAAATTATAAGATAATTTTCTGGCACCTATCCTCCACCTGAATCAGTAAAATCCAATTGCCCTTCCATGTCCCTATTAAAACTTTTATGGCATGCATCACATGACTCTATCAAATTATCAAATTCAAGATTTGCATTGATAGTGTCTTGTCTTTTACTGCACATAATTAACTTATTTATAGCACTGTTAAATTTGTTGCTTAATACAGAAAACTCTTCTGTAACATGAGGATTCTCAATCATATACAGTGTAACACAACTGAAGCCTATACCCTCTTTGAGTTCATGAGTCCACATATCTATTTCAACCCAGTTATTGTTTCCTACTGCCCTTGACAGCCGCCTCATCGTTATACCCGCCTTCTTCATGGCCCCTGCCAGAGCGCTCTGTTCGGGCACATTTGCCTGCAACTCTTCAACCTCTTCAACCCTTTCAATCCTGACTTCCTCAGACTTATTACAGGAAGCAATGGTCGTAAGAGTTCCCAGAATTAATGCCAAAATAATTAGTGAATACTTCATTCTCTTACTCCTCCTTTTTGTCCCTATTTTTCCCCATGTCCTTTTGCTTCGAAGAATGTCACCTCTACCGACATTTTCTCCTCCCCGCGCAATATCTCTAACCGGCAGGTATCCCCCGCCTTCTTCTGGCGAACATGGTAGATTACATCAAATACCTTATCTACACTCTCATCATCCATTGACAGGATAATATCTCCGGCCTTCAGCCCGGCCTTCCCGGCAGGACTATCCTCCCGCACACTTTCAATAGCAACCTTCTGCTTCTTTTCTTCATCTTCTTTCTTGTCCTGCTTTTCCTGCTCTTCTTTTTCTTCCTCTTCCTTTTCTTCGTAAGCTTTTCGGATAACAACACCCAGCATCACCTTTGGTTCTTTACTCTTGTCCAGCTCAACGACATTTACATAATCCGCAGGCTGGAGAGGTATATCACTTGCAAAGAGAGGATGATCACCTTCGGGCTTTAGATCCCTCAACTCGTAAGTTGTTATAGTAAGGTACGGAAGATGGTTGCTCCGGTACACCCTTTTGGGAACACCAAAATGATAAATGACATGGCCTCCACCTATGAACACCAGCATCTTTCTGTCTTTCCCCTCCGGAGAAGAGAGATATTTTGATATGCTGTCGGCCATAACATCTTCCCAGACGCACTGAATCAGATAAAACCTTTCGAAGGCTTCACTTATATCTGTATCGCCATGTCCCTTCATTATCCTTTCCAAATATCTTCTGTGATAGACGTCGGTAGTATCTATTTCCGGCAGGGTCTTTTTCTCCTCCTCACTCAAACCTTCAATCCCTTTTCTGCTTATCTTTTTCTGGAACTTCCTATTAATGTTCAGGGCAACAACCGGAATCTTATTGTCACGTATAAAGTCCATTATACCTTTATAATGATTATAATCATAACCCCACTCATCATCCCAGTCTGTTGAAAACAACAAATCCTTTTCGCTGATCTCTCCGCCTGTCCATTTATCAAGGACATCCTGATGCGGCCTCTTAAACATCTCCAGGCCGACCGCAATATTGTCACCATTTCTCTTATAAAATTCCTTGAGTACCTGCAGCTCTAATTCATGAGACTCTCTGTTTGAATGTACCTCACCTACATAAACGATCCGTGTCCCGTCAAGGGAATCGGCAAGTTGTGAAAAGGTTATCTTCTCACCTGTTGCAACATGGACAATATCTCCCACGCTTATCTCAGCAGGAAAGTTTCTCAACCTGTCAGTTTCTAGAATACTTGTAACTGAGCGGCACCCCATGCCTATTACAACAATTACTGCTATAAATAATAATTTCTTGTTTAACATTGGTTTTATTGAAAATAATAGGACGCGGATAAACCCCAGTGAAATAACTTCAGATTTCACAGAGCAGGTATGGTCGAAAGGCTCTTAATTGGATCTTATGCAAATCTACACCAGACCATGCTTTTTGAAGCAGTCTATATATCCTCTGTCTGTACCCTGAATGTGGCTGACGAACCAGACTTTCAAATGTTCCAGTATTTCGTGCGCAAGCATACTATCGCCTTTACCCACATCATCGAGAAAGGCTATTGTCTCAATGGTAAAATCCTGGTGTTCTTTCTTGTGTTGTTCATAATCCGGATAACCAGACTCCAGCATATAAGTCTCTTCAGTTGCAAAATGTGTTTGAGCAAAATCATTAATTTCTCTCAAGATTCCTATTATCTCTCCTGAATTGCCTTTGTGCCGACTTGCAGCAACCGCTTTATTGATAATGCCAATGAGTTTCTTATGCTCCTCATCAATCTTTGATATGCCCACGTTGTATTCGTCGTTCCATTTAATCATTTTTTATAAATGAACACTTTCGTTATCTGTTAATTTATACTCAGGGTTAACATGAATGTTATTCTTTTATCCGTGAAAATCCGCGTTTATCAGCGTCCAGCATTACGGATAGATCTCCATCTTTTCCCCGATCGCATAGAGCTTGCCGTCTGTTGAGGCTATATATATAGTCCCGTCCTTATCTATTGAGGCAGATGATTCTATGGCACCGCCTGTTTCTATATACCATTTCATGGTACCGTCCGGATTGACAGCGTAGAACTTCTTGTCCCTTGAACCGACGTATATCGTTCCATTGGCATCAATGGCAGGCGATGACATTACTGAATATTTTGTTTCAAACGTCCACTTAAGCGTACCATCAGGATTTATAGCGTAGAGGCGCCCGTCTCCGGAACCTATATATATAGTTCCGTCCAGCGCCAGGGCAGTGGAGGAATCAATATCATACTCGGTCTTATACTGCCATTTCAGTTTGCCGTCAGGTTCAAGCGCGAAAAGGTTCGCGTCCTCAGAACCAAAATATATCGTTCCGTCATCTCCAATTGAAGGTGATGACTCCAGCAGATAGCGAGTGCCGAATGACCACACTGCCTTGCCATCAGGCCTGAGGGCAAACATATAGTAATCTTCTGCACCGCAATAAACCATACCATCGTTTCCTATCGCAGGAGAAGACCATATATGATCCGCCGTCTCGTATCCCCACCTGTGCTTACCTTCCGCGTCCACAGCATGTACCCTGTTATCCCAGCCTCCAAAATAAAGCGAGCCGTCATCACCTATTGCGGGAGACGAGATAATACCTCCGTTTGTTTCGTGTTTCCATTTCAGCTTGCCGTCCGGATAGAGCGCATAGAGGTATTTGTCCCAGGAACCAAAATATATAACGCCATCAACATCGATTGCCGGCGTTGAGTCCACTTCAGCCCCTGTCTCAAATTTCCATTTCAAAGTACCGTCAGGATTCAGGGCATAGAGGTGCATGTCCTGCGAGCCGAAATATATAGTACCGTCTATGCCTATTACGGGAGATGATGATATTGGTGCACCGGTCTGAAACGTCCACTTTATCTTATTTGTCTGAGAAGCCGCGTAAGAACTGCGTCCCGTATGATGAAGGTCATGACGATGCATCGGCCATGGTGTGTGTGCAACCCTTTCCCCGAAGTATTGCGAAGAAGTATCCTTTGCCTGCTCATCCGACCATACAGGCTGAGAGGAAACGTATAAAAGAATACCAAGAATCAGGAACGCAAAAGACAGCGTATGTATATGTCTAAAAACAATCATGTTGTATATTGTCACAGAAAAATCCCCTTTCGGTTTTATTATTGTTTATATTTACAGAAGGAATGATGAAAGTCTGCAGATGGCTGTTACTTACAGAACGCCCTTTGTCGAGGGAACTTCATCAGTTCGTTCATCAATTCTCGTCGCCTTGTCAAGGGCCTTTGCCACACCTTTGAAAATCGCTTCTGCGATGTGATGTGCATTTTCACCGTATGGAACATCAACGTGAAGGTTCACGCCTGCATTAACTGTAAATGCCTCTAGGAATTCCTTAATGAGTTCAGAATCAAAATCACCAATCTTCTTTGAATCCAGCCTTGCATTGAAGACAAGGGACGAACGCCCGCTGATGTCTATAGCTATATTTGCCAGTGATTCCTGCATCGGTACGCTGACATTGGCAAAACGAGTTATGCCCGCTTTATCACTTAAAGCCTCTTTCACAGCCTGCCCCAGACAAATACCAACATCCTCAACCGTATGATGAAAATCTACGTTGGTATCACCTTCCGCCTTAATCTCCAGATCAAATAGTGCGTGTTTTGCAAACAGATCCAGCATGTGATCAAGGAAGCCTATACCGGTTGATACAGAACGCTTCCCCTCACCGTCCAGATTAAGCGACAGGCTGATTCTAGTCTCACTCGTCTTTCTGTCTATGTTCGAGGTTCTCTTTCCCATAATCAGTCACAAATCCCAAATCATTACGTTTTAATTTCAGCCAGATTATCAAGTAAGGCGTCTATTTCTTCGTCTGTTCCGACAGTAATCCTCAGGCAGTCGTCCAGTCTTGGTTGTTCAAAATATCGGATTAATATCTTTCTTTCCCTCAGTTCCTGATAAATCTCTTTTGCCTTATTGGCATCCCGACATCTGATCATAACAAAGTTTGCCTGAGATGGGTATACAAAAAATCCCAGTTTCTTGAGTGAATCTACCAGGCGCCCTCTTGTCTTCTTAATCCGGGCAACGTTTTCCCTGAATGTTTCCTGGTCACCCAGAGCAGCAACTGCAGATACCATGCTGAGCCTGTCAACGTTATACGAATCCTTGACCTTCATCATACCACTAATCAAATCTTCATGAGCAACAGCAAAACCCAGGCGCATTCCGGCCAGGGAATAGGATTTGGAAAGTGTGCGCAGGACAATGAGGTTTGAGTGTTTATCCACAAGCCTCATACAGTTATCATCGGCAAAATCTACATACGCCTCATCAACCACTATTATACCTTCTATCTTTCCGGCAACTCCAGACACCTCTTCAACCGGTATTATTGTCCCGGATGGTGAATTTGGATTGCATATAAAGGTAACGGCAGCGCCCTCTACTACAATCTCCCCCGGCAGGGTATAATCTTCGAGAAAATCTATAACACACTCTTCTGCATCCTGGATCTCTGACATGGTCTTGTACAAGAGATATGACGGATACGGGAAAACAACTTTCTCACCCTCTCCCACAAAACTCCGAATTATTACTGTCAATAGCTCATCAGATCCGTTGCCAATCATAACCCTTTCAGGCTTTGTACCAAAAACCTCCGCTACTTTCTCTCTTGCACTTGTGGCACCCGGGTCAGGATACAACCTCAATTTTTCACTTACCTCATCCTTCAATGCGGCAATAACCTTTGTGGATGGAGGGTACGGATTCTCATTTGTATTGAGTTTGATGTACTGGCCGTCCTGCGGCTGTTCGCCGGGAACATACCCGTTCATCTTATCAATATTTTTCCTGAAATAATTTTGTTGTGTCTTAGTTTCCATTTTTTCAAACTAAAGGTTTCCACTACATGTTGTACAATTCATTTATCTACCCTTATGCGTACCGAATTAGCATGGGCCTGCAGGCCTTCCGACTCTGCAATCGTAATTATGTCATTGGCTGACGACCGCAGAACATCTTCTGAATACGAAATTATGCTTGTCCTTTTCAGAAAATCATTCACCGACAGGCCGGAGAAAAACCTTGCTGTTCCGCCTGTTGGCAAGACGTGCGAAGGTCCGGCAATGTAGTCACCAGCCGCTACAGGAGTGAATGATCCGGTAAATATAGCACCTGCATGTTTTATCCCGGACAATACTTCTTCTTCGTCTTCCACTATCACCTGCAGATGTTCCGGTGCCAGGGTATTCGAAATATCAACTGCCTCATTCAAATCCTTTGTAATTATGACAAAACCAAATCTATCTAAAGACTCTTTAATCAGATCACTACGAGGCAGGGTCTCAATCTGCTTGGATATCTCCTGCAACACTCCATTAACAAGTTCCTCTGAACAGGTAACCAGGATTGAAATACCGGGAGCATGTTCTGCCTGCGACAGCAGATCAGACGCAACATACGCATGATTAGCAGTCTCATCAGCTATTATGAGCACCTCACTCGGCCCTGCCAGCATATCTATGCCGACATGCCCATACGCCTCCCTCTTGGCAAGCGTCACGAATATATTACCGGGCCCGACTATCTTGTCCACCTTCGTGATGGTTTGAGTACCATACGTAAGTGCGGCTATTGAATGTACACCGCCAATCATATAAACTTCATCTACATTTGTCTCCCTGCACGCAACCAGTCTCTCGGGAGAAATCTTTCCATCCCTGCCGGGTGGAGTTACTACAACGATCTTTCTTACACCGGCTACTTTCGCTGGCATGGCATTCATTAATACCGTGGACGGATATGAGGCGGAACCACCGGGAACATAAATCCCGACATTTTCAATAGCTTCATATTTTACCTTTATCCTGGTTCCTTTAGAATTAAATGGCTTGGGTTCACGTATACGAATGTATTCCTGAAATTTCTGGATATTTTCCCTTGCATTCTTTATCGCACTTATAAATTCCGGAGAAACCTTTTTGTAAGCATCCTCTATCTCAGATTCCTTGATTTTGAAATCCTTTGCGGGCAGACTCACACCCTCAAGCTGCTCTGAATAATACTCCAAAGCTTCATCACCTTTTTCTTTTACGTCTTTAATGACACGCTTGACAATTTCTGCCGGAGACAACGGTTCGCCAAAAACTTCCTTCGTCTTCGCTTCCATCCCTTCTGTAACCGTATCGGAAAAAATGCTCATCCTCTGCTTGAGCGACTCAATCTCCTGCGTAATATTACCTTCTTGTAATTTTAATATTTCCATTTTTACAATCTCATTTCAATAAACTTCTAGTTGATATTAATGCCCGGAAGATTATTTTTTATTCACTTACCTCAACAGCACGTACCATATCACCCACTGATATCGGGCCCAATTGCGGCACACCCGTAACCTGAGAGGTGTTTACGTTTAACTTTTCATTACTGAGCCTGGCGCCTCCCGGTCTTGCCGTCATTGACTCAGCCATCATAGCCCCGCTGAGTGTCTGTGCGCCATGAGACTCATGTTCTCCGGCCGACGCCTCTTTCTCTCCGGCAACACAGGTGGAAAATTTGTCCTGGACATGAGACACAAAGATATAATCTTTGACGTGTTCCAGTTTTCCCAGGGCTTCACCACTATCAGGATCTTTTACCTCGTCATCACTCTGCACAAAGACCACAAAGACCATACCATTCACCACATCATTATCTCTACCAACATTAATTACTATACTGTATTCATCAAGTATTTTGGCTACTTTACCTTCTATCTTTTCCATATTCATAAATCAGCTCCTTTCTATCGCCAATCTGCCTCATTATATTTTACCCCCCTTCTTTGTCAAGGAGAATTGAATTGGCACACTCAATCGCAAATGGTTTCTTGACCACTTTATGCACATGCGTTATAATCTTAAATTATTTCATATTTTGTACGATATTCATCAATTTTCAGAAACCACTTAATCTAAAAAAATGCCAATCGTTGCGGGTATTGATGAAGCCGGTTATGGTCCCACATTAGGCCCATTTGTATTATCAAAGGTCGTGATGGGAATACCGGCTAAATATCACCATGAGACAAACATCTGGCATGTCCTTAAAGATGCTATTTCTGAAAAGATACAAAAGCGGGGAAATCGTATAGTTGTCGGTGACAGCAAGAAGCTATACCAGCAGAAAACCGGATTGAAAATGCTGGAGGAGGCGGTTTTATCCTTTATCTGGCATACAAAAGGCCCTGTAACAAAATTTACAGATTTACTGAAGCTATTATCGGACTACAATGAAGACGTTTTTGACAAATACCCATGGTATAAGGGAAGAGACCTTGATCTGCCGGTTGCATCAAATGTGTCCGCAATTATGAATTATGCAGACAACTTTAAACACACTGCAGTCTTGCAGGATGTAAGTATACTTGATATAAAGAGCCATTTTCTTTGTGTGTCCGAGATAAACAGGCAAATAGAGCTTGACGGCAACAAATCTCTGCTCCTCTTCAAAAGCTGTATAAGGCATCTTAAGGAAATCTTTGAGCATTATGGGAAACACAAACCAAAAGTCTTAATAGACAAACACGGAGGAAGAAACTATTACGAAAGATTGTTGGCACAGAATTTTGAAGGATGTAAGGTAGACTCTATTACAGAAGGAAATCCGTTGTCAACCTACAGTATTAATAATGCAGATAGAAAGATGGATGTCTCTTTTATTGTAGGTGCAGACTCAAAGTATTTTCCAACTGCACTTGCATCAATGTTCAGTAAATACATCCGTGAATTATTTATAAAATTATTCAATACCTTCTGGCAGGAGAAGGTACAGGACATCAAGCCGACTGCTGGTTATCCGGAAGACGCCAGGAGGTTTTTGTCTCAGATCCATAACGTAAGGAACAAGTTGAATATCAGTGATGATATCTTAATAAGGATTAAATAACATAGTGTGGCATATCCATCCGCCTGAATGGCAAAGTCGGGCTCGTCCGAACGGATTCTTCCGGGTGGACAGACAACTAAGTTTGAAGTGCCTAAAGTGAACTAAAGTGCCTTAAGTTAAGAAATAAAAGGTTTTTTTCACCACAACTTTAGCTCACTTCAAACTTTAGGCACTTTTAACTTTTTATGACACGAAAAAAACTTTCTAAAAAAACAGGGTTTTACAAAGTAATAATATAAGGAGTAAAGAATATGGGAGTTAATGTTGCAGTAGTAGGGGCTACCGGAGCGGTAGGAACCGAAATGCTCAAGGTGCTTGAAAGAAGAGATTTCCCTGTTGACGAATTAAGGCCGCTTGCTTCAAGCCGTTCGGCGGGGAAGAATATAACCTTCCGTGGCAAAGAGGTACAGGTACAGGAATTAACAGCAGATTCTTTTGAAGGTATGAACATCGGGCTATTTAGTGCCGGAGGCAGCATAAGCAGGGAGTTTGTACCTTATGCGATAGAGAAAAATTGCGTTGTCGTGGACAACACCAGTGCATTCAGAATGGACGAGGGTGTACCGCTGGTTGTGCCGGAAGTAAATGCAGACAGGATCTCGGAACATAATGGCATAATTGCGAATCCAAACTGTTCAACGATACAACTTGTTTTAGTTTTAAAACCGATACATGATGCCGTAAAAATCAAGAGGGTAGTAGTTTCAACCTATCAGGCAGTATCCGGAGCAGGCTATAATGCTCTGGTGGAATTAAAGAAGGAAACCGAACATATACTTTCTGAGAAGAGTGAAGAATTTAATCGCAATATATTTCCTCATCAGATAGCATTTAATGCCCTGCCTCAACTACCTCAGAGTGATGCCTTCTTGCCAAACGGCTATACAGATGAAGAGACGAAGATGATCAACGAAACAAAGAAAATCCTGGAGGACAGCTCCTTCCGCATAACAACAACCACCGTAAGGGTACCCGTATTCAGGGGACACAGTGAGTCAGTCAACATAGAAACTCGGGCGCCGTTGAGCGCCGATCAAGCCAGGGACTTGTTAAGCAAGGCGGAAGGAGTCGTGGTTATTGACGATCCATCAAAGCAATTATATCCACTGGCAACTGATGCCGCCGGTAAAGACGAGACCTTCGTCGGAAGAATAAGGGAAGACGATTCTGTTGAGAACGGATTGAACATGTGGGTAGTAAGTGATAACCTGCTGAAAGGCGCAGCCCTGAACGCAGTTCAGATCGCTGAGAAGTTGTTATAATCACTTTTTCCCCTGCTATTTTGGCAGATATTAAGATATTAACCTACGCATACGGGAACAATGTACAGGTAGGAGAGCGTTACAAAAGCCCCTAAACTGTGAAAAAGTGGGAAAAAAATAAGGAGAATGCCGGGTAGTTTTTCTTAATTTCTACCCATGCCATTCTCCTTATTAAATCTTATGTTTTTTTCCCACAGATCCTGCAGGAAATTAATCTTCAATAGCTATACATTCAACAGGGCATTCCTCAGCTGCCTGTCTACAGGTTTCCTCTGCACCGCCCGGAACTGAATCACCTTTTACAACCGCTATATCACCATCCATATCAAAAACTTCCGGACATGTTTGCGAACAAAGTTCACAACCGGTACATTCATCAGCATCTATTATTGCCTTCATTACTTCCTCCTAATTATTATGAAAATATTAACATTGTTTCCTACTAATAAAACCCGACACAATTCCTTAAGCAAATATATTAGAATAATGAACGTTTCAATATAAATAATCCTCATTAATTGTCAAGTTTTTTTATATAGTAAAACAACTTAAAATCCCAATAATATATTCTGGTAATCTAATCGTAGCTAAGTACTGGTATCCTTTTTACATAGAGAATTTCTTGGAATCATAATCCAGGAAATCGAGCACTATTGCACTGCCCCGGCCTTCAGCAGCATACGGGCGATCTCTTTATTGATCCTTATCACCGTTGCAATCTTAAGAGCTGTATTACCATACTTATCTTTCACATTTATATCTACTCCTTTGGCTAGCAATAATTTCACCATATTAATGCGTCCATGCCATGCAGCAATTATAAGGGCGGTATTACCCTTCTTATTTCTCACATTCACATCGACTCCTGCTTTCAGCAAGGCCTTTATAATATCAGGTTTAGCAAGAGATACAGAAAACATAAGGGCGGTGTTGCCATCTTTGTCTGTTGCATTTGTGTCCACACCTTCTTTCAGCAAATCCTTCACAGTAATGAAATCACCATATTTTGCAGCAAACATCAGAGATGTCCTGCCATCTTCATCCACCGCACCAGCCTTCATGAGCAAACGAATAATCTCCTTTTGAACTCTTAGTTCCGTCACAATCTTAAGAGCTGTATTACCATGCTTATCTTTCACACTTACATCTGCTCCTTTGGCTAGCAAGGCTACTACCATATTAATTTGCCCATGCCATGCAGCAATTATAAGGGCGGTATTACCCTTCTTATTTTTCACATTCACATCCGCTCCTGCATCCAGCAAGGCCCTTACGATATCTTTTTTTGCAAAAAATGCCGCAAGCATCAGGGCTGTGTTGCCATCTTCGTCCACTGCATTTATATCTATACCCTCACTCTTAGCCAGTAAATTTTTCACGGTAATGATGTCTTTGTTTTTTGCAGCATACAGCAAGCGTTCTACTTCTCCACCGATTACGCATCGAGCGACAAGGGTGATTGCGACTACTATTAATAAGTATTGTACAAACCTGAATTTCATCATAACATTGTTTTAAATTTATTATAATAGTATAGGGTTAGAAAGTAAAATCAAGAGGAAAAACTCCCTCTAATTCAAACGGTTCAAATCTGAAAGGAAACCTTACATCTACACAAATCTACAAATCATCACTGTTTTGCATAAAAAAGAGAGTTGACCGTTTGTAGAAATTTAATAAAATCTCTAATATGAATACCTCAAACAATCCCGAACCTGAAGTAAAGAGAAGATATGAATTTAAACTACACGGCTGGATAGGCATATTCCTTATCGTAATTGCAGAATCTGCAGTTGTCCTTCAACACAATTTCTACATAGCACACCGTATAGGTGCGTGGACCACACCATTATGCTGGTGGGGCTACCTCTTTTTGATGGATGCAATAATTTTCAGACTAAAGGGAAACTCACTTATCTGTAACAGAAGAAGAAATTTTCTGCTGCAGCTCCCACTCTCCATATTAATATGGCTGATCTTCGAGCTTTACAACCTGCACCTTGTTAACTGGAAATATATTGGCCTGCCGACCAATCCGGTAGAACTTTGTTTAGGTATGGGATTATCATTCGCAACGATAATGCCCGGAATGTTTCTAACAGCAGAACTCCTTGATACTCTTCGTATTTTCGATAGATTTCATATAGCGAAACTTAAGGTAACAAACAGAACAATTTACGGAGGAATTGTACTTGGCTTCTTTTTTGTAATGGCTCCATTATTATTACCGGAAAGTTCTGCAAAGTATCTATTCGGCCTCGTATGGACGGGCTTTGTATTACTGATAGAACCTATTGTATACTCAAGCAGGGGAGATTCGCTGTTAAGGGATTTAGAAAATGGAACTTTAAAACGAATCCTCTCTCTCTTTACGGCCGGATTTATCTGCGGATTACTATGGGAGTTCTGGAACTTCTGGGCACCGTCAAAGTGGATTTACACTGCACCCTTCATGCAGGACCTGAAGATATTTGAAATGCCTGTTGCGGGTTTCCTGGGCTTTGGCCCTTTTGCCTGGGAATATTTTGTAATGTATAATTTTGCCAGGTTATTGTTGAGAAGAGATTTAGATAAATAACGATATTATAATCCAAGAAATCTAATCGCTATTCCACAAAGACATATTGTAGCCCCTGCAAGAGCATGAGTATACCGTTCTAACCGTCCCATAGGCAGAAGGTTTGTACCTAAAGAAAGAAGTATGACAATACTCAGCATTGTAGCGATCGTCACTACGCCGAAGACACCCGTTACCAGCACCAGACCAAAAATACTACTCTTTGCCGCCGGATATATCAACAACGGGATCAAGGGTTCACAAGGCCCAAATACAAAGATTGTAAAGAGTATCCATGGCGTCAGATTCTTTGCCTTTTCCCCCTTGTGAAGATGTAAATGATCCTTACTATGGGTATGTTTGTGTATCGGCATACTCGTGTCTCCATGAGCATGCCAGTGTACGTGTGGCCGGCTCTTTCGTGCTCTGATTACCCCCCAGATAAAATACCCCGCTCCAAACGCTATGAGTAACCATGCCGCAAGTCCGCCACGGAATGATTCTATTGCTCCCAATTTGTTGATAGAAATCCCCAGGGCAATACCTATGATGCCTAATATAATAGAACTAAGTACATGACCTGCACCACACAAAGCGGTTATGCATGTTGTTTTGACCAGAGACCATTTCCTTGCCCGGGCCATCACAATAAACGGCAGATAGTGGTCGGGACCCAGCAGTGTATGCAGCAGGCCAAT
>Ga0187833_10001713_pt1 | contig 24600 bp, 24 predicted proteins | sample ETNtaG_37_FD_167968 | JGI IMG/M metagenome (GOLD analysis project Ga0187833, IMG submission 167968) | Marine microbial and viral communities from oxygen minimum zone, Eastern Pacific Ocean - ETNP2014_SV_400_PacBio MetaG (Illumina Assembly) | ecosystem: Environmental > Aquatic > Marine > Hypoxic...
AGTATGCAGGTCAGTTAAAACACGAGTTTGAGCGCCGCAGTAATGCATCCGAGCTCGCAGAGGTAAAGCAATGGAAAGATGCTCTCGAAAACGTAGATAGTTTTGAGCTCATAGAACTACTAGGAACCGCACGCGACAAAGACCAACTGCGAGCCATCATAGAACTACTCACCGAAAAAGGTCGTCTCGACTGGGGAAACAAAGAATTCTGGAAAACACTTAAACGCGTTTCGGGGCTGCCTATGCCTATCGAAGCCTGTAAAAACAATAGCGTGCTCCGTGACCAATGGTTGCAACGTATGACAACACACATCTGGGATGACAAAGATAAATTCTTCGAATGGAGACAGGCAAACGACAGTAATATCTCTTCTGGAAAAGAAAAATTCACACAGGTTGCCGATCAACTCAGCAACATTAGAGGGGGGCTTGCTGGCGCTCTCGAGCGTCAGCTAAAACTATGGGTGGAAAATAAAGATACAGGATCGATACCCGAAGAGGTAAACCCGCACCTCTACGAAAAACTTCTGCACTACGCTATGAGCAACGGAAAAATGTCAATGGAAGAAAAAATGTTCTACCTCGTACAAGGTGCTTGCCACGGACTTATTACAATAGACCGTGTACAGGCGCTTGCTGGAGAAAATGGAGGAGTGCTAAACCAGTTCCCTGTTATCGACTACTTCAACACGAACCACAATACGCTTCCCGAGCTACTAGCCATTAGTGAGCGCATTACAGAATCTGGAAACAAATTCAAGCCAGGACAAAAAACAACAATCTGGGTACACCTAGAAGTAACACGAGACGAAGACGCTGTAACGCGTATGTCGAAAGCGATGTCTGGAGCAAGAACCGAATCTCTAGACCACGAAGATATTCCAACACTTGCTGCCATGGCAGACTTTAAAACCGTAGAAGAGCTGACGGGTGTGCTGTCTGGTTCTCGCTTTAAAATTAGTTACGAGGCTGCCAAAAACTTCTATACAGGCCCTGGTACCAAGCTAAAAATTCTTGCAAGAAAAGCGCAACTCCATAAAGCTGGAACAGCAAGATTTACTGATGAAGATGCGATGCAAGCTGCTAGAACGATAGTTTCCTTTATTCACTTCGATAATATCGTTACGGGTAACGGTACCGATGGAAAGCAGCGCATTCCACTTACACATGATCAAATAGATACACAAACAGCACCATCTACAGATGGTCACGTCATAAAAGACTACCGAGATCCACTACATTCCTTTGCGACACAAGTACTCAATAACTCTAATATTTCTTGGGGGGAAGGAAAACTAGAAGGAATAACTACCAATACATATTTAAGTAATCGAGCAAACTCAGCAAAAGTACAAGGCGAAGGAGAAAAATCTCCAACTGGTAGAAAAAACTTTAACGCTAGTGAAGAAATACAGCGACAACTCATGGAATCTTTCATAGATAATCCGTCAACGTTGATTAACCTACTTACTACACAGGTTGCTACAGATGAAGGGACATTTAAAGAAGAAAGTAACTACAACATTATGAAAGAAAAGGACGTGCAAAAGTTTATTGATATGCGAATGACTGGGGAGTAGTACTGAACAGATAGAACTTGCATTGAGACAGCGAATGCGACAGTATGCGGCTATGCAAATCCGCATCAAACGTATCGACCCTACTCTCCCCCTCCCCAAGCATGAATCCGGCGGTGCAGTGGGTTTTGATTTTGTAACACGCGAGACAACTTCTATAGAGCCTGGGAGTATTGCACTAGTGCCCGGTAACGTCGTTGTGCAAGTGCCAGAGGGGCATGCACTCCTTATTGTTCCGCGCTCTTCCCTGCCCCGCAAAAAGGCATTGGTGTGTCCACACAGTATTGGGGTAATCGACCAAGACTATCACGGGCCAAACGATGAGATACTCGTACAAGTGCAAAACATCAGCAACGAAATAGTAAATGTCGAACGTGGCGAACGTATTGCGCAAGGAATGTTTGTAAAAGTAGAACAAGCCGAGTGGGTAGAGGAGAAAGAATTAGCAAGCGTATCAAGAGGAGGGTTTGGGTCAACGGACTAGAGGGGCTAGTAGTTAGTAGATAGGGTACCCTAACCCCGAACTACTAATCCCTAGCTACTAAAAAAGAGCACTCCCCACCGGAGCACCCTTTCTTTCATAGTGTGTTTACTTCGAGATAGGTTTGCGCATAAATGCAGGTACTTCTAGCTCTTCTTCGTTGAGTTCGAGCTTAGTAGACTTCGCTTCCATAAGTGATGGAGCAGCCTCCGAATCACTAGGTTGCTCGGTAGAAGGAACTCCGAATGTTTTCTTGGTAAGACTCTCACCAGCAGAACTTCCAATTACTGGATATGCTGGTACTTCCTGTTCTTCAAACCCTGCAGCAACCACAGTACATTTTACTTCTCCAGTAGAGTTCTCGTCGATCACCGCACCAAAGATCACGTTAGCATCGTTGTCTGCAGCTTCTGTAATGATACGTGCAGCTTCGTCTACCTCGTACATAGAGAGGTCGTTTCCTCCAGTGATGTTGAAAAGAATTCCCTTCGCACCAGAAATACTGAGTTCGAGAAGCGGACTATCCACTGCAGCGCGAGCAGCTTCTGCAGCTCTGCTGTCCCCTGTTCCATAACCGATACCCATCAAAGCAGTACCAGCATCTTGCATGATAGATTTCACATCCGCGAAGTCCACGTTAACAAGACCATGAATTGTAATGAGTGTAGAGATACCTTCGATAGCATGTTGCAATACCTCATCTACCACTTGGAATGCCTCGGTAAGAGGTGTGGTCTTGTCGATGAGCGAAAGGATCTTATCGTTTGGAATCGTAATAAGTGTGTCTACTTTTCCTTTAAGGTTATCGAGAGCTTCTTCTGCCTGCTTCTTTCTCTTTAGACCTTCGAAGTTAAAGGGCTTGGTCACAACACCAACAGTGAGGATTCCCATACTACGTGCCATTTCGGCGATTACCGGAGCACTTCCAGAACCTGTTCCACCTCCGAGACCTGCCGTAATAAAGAGCATATCGGATCCTTCGAGTGACTTTTTAATTTCTTCCATGCTCTCCTCTGCAGCTTTCTTTCCAATATCAGGATTGGCACCTGCACCAAGACCACGAGTAACACCGCGACCAATCGTCAGCTTCTTCGCTGCTGGATTGTGGTAAAGAGCTTGGACATCTGTATTAACGGCAATGAAATCGACACCTTGTATCTTGGCGTCCATCATTCGCTTAATAGCGTTGGAGCCACCACCACCTGCACCGAGAACACGGATATCGGCACCAGGGGTAACATCTGGTCGAACTTCGCGAGAGCTAACTGCACCACCTGTAGTAGCGGCACCGCTGTCGTCATCACCTTGCTGCGACCCGGCAGGTTTGCTGCCTGAGAAGAGGGAACGAAGCGTATCTGACATGATAGAAATGGAGAATGAAAAATGAAAAATGCGGGGTTTCGACCCGCGGAACAATTAAGGAAGCAAACTCTTGAACCAAGAACCTGCTTGAGTAAAGACGCGTTTCATCTGTACACCAGCAATACGCTGCGGGCCTTCGCCCTCACGCATGCCCCACACCAAAGCCCCGAGGGCTGTTGCATAGGCTGGGTCATCAACTTTTTCGATGACACCTCCGATATCTGTTGGAAATCCCATCTGTACAGGAAGACCAAGAACATCACGAGAAAGGTCTAGTACACCGGGTGCTTTTACGGCAGCACCTGTAAGAAGTGCACCTGCAGGAAGCATTCCTGCACGGCCGATCTTCTTGAGCTCTTCATTAACAAGAGAGAACACCTCAAAGTATCGAGCCTGCATAATCTCTGCCATATATCTCTTGGAGACCGTTTGTGTATCTACTTTAGAAACTGTAGAAAGATCTATCATCTCGCGCTCTGGGATTTCTTCTGGGAGTACAGATCCAAATTCAATTTTGATCTTCTCTGCAGTATCAACAGAAGTGCGAAGTCCGATAGCAATATCGTTTGTAACACTCTCTCCTCCAATAGGGATACACACACTGTGTAAAATTGTTCCCTCTTCGAACACTGCGAGGCTTACGCATCCAGCTCCTACATCAATCACTGCAACACCTAGTTCTTTCTGGCGCTTGGTAAGCACTGCTTCTGCAGCTGCAATAGTAGAAGGAATAAGATCATCAATATCCACTCCTGCTTGATCTACACACTTCTCAATATTTTTTACGTGCTGAATGTGACCAGTAACAATGTGTGCATCAACCTCTAGGCGGATACCAGTCATGCCAACAGGGTTTTTAATACCTTTCTGCTCATCTACAGAATAGGCCTTTGGTTCTATGTGCAATATTCTTCTATTAGCTGGAATAGAAACTGCCTGAGCAGCATCTAGTACGCGTGCCACATCATCCAACATGATCTCCGATCCAGAAATGGCAATAACGCCACGACTATCAAACGCCTCAATGTGAGATCCGGACATTCCAACAAATACATGGTTAATAGGAACACCAGCCATACGCTCTGCATCTTCTAAGGAAGAAATGATGTTATGGATAAGCTCTTCTACATCTATAACATGTCCTTTGCGCATACCAAGAGAAGGAGACAGGCCAACGCCAATCACATTAGGAGTGCTCTGGGAATCATCGCCATCAGCGACAGCGACAACTGTTCGGATTTTCGAGCTACCGATATCTAAGCTAGCGAGTACTCTCTCTTTGGACATAGTGTTTAATAGGAATGAAAGTTTTTAACATCGCGAAGTCTACGTTCGCAATGGAAAGCAATGCAAGAGCCTATTGAATACCAAAGGTATACATAGCCGCTACTTGTGTATAAAAAATGTAATCAGTTTTTTTGTGAACTTGAAGGGCTAAACAATTCATTGCTACACCAAAAAATAGCATCAAAAACTCGATGAGTACGAATTGTATGCAGCTTTATTAGAACAATGACAACTGTGTTTTACTTTCTTCGGGCGTCACAACAGAATCGGTCTGGTAATGAGACTGTCCAAAATCTGTTTCGAGGAATTTTATAAACCGCTTTGAAAGCAAAGTGAACTCCAGTTCTGTAAAGAAATCTAGCAAAGAATTAGGATCAATATCTGTAAGTTGTATGTCTTCCATAGAAACGGGAAGATCAAGATCGCACACTAGCTCTGCCATTCGCTCACAGAAAAATGCTTGCTCTTTATCCATCTCAAGTTTTTCTCGAACTGCTGGTCGGATATCATCCAAGTGATTATAAATTTCTGGAAGTGACCCGAATTCCTGAATAAGACCAGAGGCAGTTTTCGGCCCGATACCATTTACACCTTTCAAGTTATCGGAGCTATCTCCAGAAAGACCCTTAAACGCAGCAACTTGTGACGGGGTAACACCGAGTTTTTCATAGACTTCGTCTGGTCCTAAATATTCTGCTTGGCTATATCCCTTGTGGGGAATTGCGACACGAACAGTATCCGAAGCCAACTGAAATGCATCTTTGTCTCCCGTAACAACGGTGACTCTCATCCCCTGATCGCTTCCTTCAGTTGCATAACTTGCGAGGAAATCATCCGCCTCGTACTGCGGGTTGCTCACAACTGAAAAATTGAAGGCCTTCATCAATTCCATAATGCGCGGAATTTGGACATAGAAATCATCAGGAGTCTCTGCTCTTCCTTCTTTATAAGTCTCATTCTCTTCGTGCCTAAATGTCTTATCTCCCTCATCAAAACAGATAACTAGGCTATCGGGCTCTTCTTTTGCAAGGATAGCGAGAAGCATAGAAGCCATACCAAAAGAGGTATTTACCTGCTCTCCAGCACGTGTCTTTAGAGTGCGTGGAATAGCCCAATACGCCCTATACATTAAGTGGTGCCCATCGACGAGAACGAGGTGTTTCACGGTACCCCCAGAGTGCCCATATTTTAAGGTAAATACAACCTATATATCTCACACTACTTTGATAGGAAGACAAGTCCAGCTCCATTCAATAAAACCCGATTTTCCGCTATAATTAGAGGAAACATAAAAACATATGACTCCTGCAACAGATCAAAAAATCGCTCAGCGCTACACAGCAGCTTCCCTTGAAAAAAAGGGGAAGAATAAGCAGAGCCTACAAGAAGAACTTGGCTGGCCTGCTGAGACAAAACGCCCCATTGTTTGCCTCCCTGCTGGCATGAGTGAGCCCCTTGGTGGAGCACTTTTAGAGGAGATTTTACCAGGACTTATTAGTCAAGATATTCAATTACTGATTCTTGGAAAAGGATCCAGTCACTACGGAGACCTCTTTACTAGATTAGCCAAAGAGCACCCTCACCGCGTCGCCATTGTGCCAAACGAAGAAGTAGCCATTCGCAAGATGTATGCAGCAGCGGACATGGCTCTTTTCTTTTCAGATCCAGCAGATACTCAGGAGCTACCACAAGCACTAAGTTATGGAGTTGTTCCTATTGCACCTGCTACATCTGCACTCGAAGACTACAACCCCGTTCAAGAAGCTGGAAACAGTTTCTTGTATGCAGAAAATACTCTCTGGCACGCGTTCGGAGCGCTAGTACGTGCTATGGAAACTCATCGTTTCCCATTCGACTGGAGAACCATCCAGAAAAACTGCATGGGTAGTGTAAAGTAGGCACATGCCTCGTGCGTGGATACAAATTACATCGATAATTGCGATAACGCTTTTGGTATATCAGCTCTCGCCTTCGGCGGGTTTTATGCCTATTGATGACGGCGCATTGACGTTTAAAAACCCTCTTGTGCAGGAGTTTAATCTAGAAACACTCAAAGGAGCTTTTACAACATACGACCCCGAGCTCTATTTGCCACTGACAGTCATAAGTTATCAGATAGATTATCTACTTGGAGGCGGCAGCTCGTTTCCGTTTCATATCACCAATCTATTACTACATATCCTAAATGCAGTTCTTGTATTGCTACTAGTTTGGCAACTCCCAAGGCACGCTCTTGATAAGAAGAGATGGATCCCCTTTCTTACCGCTATACTCTTTGCCATACATCCACTCCACACCGAAGCAGTAATGTGGGTTGCTGCGCGGAAAGATCTTCTCAGCACAGCGTTTTATATAGGAAGCTTGATTTTGTACTGCAAGTATCGCAGAGATCCTAAGCGCACTCTGGCACTTGGGAGTCTCGCTCTGTTTTTCCTAGGTCTACTAAGTAAAGTAACCGTGGTAACACTTCCACTCGTCCTTATTATTATTGATGATCTTATTCCATCAAAAAAGCGTACAGAAGACCACCTCCTTAAATGGGCATATTACATACCCGCTGCTGTATTCCTTTTTATAGGAATGTTCGGAAAGACTCTCAGTGTCTATGTGCTCAGCTACTTTGAAACATTTCTCCTTGCTGCAAAGAGCAGTGTGTTTTATCTACAAAAAATCTTCTGGCCGACGGATTTTCTCCTATTTTATCAGCAAGTAGACCCTGTAACGCTGCTCTCTCCTCAGTTTGCATTTCCGATCACGATCATCATATTGATGATAACACTTGCAATCGCCTCTCGCCGCTATACCAAACTGATTGCATTCGGATTGTTGTGGTTTGGCATTACGTTGCTCCCAAATCTTGCAAACTTTAGCAGGTGGAACACTTCTGTTGTGATCTTTGCTAGTGACCGATACGCATACCTTCCATCTATAGGAATTTTCTTTATTGTGGCATCAGCTGTTGTTATTTTTTACAACAACTCTCGTTTTAAGCACGCTACAGCGGGATGTGCAATCGCTATTTTTGTCACGATGAGCTGCATTACCTATCGTCAGAGCCTGCTTTGGATTACACCTTTGCCGATCCTCTCTCATACAATTTCCGAAGAACCTCATACCTCGCTCGCTCATGCACTGATCGGAATAGTTCTTATGACAAATGACAACTACTCCGATGCCATCTCTCATCTCCGTACCGCGGTAGAAATTACACCAAAATTCTCCGATGCGAGAAGCCACCTAGGACTTGCACTTATAAAGAATGGTCAAAGAGAAGAGGGAATAATCGAGCTGCAAGAAACAATCAATTTGGAGCCAAGTTATATGGACGCACATGTGTATCTTGCTTACGGGCAAGTGGTAGGTGGAGAGGATATCAAAGCAGAAGAAACTCTGAATTTTGTCCTTGACACCTATCCGAATACCGCAAAAGCACTTCATCTTCTCGGAACGCTCGAACACAAAAGAGGAAATCTTGAAAAGGCAAAGGAATTGTATAAGCAGTCACTTCAAGCCAATCCAAATTCTATACAAGTCAAATCCGTCCTGAGGAGATTATTGGAGAATCAATAAAACATCTTTTTCATCTATCCACTATCCACTATCCTCTTTCCATGCCTCGCTTGTGGATACAAATAGTAGCACTCATCTCTGTCACCCTGTCGGTATATATGTACGCGCCACAGGGTCAATTTATGAACATAGATGACAACCTATTGATCTATAACAATCTAAAGGTGCAAGATCTAAACCTCGAAAACATCAAAGAGATATTTACGACATACGATCCAGAACTCTACATTCCCTTAACACTTCTTAGCTATCAACTGGAATATCACTTTGCAGGAGAGAACCCATCTGTCTTTCATGTCACAAATCTCATCGTGCATATCCTCAATGCACTACTAGTACTAGTGCTCTTTCGTTTTTTTAGTAAAACATGGTACGTACCGTTTCTCACTGCAATCCTCTTTGCTATACATCCTATAAATACAGAGGCTGTCATGTGGATAAGCGGAAGAAAAGACTTGCTCTCGGCCTTCTTCTTTCTTGGTAGTTTAGTGCTTTATTGCCGATATATAACCTGTGGAAGCCGCAAAGCGTATTACGGTAGCTTAGGCGCTTTTGTCTTTGCTCTTATGAGCAAGATTACCGCTGTGACCTTGCCACTTGTAGCTCTTATTATTGATGACTTACATCCAACAAACATTGGTAAGAATCACCGAAGAAATCTGCAGATGTACTGCATTCCAGCAATATTATTTCTTGCCATAGGAATGATGGGCAAAAGCTTGGGAGTATTTGTACTTGGATATTTCGAAGCATTCCTTATGGCATGCAAGGGCGTCTACTTCTACTTCGGAAAAGTAATACTGCCAACGAACCTGTCTATGTCATACGAGCAACTCTCCCCTATTAATATACTTAAAGAAGATTTTCTTATCCCTGTACTTATTCTAATTATCATTGCAGTGATAACATTGTCATCACGAGCCTTTTCAAAAGTATTCTCATTTGGAATGCTCTGGTTTGGCATTACTCTTCTGCCTAATATCGGCAACTCTGTAAAAGGAGTAGAAAAAACACTGTACTTTGCATCAGACAGATACATCTACATTCCTTCTATTGGATTATTTTTTATTGTCGCATCTGGAATTGCATGGGCATTACATAAAAGCTCGCATCAACAGAAATGGCTTCTATCTTTTGTGACTGTGATTATCTTAGGAGCATACGGAATCACCGCACAAAGCTACAGTGTGCTGTGGCTCACACCAAAGCAATACCACGAACGAATCGTACGACTGTATCCCGAGTCGATACTTCCTCGCGTTCTTATAGGAATGTCGTATATTAGAGAAGAAAACAACGAAGATGCTATCGAGCACTTCCAAAAAGCGACAGAAAGAAAACCAAAGTACGCAAACCCCGTAGCACATCTTGGTCTTGCACTAGTAAAAACTGGAGAAGTAGATCTAGGAATAGAAAAGCTGGAACAAGCATTAGAGCTAAATGACAAACATGCGTATTCCTACATCTATCTCTCGTATGCTTACATGCTAAAAAACAACGACGCGAAAGCACGCGAACTTCTTACAAAAGCTCTGGAGAAAAATTCTAAGAATGCGAAAGTTCATCAGATGTATGGAACGTTAGAGCATCGCTCTGGAAACGTAGAAGCAGCCGAAGATCATCTTAGAAAATCAATTCAAATAGACAATACTTCTGCGCAAGCCAAATCGGCACTAGCTCGGTTGCTACGAGGAGAGTAGTAATGGTGGGTCGGGTGGGGATCGAACCCACGGCCAAGAGATTAAGAGTCTCCTGCTCTGCCACTGAGCTACCGACCCAAATGTAACGTAGCAGCGAGATTCTACGGACATTTAACGATATCTACAACACTTTTCTGGCCTTGATTTGCTTAGAAGCCGCTTCTTCAAGGATTGCAACAGGAAGACCATCATGCCAAGCGATTGCATCTTTATCGCAACTACCCTCAATAAGGCGGCCATGAGAGATATCTTCGTACTGCGAATCGGAGAGTTCTAATTTAGGTCGATCTTTCAAAACTTCTTTTAATGGAACTACATCTGTCCACTTAACAATATCAGTAGTAACTGCATCATCCAGTGACCAATCTCCTACTCGTGTACGATTGAGTGCTGTTAAATACCCACCAACTTTAAGCGACAGCCCAAGATCATTTGCAAGCGACCGGATATACGTTCCACTTCCACAGGCTATGCGCAACTTCACATTTGGATAAGCATACGAGAGTAAATCGCATGTAGTAATTTCTACAGACCGCGCAGCAAGCTCTACGTCTTTTCCTTGCCGCATCTTTCTGTACGCACGCTCTCCACCAACTTTTACAGCGGAAGCTGCAGGAGGTACTTGGTCGATCTTCCCAAGGAAGCGGTCACGTATCGATTCGACTATTTCGTGATCTGTAGGGTCGCTTACTCCTGGGTTTCGGTCGTACTCTTCTATAGGTCCTTCACGATCGTATGTTGCACTAATCGACCCAAAGGAAATGTTGGCAACGTATTCCTTTGGCAAACTATTGTAGAGCTCCACAAGTTTTAATGCTTTTGCCCCCACTGCAAGCACCATCAATCCAGATGCAGCAGGATCTAATGTGCCAAGATGACCAACCTTTCGTTCGGAAAGCGCTTTTCGCACCATGCCTACAATATCGTGGCTAGTGGGACCTTCTGGCTTGTTGATAAGGAGAAATCCGTGTCTCATGGAGTGCATTATCTACTATCGGCTTTCCAGTATCCACTATTTTGTTATACCATTACGAGTAACCCCCCTATCCTCTATGACTATAACCCCCACTTGGGATCTGTTCATCATTGTATTCTTTGGGCTAGTCATTACGTATAGCTTCATTATTGGAAAGCACGAAGCAGTAAAAATTATCATTTCAAGTTACATAGCCATTCTTGCGGTAGAGGGAATTGCCAATATAATTACTCGTCTTACGGGAGACTCTCGACCGCTCCTTAGTGTCATGGGTCTCAATGTGGATACAGATATCCTCACGGCCGTAAAACTTGTCGTCTTTATAGCGTTGATTATCTTTATAGCAGTACGGAGTGGGCTAGAAGTTGATTACACCAAAGACCCTGGTGGGCCCATAAATGTATTATTAACGGCTGTATTTGGCTTTGCTACTGCAGGACTTCTTCTTATTTCGCTTTTCATCTTTGTAACAGATGTATCTCTACTAGATCCTGCTATAGACCAAAACGAAACCATTGCAGCACTTCTACAAAAAAGCAGGCTAATGCAGGTAATGATATTAAACCAAGACTTATGGTTTTCTCTTCCTGCACTACTAATTATAGCTGTAGGATTCGTAAGCAGTGACGCCAGTACAGAAAACTAGTTCCGTCAAGCTCCATTAGTCTTGATTTGCCAAACTAGGCTTGCATTACAGCATCACCATGCGTAACAATAAGATAAATTTCCTAACTTTTTTTATGACGAACAAGCTTAATACTATCTCTCTCCGCGCTTCCTACGTTGCGCTTTCATTTCTAGCAGCTCCTAGTGCATTCGCAGCAGACCTTTTCGGTCCTGTACCAGATATTGGTGGTGTTAGTGCTACAGATACGGCTGCAATCCGTACTGGTATCTTGAACATTCTTGATATCATACTCAGCTTCATGGCTCTAATCGCTGTGATCGTTGTGGTTATTGCCGGTATCCGTCTCGTTGTTTCTCAAGGTGAAGAACAAGAGAAGGACAAAGCAAAGAAGACTATCTTCTACGCTATTATCGGTCTTATTATCATCCTCTTTGCTCAGGCAATTGTTGGATTCGTACAAGACCTTGGAGAGAACGTGTAAACACATTTTAAATTAGATATCAAAAACGCCCCTTTACCAGGGGTGTTTTTTTATTTGCGAAGTGATACACCTGCTTCCATTTCTGATGCCACAGAAGGCACTGATTGTTTTTCTTCTTTTTTGATACGATCTTTTTTTAAAGGATCCGAAACAACAATGGCAGAAGATGTTACCTCGACAATGTCCGATACCGGAAGTGCAATCCCCCATCGAAAAAACTTCCTAGGAAATAACCATTCGATGTGCATTACATCTGTATTAAATTGCACATCAGTACATCGCCCGAGACGTGCACCTGCCTCTGTGCGAATTTTCTGTCCGAGTACTGTTCTCGGATCGCTTAGTAGTGACTGTAATCGAATGCGATCTTCTGGAGGTGCAAGTACAGATGCATCACGCAAGTACACTCTTGTCCCCCATCGTATGATATCTGCAGAACTACAAAAGAGATCTCCCTTCCCCAAAAAGCTTCTCGTATGAACGAGGAACCCCTCAATCTTTCCTGTATCTGGATGGATCAGGATTCCAGAGAGAAGGCCGAGGGTAATATCACCCCCCTCCTCCAGTACAGGAGTGCCTATACAGGTGCTAAATCTAACGTGCATGAATAACAGTGTAACAGAAGGTGCAGAGGAGAAGGTGCAGAGGTAAAATTTTGTACTTCTGTACCTTCTGTGACCTCTGAAATCTCTATATACAAATATTAGCGACAAAACCCTTAATAACTGCTATAATAGAGACGAAATGCACCTCTTCGCAGGATCTTCTCATCGGGAACTCGCAGAAGGAATCGCCAAGCAATTGGGGGTAAAAATAGGTGAAGTCACTCTCAAAACCTTTAGTTGTGGAGAGCGATACGTCAAATATGAAGAATCTGTACGAGGTCAGGACGTCTTTATAGTGCAAACTGCTACACAGAATGTAAACGAAGATCTAGTCGAGCTATTTTTAATGTGCCAAGCAGCTAAGCTCTCGTTTGCCAAAAGCGTTCATGTTATTGCTCCATTCTTTCCGTACTCAAGGCAAGACAGGGTTGCCGAATACCGTGAACCTATCTCTGCAAAGCTGATCGCACATTTGCTCGAAGAAGCAGGTGCAGACCACGTCATTACACTCAACTTGCACTCCGATCAAATCCAAGGATTCTTCTCCATCCCAGTAGATGCACTAGAAGCACAGGCAATTTTTGCAAAGTACATTCAGAAAAAGAAGCTCGATAATCCAACAGTTGTATCTCCAGATGCAGGAGGGGCAAAGAGGGCAAAGAAATTTGCAGATCGTATAGGAGCAGACCTTGCCATTATGCATAAGAGCAGACCCGAACATGGTAAAGCAGAGATCTTAGAACTCGTTGGTGAAATAGAAGGACGCACCTGTATCTTGTTTGATGACATGATAGACACTGCAGGAAGTTTAATCTCTGCAAAAGATGCTCTGATCGCAGCTGGTGCTAACCCAGATGTATATGCAATTGCTACACACCCTGTATTTTCGTATCCAGCAATAGAAAGACTAAAAGACGCACAGTTTAAAGAAGTTATCGTAAGTAACAGTATTCCTACAGATCCAAACGCATTTGAGGGCTTAACAATATTGCCAATTGCACCACTACTTGCACAGGTAATTGAGAATGTAGAAAAAGGACAAAGTGTCACAGAGCTCTACGATAAATAAACTAAAAGTGGAAAGTGGAAAGTGGAAAGTGGTACAGAAGTTTTCCGTTTTCCGTTTTCCTCTTGTATACTTCGTATAACCTTCCCATTTTTGTATGAAATTATTCTGTACTAAAGTCTGTTCTGCATTCTTTGCAGCAGCAATTCTTCTAACCACTGTACCAACTGCGCAGGCAGCTAGAGGTACACTCCGCGCCGCAGAAAGACGCTGTGATCGAACTGCAGGACGTGAACTTGCACGCTGCAAATACGTTAACAGCAAAACTGAGCGTCAGCGCTATAGGAACTCTCGTAACGGGTACACTCGAGGTCACACACTTCGAGAAATGCGACATCTATCCAAAAACAGACCAGCTACTGATATTCGCCGTATTGGAACCCCTGATCTTGCGAGGCTCCGCCGCCACAACCGTAACGGAGGAAATGCTCGTAGGCTGATTAATAACCGAGATGAAAAAGCTAGGACGAAGTGTGAAGAGCTACGAAGTACTGCTAAATACATGTGTATCCGAGCAGAAACCAGAGCATCAAACAGAGGAGAGACAAGGTAGTATGATTAGTTTGAACGATAAAGAGGGCCTTCTGGCCCTCTTTTTGTTGACCTAAAAGGCAATACTTCGTAACCTATTGCAGCTGCCACAGTGACCACTTGCCAATAGATATCAGATGGCTCAGTTGGTTACCCGCCCGTACCGAACGGTACGTTCGGGCGGGGAGCGCGACACCCGAGAACATATGTTCGTTTACATCATAAAAAGCATCAAAGATGGCTCTGAGTATGTTGGAATGTCAGACAATCCTGATAGAAGACTTACTGAACATAATTACGGTGAAGTTAAATCTACAAAGGCAAAGAGGCCCTGGAAAAAGGTATATGTCGAAGAGCTATCGAATAGAGTTGATGCAAGAAAAAGGGAAAAGTATCTTAAATCAGCCGCCGGAAGGCGTTTCCGGAAATCTATCCGGGCGATTAGCTCAGTTGGTTAGAGCGCGACACTGATAATGTCGAGGTCGGAAGTTCAAGTCTTCCATCGCCCACCACCTACTTCCGAACCCAGATGATAAACCCATCTAGAGAGGGTGTATATGGGAAGTCTGTGTTTCCATTGATCTGAATCTCTGACACGGTTTTCGTAACAACATCCAAAGAAAAGCTTACTGCACGATCTTCTGTCTCAGTACTAAATAGTATATCCATTACACGTGCTGTATTTCCTTCGTACGCTGCAATGCTAGAATTTACGGTAAACAGTGCCCCTACACTTTCAAGTAGCGTATACGCTCTTGCTTCTACTTGTTGAGGGCTAAGTGTTACAGCAGGTTCTGGATCTGGTGTTGGATCCTCAGGTTCTTCTGATAAAGACTCTTCTGGCTCCCGCTTCGGAGGCAATGGAGAAAGATCTATACGGCTACGTCGCACTAAAATATCTTCTGCTTGTAGTACAACATCTGTAGGATTCTCAAGATCTACAATAAGATCTAGTAGTATCTGAGTAAGGTTTCTTGCACGAAGCGGATATCCACGCTCTTCTAGATGATCTATGAGGGGCATATGTACCTGAACAATATGATCACCAAATGTATCTGGATCCCCTACCTTAGAAAGCATACCTCGGAGAGATACTGCAAAACGCTCAAAGACAAAATCGGAAAAGGTTTCTGCACTCAATGCACTAAATGGTAAAAGGAACACACGACTAAGATGTGATTCCACAGAAACATCTGGCTCAAAAAGTGCCCACGAAAGATCACGATACGCAGGATGGAAAGAGCTTGCCAGCCAGACAGCTTCGTTTGAAATGAGCTGCTGCAATAGAAGCATACGTAACACTGTCTCATGATCTGTAGCTTCACTAAGAAGTACAGCAACGACAGCTTTTCCACGATCTGTTTCCAGTGCTTCGGTAACAACAGGGACATTTAAAAGTTCTTCGAAACGATCTACATCTCCTGCTTCTACGGCAGAGCGCACCACGCCTAAAACATGTTCATGACGACCTGCAAGTACATGGCTTTGGGATACCTGAAGAAGAAGCTGCTCCTCAGGAACAATATCAAAAGGAAGAAGTTGCGCTAAATCTGGAAGAATACTATCTGGAACACGAACAATAGAGAGGTCTCCCATCTTACGTTCTACAAAACTAACGGGGAGGGGTTTTGGTAAGCGCGAATTCATCCATTGTTCAAATCCATCATTAAGAGTGGCAATATCCTCTGCTATTTCCCACTGCATACCAATAGGAACAATCATACGAAGATCTCCAAACTGTACGGCAACAGGAGACGTGAGTGCTGCGACAACCACACTCTTTGTACCGCGTGTTAGATGAAACGCTCCATTGATCGCAGTAACAGAAGCTCCGTTTATATCAATCTGAATCACTCCTTTGGAAGCAAGAAGGGCAGAGCCTTTCTGTAAAACAAGGCGATTTTGTTCTTCTTCAAGTTGTCCACCAGCATATACCGTTCCGTATATACCAGAATCAAATGTGAAGCGCTCGTCCTCTGCACTACCAAAATTGTGGGTGATCGAAGAAATTGCACCAGGAAAACCAACTTCTGTTCCTAAAAAACTTAAAGCCAAGGCGGCCACCAATACTGGAAGTGCTACGAGATGCCTGTGGCGAGAAATTTGTGTATCCAAATTTGTATATGAATCTCTCTATTATAGCAAAATTCGGCATTTTTAGCTACAATGGCAACATATGAAAATCATTGGTATCGACCCTGGGCTTGCAACTGTAGGAATAGGGCTTATAGAAGCCACTTCCGCACATGATGTTCAGGTACTTGACTATTTTACGATAGAGACGCCATCTGGAACTCCCCTTCCAGAGAGGCTAAAGGAAATAGGACAAGACCTTCGTGCTTTTTTACAGGAATCACAGCCAGAAATGGCCGTAATAGAAAAGCTCTATTTCTCTGTAAATGAAAAAACTGCTCTCGATGTAGCCCAAGCAAGAGGCGTGATTCTTTCAACCGTTGCGACTCAACAGATTTCCATAATAGAACCAACACCTCCGGAACTGAAAAGTTGTATAACTGGCGATGGTTCTGCAGACAAAAAGCAGATGCAACAGATGGTAAAGATGATATTTAACCTTGAAGAGATTCCGAAGCCCGACGATGCCGCAGATGCCCTAGCATTGGCTGCCTTCGGAGCTTTTCAAGGAAAGCAGGCAACAGTGATTGCATAACAGTTAACTATTAACTGTTGACTATTAACTGTTGACTCTCCATCTCCCAAACCCGCGCTCCGTGTATCTCTTTTGGTACGTGCGTAGTTGTAATAATTACTTGATGTTCTTCTAGAGATTTAAGCAATGAAGTCTGATGGTGGTCATCAAGCTCGGAGAAAACATCATCCAGCAATATCACGGGCTTCTCTCCTCGTTGCAATTCTAAATACGATACTTCCAAAAATAGAAGGGCAAGTACTGCTGTACGCTGTTGCCCTCTCGATGCAAAAGTAGAAATATCTCGTCCATCGACTACTACTTTCCAGTCATCTCTGTGTGGGCCAATTGTTGTGGAATGCAAAATGATGTCTCGCTCTTGGAAATGTGACAAGAGGTCCATCATCTCAGACTTTGCCGTACCAAAGTCTCGCGCCTCTCCTTTGCGCTCGTAGATAATACGTGCATCTTCCCAATCTTCCCCAAGTGCTGAGAGCTCTTCGCTAAATGTACACTGCAGCATTTCACAAAGCTCAAGGCGCCGTAGCATCACCACTGTTCCCGTCTCTGCAGTTTTTTCATCCCAAATGGCAAGGTCTGTTCTACGTGCTACACCTTCGCCAATTTTTCGGAGTAAAGAATTCCGTTGTTTTATAATCTTCTGATACTGCATAAGCACTTGCATGTACTCAGGCGATACCTGACACAAAAGCTGATCTAAAAACCCTCTACGAGCTGCAGGAGCCCCTGTAAAAAGCTCAAGATCCTGTGGAAGGAATATGACAGTAGGTAAAGAACCTACCATCTGGCTAATCGTCACCTTTACATCATTAATAAAACAAGCCTTTTGCTTTCTGGGTGCAATTTGAGATACAAGCTCTAGAGATTTTTCTTCTTCCGCATCAGACCTGAGATTGGCAGTAACACGGTAGAATTCGCTCCCCCATGTAATAATGTCTGTCTCATCTGCTTTATGGCAAGACTTGGTAAGAGAGAGGAGAGAAATAGCTTCTAGAATATTGGTTTTACCTACTCCATTAGGACCAACGAGCACATGCACATTCTCCTCCCCAAATTCCATGCGGTATTCTGGATAGCTTCTAAATTGCTGCAATGAAAGAGAGGTGATACGCATACATTAAGAAAGAAGAGCTGTACCGTCGTTATAAAGTTTCGTTATGAGTTCAAGATACTCAGTTCGCTTGATGTACTCAGCAAACTGACTAGGTACTACCCAGACAAACTGATCTATCTCATCATCATCTACCTGAACCTTAGTATCCGCATCGACTCTAGCAAACACATACTCTATACGTTGCCCCTTTACATTGTCTGGGCGAAACCTTCTGTAGCTTGCAGGGAAATCATATTGATAAACCTCATCACTGGAGCCAATAACTTCTGTAGTAATACCTGCCTCCTCCTCTACCTCACGAATAGCAGCTTGCGCGGACGTCTCCCCTTCTTCCACTCCTCCTTGCGGCAACTGCCATGCATCTTTCTTTCGAGGCTTATGAACAAAAAGCATTTCGTATGCACTTCCTGCAGGTCGAAACACTGCAATAGATGCGCAACTACGATATATTTCTTCTGTCATCAAGAGACACTATACAAGATCTACTGGCAGGGTCGAGGTTGAAGTGCGTCTAACAAGAATTGAAAGTCCACCAATTGTAATACACATACCAATTAACTGATATGCAGTCGGTATTTCTCCAAAGAAGATTGATGCAAAGAGTAAACTAAAAAATGGATACGATAGAATAATTGATACCGCCTTAGAAAGTGGCAGAGTCTTTAATCCTTCGTACCAACAAAGCTTAGAAACGACAAGTACCATCACTCCATAAAATAATACTAACCATATGTTTTCATAGAGAAGTAGAAATGTCTTCTGTGTAATATCCTCAAAGAATAAGGCAAGCGTACAAAACACTATGCCTCCAACTAAATGCCTAATAGCTAACACGTATGATGAAGAAGCAGTTTGCAATGCCTTTTTTGCACACATATTTCCAATTGGATAAAAGAATGAGCCAAGAACAATAAGCAAATCACCAGGATTCAAAGTAAATGATCCATTATACAAAACGAAAAGAGTTCCTATTAGCACTCCCAAAGCACCAATAATTTGACGCCTAGAAATGTGCTCTCCAGCAAATACACGAAAAACAAGAAAAGAAAACAACATCTCCGACTGCAAAAGAAGAGCTGTATTGATTCCTGATGTATAGCGAGTACCAGCAAAAATAAAAAGAAGTGCCAACACAGAATTGCAAAGGGTCACTCCGGCAATAGCCAACCACGTTTCTCTAGAAAGATTCTGTTTCGGTTTTCCACGAATAACCAATAGAGCCAAATGAATAGCAGAGCCAATAAAAGCACAAAATCCTGCATAAAACATAACAGGAAGGACACGAACTGCCTGATTGATAAAGATGGGAAATCCACCCTCAATCATACTGCTAATCATTACAAAAAAGACTGCTCTACGCTCATGCTTATGTGTATTCATGATTACTTGGAATGGCGCTCTTCTTTGAGTTTTACAGTCTGACGAGCCTTACATTTTTTGCAGTACTTCTTCATGCCTTCTACGTGCTCTTTCCAGCCTTTTCCCTGCTTATCTTGCTTATGCAAACGCATAGATCCCAATCGGTTTCCCGACTTGGAGCAAAATACGGCGAAGACTGTTCTCTTTCCTCTTGGCATAGTGGAGACAGGATACGGATATCTGGCCATTCCGCAAGAAAAAGCTAGGAAATCGCCAAAAGGCCAAGTCCTGTGAATACTATCAAGAACGTGGAAAGTTTCACTAGTACAGTCTGACCATCAAAGAACTCTTTTGATGCAAATCGCGGAAATAGCTTCCAGATGATCCATGCAAAGAATAGAACCGTAAATGTCTGGATATTGCCAACAACTGCTACAAGAGAAATAGGACCTACTTTATAGGCCTCCGCTAGCAAATACATCCCTGAAAAGTAGGTAACGATCACCATGAAGGAGAGTCCCCAGTAATGCAGCGAGCTGACCTTAAAGAGAAAAGGGCCGATCTTCCGACGAAAGCTGGGTAAACACCACGGAAAAAGAAATGAGAGACATTCTCTCGATGCCAATTGCCAGAAAATAGTTGTATAGAGTATTTCACCATGAAATAAGGCTGCTTTCTGCATTGCATTAGACGGAGCATACAGAAGTCCTATAGCCACAATCAGCCCTATAGCAGTCCAACCGATATGATGATGCCAGTACGAAAGAAAGCACACTCCACAAAGAATACAAACAACCCCGATCGTCTGGGATATAGACCAAGATTCACCAAAAAAGTAAAATCCTACAATGCTGAGTACTATCGCCATAAAAGCCCACGCAATATTGATTACGGATGCTTCGACTCGATCGAGTGCATGAAAAAGAACAATGTCTCCTACATAGGCAATAATCGAAGTAAGTACAAGCCACGGAATCCAGGCAGACTTAAAAGGAACAAAAAATGAGGCTATAATTAAAATGACCATGCTGATACAGCTTTGCGTCCACATAAGAATAAAGGGGTCATTCTCAAAATTCTTTACTAGAACTGAATCAAGAACAATAGGAATCGACCACGCAATAACAGAGCCGATAGCAAAAGAAAGCCACATGCGCTTACTCTAACCTACTCTCCTCCCTGCAAGAAGCTAAACACCGAGTTTGCAGCGACTGCCCCCTCTCCTGCTGCTGTAGCAAATTGTGCAAAGTGATTGGATCCACTACTTACATCTCCTGCAGCAAAGACTCCTTTAATGTTTGTACGCATAGCTGCATCGACCTGAAGATGACCTCTGTCATCCAATTCGCATCCCATCTGCTTCGGTAAATCGATTGCAGGAATAGATCCTACTTCTATAAAGACACCATCGACATCTAAGGTATCCGAACCGTTAAAAGGAGTATCAAGCTTTAACCCTGTTACTTTTTGATCTCCAAGTATCTCTACAGCATTGGTATTGAGTACGAATTCAATGTTGTCTTTCTCGTTTACTTTATCAACCCAAAATGGCTCTGCACGGAACTCATCTCGGCGATGTACGAGATATACTGTCTTCGCTACTTGTGCAGCAATTGCAGCTCCTTCTACTGCACTATCCCCTCCACCTAAAACAGCAACCGTTTTATCCCGATAGAAAAACGCATCACATGTGGCACAATACGAGACTCCTTTGCCAGAGAACTCCTCTTCTCCAGGAAGACCAAGATGTCGCTTGTTAGAACCTGTAGCAAAAATAACTGTCTTGGCTTCGATGGTATCTCCATTTTGCATAACAAGACTAAATCCCCCATCGATCTGATCGACTTTCTCCACTCTTCCAGAAACTAGATTTACGTTATCGTAACTTAATGCATGATCTTTATACTTCTGCATAAGGTCTGGACCTGCAATTTCGATTTCTCCTGGCCAGTTACCTACATCTGCAGCACTCATACCCATTCCACCTTCTACTTCACCGACAATAACTGTATCGAGTTTATAGCGTGCTGTATAAACAGCAGCAGTATATCCCGCACATCCAAGGCCAATGATCGCTACGTCTTTCATATCTGTGAACAGCGTACACAAGTTATGACAGCCAAGAAAGTCTCGACTTGAAAAAACAGTAATCAATATAACAATGCTGTCGCGAAGACTGGCTTTGCCAGTCTGGAGCGACTCCTTAAAAGGGAAGGAGAGCCCGTGAGAGGAAACCGTAGGTTTCCTTTCACGAATTTATTATAGCCAGCCTCGTACTTCCATAGCACCTAACATTCTTTTTAGACCAACAGAAAACGCAGCTTCGCGATACGTCATGTCTTCTCGTCTCGCCTCTCGACGTACGGCTTTGTAGGCATCAAGCATCGTTCGCTTGAGACGTTCATCCACAACTTTGGAAGTCCACTGTTCTCCACTACGACCCTGAGACCATTCAAAGTAACTCACAGTTACTCCTCCTGCATTTGCTAGAACATCTGGAATCACTCGAACACCATTTTTCGTGAGGATCTCATCTGCCTCTGGAGTAGTTGGACCATTCGCAAGCTCCAAAATATAATCTGCCTTAATATTCTTTGCGTTCTTTTCGGTGATCACATTATTAAGTGCTGCAGGAATAAGAATGTCACACTCCAGCTCTAAGAGTTCTTCGTTGGTAATTTCTTTAACGTTATCCATCTTCATGCGATCTATATCGCACACAGATCCTTCACAATATTCCCCTGAAACAGAACCAGTCTTCTCTTTATATTTTGCAATACGCACAGGATCTATACCTTCTGGAGAATAAATACCTCCTTTGGAATCTGAAACTGCAACGACAATATATCCATCATTGTGCAGTAGTTTTGCCATATGAGCACCCGCATTACCAAATCCCTGAATAGCAACACGCATCTCTGATGGGTCTAATGCAAATCTATCTCCCATCTCCTGCAAAATAAAGAATCCTCCACGAGCCGTAGCACTATCACGACCAATGGATCCTCCAAATGAGAGTGGCTTTCCCGTAATCATTGCTGGAGCATACGACAGTGTCTGCTTTTCGTATTCATCACGCATCCACGCCATTATGTCGGCATTAGTATTAACATCAGGGGCAGGACAGTCGATATCTGGACCTAGATGATCTTTGAATGCACGAACATACGACCTCGATACTTCTTGCACCTCTTTTTTGCTTAATTCTTTTGGATTTACCTGTACTCCTCCTTTTGCACCTCCAAAAGGAATATTCACGACTGCAGTTTTAATAGCCATCAAGGCAGCCAAAGCCTTGACCTCAGACTCATCCGCATCTTCGTGAAATCGGATACCTCCTTTAAATGGTCCACGAGCATTGTTGTATTGAATACGAAACGCAGGGAGAGAAAGCGTAGAACCATCATCTCGAGTGACTTTGATATCTTGCTTATGAGAAAACTGAGGCTCATCAAAAATTTGATACTCTCCATTCTCCATTTTCATCTTTTTCAAGACAGTATGGAGTGTGGATTGAAATCGTGTATAGGGTGTAGAATTTTTCATACGGTTAGTATGACATAAAGATTATCCGTTTTCTGTTATTAGGATTACGAAATTACTTGCAAGCAATACAAAATCCACAAACCTCACATACACCATCGAGAACCTTGTGCTGAGCACGTAGAGATGATTTCGTGACTTCCATAGAGCGTACAGGATCTACTTGAATCTTTCTCCAAACAGCGAAATGATTTTCTTCGTTTAGGTGCTCATCGAAATATACATGTGCATCTTCGTTCGATTCTGGCAATCCATAGTGATTACACAAGCCATCTTTCTTTGTCTGAGATACTTCTGGAAGAGTAAGCTCCATTGCGTACATTGCAGAAACTCCATCTTCGAGACTTTCATCTGCAAGTTCTTCAAGCTCGCTAACTGCTTCCTTTGTTAGCTGATGTGGCTCGTAAGACTCCAGCTCTTCTTCTGATACATCCAAACTAGAAGCAAATCTTTTCCAAAGCTCAATATGCTCTGTTTCTTCTGCGATATTCTTTTCAATCTGAGGAACAAGCTCTGTAAGTCCACGTTCTTGAGCCCTACTTTTCACACGAGAAACAATACCTGGTACTGCTTTTGCCAAGTGAAAATATTCCTTTGCATACAATGCAAGTTCATCTTTCGTTAGTTCTCCATTATTCCATTTTTGTGCATAAAAATAATGTGTCAGTAAACCGTTAGCATTTATATATGCATCAAGTTGTATAAGAGAGATTGTGGACATTTATGAGGTGGGGAAAAAACATAATTAAAGTACGACTTCTTAAACACATGTGCAAGAAATATTAATGAAGTAATTAAACAACAAAAAGAATAAATTCGCATGCGTCAAAACATACTTGATGTTGAAATTGTATGATTTTTTTTTATAATAGGAGATATCTACTCTCTCTTTATTATGAAACGTCCTAACTCAGCTTCACTAATTCTATTTGGATTCTCACTCGGCCTAGTTGCTACAGCCAATGCAAGTACACTCGGTTCTGCAGTCTTTGGCGATGTGCAAGGTGGAACATATTATGATGGCGCTGTTGGAGATATGTACTCCGCAGGAATTATTACAGGATATAGCGATGGAAGATTCGGACCAAACGACTTTGTTACTCGCGGACAAGTAGCGGTGATGATGCAGAGATTTAAAGCGCACCTCACAGGACAATCTATTCAGGTAAGTTCTAGCAGTAGAAGCAGAACTGTAAGCTCAAGCTCTTCGAGTAGTGTCTCATCTGTATCAGATACCACTATTAACAACGCAGGGTCGTTTCGTTTTACAACAGGAAGCTACAAAGCAGATGAAAGCAAAGGCACTGCTACTATTAATGTAATTCGCTACGGTGGAAATGCGGGGAGTGTGACAGTGAAATATACAACCGAAAACGGAACAGCTACAAGCGGTAGTGATTACGATCTAACAGAAGGCACACTGACATTCGCTGATGGAAAAACATCAGGATCTTTCCAAGTCCCTATTAATGATGATAGTGAATCTGAGCAAAATGAAACTGTCTTCGTAAAACTAAGCTCACCGGGAGGTGGTGGACAACTCGGTTCACCAAATACAGCAACGCTCACTATTGTGGATAACGATGACGGTGATGGGTCTTCGCTAGATCCCAGTAACTCAAACGGCGTCTTTGTATTCTCTGCATCAGAGT
>Ga0187833_10001714_pt1 | contig 24599 bp, 24 predicted proteins | sample ETNtaG_37_FD_167968 | JGI IMG/M metagenome (GOLD analysis project Ga0187833, IMG submission 167968) | Marine microbial and viral communities from oxygen minimum zone, Eastern Pacific Ocean - ETNP2014_SV_400_PacBio MetaG (Illumina Assembly) | ecosystem: Environmental > Aquatic > Marine > Hypoxic...
TATTTAGAACTTCTGAATAAATATTTCTTACAATTACTGATGTCCTAAACTGCTTCCTTGCTTTTATAATTTCTTTGGTTGTAATTATTTTATTTAATTTTTTTACAGATTCAAAAAAAAGGTTTATAGCATAGTAAGCAATATATTGATAAAACACAGAAAACACAATTTGCGCCTTCAGTGAATTGCCTTCGATTACAATGAAGTTTTATTAAGATAAAAATCTTACAGTGTCAAAATTATCCCAAATACAGCCACAGCCGAAAAGGCTGCTGCAGAAACTACTAAGCTATTTCTTTTGGTTAATTTTAATTTAAATTAGTCTAGTTTAAATTTATTTTTGTATTCTTGTTTTAAAGATTGATTTTGATCTGATTTAAATAAAATAAAATCTTCTATAACTAAAATATCTAAATTAGTTCCCATAAAACATCTAAAAGCGTCCTCCACTGAACAGACTATTGGTTCTCCTCTTATATTAAATGAAGTATTTACTAAAATTGGACATTTAGTTAGATCATTAAACTTTTGTATTAATTTATGATATCTGGGGTTTGTTTTCATATGTACTGTTTGTATTCTTGCAGAGTAGTCAACGTGAGTTACAGCTGGTATATTTGATCTTTTAATATTTAATTTATCTATACCAAATAGATTTTCTTGATTAGAGCTCATGGCTATTTGGTTTTCTTTTTTTATATTAGCAACTAACAGCATATAAGGGCTGGGTTCATTCATTTCAAACCAATTACCAACTTCCTCAGCTAGTATGGATGGTGCAAATGGTCTAAAACTTTCTCTAAATTTAACCTTAAGATTGAGTTCTTTTTGCATTTTTGCAGATCTTGGGTCAGCTAATATAGATCTTCCTCCTAACGCCCTGGGTCCAAATTCCATTCTACCCTGAAACCAACCTACAGTTTTTTCTTCACTTAATTCTTTTGCCAATACATCAACAATCTCCTTCTCATTAAGTTTTTTGAAATCAGCTTTTAAAAGTTCTAGTTCTTTTTCTATAATATTATTTTCATATTTAGGACCTAAATAAGAACCGTTCATACTATCTTCTAAGTTCACAGTTCTTTTATTATTTAGTTCTTGGTGCCAATAAGCTAAGGCTGCACCTAATGAACCACCTGCATCTCCAGCTGCTGGCTGTACCCATATATTTTCAAACACTTTATTTTTTAAAATTTTTCCATTTGCTACACAATTTAATGCTACACCTCCAGCCATACAAAGATTTTTAACGTTGTATTCTTTTGCTATATCTTTTGTTAAACGAAGTACCACTTCTTCTGTGACAGCTTGAATAGAAGAAGCAATGTCCATATGAAATTGAGTAAGTAACTCATCTTCTTTCTTTCTGACTGGTTGACCAAACAAATCATTAAATTTTTTATTTGTCATTGTAATACCTGTTGCAAAATTAAAATAATTCATATTTAGCCTAAATGAACCATCCTCTTTTAAATTGATTAGATTGTTTAAAATTAATTTTTTATAAATTGGCTTCCCATATGGTGCCAAACCCATTACCTTATATTCACCACTATTAACTTTAAATCCTGTATAATATGTAAAAGCAGAATATAAAAGACCCAACGAGTGAGGAAAATGAATTTCTTTAAGCATTGTAATTTGATTGTCTTTCCCGTGGGCAACAGTGGTTGTGGCCCATTCACCTACTCCATCTAGAGTTAAAATTATGGCTTCATCAAAAGGTGATGGATAAAAAGCACTTGCGGCATGACTATAATGATGTTCAGAAAATTTAATTTTTTTGATGTCTGTAAAATTTCCATCTAATTCCTGAAGAAGATCAAATAAATATTTTTTTTGAAACAGTTTTTCTCTTAACCAAATAGGCATTGCTAAAGAAAAAGATTTAAACCCTTTAGGTGCAAATGCTAAATAGGTTTCAAGCAATCTTTCAAATTTTAGAAATGGTTTTTCAAAAAAAACTACGTAATCGATCTGGTTTAATTTTATTTTTCCTTCTTCTAAAACATATTTAATTGCATTCTTGGGAAATCTTTCATCATGTTTTATTCTAGAAAATCTTTCTTCTTGAGCGGCAGCAATAATCTTACCATCTTGAATAAGAGTAGCTGCACTGTCATGAAAAAATGCTGAGATACCTAATATATTTTTCATCAAATAGTAATTTTAATAAGTATTTATTCCAATAGATAAGACAACTCTTTGCTTATAATTTTGCCAACTGCTTTATAGCCTTCAACATTATAATGTCCATCATATTTATAAAAATAAGTCTTTTCTTTGTTATTACGATGGATTTCAAAAAGCTTATCGCTCACATCTATTACTTTTATTTTTGGATTAAGTAATTTTATTAATTTTTTATCAATTTTACTGTTGTCGTATATAGTTTTATTAGGAAAAAAATGTCCTGCGTTGGGGTGTAGTACAAATATAAACTCCTTATTGCTAGTTAATGATTCTTGATAAAATTGATTTATTTTATTAGCAGAATTTAAAATAATCCTATTAAGAATGTCTTCATTAAATATTTCTTTATTGTTTTCAAAATACTTATAATAACAATATTTTTCTTTACAGTTCATTTTGTATCTATTTTTAAGTTCACTAAATTTAAATAATTCATCCTCAACTATGTTTAATCTTACTTCGGCTTTAGGAAAGTTGTATATAAATTTTTTAGCTGGTAACAAATCCTTAAGAACCAAATAGTCTGCAATTTTCAATGTGAAATAAACTGTGTATGATTTAATTTTATTTTTTAAAAGATACTCTAAGTGATGTTTATATCCATGTCTTATATTTAAATCATTTATTAATTTTTGAGTTTCTTCTTCGCCAAATTTTTTATAAAATTTTTCAATATAAAAAGAATATTGAAGATCAGATACATTATCTATGTAATCGTAAATAGAAAGAAAATTATATATAACAATATCATGATTTATGAATTTTTTAATTTTATCGTATCCATATTTTTGATCATTAATACCAGAACCAAAGTGACCTAAATTAATTATATCAATATCTTTGTTTTTTTTTTCTACAAGCTCAACCCATCCATTTTTTAGATTGTTAATTGAACCGACACCTCTAGTAAAAGAATCTCCTATTGCTACTGCTTTATATTTTCTTTCGTCTACACCATCGTCGGGAAAACCAGCTCCCAATCCTAGAATATCTCTAAATATAAATCTATCGGTAAATTCTTTTGTGTAATGAGTAAAAACTAGATCTTTTTTATTTGTAATTTTTGGTAATACTAAACCTATATTGTCAAAATATTTATAGCTTAATGCTGATTTTCGTTTTTCAGAATATAGAGCGAGATTAGAAAAATCATTAGAGATAACTCTAAAATAAATAAATGAAAAAAATTCAGATATAAGTAAAATTAAAAAGATTGAAAATATAATAAATTTTTTTTTTATCATATGCCTATGATAAGGTAATTTTTAAAATATTGTATAAATAAATGGAGCAACTACTGATCCTTGGCTTAGTGCGATTAAAATGCCAAATAAAGCTAAAACTATTATTATCGGCAATAGCCAGTATTTTTTTCTAATTTTTAAAAATTCCCAGAACTCCTTTATAAAATCAATCATTAAAACTGTTTATCCATTGTGGTTATATTTTTTTCTCTTTTAATCCAATAAGAATTGTCATTGGATATTTTAAGTTTTAAGAGATCTTTTCCGAACATACGTACGGCTAAGCTTATTGGTGTAAGAATAAAAAAAAATATTAATGCCATGATTATTGGTGCAATAATTTTACCAAGTGTTTCTCCAAATTTTATCCATGCATTATTAAAAGGTTTTAATAATTCTTGCTTTAAGAAAGCTAACGCTAAAAAAATTAGTGCTATAAACAAGGCCCAAAACCTGATTGGGGAACTTTGAAGTAGAGGCCAAAAAGATATTACAAGGAAAACTATAGAAAATAAAATTCCAAAGCTTTTTTCAGAAGACTTTTTCATAAGCTTTTTCTATAGCTTATAATTTATTAATCAACCTGTTTTTTAGGCTGCTCTTGGTAAATTATGCTTTTCTGCTATCCCACTTAAGAAATTCCAAAGATATTTGGCAGTTGATAATGCTGCTATCTCAGCTTTACTTTGCTCTTCATCGGATAATCCATCTAATAATTTTTCACATTCTATTCTATGATAAACATCTGCTTCTTTATGGGCTACAAAAAATTCAAGTCCTTCTTTTGAATTAATACCGTAATATTTTTTTAGCCCTTGAATTTTTGTATCTGCTATTTCAGGAATTTGTCTTTCGTAAGTGTATAAAGAAGCAAGTCCTTCAGCATAAGTTGATCTTCCATTTTTGAAAAAATATTTGAAAATGAAATTTGAATATGAAGGCCTAGGTTTAAGAGGGTATGAGTACTGTCAAACGACTAGACCTTCAAAGGTATTACTAATGAACCTTTAATATAAAGGTTTAAAGAATTATTGTAAGTGGTCCGATAAAAGAAATGCCCCTCATCTTCCTTTATTTTTTTGCCTGGTCTTTTAAATCTGCTTCTACGTTTAGATGCACTGCTTCTCTTCCATAAACACCTCTACCAATTCCAACTTCAACCCTTCCATTGGAAAGATGATCTAATGTTGCAATATCTTCAGCTAATCTGATAGGATTCCAAAAAGTTATTGTATTACAAGCTTGCCCTAATCTTATTTGTTTTGTTCTTGCCGCTATATCAGAACACATCATCAAAGGGTTGGGGCAACTCTCCATTCCCTCATGATTAAAATGGTGTTCTGTAAACCAAATAGAATTCCAATTATTTAGATCGCAGTATTTCGCTATTTCTCTGGCCTCATTTAAAATTTGTGTATGAGGTTTTTTTTCCCAATTAGTAGTATTACAAAAATATCCAAACTTCATCAGTATCTCCTTAAAAAATTTAAGTCGACCGATCCCGCTTTCGTAGTTTACGATGAGTTATGTATCGCTTCATTTTTAATTCTATGCGAGTATTGAAAAGGTTACAAGATTTATTATAAATATTTAATATTAATAAAAATGAAAATATTAGCATTAGTATCTATTGGCAGAAGCGGTTCAGACTTCTTCCAAAGCCTTCTTGATGGACACTCTCAGATATTACAATTTCCTGGCCGGATATTATTCAACAAAGACTTTGCAACTATTTTGTATGGAGAAAATACTAAAAAAATAGTTGATTTATTTTGTGAGAAACATCCCCATTTTTTTGATTCCAGATTAAATCTAATTGAACGTCACAATAAACTTGGAAAAAATAAAAATCTTTTTTTTAAAGTTAATAAAGAAAAATTTTATAAACAATTTTCAATTATCCACAAACCAACTAATAAAAATAAAATTAATTTAATAAAGGATTTAAATCTTGCTTATTATAAGGCAGCAGGAATTTCTACAAAAAGTATAAGAATAATGTTTTTACATTTGCATTTATTAGAAAATGTAAAATATTTTTTTAAATATTTTCCTAAATTAAAAAATATGGTTTTTGTTGTCACGTTGAGAGATACTTTGGCAAGTCTAGGATCAACATTGGACAAATGGCCTAAATACGAAGATGGAACAGGCCTTAACACACAAACTTTATATGATAATTTATTTGCACACTTCAAGACTCTTAAAGAGCTAAAAAAATATAAAAAAAAAATATTTATAATTCAGCTAGAAAATCTTCATAAAAAAAATAAAATTGTAATGAAAGAATTTTGTAAAATTTTTCACCTAAAATTTAAAAAATCACTTAAAGAATCAACGTGGTTTGGAAAAAAATGGTGGGGCGATGCAATAAGTTTAAAATATTTAAATGGTGTTAATCCTAATTTCAAGAATAAATTTTATGATAAATATTTTTTTAAAAAAGACTTAGATATTATTGAAGGCAAAATAAGTCATTTTCTTACTAATTATAATTATCCCATTAGATCAGAATTAAAAAAAAGAAAATTTTTAGAAATAATCCCATTTAAGTTTGAAATGATAGTTTGGTTAAATTGCATACGGAAATTAAAGATTAAAGAAGTAATAAAAATTCCCCTTTTTTTGAGCAAAAGATTATTTGTTTTGTATGAAGATAATATTTACGAAAAATTTAAATTTCCCTATTCTATTGGATCAAAAAAATCTCATTAAGCTGTTAAGAAGATTAAGAATAAAATAGTCGCTTTACACTCCACTAATAGAATACTATAGTGTTCAATTATTGAACATAAATATTAAATGAGCAAAAATAATTTAAATGCGTAAAACAACAAAGAGCTTAGGTATTTTGAAAAAAACAACAAAAGCGATTGTTTTAAAAAAAATTAAAATAAGGAGAGCAAAAGTACCCTATTTAATTAGTTTTCCTAGAAAAGTTTTTAATAGAAGTACAAATCATATTTTGAATAAAATTTCAAAGGATTTCAAAAATCAAGTTGCTGTTAGATCTTCCAGTATACTTGAAGATCAAAAGAAAAAATCTTATGCAGGTCATTTTAAATCTTTTTTAAATATTGAAAAAAGAAATCGCAATCATTTAAAGTTAAAAATTAATGAAGTTTTTAATTCTTTTAATTTAAATAAAAAATACGATGAAAGAAATGAGGTAATAATTCAAGATATGGTAAATGATGTGGTCTTATCAGGAGTAGCTACTTCTTGCGATAAAGATAATTTTACTCCTTATTACATTATAAATTTTTCTAAATCTAATAAAACCTCAGACATTACAAGCGGAAACCTTAATGGTAGTACATTTGTATATTATTTTAAATCTAAACTGCAGCCAAAAAATATTTATTTAAGAAAAGTCATATTTCTTATCAAAGAATTAAAAACTATTTTAGGCGATACAATTGATATTGAATTTGCATTTGACAAAAACAGAACACTTTATCTTTTACAGGCAAGAAACATAATTAAAAATAAGAATATAAAAAATATAAATTTTGACTTTTTTTCTTCCTTTAAAAAACTTTCAAAAAAAATAAATAAATTGAAAAGTCGACATCATGATCTTTATGGTAAAACTAATATTTTTGGCGTAATGCCAGATTGGAATCCTGCTGAAATAATTGGTATTAAACCACACACCTTGTCCGTATCCCTTTATAGGGAATTGATAACCGATCATATCTGGTCTTTTGATAGAAAAAAATTTGGCTATAAAGATGTTACTTCACATCATTTATTAACTAATTTTTATGGAACTCCATTTGTTGATCTAAGAGTGGATTTTAATTCATGGATACCAGCTAAACTTGATAAAAAAATATCTGAAAAATTAGTAAATTATTATCTTGATGAATATAAAAAAAATCCAGAGTTACACGACAAGATTGAATTTAATATAATCTTTAGCTGTTTTTCTTTCGATACTAATGAAAAACTTAAAAAACTTTTAAATTTTGGATTTACTAAAAAAGAAATTAAAAAAATTAGTTCTGAATTAAAAAAAATCACAATAAACAGTTTTGATATTCTGGACAGTAGCTTGCTAAACCTAGATAAACTTATAAATTCTCAAGAATCTATAATAAAATCTAATATTTATAAAATTGATAAAATATATTGGCTTGTTGAAGATTGTAAAAAGTTTGGAACTTCGTCTTTTGCATCAGTTGCAAGATGCGCATTTATAGCTAATGATTTTTTAAATTCTTTAGTAAAAAAAAATATTTTTTCAAAAAGTGATAGGTTTCATTTTTTAGGATCAATCAAAACAGTAGTGAGCGAAATGAATGATGACCTAGAAAAATTATCAAAATTAAAATTTAAAAACAAATATGGGCATTTAAGACCCAGCACTTATGACATCAATTCTATTAACTATTACGAGGGGTATAATACATATTTTTCAAATAAAAAAAAAATAAAAATAAATTATCATCCATTTAAACTTAATTACGGACAAAAAAAATTAATAAAAAAATTATTGAAAAGAGAAAAATTAAATATCAGTGTAGAGAGACTGGTTCATTTTATGAAAAAAGCCATAGCAGAAAGGGAAAAAGTAAAATTTTATTTTTCAAAAAGTATTGATTTAATTTTCAAAAACCTTAAAGAAATAGGATTAAGAAATAATATTAATAAACATGATCTTTGCCATTTAGATATAAAAACAATTTTGGATTTATATTATAATTTGGAGCTACAACTTGTTACAAAAAAACTAAATAATGAGATTAAAAATAATAAGGAAAACTACGTAAAGAATAATCTTGTTAAGCTTCCAAAAAATATACTATCAAATAATGATGTTTATTTCTTTACTGAGAAATTTTCAAAGTCAAATTTTGTAGGTTCTGGCGATGCTACTGGAAATATAATTCATATAGAAAAAATAACTAATACAAAATTTGATAACAAAATAGTTTGCATAGCCAGCGCCGATCCAGGCTACGATTATATATTTTCAAAAAAAATAAAAGGATTAATCACAATGTTTGGAGGAATCAATTCTCATATGGCAATTAGGTGTTCTGAGTTACGTATTCCAGCTGCGATTGGTGTTGGCGAAAGATTATTTAAAGAAATAGTGAATTCAAAAACTATTAGATTAAATACAGCTGCAGGAAAAATTGATATAATTTCATAATGAACATTGGCATTATTCCAAGAATCCGAAGTATAAAAAAAAATTTTATCGAATATTCTGTTGATAAAAAACTTATAGATATTTTAAATAAAATATATAAAAAGCCAAAAATTATAATTATTCATGATTTTAAAATTCAAAAATTAAATTTGCTAGTAATTTCTGGAGGAAATGACATAAAACTTTTTTCTAGAAAAAAAATTGATTTAATCAGAAACAAAATTTCATTATTTCATTTAAAAAAAAGTTTAAAAAACAAAACGTCAATTATTGGTATTTGTTATGGAGCTCAATTAATTGCACACTTTTTTAAAAGCAAACTAAAAAAGTATCCAAATCATGTTGGAAACCATATAGTTACACTGGAGAACGCTTTGTTTAATAAAAATTTAAAAAAAAATAATAAAGTCAATTCATATCATAACTACTCGATTACTAATCTAGGTTCATCGCTTTCGCCTTTGGCAACAGCTATGGATAATACTATAGAAGCTTTTAAACATAAAAAATCTAAAATTTTAGGCGTGATGTGGCATCCAGAAAGATACGATCAAGTTAAAAAAATTGATATTGAATATTTTCTAAGAATAAAATGATACTGTTAATTCTAGCCTCTGGAAGAGGCAAAAGGTTAAAATATAAAACAAAGAATAAACCTAAATGCTTAATTAATATTAATGGGAAACCAATTTTAAGCTATCAAAAAGAATTTATAAAAAAGTTTGGTAAAATTATAATTGTAACAGGTTATCAATCATCAAAAATTAAAAAGTTTTTTAAAAACGAAAAAATAAAATTTGTAGTTAATAAAAAATACAAAAGCAGTAATATGGTTGAGAGTATTTTTTGTGCTAGAAAATATATAAATGATGATGTCGTTATAATTTATTCAGATATAATATTTGACAAGTCAATTATTAACTTATTGAAAAGAAAAATCACAACAATGCCAGTTAAAAAAAATTGGTATGAGATTTGGAAAAAGAGGATGGATAAAAAAGAAATAAAAAAAGATGCAGAAAACATAGAAATTAAAAATGGAAGACTAATAAATATTGGCGGAAAAATTACAAATAAAATACCTAAACATCAATTTATGGGAATATTAAAAGTCATGAAAAAAGATTTTAGAATTATGAAAAATTATTATTATAAGTTAAATAACAAAAATATAGATCTTACAAGATTTATAAATTATTATTTAAGAGAAAGTAAAAAAAAGATATTTTGCCCAAAAACAAATAAATTTTGGTTTGAAATTGATACTTTAAGAGATTTAAAATCAGCCAGTAATATTTTAAAAGTAAAAAGAAAATGGTAATTTGGATTATAGGTAAATCTGGAGTCGGAAAAACTTTTTTAGCAAAAAAAATATATTATAAAATAAAAAAAATTTTTAAAAAAGTAATATGGGTTGATGGAGACAAATTTAGAAGAAAATTTTCAAGAGATTTAGGTTTTTCAATCAAGGAAAGAAGAAAAAATTCATTAAGAATTCAAAAATATTGCAAATATCATGAAAAAAAGAAATATGTTGTAATCTGCTCAATACTTTCAATTTTTAGAGAGCATCAAAAAAAAAATAGAAAATTTTTTAATAAATATTTTCAAATTTATGTTAAAGCTTCGGATGCAAAACTCATAAAGAGAAATAAAAAAAAGATTTATGATAAAAAATTAAATGTAGTTGGTAAAGATATAAAGTTTCCGATTCCATATAATTCAGATCTTGTAATATTTAATAATTTTAAAAGCAAATTTCTTAAAAATGTGAAAAAAATTGAAAATAAAATATATGATCAAATACAATAAATTTATTACTAAATTCATAAACACAAGATATGAGGCTTCAACTAATTTTAGTAAAAATTTTTTAAAAAAATATAAATTACAAAGAACGAAGCTTGTAAAACTCATTGATCATCAAAAAAATCAAATTAATTCATATAGCACAAAATCTGACCCAACGTATGAAAAACTGAAAAAAAAAATTGTTCTTGTCATTAAAAAAAGAGATGAAAAAGAAATAGTTATTTTTTATAAAAAATTTGAAACAAATTTAAAATTGAAAAAAAAATATGATCTGAATTTTAAAAAATTATCAAATCTTGAAACAAAATATGATTCTTATATTTTTTTAGGTCTCCTTGTAGTAAAATGTAAAAAATTAGACTTTTATCAAAAGATAAATTGTATACTAAAAATTATTGATAAATTATCCTTAGAAGTTAAAAATATAAATAAAGATAATTTAATTTTATTTAAACAATTATTACTTATAGAAAAAAAATTTATTCAAAAAATAATTTGATGTTAAAAAATTTTTCAATAATTATTACCAATACAAGCAGAGCATTAGCATATATTAATATTTTAGAACAAAATAATATTTATCCAAAACAAGTTATATATTTAGATAATTCTAAGAAAACAAAAATTTCGAAAAAATTAAAGAAAAAAATTTATTCTTTAAAAATAAAACCAAAAATTTTTAAAACAAAAGAGATAACCAGAAAAGTTTCGATCTATCTTTTAAAATCAAGAATTAAGAATATAATTTATTCTGGTTATCCTGGAATAATTGTAAGAAATACAAAAGTTTTAAAACAAAAAAATCTTATACATTGTCATCCTGGCAAACTACCTAAGTTTAGAGGCAGCACAACGATCTACTATTCTTTGCTTAAAGAAAAAAAAATTTTCTGCTCAACTCTAATTTTAAGCAAAGGTATTGACCAAGGAAAAATTTTGTTAATAAAAAAATATTCTAGACCAAAAAACATTTTAACTATTGATAAAAAATATGATGATTTTATAAGATCTAAAAACTTGTTATATGTATTACAAAATTTTGAGAAACTTAAACCTATGAATCAAAAAACAAATGATATAATCCCATATTATGTTATGCATCCAGTTTTGAGATCTATAGCTTTTAAAAAATTAAATTTAACGTTGATTTAGTTCATTATTAATTTTATTTAAAAAAGTTGAAATAATAACACTATCTTCTTTTGTCAAAATACGATCTTTTTTATTTGCATTAATAATTTCTTCTCTTATTTTACTTATTATCTCAATACGTTCGTTCTTACTTTTTAAATTAGTTATTTTTTCTTCAACAGAAGAAATTATACTTCCAATTGTTAACTTGAACACAATCACTATTACAATTACTACTAAAGAGAGTTTATAAATAAAAATTTTCATTTGATGTTTAAATTATTTGAAAGATACTCTCTTGTAAATTGAATTTATAACCATATCGTCAATTTTTATTTCATAATAAAGTTTAAACTCTTTAGAAAAGACATATTCATTAGGTTTGGTTTTACCTCTCCAGTCGTAATAGTTATTAATAATAAAATCAGCTTCAGATATATCTTCGATAATAGAAACCCTTTGCCTTTTTTCTTTTTCTAGAAGCTGTAAGGATAAATTTAAGTCTAAAGTATTGGGAGAAAAAACAGATAAATTATTTTGATTGTTATCTAATATATATTTTAAAGCATGTTTTCCTGATGTGCCAAAATAATCAACTTCAAATTTTTTTTTGATACTTTTATCATTAATTAAGAAGTTAAAATAAAAATCCTGATAAGGATGATTTTTAATCATCCATAAAAAATTTGGAGTAGATAAAATTAAACATGATATTAGAAAAGAAATGTTTTGTTTTTTAAATAGAAAAGTTTTTATTCTGTAAAGTGCATTACAGGAAATAATGATTAAAAAAGGATATATAAAAAAAAGATGACGCCATCCGCCATAAGAAACTTTATTTGAACTTATTAAAACAAAAAGTGGAACAAATAAAAAAAGAATGGTTGTATAATCTATAGCTTCTTTTTTACCCCTCCATAAGTCATGGTAAGAAATATTATCTTCAATTTTAAATAACCTAGAAATTAGACGTTTAATTAAAAAATATGATCCAAATAAAAATAGTAAAGAATAAAATAAAGGTGTTGAATAAAATATCCACTGTAAATGATAATCCCACGGAACATTTTTAAAAAAGTGAAATTCAGAATTAAAAAAAATATGAATAGGAAGGCTGTGCTCACTTAAATTAATAAAAACTAAATATAAATTTTTAAATGGGCTAGACCACAAATATGGCCAAGATATAATTAAAAAAACAATAGAAAAGAAGATGTAATTTACCAACAAAAAAGTATTTTGTTTTTTGCTCTTCGATCTTAGAATTGAGATTAAAAAAATAAAGATTGCTAAAAGCAAAAAAATTACACCAAATATTCTAGAATTTATTGTCAATGCGGTCGTCAGAGCACAAACTGAAGAATTTGTTAAATTAGGATTGTTGAGGAAAGTTATAAATGAATATAAATTTATTAATGCAAAAGACAAAAAAACTATATCATTACTATTATAAAAACTATTTGAAAATATTCTTGGGCTAATTAATAAAAAAAGAAGTCCTAAAAATGCAATACCATAAGATTGATATCTAATTAAAATAATCTTAAATAAAAAATAAGATGATAATAAAAACAATAAAAAAGTTAACAGGTGACGAAAATAGAATTGATTTTTACTATCGTTAATATTGAAGAAGATTTCAGCACTAGCTGCTATTAAATTAAATATAGGTCCAGAGGATGCTACTGCACTTGGTGCATGTGCGGTTTGATTTAATATAATAAATTTTATTTTATCTTGGAGCGATATATCAAAGAAATTATATATATTCTCTAGCGCTAAAAAACCTATAATTCTTACATTATCTTCGTCTATAGAGATTCCATAATCTTTAAATATAAAAGAACTAAGAATTATTATTAATACATAAAAAATACATAGTAAAAAATTATTTACATTTTTTGAAAGCATTAAATATTTTATTTTATTTTACTTTTATGTCCTTAATGACATATCTTTTTCTTCCTCGTACTTGCTCAAATATTCTGGCTATATAAATTCCAATTATTCCTTGAGTAAAAAGAATTATTCCAGAAAAAAAAGAAATTGAAATTAAAATACTCGCTGACCCTAAAGCTGTTATGTCGTTAAATTTTGCATACAAAGTGTGTGTAATTAAAAGTATTGATACAAGAATAGAAAAAAAACCTAAAATTACTCCAACATAAAGTGGTTTTATTGAGTAGGCAGTTAAACCTGTTATAAATTCATTTATAGGACCACCGCTCAAGAATGGAAATTGAGTTTTTCCAGAACCTCTTGCTTCCCTTGTATAATAAATTTTTGATTGTTTAAATCCTACCCAAACAGAAAGGCCTCTTATGTAGGGTCTAAATTCTTTTAATTCTAAAATTTTATTTAACGCTCTTCTTGATATCAATTTAAAATCGCCTGCATTTATTGGCAAAGGAATATCTGAAAAAAAATTAATAAGTTTGTAAGCTAAATTTGTTACAAATAATTTTATTTTTGACTCACCCAGTCTTTTTGTTCTAATGGAATGAACAATATCAAAGCCTTTTGCATATTCAACAATTAGTTCCTTAATAAGTTCTGGGGGATCTTGAAGATCTGAGTCCATATAAATAACAGCATCTCCTTTAGCATGTTTGAAACCAGCTAAAACACATGGAGCAACACCGAAAGTCCTAGACATATTTATTATAGTTATAGGATAATCATTTTGTAATTTAATAAGTTTATTTTCGGAGTTATCGTCAGAGTTATCGTTAACAAATATTAGTTCATAATTGTAACTATTAAGCTCTTTAAACGTTTTTGCAGTTCTAATGACTAATTCTTCAAGATTTTTCTCTTCATTTTTAAAAGAGAAAACTATAGAAATTAATTTCATTAAAAATTTATAATTTAATATTTAAAAAAATGCTAGGTAAATACTCTTCTTTAAATAACCTTGATTTAGTAATTTTAGCTGGAGGTAAAGGGTCTAGAATAAAAAAACTACTTGGAAAATACCCTAAACCAATGCTTAAATTTAATAAAAAACATTTTATTCAATATATTTTAAACAATAAAAGTAAATATAACTTTAAAAGGATAATTATTTTATGTGGTTTTAGAAGTGATATTTTTTTCAAAAAATTTCATAAAAAAAAAATCAATTTTTCAGAAATAATTTGTATAAAAGAAAAAAAATTACTTGGTACAGGTGGAGCCCTTGCAAATCTTAAAAAACTAAAAGTTAAAGATTTTATTTTAACTAATGGTGATACAATATTTGATATTGACGTAGATTTATTGGTCTCAAGTCTTAAAAAAAATAGTATTGGAGCTATTGCTTTAAAGCAAAACACAAAACAAAAAAGTAAAAAGTTGAACAATTTAATTGTAAAAAATAATTTTGTAAGCATTAAGCAGAATAGTAAACTAATGAATGGTGGTACTTATTTTTTTAAAAAAAGCATTTTTAAATATATTTCAAATAAAAGTTTCTCTTTAGAAGATGACTTGTTACCGAGGCTTATTTCAATGAAAAAAATTAATGGTAAAATATTTAATAATTTTTTTATAGATATTGGTTCAACACATTATTTTAGATTGGCAGAAAAATTACTTAAGGAAAAATATACTAGACCTTCAATATTTCTAGACAGAGATGGCGTAATTAATCATGACTATGGATACGTGCATGACATAAAAAATTTTAAATTTAGGCCAGGCGTTGTAAAAGGGTTGAAATATCTAACTAAAAAAAATTTTTTTATATTCATAATAACTAACCAAGCTGGCATAGGGAAAAAAAAATTTTTAGAAAGTGAATTTATTCAATTGCACAAAAATATTAACAATAAATTAAAAAAAATTAATATATTCTTTAATGATATTCAATATTCTCCATATCATCCTGAGGCTAAAATAGAAAAATATAAAAAGAACTCTTCAATGAGAAAACCAGGAAACAAAATGATTAAAAACATAAAACTTAATTGGGATATACAAAATAGGAAAAGTTTTATGATAGGTGATAAAATTACAGATAAATTAACTGCAAAAAAAAGTGATTTAAAATTTTATTACGCTGCAAAAAATTTTTACAAGCAAGTGAAATCAATAATTAGTAATTATTGATAATTTTTTTTTTGTTGTTGCTAAATACTTGAACTAGTTCATTTATACCTTGATCTAAAGATATTCTAGCTTTGAATCCTTTTCTTTCTATCTTTTTATTGCTAACAAAATAATCTCTTTTATCTGGATCTGATCTGTTTTTAATAACTTTTATTTTTAATGTTTTAATTTGTTTTTTAATTTTTTGTGCTAAGTCAATTTTAGTTATATTTGCACTTGAAAGACCTAAATTAAAAATATCAGATTTTAATTTATCAAAATTTTTTATAGAAAAAATTATTCCTCTGACTACATCTTTTATATGTATGAAATTTCTTCTAAATTTTGGTTCAAATATATCGATAAAATTATCATTAACTGCCCTTTGTACAAAGTTATTAACTAACAGGTCACTCCGCATTCTGTAACTTGCTCCGAAAACTGTTGCAAGCCTAAAACTTATTGTATTTTTAAATTTCATTACAGCCTCCTCTGCATCGCATTTTGTTTTACCATATAAGGACATTGGCTTAAGAGGACTTCTTTCGTCACAATACTTATTTTTTTCACCTATTCCATATCCAGAATTAGTAGTTAGATAAATCAGTTTATTTTTTTTGTTTAGGTTATTTAATATTTTCTTTATTGCCTGAAAATTTGTAGAAATAGCTTCTCTTTTGTTCTTTTCACATAACGGAGCACCTACTAGTGCAGCTAACGGAATGATAAATTCATTTTTATTAATATATTGTTTTAATATTTTTGAATTTCTTACATCCTCATTTATAAGTTTAAAATTCTTATTAAAATATAAATGGTCTAAGGATCCTTTGTCATATTTTAACTGATCTATAACTGTGACCTCATATTTAAGATTTACTAATTCAGTAGATAACATTGAACCAATATAACCACCCCCACCTGTAATTAAAATTTTTTTCATAATAATCAAAATTAGTTTTTAAAGATCTAACTTTTTTTTTATATAATATCACCTTTAATTTTTCTTTTTAATTTTGTTTTTGCCATTTCTTTAATATTTTGAACTGCTAATTTACCAAATTTCTTTTCGATCAATTCTAGGAATTTTTTGTTAGTGTGATACCTAATAAAATCATCGTCTCTAAGTGTAATAATTTCTTTTGGTGTCATTGTCTCTGTTGGTAACGGTAATGTCTCATAAGAATGAAAAGAGTAGCCTTCGTAACTACTAGGAAGCTCAATCCCTTTGGTTAAAGCATCTTTATAAAGTTGACTACCTGGTAATGCTATAGCTGGGTATGTGTTCCAACCAGCGGTACAAAGATCAAGACTTAAATTGAATGTTTTATCTATTGTTTCGTTAGTGTCACCAGGCAAACCATAAATATAATTTGCCATGACATTAATATCTGCATCGTGAACTTTTTCTATAACTTTTTTAACATCAACATCTTCAAATTTTCCTTTTGCAACTTCTAATCTTACTGACTTGTCTCCGCTCTCTATACCTAGGGCCAACCATTTTATGCCAGCTTTTCTAACTAGTGATAAAATATCAGGTCTTTTAACAGTGTCTATTCTACTGTAACTCCATATTCTTAAATTATCATCTTTGTTTTTTTCAGCAAGTTTTTCACATAATGGAACATAATATTTTGGGTTTAAAAGAAACATCTCATCTACAATTCTTATTGTTTGAACACCCATCGAAATTAACTTATCAAATTCTTTGATAATAAAATCAGTAGACCAAAATCTCATGTTGCTGTAATTTGAAGCGACACCAATCTCATCATTATCGTCTCTATTTAAAATATTAATCATGCAAAAATTACAATGAAACATGCAGCCTAAGCTCGTTTGAATGCTGGCATATGGAGTTCTTTTTTTAAAATCATACTCAGCATGCCACATAGGCGCTCTATATAAATCTAAAGGTTTTTTATCAAAAGGCAGTAAATCCCAAGCATATCCAGGTAAATCAAAGTCCATACGATCATTTGGTACAATTTTTTCTGGAGGATTTATAATGACTTCTTTAGAATTATTTCTAAAAGCTATTCCTTTAATATTTTTTAAAGTTTCGTTATCAAAACTTTTTAATTTTAAAATATTTCTAAGTGCATAGACTCCTTCATTGGTAAAAAGAAAATCTATACTATCTTCTTTTTCTAATGTTTCTTTAGGCAGGGCCTGAACATGAGATCCTAGAAAACATATTTTTTGATTTATTTTTTTCTCTTTTAAAAATTTAGAAATATAGGTAGCACCACTCATTATTGTTGTGCCTGTATTTACATTCTGTCCATAGGTAACTAAGCAAATAATTTTAGGGTTTAATTCATTAAGACGATAATAAATCTCTTCTTCGGTCAATCTCTCAGCGTTAGCATCTAGAATACGAACCTCAAATCCAGCTGATCTAGTTGATTGAGCAAGTAATAAAGCCCAGGTTGGGGGCTCTATTGCTGAATATGTTTCGGATAAATTCTGATATGTTTTTTTTGAACTTGAAACAACTAAAAAAACACAATCAATTTTTTTTACAGACATTTAAAATTCATATTTTGTTAGTTTAAAAATGTTATTTTTTTCTGAATTCATCTAAAATATTTAGTAGGGATTTATCAAAATTAACTACTGGTTTCCATTTAGTATGTTTTTTAAATTTTTTTACTGAAGGTATTTGTAATGTTACATCTTTGCTTCTTAATAAACTTCTATTAATTTTACATTTTATTTTAACTTTTGAAAAATGAATCAATTTTTTTAAGAAATCCCCTACTTTAAAAGATTTATTGCCTCCGATATTGTAAATTTCACCCACTTTACCTTTTTTTGCCGTAGCCCAATATGCTTCCATACCATCATTTAAATCTAAAAAAGATCTTATACTATTTAAATTTCCATGAGATAATATCTTTTTTTTGCCCTTTTCTATTTCAACAATTTGAGATGCAAAAGCAGATTGAAATAAATTTAATCTTCTTGGGTTATTGTAGGTAAACATTCTGGTTATTATTATATTTAAACCATAGACCTCATGATAAAGTTGGGATAATAAATCTTGGAAAGCTTTAGAAACCGCATAAGGACTTACTGGTTTCATTTTTTGATCTTCTTTTATTGGTATTTCTTTCTTACTAACAGTTCCATAAACTTCAGATGTACTGCAGTGTATAAAAAGAGATTTTAAATTACATTTACGAATTGATTCTAAAAGATTGAGTGTAGAATTATGATTATTTTGTATAAATTCATAAGGATAATCAAATGATTTTCTTACATCGGCATTTGAAGCTAAATTAAAAACTAAATCAGGTTTTATTTTATTTATTATTTTTTGGGTTTTTAAAAAATTATTCAAATCTACTTTATAAAAAGTTATTCTTCTTTTGAATTGATTTTCTAAAATTTTTTTGTATTTATTTGACCTGTATAAACCATATATTTTAATCTTTTTATCTTTGTTTAATATGTGTTCGGCCAAATAACTACCTCCAGATCCAGCTATTCCTGTAATTAAACAACTTTTAAAATTTCTATTAATCTTTTTCAGAGATTCTCCTTATTAAATTTTTATGTTATTTAGAAATTTACAGATTTTATTAATTTTTTCTTTTTCTAAACTAGGGTAATTTCCAATATAATATCCAAAATTATGTACATGCTCTACATTTTGAAAATTTTTAAAGTTTATTTTACCTAAAATATTTTTTAAATAAGGTTGTCTTAATTGGTTGCCTCCACCGGCATTACCTCTTCTAAATTCAATATTAGCATTCAACATTTCTTTTTCAAAAAAATTTCTTTTTAAAATTTTATTAGTCTTTAATATAATTGGAAATGCATAATTGCTGCTTCCTTTAACTTTGTAATCTGTAAAATATTTTTTGGAGTCTATTTTTTTTAGGAATAAAGCAAAGTTTCTTGTTCTTTTTTTATTATTTCTATCAAGAGTTTTTAATTGATTAATTCCTATGGTTGCACCTATCTCGTTATTTCTAAAATTTAATGTAGGATATAGGAAAATAAATTTTGGAGATAAATCTTTATATTTATTTATCATTTTTTTTTCAAAAACTTTATTTTTTGCTTCACGGATCATTCCATGAGATCTTAACATTCTTGAAATTTCATAGATCTTTCTATCATTAGTGCTAATCATGCCTCCTTCTATGGTCGTCATGTGATGTGCATAATAAAAAGAAAAATTTGAAATTAAACCATATGTGCCAAGTTTTTTATTTTTATGTTTTGCCCCATGACTTTCGCACACATCTTCGATTAAATGAATTTTTTTATTTTTTAATTTCTTTAAAAGATTATCACTAAATCCGTTAAAGCCTTGAGCATGTGTAATAAACACAGCTAAAGTTTTTTTATTAATTTTTTTTAAAACTTGTTCAGTGTTCATTGATAAATTTGAAAGGTTAATGTCAACGAATATTGGCTTAAAACCGTTCATAATTATTGAGTTTACGTCTGAAACCCATGTAAGTGTTGGTACTATAATTTCGTTTTTAGAAGAATTTTTATTTAAAATTTGTAAAATTTTTATACTTATAAAATTTGCTGATGAACCAGAATTAACAAATATTGAATATTTTACACCTAACCATTTAGACCATTTTTTTTCAAAATTTTCTACTTGAGTAGATTGAGTCAAAATAATATTTTTTTTTTTAAGTAATGTTTTTACTTTTACTAAGTCTTGGTTAGTAAAGTTATTATTCATTAATGAATGGTTTAATTTCATTTTATCTTTTTAAATCTTTAAATAATATTTCACTACCGATCTGTGAAAATTTAAATGGAATATTTATCATTTTAATATTACTTTTTATAAAGTTTTTTTTATTTTCCTCTCTGACATAAAATAAAAAGAAACCTCCACCTCCGGCTCCTAAAAGTTTTCCACCTAATGCTCCTTTTTTTAAAGCATAATCGTACAAGCTGTCTATGCTCGCATTAGAAATAGAATTGCTTAATTTTTTTTTTTCTACCCAGGCCGCATGAAGCAGTTTTCCAAAATCATCAATATTATCTTTCTTTAAGATTTCTTCTCCAATCTTTACATGATCTACCATATCTTTAATATAATTTTTATTAATTGTTGTTAATTTACTTGCATAAGTTTTAGCTATTTCATGCGCAGTTCTTTTAATTCCTGTGTAAATTAATACTAAATTTTTTTCTAATTTTTTTAAATTCTTTTCTTTTTTGAGATTTTGAAGTTTAAATTTATCATTTTTTTTAAAAGTAATTTTATTAAATCCACCAACAGCTGTTATCAATTGATCTTGAGAACCAACAATTTCTTTCATTATACTTTGCTCAAAATAAATTGCTTTTTTTCCAATTTGAACATTCGAAATTTTTTTATTAAGTAAAGAGTATAATGCTTTAATTAAACCAACTGTAAATGCTGAACTCGAACCCATACCGCTTCTAGCGGGTAGATCCCCATCGTAATGTATTTCTAATCCTTGTTTAATCTTTAAAAAATTAAGTAAATTTTTTACTGTAGGGTGCTCAATGTCATTAATGTTTTGCACATTTTCAATTTTCGACCATACAATTCGAAATTTATGTTCAAAAAATTTAGGTAATATTCTACATGTTATGTATAAATGCTTGTTAATAGATGTTGAAAGAACAGCTCCAGCATATTTATTATACCAACTTGGATAATCACTACCGCCCCCAAAAAATGAAATTCTATATGGAGTTTTTGAAATAATCATTGTATTTATTTTTCATTATAAAAATCTCCGTATTCAACTAAGATTGTATTTTTGTTATCTCGTCTGTTGTAAGCTTTTTTGTAAGACGGTAATATATCTTTTGCTTCTTTCAATCTAATAATTTCAATATTTGTAGACATTTTTTTAAATGCTTCAGAAAAATCTCCAATATGTTGATGCTGCGGATGTAATGGTCTTTTTGACCCTATACTTGTTCTAATAATAATTTTGGGTTTAATTTTTTTACCGTTCATTATCTCAAATTTATCTATATGATTTATTAATTGATTTACTCCATATAGCAAAAAATTCCATCTAGGAAAAATGCTGATAGGGACATTTCCTTCCATAGCTAAGCCTAGGGATAAACCCATTTGCATTTCTTCAGCGACAGGTAATTCTAAAAGTTTTTTTTTATTAATTTCCTTTATTGTATTGTGCATAGCTGTTCCTGGTGACTCAACAGCTTGACCTATAAATAATGTGTTTTTTTGTTTTCCTAAAAAAATCATTGCTTTTTTTAATTCGTCAAAATATTTCTTCTTCAAAATTGTATCCTCTTTCCTGAACCAGCATGTGGATATTTTAAAAAATATTTATAATGCGTGATATATTTGCTTTTACTATTTTCGTATGAAAGTTTTTTCATTGACCAAGTTTTTCTAGTATCAGTACAAACTGATTTTTCATTATCTTCTATTACAAAATGAATAGGTAATTTTTGATTTATACTATATTTTATGCACTCATGAGCTATTCCAGTTTCTGCAGTCATTTCTCCAATAAAAACATAAACTTTATTTTTAGATTTTTTTCTTTTAAAAGATAGTGCTACTCCAACAGCAATAGGTAAAGATCCACCAACAATAGCTGAAGAATATATTTTATGTTCCGGAAAGCATAGAGATATTGATTTTCCTTTTATTATCTCTTGTGTTAATTTTTTCGAAGGTACTCCTTTAAGCAGACAATGGTAATGGGATCTCCAAGAACTAAAAACCCAATCTTTTTTTTTTATCTTCTTAAAAATTTTAATTAAATGTTCTTCGTTTCCCGAATGAAGATGTATTGGAGCTTTAATTTTTACATTATTAAATAATTTAATTATTTTATTTTCAAATTCTATAAGATCAATCTTTTTCATTTTTTTTATTTGGTTTAAATACCCAAATATTTAAAATTCTTTCTAAATAGCTTAAAACTAATTTTTTTTCTTTGCTGGGTACTCTCTTTTACCAATAATTAAATCACAAACAGTTAATAACCAAATTTGATGCATATTTTCAATAAAATTGTAAGCTCTTGAATTAATCCATAAGCTTAGATGTGTAATTTTTGATAAAGGATTATTTTTTGTATGACCTGTAAATGAAATTACTTTAATTTTTTTTCTTTTTGCTGCCTTGCAAGCATTTATCATATTTTTAGATTTCCCACTGGATGAAATTAAAACTAAAGTATCATTTTTATCTGCGTAAAAATCTACAGCTTTTTCTACCCATCTTTCATAACCATAATCGTTGGAGAAACAAGTAATTAAATCTGATTCATTAAAATTAACTGTCCTAATGTTTGCATTTTTGGTTAAGTCTACACTGACATGACTTGCTATAGCTGCACTGCCACCATTTCCAAAAATTAAAATTTTTCCTTTTTTTTTTGATGTCTCACAAAAAATATTTTTTACTTCCAAAAGTTTATTTATAATATTGTTATTTGGTTTTATTAAATTTGAAAAATCTTTTAAATAATTTTTTAAAAAGATTAAATTTTTTTGTGATTTTTTATTCATAAACAAATATATCATAAATTATATAAAAAATAAAAAATTCTTATATTTGATTAAAATTTACTTAAAATTTGGTTAATGAGCCACTTCTGGTCAAACTAAAATGATATTTTGAGGTATATGAATAATTGTAAAAAAAAATATAGAGTATATAAATCGCTTGAGTCTAATTTTACTTATCTGCAAAAATTGGCTATAGGAGAAGAATTCTTTTATAGTTTTTATAAAAACTTCATATAAAAAATTACCCTTATTTAATTTGTTCTATGCTTAAAACTGCCTGATAGGGTTCGTGCATAAATAGAACAATCAATAGTAATCTAATTTTAAATTGTGAATTTTAGTTAATTATAAGGTTGCGTTTATGAAAAAAAAGCATAATTCCTGAGTAATGATTAAAATTATTAAAAATTCTTGGGCTTTATTTACGGGTTTTGGAATTATTGTTATATCCCATGGTTTTCAGGTTAATCTTTTAGGTATTAGATCTGTAATAGAAAATTTCAACTTTATTGCTACAGGCACAATGATGTCTGGTTATTTTATTGGATTTTTTATTGGAGCTACTATGGTTCCTAAACTTGTTACAAAAGTTGGTCATATAAGAGTTTTTGCAGCTTTCGCTTCTATGGCCTCACTTAGTTCTTTAATCCATGTTGTTTTTGTAGATCCTTATGTTTGGATCTTTGCAAGATTTCTAACTGGTTTTAGTATGATTGGTATATTTATAATCGTTGAAAGTTGGTTAAACGATAGAGCAAACAATAAAACTCGTGGAAAAGTTTTGTCATTATATATGCTGGTCACATATGTTGGTATTGCGTTAGGAAACTTATTGTTGAATGTAAGTAACCCTAAACATTATGAACCTTTTATTTTAATTTCTTTGCTATTTTCAATAGCATTGATTCCTATACTTCTAACAAAACGTAAACCTCCTAAGTTTAAAAAAAGCACTTCTATTAAAATTAAAGAACTTTTTAGAATTTCACCCTTTGGAAGTATTTCTATGTTTTGTACTGGTTTTATTTTTGCACCAATATTCAGTCTTCTATCTGTTTATGCGGTTACGATGAAACTAGCAATTTTTGAAACATCTTTGTTATTAGTTGGAGTGATGCTTGCTGGGGCTCTTTTTCAATGGCCTATAGGATATATTTCAGATAAATACGACCGTAGAAAAATTATTATAGGATCATCTATTGCTGCTGCTCTTTTTTCTTTATCAGCAATACTAGTTTCAGGCATAGGAAATTCTTTACCAAATTTATTTCTGCAGTCGACTGTAAGTTTTAATTATTTTTCAACTGTAATGGATAAATCAAAGCTGTTTTTTTTAATCATTTTACTGGCTGGAGTTACTCTCCCTTTGTTTTCTCTTAATCTTGCGCTCGTAAACGATTATATTCCTAAAGAAAAGTTTGTTGCTGCAGGTGGTGGGTTAAACATTATATTTGGGCTTGGTGCAATGG
>Ga0187833_10001715_pt1 | contig 24584 bp, 25 predicted proteins | sample ETNtaG_37_FD_167968 | JGI IMG/M metagenome (GOLD analysis project Ga0187833, IMG submission 167968) | Marine microbial and viral communities from oxygen minimum zone, Eastern Pacific Ocean - ETNP2014_SV_400_PacBio MetaG (Illumina Assembly) | ecosystem: Environmental > Aquatic > Marine > Hypoxic...
ATTAAGATTAACTCCAGCTAAAGCTCCTTCGGGAAAAATAAAAATAGTATTATGTGAAATATCAGGATTGCTTAATTCAATTAATTCTTCAATTATAATTCTTTCATTATTATTTTGAAAAAATCTTTCAATAGAAATTTTAGGGGAAATTACTTTTATCTTAAAGTCTTTAAGTTGAGTATATAATTTTTCGTCATTTTTGATCTTTTGATGGCCATAAAAATGATTTGATAGTAAAATTACCACTAAAAAAATGAATATTATTAATTTAAATTTTAAACTTTTGTTAAAAAAAATAACCAAAGGTAATAAAAAAATAGTTATAGATATTAAATTAAAAGAATAAGTTCCAATAAATGAAAGAATTTGTAAAGAATTTAAATAATTTGTCCAACTATATACAATTAAATTCCAAGGAAAACCACTAAGAATAAAACCTCTAATAAATTCAATTAAAGCAAAGATTGTTGCAAAAATTAAAATTGTGAAAAAATTTTTTTCTAACTTAAAAAATGAACAAACAAATGTTACAAAACCATAAAACAAACCTAAGAATAAAGGAATAATGATAAGTGCAAAAGGAACTAAAGGTTTAAATGTTACATCAAATGTTAAAGAATTTGTTATCCAATAAAGATTTGAAATAAAATAACCAAAACCAAATATCCAACCAATATTAAATGAGGTCCATTTTTTTTTAAAATTAGAAATTACAAATAATAATAAAATTGGAAATGTAATAAAATTTATTATTAAAAAATTATATGGCGGCAAACTAAAGGATGTAAATAAGCCTAAAAAAAAAGGCATTACATAAATTAATATTTTGTTATTGAATATTGAAGTCAATTTTTTCTATAAAAATAGTTTAATATTAAATTTTCTTTTTTGTTCATTTTTTGAAACTTTTTGAAATTTTTATGATCATATCCAAGTAAGTGGAAATATCCATGTATCCACATTTTATCAAATTCTTTAAAAAAATTTGATTTAATTGATCTTTTATTAATAATATCAAAGCTTATAGCTATATCTCCTAAATATGAATTTTTATTAAATATATGATTTAATGGAAATGATAATACATCTGTTGCTATATTTTTTTTTCTGAACTTATTGTTTAAATTTTTCATTTTCTTATTGTTAGTAAGCAAAAGAGTAAATTCTTGTTTTTTGTTTCTAAAAGAAGGTATTTTGGAAAGTGTTTTTAACTTTTTTTTTATATAATGACTTGGATTTTTTATTTTTTTTCTCCATTTAGGAGAATCCAAAATTACATTGGCTTTGATCATCAATCAGGCTTTTGATCTGAATAAGCCTTAACTATTTTCGAAACCAAAGGATGTCTTACTACATCAGTATGATCAAAATCTACAAATGATATCTCATTTAGATGTCCCAAAAGTTTTTTAGTTTTAGTTAGCCCAGATAAGCTTTTTTTATGCAAATCAATTTGCGAAGGATCTCCGTTAATTACTATTTTCGAATTTTCACCCATTCTAGTCAAAAACATTTTAATTTGTGTATCCGTTGCATTCTGAGCTTCATCTAAAATCGCAAATGAATTTTTTAGTGTTCTTCCTCTCATAAATGCTAGTGGTGCAATTTCAATATCGCCTACTTCAATTTTCTTTTGAATTTTTTCATAATCTAGTAGATCATAAAATGAGTCATACAGAGGTCTAAGATATGGATCGACCTTCTCTCTCATATCTCCAGGTAAAAAACCCAATCTTTCACCAGCTTCTACTGCTGGTCTTGACAATATTATTCGTTCAATTTTTTTTTCTAATAACATTGTTAATGCAACTGCAACTGCAAGAAATGTTTTGCCAGTTCCAGCAGGTCCAGCTGAAATTATAATCTCATTTTCTTTGAGCGCTCTAACATATTTTTTTTGATTTTCAGAACGTGGAATTACAGATTTTTTTGGTGTTTTGATAATATATTCTATATTTTTTTCAAAATTTTTTATTTTTTCGTCAATCATAAATTGATTTACTGATGAAATTATATCTTTTTTCTCTATTGATCCATTAATAATAAATTGATCTGCAAGAAATTTTATTGCATTTTTGACTAATTCATTTTTTTTTTGTTCACTCTTTATTAAAATTGAATTACCTCTAGAATAAATATTTGTTTTAGTAATTTTTTCCAATTCTTTTAAATTACAGTTAAATTCACCTACAACACCTAATAGCAGATGATTATTTTGAAATATCACGCTGATAGTATTATTGTCTGAATATACAAATTTTAGTTCAGAATTGACTTTTTTTGAGACAGTATTACTCAATTTATGCCGCCCTCCTATCTTTAGTGTTTTCTATTTTTCCAAACAAAGTATTTTGATTGCTGCTTAGTATTTTAACTTTTACTATTTTTCCAATATTATTTTCTTCACCTTCAAAAATTACTGAATTCAAATATTTATTTCTACCAAATAGTTTTGCTTGATCTTTAATTTTATTTTCTACCAACACATCCACAAATTTATTTTCAAATGACTTGTTTATATTTATTTGATGTTCAAATAAATATTTTTGTATGGTTTTTAATCTATTTTTAGATATTTTTTCATCTACCAATTTTAGATTTGCAGCTTTTGTACCCGGGCGAGGGCTAAAAATAAAAGAATAAGAATTTATAAATTTAATTCTTTTAACTAACTCTAAAGTTTTATTAAAATCTTGTTCATTTTCATCTGGATATGAAATTATAAAATCACTTGAAAATTCAATACCAGTATTAATTTTTTTTAATTTTTCGTAAGTAAAGATATATTCTTCAACAGTATGTTTTCTGTTCATTAGTTTCAAAATTTGATTAGATCCACTTTGAATAGGAAGATGAATTAATGGCATTATTTTTTTATTATTTTTATAACAATCAATTAAATCTTCAGTCATGTCTCTTGGATGAGAAGTGGTATACCTAATTCTTTCTAACTCAGAATATTTTTCTAATTGATTTATTATATCTGAAAGCTTGTATTTTTTTGAGTTTTCAATGTATGAGTATGCATTTACATTCTGCCCTAAAAGAGTAATTTCTTTAGCTCCGTTTTTAATTAAAGTTTCAGATTCAGATAGAATTTTGTGAAATGATCTAGAATATTCTGGACCTCTTGTAAAAGGCACTACACAAAAGTGACAAAATTTATCACATCCTTCTTGAATGGTTAAGAAAGCTGAAACTTTATTACTTTTATTTTCAATTTTATCAAAATAGTCAAATTTTGATATTGTATCAAATTCGGTCTCTTCTCTCTGCTTTTTAGAAACATAATTATTAAGTACATCATTAATTTTATGATAAGACTGTGGGCCAATTACAATATCTATGTAAGGTTCTCTTTTTAACATCTCCTCATTCTCAGCCTGAGCAACACATCCTGCTACAACTACTATAGGTTTGATTTTTTTTTTATAAATTTTTTTTACCCTTCCTAATTCATGATAAACTTTTTCTTTAGATTTATCTCTTATGTGACATGTGTTTAAAACAAAACAATCTGCATTCTCTTGATCTTCAGTTTTTTCAAAGCCAATTTTTTTAACTGAATGAAAAATACGATCGGAATCATACTCATTCATTTGACAACCAAATGTTTTTATAAAAATTTTTTTTAACATTAATTAAGATTTTTTTTTTACACCATATAACTCTAACTTATGGTCAACTAAATCATACCCATATTTTTCAGCAATTTTTTTTTGAAGTTTTTCAATTTCTTCATCAACAAATTCAATAATGTCACCTGTTTTTATATCAATTAAATGGTCGTGATGACTTTCACTAAGTTCTTCGTATCTAGCTTTTCCACCTTTAAAATCGTGTTTTGCGATAATTCCAGCTTCTTCAAAAAGTTTTACTGTTCTATAAACAGTTGCGATACTAATTCTAGAGTCAATTTTTGAAACACGTTTATATAATTCATCAACATCTGGATGATCGATTGAAACTGACATTACTTTTGCAATTATTTTTCTTTGATCAGTTAATTTTACACCTTTTGAAATACACTTTTGCTCAATCCTTCCTTGCATATTTTATTTTAACTCGAATATTGTGGTTTAATCAAATTCTTTTTTAATAATCCTTTATTAAATAAATCAATTATTTCATTATAATTTTGGTCATTCACTTGATCAGAATTAAAACCATATAAATTTAATTGATTAGTAACACTTAATCCTTTTGCTGCGGCAATTGAAGCTCTAATGCCTGAAAACTTTCCAGGTCCTTGATTTATAAATATATTATTTATTTTTTTAATATTTATCTTATTTTTTTCTAGAAGTTTAAAAAGTAAAACTACAAATTTATCAAAATTTTCTCTACTGTTAGTATATTCGCTGGTATATGATTTGTTATCAGTTATGATTTTAAAAAAAATTTTATCTTTTGCTGCATCTATTATTAAATTAATCATATTAATTTTTTTTACTATAAATTCTAATGCAGAAGAAAATAATAGCAAATATTATTCTGAAGATTTGGGAACACTTTCCTTGATGTATCATAGATTTAATGAAAATAAATATCCTTCAACAAATATTCAAATGGAAATTTTCAAAAAACAAATTGAAATTATTAAAAAAAATAATTTTAGAATTAATAACCCTGTAAAATTTGATTTGGAATTTATTAACCCTAAATCTGAGAAAAAAATTCTAATTACTATAGATGATGCATTTAGCTCTTTTTATCAAAAAGCTTGGCCATATTTAAAAGCAAATAAAATTCCATTTATATTATTTGTTTCTACTAAACAAGTTGGAAAATTTGGATACATGAATTGGAAACAAATAAAAAAAATTGAAAAGGAAGACTTTGCTTTTATTGGCAATCACTCTCATTCTCATGAATATTTGGTTAATTTTGATTTTGAAGAATTTAAAAAAGATATAGATCAATCAATAAGAATTTTTGAGGAAAAACTTGGATATAATCCAATATATTTTTCTTATCCATTTGGAGAGTACAGCCTAAAACAAAAAAAATATATAAGTCAGAAATTTAAATATGCATTTGGTCAGCACTCAGGCGTAATAGATGTAAATAAAGATAAACTCGAATTGCCAAGATTTCCAATTAATGAGAAATATGGCGATCTTGAAAGGTTTAAGTTTTTGATAAATCTTCTACCTCTACAATATAAAAAAATTTATCCAGAAAATAAATTCATCACTAATGAAAATAATCCACCTGAAATGATTGTCGAATTTTTTATTGAACAAAAAAATTTGAATCAAATAAATTGCTTTTCTAATGAAGGTGATAAATGGAATAAATCTGAAATTAAATTAGACAAAAATAAATTATTAATAAAATTTAGAGAAAAATTTTTATTTAGAAGGGGTCGAATTAATTGCTCATTAAATGATTCTGATGGGTGGAGATGGTTTGGAGTTCAATTTTCTATTGAAAAAAATTAAATTAGATTTTTTAATTTTTCATTACTAGGCAGAAGCTTAGCATCATCAAATTCAGTTAATGAATTCTGTTTTATTATTTGTTTAAGTATTATTGTATATTCAATTCCAATTTCTGAATATTTATCAAGATATTTGACTAATTTTAAACTATTGAGGTTTCCATCATTATCTCTTTGTATTGCTCTGGCTTCTCTGAACTTTCTATAACTAGAATGTGTATTTAAATTTCTTTGATAGGCTCTGACTGATGCTTGTAATATTTTAAATTTCATAATCTTATGCTTTGTATTGCTACCTGATGCTGCTGGTTTAATCCCATCACCAGACCATGTCCACTGACCAAATAAAGCATTACCTTCCAAAGCAAATCTTGAGGTTCCCCATCCAGTTTCATTTCCTGCTTGAGCTATCGCTAAAGATACTGGAATTTCATCCATTCTTATTTTTAAAGTAGTAAGATCTTGATTGACCACACCATACTGTTTAAATTTATTATTCAACCATTTCTTTTCTGATTTTGTGTTGTTATTTTTATTTAAAATTGCAAATAATCTTTTTCTATCTAGTCCAATCCTATTATTTTCCTCTAAAATTAATGGTAAAACAATTTGTATAAACAATTCTTTTCTTTTTTTAATACTTTCAATATTTTTTATTTCTTTAGGCAAAAGGTCTATAGACACAGGTTTTACAATTTTATTTTTTCTTACATCTTTTAAATTATATTTAGTTTCCTTAAATAATTGTTCAAGTGTTGAAGCACTTAATCTTACCGTATTACTCGGAACATCATCAAAATCTAAAATATCAAAAAACAAATCTTTAAAAGAAATTTTTTCTTTTTCTTCTAGTTTTAAATCTGATTCTTTTTTTGCAATTAAAATTCTTTCAAAATCCAATTTAGAAGTATTTTCTATTGTTGCTGGATCATAAAATATTTTAGCAGTAAGTAGTGCCGTTTTTGATGTTAATGAAAAGAAAAATATTAAAAAAATACCTGCAATAGCTGTGTAATAAAAACTAATAAAATCTTTATTAATTATTTTTTTTTGGTCTTTATTTACTTTATATTTTTTTTTTATGAGAATTTTTTTTATTTTTGATAAATAAAATTCTTTCTTTGAGAACATTATTTTCTTGTTACCATTGTTAAAATTTTAGATTGCTATTACTTCTTTAATTTCTGGAATATAATGGCATAAGAGATTTTGTACACCTTGTTTTAAAGTCATTGTTGAACTTGGACATCCTGAACAGCTTCCTTGCAATTTAACGGTCACAATTCCATCATTATATTCTTCAAATTTAATATCACCACCATCTCTTGCAACTGCTGGACGAATTCTTGCTTCTATAATTTCGATTATTTTTTTTTCTATTTCTGACAATTTAATTTCTGGAGATCTAGCATTATTACTATCAATAACTATTTCATTGCCACTTGAATAATAATCATTAATAAAAGAGATTATGATATGCTTTAAATCTTCCCATTTAGTTTTTTCATCTTTATTTACAGATAAAAAATTTTCAGCTATAAAAATTCCAGTTACACCATTTATAGATAAAATATTTCTAATAAGTTCATTATTTGATTTGTTTTTTTCAGTAATTTCAAAAGGATCATCATTTGAAACCTTTTTGTTCGGTAAAAATTTTAGTGAATTGGGGTTTGGTGTATTTTGAGTTTGTACAAACATAATAGATATATATTAACTATTTTTAATTTTATTTAAATATAAAAGTCTAATTTAAAAACCTATAATTTCTTTTAATTTTTTAATCTTCATTGATGAAATTTTTTCCGCTTTTTCTGCTCCTTTGGCTAAAATACTATCTATGTGGTTTTTATCTTTAAGTAATTTATTTATTTCTGATGCTATTGGAAAAATTTTTTCAACTACAACTTCAGAAAGTTTTTGTTTAAAGTCTGAGAAATTTTTTCCACTAAATTCTGTTATCGATTTTTCTATATTTTGATTATTAAGGCTAGAATAGATTCCCAATAAATTTTCAACTTCAGGTCTTTTTTCTAAATTTTTATTATCACTTGGCATTAGTAAATTGTCAGTTTTTGCTTTTTTAATTTTGTTTGAAATTAAATCTTTATCATCTGTTAAATTAATTCTACTTAAGTCAGAAGAATCTGATTTGCTCATTTTTTTTGTTCCATCCTTTAAGCTCATTATTCTAGAAAATCTTTTTTGAATTAAGGGTTCAGGAACTTTTAAAAAATTAGGTGCACCAAAATCTAAATTAAATCTTTGAGCAATATCTCTACATAGTTCTAAATGCTGTTTTTGATCATCACCAACTGGTACATGGGTTGCGTCATAAAGCAAAATATCAGCTGCCATTAAAACAGGATAAATATATAAACCAACACTGGCTTTTTCTTTATCTTTACCAGCTTTTTCTTTAAACTGTGTCATTCTTTTCAGCCATCCCATTCTAGATACACAGGCTAAAATCCACGCAACCTCGGAATGTGCTGGAACCAAAGATTGATTAAAAATAACGCTTCTACTTGGATCAATCCCGCTAGCGATAAAAGCTGCTGTTGTTTCACGTATATTATTTTTGAGTTCTTTAGGATTTTGTTTAATTGTAATAGCATGAAGATCTACAACACAATAAATGCATTTTGTATTTGCTTCATTTTGAAGATCTACAAAATTCTTTATTGCCCCCAAATAATTTCCCAAATGTAAATTGCCAGATGGCTGAACTCCAGAAAAAATTTTTTTGTTCATTTAATTTAATATTTTAATTTAATATCACTTAATTTAAAAGCTTTAGTCAAAATTGATGCTGCAAGATAAACAAAAAAAGTAAATATGACAATAAGAATCAGATACATTAATTTAAATTCATAAGAGTAATTTAATTTATAACTAAAAAAATTTATCAAAAAATAGAAAATATAACCCATAAATGCAGTTGATAATATAATTTTTGGGATTGTTGATAAAAAAATTAAATTAAATTCAAAATAATTTTTATATTTTAATAATATAAATAAGACTAAAGCATTAAACCAAGAAGAGATTGTTGTTGCTATAGGAATAATTATAAAACCAATTGTACCAAAATAATAAATACTTAATACCGCATTTAATATTACTGAAAATAAAGAAATATAAAATGGTATTTTGGTGTTATGCCTTGCAAATAAAAAACTTGAAAATACTTTTATTAGAGAAAAAGCTGGCAAACCCAATGCAAAATAAAATAATGCAAGGGCAGAATTATTTACACTTATTTCATCAAAAGAACCATAACCAAACAATGAAGATGTAATTTCATCCGAAGCTATAAGCAAAGCTACTGAAGCTGGAAGACTTAAAAATAAACTTAATTCTAAAGATTTGTTTTGTATAAAAATAATTTTTTTAGCATTTTTAGTTTGAATATATTTACTTAAATTTGGTAAAAGCACTGTTCCAATTGCAATTCCGGCTATTGCAAGATTAATTTGATAAATTCTATCTGCATAATAAAGATAAGATACAGCGCTTGCTTCAAAGGAAGCTATTATTGTACCTATTAAAATATTTATTTGTGTTACTCCTGATGAAAAAATACTTGGTAATAATTTATTAAAAAATAATTTAATTTTCTTATTTATTTTTAAACTTATAGAAAAATTTGGTGAAAAATATTTTTTAACAAATATTAGTAGAAAAATTAGTTGAATTAATCCAGCAATAGTTACTGCATAAGATAAGTAATAAACTAATTGATCTGCTAGATAATTACCAAAAAGAAGTACTAATATTAAAATAATATTCAGAATAATGGGTGCAGCTGATGCAGCAGCAAACTTGTTATGTGAATTCAATATTGCTGAAAAAAAGGACGATAAACTTACAAAAAGAAGAAAGGGGAAAGTTATTCTAGTTAAATTTATTGCTATATATAATTTTTCAGAGTTTTCAGCAAAGCCTGGGGCAATTAATAAAATAAAAGCTGGCATAAAAATTTCAACAATAAAAACTAAAAACAGCAAGTTTAATAAAAGAATATTAAATACTTTGTTGGCAAATAATTGTGTTTTTCTTTTACCTTTTGTTAGCTCTGAAGAATAACTTGGAACAAACGCGGCATTAAAAGCTCCCTCAGAAAATAATCTTCTAAAAGTATTTGGAATTCTAAATGCTACAAAAAAGGCATCAGCCAAGGGTCCTGAGCCAAGGAATATTGCTATCAATACGTCTCTTAAATATCCAAGTATTCTACTAATCAGAGTATAAAAACTGAAGGTTCCGGTTGACTTAATTAGGTTCATAAATCATATTAGTCTTAAATTTGCTCTATTTTGTATATCTAATTACATCAAAATGAAAAAAAATAAAATCGAACATTATTCTGATAAAGAAGCTTTGGAATTTCATAACTCAAAAAAATCAGGAAAAATAGAGATAATTTCTTCAAAACCAATGACAACTAAGAGAGATTTGGCATTAGCTTATTCCCCCGGTGTTGCTGCGCCAGTTAAAGCTATAGCAGAAAATCCTGAGCTTGCTTATGACTATACAACTAAAGGAAATTTAGTAGCTGTAATCAGTAATGGTTCTGCAATTTTAGGATTAGGCAATCTAGGAGCGATAGCCTCTAAACCAGTTATGGAAGGAAAAGCGGTTCTATTTAAAAGATTTGCTGATATTGACGCCATTGACCTTGAAATAGATTCCTCTGATCCTGATGAAATAGTAAATAGTATTAAAAATTTTGCAGGTAGCTTTGGAGGGATTAACTTAGAAGATATTGCTGCACCTGATTGTTTTGTAATTGAAGAAAAACTTAAAAAAATATTAAACATACCAGTTTTCCACGATGATCAACATGGAACTGCAATAATAACTTGTGCAGCTTTAATTAATGCAATTGATATTGCAAAAAAAGACATAAAAAAAATTAAAGTTGTTGTAAATGGTGCTGGAGCTTCTGCAATGGCATGCACAAATTTATTGATAAATAGTGGTGTCTTAAAAAAAAATATTACTATGCTAGACAGAAAAGGAGTTATTTATAAAAAGAGAAATAATTTGAATAAATGGAAATCTATTTATGCAATTGAAACAAGCCATAGAAATCTAAATGATGCAATAAAAGGTGCTGATGTATTTTTAGGATTATCTTCTCCAAATATCTTGAAAAAAGAGATGGTAAAAAAAATGGCAAAAAAACCAATTATTTTTGCTTGTGCCAATCCAGATCCAGAAATTACACCAGAAGAAGTTGAAGAAGTAAGAAACGATGCAATTATTGCTACTGGAAGATCAGATTATCCAAATCAAGTAAACAATTTGCTTGGATTTCCATATATTTTTAGAGGAGCATTGGATGTAAGAGCTAAAACAATTAATGAAGAAATGAAAATAGCCGCAGCGAATGCAATTGCAGCATTAGCAAGAAAAAGAGTTCCCGATGAAGTTGTTGCTGCAATGGGAGGTGAAAGGCCAAAATATGGAAAAGAATATATCATTCCTTCTACATTTGATCCAAGACTAATAAGTGTAATTCCGGTGGCTGTGGCAAAAGCAGCGATCAAAAGTGGAGTGGCTAGAAAAATAATTGAAAACTTTGAAATCTACGCAGAACAATTAAAGCAAAGATTAGATCCTTCAGTTACTATAATGCAAGGTATTAATTCTCAAATTAAAAAAACTCAAAAGAAAATTGTTTTTGCTGATGGCGAAGATGAAAATACACTCAAAGCTGCAATTGCATTTAAAAATAGTGGACTAGGAATTCCAGTAATTATTGCTAAAGAAAAAAAGGTTAAGGAAAGATTAAAAGAAATTGGATACAGTGAAAACTTTAATATTGAAATTATTAATTCAACAATAAAAGAAAAAAGACAAAAATATGTAAATTTTATACATAAAAAATTACACAGAAAACAAGGTCTTCTTGAAAGAGATTGTGATAGGATGGTCAGAAATGACAGAGTAGTTTGGGGAGCTTGTATGGTTTCATGTGGTGATGCGGATGCTATGGTGACTGGAAATACAAGAAGATATGCGCAATCATTAGAAAAAATTAATAAAGTTGTTGATGCAAGACCTGGAGAAATAATGTTTGGTCTAAATATGATTGTAAGTAAAGGAAGAACAGTATTTATTGCAGATACAAGTGTACATGAGTACCCAAGTTCAGAACAACTTTCTGAAATAGCTATATCATCGGCAAGAGTAGTAAGATTATTTGGTTTCAATCCAAAAGTTGCTTTTTTATCTCATTCAACTTTTGGTCAACCGGTAACTAATAGAACAAAACATATAAGAGATGCGGTAGAAATATTACAAGATAAAAAAGTCGATTTTCAATTTGATGGTGATATGCAGCCCGATGTGGCATTAGATGAAGAATACAAAGAACTTTATCCTTTTTCAGGAATTGTAGGAAATGCAAATATATTAATTATGCCAGGTCAACATAGTGCAGCTATTTCTTACAAGATAATGAAAGTTTTGGGCGGAGCAAAAGTTATTGGACCTTTGTTAATTGGTCTAGGACAAGCAATTGAAATTGCACCATTGAGATCTTCTACATCAGATATTTTAAATTTGGCCTCCGTTGCTGCTTATTCAGCAGGTGTAATTGATTACGATAAAAAAAATTAATTTTTTTGTATTCTCAAGTCTTTTACCAAAAGAATACTTGCAACTACATTTTCAACATCAAGAATTTGCTTAGCTTCATTGATGACTTCTTTTCTTTCATCTTCTGAATTAGCAATACCATAAATATATATTTTCTTTTTATAGGTATCTATATTGTAATTTGCAGACTTGATTTGCTTGTTAAATATTAATGCTGTTCTTAATTGTGAAGTAATAAGTAAATCTTTTGTTGATTGTTTAATATTAAATTTTTCTTTAATTTTTAAATCATTTTTAACTGATCTAACTCCTTCAGTTTCCCAGGCTAATTTTGTTATTTTTAATTTTTCTTCTGGATCTTCTACTTTACCAGTAATAAAAATTCTTCCATCTAAAACTTTGGTTTTAACAGATAAAAAATAGTTTTTATTTAAAAACAACAACCTTGTATCCAAATTTTTATCCATAATAGAATCATCAATTTGAGTTCCTAAAGATCGTGGATCTAAAGCTACGCTAACACCTGTGCCAAAAACACCTTTTGAAGAAACTCCGACACAACCACTTAAAATGGATAAAATAAGAAATAGATATATTGATTTAATGCTCATTTTTTAATTTCAAACAATAATTGTAAATTTCTTTCTTTGAAATATTTTTTTCTTCACAAATCAAATTAGTAATTTCTTTAATAGTTAATTTTTTAATTAATTTTTCTATTTTTTTTTTATCTGATTCGGTTAGATTATTCGAAACATTTTTATCATGTTTTTTTTCAGAAATTACTAATGTTATTTCACCTTTAAGCTTTTTTTCGAAAAATTTTAACTCACTAATATTGCTCCTATAATATTCTTCATAAAATTTGGAAATTTCTTTACAAATAACTATTTTCCTATCTGAAAAATATTCTCTGATAGGTTCAATAACTCTATTTATTTTTTTTGCTGAGACAAAAAAGACAATTGAACAGTATAATTCAGATAAAACTTTTAAGTCTTTATTAATTTCTCCTTTTTTTTCAGGAAAAAAACCATAAAAATAATACTTATCAGAAAAACCGCTAATAGAAACTGCCGCAGAAACCGCTGAAGGTCCAGGACATGGATATACATTGATCTCTTTTTTTGCACATTCATTTATAAGTATCCTTCCAGGATCGGAAATTGCTGGGGTGCCCGCATCTGAAATTAATGAAACTATTTTACCTGTTTTTAATATTTCAATAATTTTTTGAAGATTTTTCTTTTCATTAAATTTATGATTCGAAATTAAATTTGAATTTATTTTGAAATTTGAAAGTAGTTTTTTAGAAACCCGTGTGTCTTCACATAAAATATAATCTGATTTAATTAATATTTTCAAAGCCCTAAGTGTAATATCTCCAAGATTTCCAATTGGCGTTGATACAACATATAAACCTTTTTTTATGCTATTTATATTTATACCTGATTGTAGATTCATTGAATTAATAGATTATAATAATAACATTAAAATGAAGATAATTATTCAATTTATTTTTTTAATTTTCTTAGGTTTGTTTTTAAACGTTCAAAATAGTCTAGCCCAGGAGAAAATTAAGATAGGTCTATTGGTTCCTCTTTCGGGCGAGTATCAAGAAATTGGAAAATCAATTGTAAATTCTACAAGACTTGCTGTTAATAAAATTGATAATTCACTAATAGAAATACTTCCACGCGATACAAAATCTAATCCTGAAACAACTTTAAAAGTTGCAAAAAAACTACACGGACTTGGTGTGAGAATAATTATAGGCCCAGTTTTTAATAAAAATTTAATTTATTTAGAAGAGTTAAATGATGTAATTTTTTTATCATTAACAAATAAAATAACTAATAATCATAAAAATGTAATTAGTGCGGGAATAAATGCCATATCACAGATAAATACAATTATTAAATTTCAAAAACTATATAATATTCAAAGAAGTATTTTTCTTATTCCAAATTCTGATTATAAAAATGAAATAGAAGCAGCAATTTCTAAAACTAAAATAAAATTAAAAGATACTTTTATTTATGATACAAACCCAAGACTTTTAACTGCACAAATAGAAAAACTAACAAGATACACTCAAAGAAAACAAAGGTTAAAAAATGAAATAAAAAAATTAGAAAATTCAAATGAAATTGATAAAGAAAAAAAAATAGCTGAATTAAAAAAAAAAGATACTATTGGAGGAATTAATTTTGACTCGGTTATAATTGCTGATTTTGATGAAAGTTTAAAAAGTGTTACAACATCATTATTATATACTGATATATCCACAAAAAGAATTCATTATATTTGTCTCAATCAATGGTTTGACAGATCATTATTAAAAGAAAAATCATTACAACCAATATACTTTCCTTCAATTAACAAAGAAAATTACGATGTATTTGTCTCAGAATATTTTAATATTTATCAAAAATACCCTAATCAAATCTCTTTTTTAAGTTACGATTTAGTTGGTTTAGTTTATTATTTAGTTTACCAAAATAAATTTGTTGTAAACGATAAAATTTTTTATAATAAAAACAAGTTCAAAGGAAAGATTGGAATATTTGAAATTAATAAAAATAATATTAGCCATTTGTTAAATTTTTATGTAGCTGAAGAAGATAAATTTAAAAAAATTTTTTAATTTTTTTAAAGGCGTTCATTCGGTGATCAATTTTATATTTTTTTGAGGAAGACATTTCTCCAAAAGTTAATCTGTTATTCAATGGTATAAATATTGGATCATACCCAAATCCATTATTTCCTTTTTTTGTTTTAGAAATGACGCCTTCAATTTTACCAATTACATTTACAAAAAAATCGTTAGGCCAATACATGGTTAATGCACAAATAAATCTAGCTGAAATTATTTTTTTAATCCATTTTTTTTCAATTTTATTTAGCTCTCTATAAACTCTATTAATAGCTAAATTAAAATTATTTTTTTTTCCTGCCCATCTAGCAGAATAAATACCCGGTGCACCATTTAAGATATCTATTTCAAGTCCTGAGTCATCGGCTAAACAAATCATCTTAGTTTTCTTTGAAAAAAACTTGGCTTTGATATAAGAATTTTCTGAAAAAGATTTGCCGTTTTCCTTAGGACTTTTTAAATTAAAATTTTTTGGGGTATAAATTAAAATATTTTTGGGAATAAAGTCCTTTATTTCCTTTATTTTACCTTGATTATTTGACCCAATTAGTAATTTGAAAATTTTTTTTTTTAACATCTGGAAATTACAGTTTTTCTTACCATATAGAATGATATGAAAAAAGAAGAAAACCTAAGCTCAAAAAATAAAAAAGAAAATTTAGAGAAAAAATCTGAAAATGATGATTCTAACTTAAAATCAAAACAAAATGATGGCAAATCATTAGAAGAATCGGATAATAAAAAAGAAGATTTGTCAAAAATAAATGAATTATCTCCGGAAGATAAAATTAAAGATTTAGAAGATAAATTAATTAGATCTTATGCTGAAATGGAAAATCAAAGACGTAGATTTGAAAAAGAAAAAGATGATGCTTTTGAGTATGGGGGATTTGCATTTGCTAAAGAATCATTGAACTTAATCGATAACCTTGAGAGGTCAATAATATCATTAGAAAATGATGAAAAAATAAAAAATACAGAAGCTCTCAAAAAAACTACTGAACATTTAGGCATTATCTACAAAGATATGATTTCTATATTGAAGAAAAATAATATTGAAGAAATAAAATCTGTTGGCCAAAAACTAGATCCAAATCTTCATCAAGCAATGATGGAAATTGAAGATGAAAATAAGGAACCGGGAATTATCGTTCAAGAAATACAGAAAGGCTTTACTATGAAAGATAGATTGTTAAGACCATCTCTAGTTGCAGTTTCAAAAAAATCAGTAAAAAAAGAAAAAGAATATAAAGAAGTTAGAAAAGATGAGAAAAATCAATAAAAAACTAATGAAAATTAACTTTAAGAAGACTTGTAGATTAGGAAATAGCACATATATGAGAAAGGTATTAAAAAAATGAGCAAAGTAATAGGAATAGATTTAGGAACAACCAACTCTTGTGTAGCAGTTATGGAAGGTACACAAGCAAAGGTTCTAGAAAATACAGAAGGTGCAAGAACAACTCCTTCGGTAGTGGCTTTCACAGATAATGATGAAAGATTAATTGGCCAACCCGCAAAAAGACAAGCAGTTACAAATCCTGAAAATACAATATTTGCAGTTAAAAGATTGATTGGAAGAAATTTTGAAGATCCAACAGTAAAGAAAGATATAGAATCGGCTCCATTCAATATTATTAAAGCTGAAAATGGAGATGCCTGGATTGAAGCTAGGGGAAAAAAATACTCACCATCTCAAATATCGGCTTTTGTTTTACAAAAAATGAAAGAAACTGCAGAAAAATATCTTGGTCAGGAAGTTACGAAAGCTGTAATCACTGTTCCTGCATATTTTAATGATGCTCAAAGACAAGCAACAAAAGATGCTGGAAAAATTGCAGGGCTAGAAGTACTAAGAATTATTAACGAACCAACAGCTGCGTCATTGGCTTACGGTCTAGATAAAAAAATAAATAAAAAGATTGCTGTTTATGATCTTGGTGGTGGTACGTTTGATGTATCAATCTTAGAGTTAGGTGATGGTGTATTTGAAGTAAAATCAACTAATGGTGATACTTTTTTAGGTGGAGAAGATTTTGATAACGCAATTGTAAACTATCTATTAAATGAATTTAAAAAAGAAAATGGTATTGATTTAAAATCAGATAAGCTTGCTCTACAAAGATTAAAAGAAGCTGCAGAAAAAGCAAAAATTGAATTATCTTCTGCAACACAGACTGAAATAAATTTACCTTTTATAACTGCTGATAAAACTGGTCCAAAACATATTAATTTAAAAATGACTAGAGCAAAACTAGAAGCTTTAGTTGAAGACTTAATTGCAAGAACAATTCCACCATGTAAAATTGCATTAAAAGATGCCGGTTTATCTGCTAGTGAAGTTAATGACGTTATTTTAGTTGGTGGCATGACTAGAATGCCTAAAGTAATTGAAGAAGTAAAAAACTTTTTTGGAAAAGAACCCAACAAAAGTGTAAATCCAGATGAAGTAGTTGCAATGGGCGCTGCAATACAAGCAGGAGTGCTTCAAGGAGATGTTAAAGATGTTCTGTTGCTTGATGTAACTCCATTGTCGTTAGGAATTGAAACATTAGGAGGAGTATCTACTAAATTAATTGATAAAAACACAACAATTCCAACTAAAAAAAGCCAAGTTTTTTCAACTGCAGAAGACAATCAACCGGCTGTTTCAATTAGGGTACTACAAGGTGAAAGAGAAATGGCTACAGATAATAAATTACTTGGAAATTTTGAACTAGTCGGAATAGCTCCAGCTCCTAGAGGTGTTCCTCAAGTTGAAGTAACTTTTGATATAGACGCAAATGGAATCGTTAATGTATCTGCAAAAGATAAAGGAACGGGCAAAGAACAAAAAATACAAATTCAAGCTTCTGGTGGTTTAAGTGAAGAAGATATTAATAAAATGGTTAAAGAAGCAGAGGCTAATAAAGAAGAAGATAAGAAGAAAAGAGAATCTGTTGATGCAAGAAATCAAGCTGATACTTTATTACATTCAACTGAGAAAAATTTAAAAGAACATGGTAGTAAAGTTTCAGATACAGACAAAAAAGAAATTGAAACTGCGGCAGCAAATTTAAGAAATTCTTTAAAAGGAACTAATGTTGAAGAAATCAAGAAAAATATACAAGAATTAGTTCAAAAATCGATGAAATTAGGTGAAGCAATATATAAATCTCAACAAAGCACAAAACCTAACGAAGCTTCAAAAAATAAAGAAGAAGGAAAAAAAGACGACAATGTTGTTGATGCAGACTTTGAAGAAGTAAAAGAAGACAATAAAGAAAAAAGCGCCTAAGGCAGGCTAGCAACTATTTGTCTATAATTAGTTATGGCAAAAAGAGATTATTATGATGTCTTGGGTGTGAATAAAGATGCTGCTCCTGATCAAATCAAATCAGCTTATAGAAAACTTGCTGTAAAATATCATCCAGATAAAAATAAAGGTGACAAAGCTTCAGAAGATAAATTTAAAGAAGCATCGGAAGCCTATCATGTTTTATCCAATACAGAGAGAAAACAAAGTTATGACAACTTTGGCCATGCTGCTTTTGAAAACGGCGCTGGCAGACAAGGTGGGTTTAGTAATTTTGATTTTTCATCGTCATTTTCTGATATTTTTGAAGATTTTTTTAGTGATTTTGGCGAGTCCAGTCATAGAAGAGGAAAAAGAAATTCAAACTTAAGAGGGTCAGATTTAAGATATGATTTATCTATCACTCTTGAGGAAGCCTATACTGGAAAAAAACAAGATATAAAATTTTCAAGCTCAGAAAAATGTAATATTTGTAAAGGTGGTGGATCTAAACCTGGTTATAATGTTGATTCATGTTCTATGTGTGGAGGAAGTGGTAGAGTAAGATCAAACCAAGGTTTTTTTACGGTTCAACAAACTTGTCCTCAATGTTCTGGGAATGGAGAAGAAATATCTCATCCATGTAGTGATTGCGGAGGGCAAGGTAAAAAACAAGTATCAAAAAGATTATCGGTTACGATACCAAAAGGTGTAGATGATGGTACTAGAATAAGACTTACGGGCAAAGGTGAAGCAGGCTTAAGAGGAGCAGGTTATGGAGATTTGTATTTATTTGTAAATGTTTATTCACATGATTTATTTAAAAGATCAGACGAAAATTTGTTTTTTGAATGCCCGGTATCAATCGCTGATGCAGCCTTGGGTGCTTCTTTAGAAATACCTACAATCGATGGCGGAAAAGCAAAAATTAAAATTCCTGCTGGTACACAAGCCGGTAAACAATTTAGGTTGAAAGGTAAAGGAATGCCTTATATGAGAGGAAGTGGTAATGGAGATCTTTACGTTCAAGTAAATACAGAAGTCCCAGTTTCATTAAATAGGGAACAAAAAGAATTGCTTGAAAAATTTAGAAAAATTGAAAACGAAAGATCAAATCCAAGTATTAAAAAATTCTTTCATAAAGCTAAAAGTTTCTGGAAAAATTGATGAAAAAAATTAACTTAGCAATTACAGGGTGTATGGGAAGAATGGGTCAACAACTCATTAAATCTTCTAAATCAGATAAGAATTTTAAGTTGGTTACACTTACTGAAAACAGAGTTATAAATAAAAAAATAAGTGGAATTAAGCCTGAATTAAATACTGAAACTGCATTTAAAAAAGCAAATTTGATTATAGATTTTACAATACCTAAATGCACGGTTGAGGTTCTAAAAATTGCATCTAAACTTAAAAAAAAAGTAGTAATTGGAACAACGGGTTTTTCAAAAAAGGAAGAAGATTTGATAATAAAATTCTCAAAAAAAATACCAATACTTAAAGCTGGAAACATGAGTTTAGGGATAAACTTATTGATGTATTTAACTGAAATAGCCTCTAAATCCCTTGGAGATAATTTTTTAAGCAAAGTTTTTGAAGTTCACCATATACACAAAAAAGATCATCCATCGGGAACCGCTCTGATGCTTGGAAAAGGCATAGCGGTTGGAAAAAATAAAAATTTTAACAAATTAATGGGAAAAAAACATTTAAATAAAAAAACTTTTCCTTACAGTAAAAAAATTAATTTTAATTCAATTAGAAAAGGTGAAATTGTAGGAAATCATAAAGTTTTATTTTCAAGCGGGAAAGAAACTATCACTTTAGATCATGAAGCTTTTGATAGAGCTCTTTATTCTGAAGGTGCGTTTACAGCGGCAAAATGGTTAATGAATAAAAAACCTGGTCTTTACTCAATGAGAAACGTTCTAAATTTTAAATGAATTCTGGGGAAATAAATTCTCTTTTTAAAAATCTAAGTAAAGTAATATTAAATCCTAGAAGTGATCTTAAATATAAAAATAAATTTACTCTTTTAGTTTCAGTTGTTCTCTCTGCTCAGTGTACTGATGTTAATGTTAATAATATCACTAAAAATATATATCTGAAATATAATAAGCCTGAACATTTTGTTAAGCTAGGAAGAAAAAAAATAGAAAAATTAATTAAAAGAATAGGTCTTTTTAGAAATAAAGCAAAAAGTGTTTATTTATTATCCAAGCAATTAATTGAAAAACATAATGGAAAGGTTCCAAAAAATTTTGAAGATTTATATGCTTTATTTGGCGTTGGTAGAAAAACCGCAAATGTTGTTTTAAATGAAGGATTTGGATTTCCAACAATTGCGGTTGATACACATATATTTAGAGTTAGCAATAGAACTAAACTAGCTCCTGGAAAAAATCCAGATCAGGTAGAACAAGCTTTATATAAAGTAGTTCCCAAGAAATATTTAAAGGAATCACATCATTTATTACTTTTACATGGAAGATACACTTGCAAAGCAAGAGCGCCATCATGTAAGAGATGTATAATTATCAAGTACTGTAAATATAACCATAAGGAACTTTGATGAAAATATTAGGAATCGGAAATGCTATCGTAGATGTAATTTGTAAAGTTGAAGAATCATTTATTAAAGAAAATGGATTAACTAAAAGTACTATGAAGTTAGTTGATGAAAATGAATTTAAAAAACTCTTATCAAGTCTGAAAATTGAAGAAACTATTTCTGGAGGATCGGTTGCAAACTCTATTGTGGGATTATCACAATTAAAAAATAAAGTTAGTTTTATTGGAAAAATCAACAATGATGATTTGGGTTTTAAATATGAAGAGGGTTTAAAAAAAGAAAACGTACAATATTTTTATTCAAAAAAAGATGAAGAATTGCCTACGGGAACTTGTCTGATACTAATAACGCCAGATTCAGAAAGAACAATGTGCACATTTTTGGGCACTGCTGGAAAAATTAATGAAAATGACGTTGATATTAGTGCAGTAAAAAGTAGTGAAATAATTTTTCTAGAGGGTTATTTGTGGGACGAGGGTGAGCCAAAAAAAGCTTTTGATAAAGCAATACAAAATTCAAACAAAGTTGCTATGACTCTTTCAGATCAATTTTGTGTAGAAAGACATAAAAGTCATTTTTTAGATTTAGTAAAAAATAAATTGGATATTACTTTTGCAAATGAAAAAGAAATAATTTCATTAATTGAAGCTGAAAATTTTAATGAAGTTATTGATTTTTCAAAGCAAATAGGAAAGCTTATAATTATTACAAGAAGTGAGAAAGGATCAGTTGCTGTACACAACAATGAAATAATTGAGTGTAGTGCGAAACAAAATCTAAAAATTGTTGACTTAACCGGTGCAGGGGATTTGTTTGCATCTGGTTTTTTACATGGCTATATAAATAATTTATCACTTAAAGAAAGTCTTGAAAAAGGAACTGAGATGTCCTCAAAAGTCATTCAACAAATTGGCGCTAGGCTTTAAATCACTTTTTTTTTCTTTTAAAACTTCCTTTGCCTTTTTTAGGTTTAACAATTCTTGGCTTGAATTTTTTTGAGAATAAATCTTTCGCTATGAGATTTCTCTTTTTCATTAAATTGTATAACCTTTTTTTGTACTGTTTATGAAACTATTATCATTAAACTTCTCAGCTATTTTTTTTCTTAGTCTATAAATATGTGTCTCAACTGTATGTGTTTCTAAGTCAAAAGCATGACCCCAAACTTTCTTTTGCAAAACATTAATATTTTGAGGTTTTTTATTTTCATTTAAAAATAAAATAATATCTATTTCTCTTTCAGTAAGACTAATTGATTTTTTATTTAGTATAATTTTTCTAGAATTTAAATTTAGTTCATATTTTTTTATTTGAATTTTTGATTGATAGTTATATTTTTGTTTTAACAGTTGAATATTGATTTTTTCTATTAATTTGTCAATTTTTACTGGTAAATTTTCAATTAAAAATAATTTATTTTTTTCAATTTTCTTATTAATGGTTATGGGACCATTTAATGGATTAACTATAATTAAGTAGTTTCCATAAGTGTTGTTATCTAGATTGGAAATGTTATCATTTCTTTTAAAATTAAAGATTTCAAACTTTAAATTTCTTTTAATTTCATTAAGAATATTAAATAAAATAACAAAATCATAAATTATAATACTTTGTTTATTCATATATAACTAAAATATGCTAATTGAGTTAAAAAATAAAGATACGTTAATTATTGATGATTTTAAACTTAGGTGTTGTATTGGGAAAAAGGGCATTAATAAAAAAAAAAAAGAGGGAGATAAATCAACTCCTTGTGGAACTTTTAAAATAGGAGACGTTTATTATCGACCTGATAGAGTTCAAAAACCTCAAGCAAATCTAAAATGTAAAAAAATCGAAAGATATATGGGTTGGTGCAACGATACATCAAGTAAATTTTATAACAATAAAATAAAAATTAATAAAAAAATAAAACACGAAAAATTATTTAGAAGTGATTATAAATACAACTATCTTGTAATTATTCATTACAATCATCCAAATCCTATTTTGGGAGCAGGAAGTGCAATTTTTATTCATCTAACTAAAGATTATACGCCTACGGCTGGATGTATAGGATTAAAAAAAAAAGATCTATTAATTTTAATAAAATTAATTGATAGAAAAACTAAAATAAAAATAAGTTAAATTCTATTACCAAAAATTTTTGAACCTATTCTTAAATGGCTTGATGAATATTTAATTGCAGTTAGATAGTCGCTCGACATTCCCATACTAAGTTCATTTAATTTAATGTTATCGTTTAAATTTTTCATTTTAGAGAAATATATATTTGAATCTTGATTTTCTGGTGGCAAACACATTGTGCCAACAATATCTAAATTCAATTGAATACAGTTTCTATAAAATTCTTCTAATTTTTCAATTGCAATTCCAGATTTTTGCAACTCATTACCAATGTTAATTTGAATGAATAATTTTGGCTTTTTATTAATTTTTTTTTGCTCATAAGAAATTTTTTCAGCAAGTTTAATGTTATCTAATGAATGAATATAATCAAAAATTTTTAAAGCATGTTTTACTTTATTTGATTGTAGTTTACCTACCATATGTAATTTGATCTGGGAATTTTTATTTTTTATATCATTCCATTTTTCTAGAGTTTCCTGAACCTTATTTTCACCAAAATTAACATGTCCATAATCTATAAGAGGTAGAATATGATCTAATTTGAATGTTTTTGTTATAGCAACAATTATTGGTTTATAATCAATAAGATTTAATTCAATTATCTTTGATTTTATTTCATTTTGTATAAGAATTAGATTTTCTACAGTTTTATGCATAAAAATTTACCAAAAATATATTACTTTATTAATAAGTTTGATCCAAATCATATAAGCAGTCTGGATAAAAAAATTGCACTTATTTATAGAAATTATAATAAAAAAATTAGCTTTGAATTAATTTATAAAATTAAAGCTTTCTGTAAATTAAATAAAAGAATTTTTATATTGTCAAATAACTATAAATTGGCATTAAAAATGGATCTTGATGGTGTTTATATTCCGTCATTTAATAATGATTTAAAACATCTTAATTATCCAAAAAAGAAAAATTTTCTAGTTTTAGGTTCGGCTCATAATATTAAAGAAATTCGAATAAAAGAAATGCAAAAAGTTGATAGTATTTTTTTTTCATCATTATTTAATAAAAAAAAAAATTTCCTTGGAATTAATAAATTCTTAAATTTAATTAGTTTTACAAAAAAAAGAATTATCGCTCTTGGCGGAATTAACAAGAAAAACTTAAATAAACTTCGTTTATTAAATATCAATGGTTATGCTGGAATAAATTTTTTTACAATAAAAAAAACGGCCCCAAAATTTCTTGAGGGGCCGTAAATTATTTTTAAAGTACTATATTAGAAAGAAAGTGATACTGTTATACCTTTTCCTTCGTCATCATTAGTACTAGCTCCACTAACGTTTTCTGTTTTGTTGACATAAGCACCTATGTCCATAGAACCCATTGTGTAAGATGCACTGAATCCAGAGTTAATCTCATCAGATGCTTTACCTTGTATTTCTACAGTTTGTCTACCATAAGATATTGTTAAGTCATCATTTACAGCAAAAGAAGCTCCGTACATTACTGCGTCTTCGTCACTTGCAGATTTATCAACTGTTGTAACTTGGTAACCAAGTTCAAATCCACTTATTGCATATTTTGCTCCAATAGTATCTGAATCTGTTCCACCAGTTGTAGCTCCAGGGGTTTTATCAGACGAACCTAAGCCAAGAGTTAAGCCTTCGATTCCAGTATATTTTACACCCCAAGAAGTTGATGTTCCAGCGCCTTTGTGAACTTCTGCTTCTATTGCAATATCTCCAACATCTAGATGATAAGATAAGTTATCAGTACCAGAAGCACCTCTAGCAACACCTAATTCATCGCCTGTGTTTGCTGTTGCTGAAAAAACTTTCGTATCAGCATAAGGTATTAGGTTACTAACTAAACCAATACCTCTTCCGCCGACTGAAGTTCCACCGTATTTTAGATCTCCACCGTCACCAAAGTCTAATGTCAA
>Ga0187833_10001717_pt1 | contig 24562 bp, 17 predicted proteins | sample ETNtaG_37_FD_167968 | JGI IMG/M metagenome (GOLD analysis project Ga0187833, IMG submission 167968) | Marine microbial and viral communities from oxygen minimum zone, Eastern Pacific Ocean - ETNP2014_SV_400_PacBio MetaG (Illumina Assembly) | ecosystem: Environmental > Aquatic > Marine > Hypoxic...
AATTTTTGCAGGCATTCGCTTTGCAAAATCTTCAATTGTCTCGAACTTGCCTCCCTGATCGCGAACTTCTATCACTTGTTGAACGGATGAGTCACCAATCCCTTTGATCGCTGTCAGTCCAAATCGGATATTAGATTTGCGACTATCAACTTTCAACACGCTTCGCTCTCCACCATCAACATTGTTGATTGTTGATTGTTGATTGTTGATTGTCGCTGGTACAACTGTAAAATGACGCAAGGATTCATTAATATCAGGAGGTAAGACTTCGATTCCCATTGTTCGACATTCTTGTATTTCAATCATTACGCGATCAGTTCTTTGTGCGTCGCAAGAGAGAAGTGCCGCCATAAATTCAGCCGGATAGCGTGCCTTTAGATAAGCAGTCTCGTAAGAGATTCTCGCATAGCCTGTTGCGTGGGCTTTATTGAATCCATAACCTGCAAACGGAGTTATTACGTCATCAAATATCTTAATTGCTAATTTTTCATCATATCCTTTGTCAATTGATCCTTTAATAAACTTCTCGCGTTGCGCATCCAGCTCTTTCTTAATCTTTTTTCCGATTGCGCGCCTAAGCAGGTCAGCTTCACCTAGGCTGAAACCGGCAAACACTCGTGCGATTTCCAGAATCTGCTCTTGATATATTCCAATTCCATACGTTGGTTCCAGAATTGGCTTTAGGTCTTTATGAATATATTTTATTTCTTCTTTGCCGTGTTTTCTTTTGATGTAGCTGGGTATCCATTCCATAGGACCCGGTCGAAACAACGAAATCATAGCCGCTATGTCTTCGAATTTTGTGGGCTTCAGCTGTTTGAGGTATCTACGCATTCCACCTGATTCCAATTGAAATATGCCTGTTGTGTCAGTTTTCTGAAGAAGTGAGAATACCTTCTTGTCATCGATTGGAATTTTTGAGATATCAATTTCTTTGGTCTTAGTTCGCTTTATAATTTCCAATGTAGTTTGAATAACTGTCAGATTCATAAGCCCCAGGAAGTCCATTTTAAGAAGCCCAAGTGCTTCCAAAGGCTTTGCATGCGATTGTGTAATGATCGTCTCGTCATCTTTAGGAGCTTTTTGAATTGCTGTGTACTTAACAGTCGGCTCCTCGGTAATAATCACTCCGCAAGCATGTACAGAAACGTGGCGTGCCTTACCTTCGAGCTTCAGAGCCGTATCAATAATCTGTTTATAAGTTTCATTACTGTCGTATGCGGTTTTTAGTTCGCTTGTTTCCAGAGCATCTTTCAATTTTGTTCCGGGTCGTTCCGGAATCAACTTCGCAAGAGTATTCATTTCCATAAATGGAACTCCGTAAGCTCTGCCAACATCTTTTACAGCTGCGCGTGCGGCCAGAGTTCCAAAAGTGCAGATTTGAACCACATGGTCATTCCCATATTTTTCGCGTACATACTCCAATATTTCATCGCGCCTGTTATCTGCAAAGTCGATATCAAAATCCGGCATAGATATTCGCTCAGGATTCAAAAAGCGCTCGAAAAACAGATCATGTTCCAGAGGGTCTATACCCGTAATGTTCAGGCAATATGCAACTATCGAACTTGCAGCTGAGCCTCGTCCCGGTCCTACAATAATCCCGCGATTTTTGGCTTCATTAACAAAATCTGCAACTATTAAAAAATATCCTGAGAATTCAACTTGTTCGATTATCTTAAGTTCGTATTCAAGCCTTTCTTTATGTTCTTTGGTTGGTTTTCCATAGCGCTCTTTCAGACCTTTTTCTGCCAAAATACGTAATTCCTCTTTTTCTGAACTACCTTTGGGCACCGGGAATCTTGGAATATGATATTTACCAAATTCAAGCTTAGTTTTACAGCGGTCGGCTATAACTTTCGTATTCTCGAGCGCCTCGGGAACATGTTTAAAAGCAGTTTCGAGTTCCTCGAATGGCCTCATGGAAAAATCAGAGTCTTTCATGCTGAATCTGCTGGGATCATCCACTCTCGCGTTCTTTTGAATGCACAAAACAACATCATGTGCTTCCGCATCATGTGCTTTGCAGTAATGGCTATTGCATGTTGCAACCAGAGGAACGTTCAATTCCTTTCCCCACTTAATTAACTGCTGATTAATCTCTGATTGCCCGCTTACATTCGGCAGATCCATCAATTCAAAGTACAAATTATCTTCGCCGAAGTATGATCTGTACTCCTCAACCAACTTCTTTATCGTTTCTCCATCCTCATTAAGAGCGGCCTTTGGAATCGCTCCACTAATTGGTCCGGTAAGAGCAATAAGTCCCTTCCCGTATTCTTTGAGTAGTTCACCATCAACCCTTGGCTTGTAATACATCCCTTCAAGCGCGGACGCGGTCGCTAGCTCCAATAGATTCTCATATCCTTTTTGAGTTTCAGCCAAGAGCACAAGCGGAAAACGTTTCGAATCGATTCCACTTTCTTTGTCATGTCGTGATCTTGCAGCGACATAGGTTTCTAATCCCAGTATTGGCTTAACATCATGCTCCTTTGCAGACTTATAAAACTCAATCAGTCCGTATGTGTAGCCTTTGTCTGCAAGTCCAACCGTGCTCTGCCCCAGCTCTTTTGCTCTGAGCACGATCTCCTCAGGACTTGGCAAAGCCTCCAGTAGGGAATAGGTGGAGTGGCAATGCAGGTGGACAAAGTCAGATGGTTTCATAGTGAGGGGTGCAGGCTTGCCCCGCATGCGAGCGTAGCGAGTCGTGCGGGGTGGACAAAGTCAGAAGATTTCATGGAGCTTGAGTTTAGCAGACTTTTGCTTGCAAACATCAAATTCAAGGAATAAGGTGCCACTCCTATTTCTCTATTTAAATATGCCGCAATCAGCACGATTAGACCAGCTACACAGATTTATGGATTTGGACAGCATTCCTCTCGATGAAGATTTGTTAAGGAGGCATGTTGAAAGTATAAGAGGTGATACACAATAGGCAGCTGAGGAGCTATTGGATAGTGCCGATGTTGAACAGGCAATGGATGAAGTAACCATTGCGGAGGAATTGAGAGCAGGCGCATGGCTTGAACAATTGCCAGGAGGAGATGAATTGCTTGCAGAATTGGATCAAGTTCTAAGAGGATCTGAACCAACCGATCTTCCCGAAGAAAAACTGTTGTCAGTAGAACTTTCCGGAAGTCGTGGAGCACAGCTAATGCAGTATGGGGTTATCCCTGTAGCCGTTCATTCTGCAGTCGATGGTGTATCTGCTTGTATTGAAACTGGATTACAAAATGGGGGAATAACTCAAGATGATCTTGAGGGATTCTTTTTGCGAGGGGAGGATCCTCAAGTACAGTTAGTGTCTAGCGCAAGTTCTTCTCCCTTGAGCGAATTATTGCAATTTAGTATTTTTCAGAATGTTGAATGTGAAGTTTTAGAAAAGGAGAATGTAGATGCTTTTGTACAGTCTGTTCTTAAATGGCTTAGGAGCAGGTTTGCAGACGGAACGATTGGAGGAGAGTAGAAAATTGAACTCAGGAATACATTGTTGAATCTATTGTAACTTTCCCGAAGGGGGCGAGAGCCATTCTCTGTAACGACTGTATGTACAATGTACATACATCTCGAAGCCTTATTTAGGTGCGGAAAAGGCATCTCTAAACATGAATTATTGATCTATTTGGCGAATAATTGAAGATTGAGCAAATCCTCAAAATGTTGTATAATAGATATAAAGACAAATATCCAATGACAATCCCTCCTATCTTTCCTTCGGGCGATAAGTTCTACGATTATCTGATGAGCCAGATTGAACCGGATCTGGTGAGTGATCGTATTCCTTTTGTGGCTAGAGCTTACACAACAGACACAAAAGAGGAGCGCAAGGAGAGGGCAGTTCGATATCGCAATGCGTTTAAGGAATATAAGAAGCGTAAGCTTGAATATGTTAAAGAAGCCAAAAAGAAACTTGCCGAATATGAACGTGAAGAATTTGCGAAGCTTAAAGAACTTAGCGCGATTTTCGATGAGGAAAAAATGAATGCAATTGATTTTCACCCCGACGAATAATGTCCAGAAGAGATGACTCTAGAAAAATCGAGCAAACAAACACACACAATCCTGTATCTCGGGAATCTCAAGACGCTCCAGAGAGATCACTTGAATCTGCAGAAGATTTGATCAGTGCATCTGACGAAGAACGCAATGCAGCAAGGTCGACTAGCGAAACAATGAATAAGAAATTTTCTTCTGTTGATGCAAAGGCAGAAGAGGCGGCGGAGGAACTTCCCCCCGGCGTACTTAGAAATCTTTCTGAGTATTTCCAAGAGTACAGTAATCATGTGGCTAAAATCGAAACGAATTACGTGAGCGGTATTCGTACACTTTTAAAAACTACAAGAAATCGCGAGAGCGCAATCCGTAATTCAAATGTCGTTCTTCAGTCTCTCCTTGCTGATTTACAAAAGTCTACGACAATTGCTAGATTCAAGGAAAATTCACCCACTCATTACAATCGCTTGCTTTCTGCAATTCAGGATGTCCGAATTGATTCGGGTACTCCCGGAGAAAAATATGAAATTGACGCTCCAGGCATGGATGGTCCGTTTACTTTGGTTCCGGTTCATCTTATAAGCGGCAAGTACGAACCAGGCGGAATTGAATATTCCGTCGATCCGAAAACCGGAGTGACAGTGCGCGGCTTTCGTGATTACCGCACAAGGGACCATACGTTTTATCCTCTGTCAGGCAACAGAGAGCTCTATAGCGACCTGCATGTGATAAGAGATCCGAGTCGCAAGCCGAGCGAAGAATTGGTCGCGGAATACAGCAGGCCCGTTGATAGTTCCGAAAAACGGAAATTCATGGAAAGAAAGAAGAAGTACAATCAAGAGATGAATGAGCGGTCAGAGCGATGGAAGATTAGTGAAGATATGGATAGCAGGGCGGATCAACTTAGAGACGGAATCAGCCATCTGCGTGGCACACTTGCTGAGCATGGAGAGGGATTTGCAAGATGCGTTGATCTGATGCAGCAAAAACATATGCATCACGCTGATCTTCCCGATGGCGATCGAAATTCATATTATGTCGTGAGCAATGCGCTTCAGAATCTTCAAAAACGGCTTCATGAGCCAGATCTAATCAAGGCTATGGAAGAACAAGTAAGTGGAGAAAATAGGCGCCACGAAGAATGGTGGGAATCGGATGATGGCAGTTTTCATAAGGTAGGTGCTGGTAATTTTCTTGAGGGTGGAATATCTTTACTGTCACTGTACACTCAGGAACTAACTCGTCACCTGCCAGACGCAGAGTTCGGGGCATCTACGAAGCGATCAGCTGTGGAGAGGGGCGAAATACCGGATGGTGTTCCGCTTAGCGAGATGGGTTACACAGCTCCGCCTTCTGGAGCTACATATTACAAACATGATGCCAGACATGCACTTCTTGGCCGTGTAATTGCAAAGGAGTTTGCCACTGTGTCAGTTCCAAACGGGGCTAAATACTCTCTTGTATTCAGGGGAGGCATCACAGGAGAACGCTACGTCTATAACAGCATCAATTATTTTTTTGATATTAACGATCACTTCCAGCTTGTAATGAACAATCAACAAATAGATCACAACCTAACGCGTACCGGGGGAGATCCGTTTATCGAAATGGGAAATGAATGGGAAGCAACCAAACAAAGGATTGCTAAGGAGCATCTCGAAAGAAATCGCAAAGAAAGAGATCCAGAATTGGCATCTGCACGCGAAAAATTTGATAGACAATTTGAGGGAAAGATAGGTGCAAAACTGAGTGCGATGTTGGAAGGAAGACAGCTTCTGAATTCAATTACCGGGAAACCGGAAGAAGCGCGAGCATCTGATTATATTCGCTTATCCACTTTCGTTTTTAGCTCTGATATTGTGCTGAGTCTCGTTAAATCTCTTAAATATCCGTTAACAGATAAAGACAAAGAGATAATTGTAATGCGAAACAAGGCCGTATTTATTTTGGATAATACTGATGCAACCCCCGAGGGATACAAGGGTAAACACGAACAGCGAAATGAAGAATTCTATGCACTTAAAGAAGAAGTAAGTCCGAAAGTCGAAGTTGCAGAGTCAGCTGAGATAATTAAACAAGATGTCGCCGAGGCTTATGAAAAAGCTTTTAATGCATTTAAATTAGCAGGCGGTGCGACGGGCAATGCGCAAATAAGTATAAAAGAGTTTATCGCTGTAGTGGACAGTGCATTTAGCAAGAACGCATTTGTCAATGATCCGACAGGCAAAAGGCAATACGAAAATTATCGAAACTCAGCGCAAAAACGTCTCGAAATGGATGGCATTGCCTAGTTACAAGCCCTGTCGCACAGCCCATTTACTTTTGCTTTTCGTATACCAATAACCAAATAACGTAATACTAAAGCTGTATTGCACAATAAATTGAATCCATTCAGGCTTGGAATACCAGCCCAAAAATACATATAACGGTACGCCAATAATTCCTTCTTTGTGGTTGAGCGAGGTGCCAGACAGGTTAAACACTTTTATAAATACAGGGTTGTCTGCTGTGATTAACTCTAAACTCTTTAATGCAGAGAGGCCTTCGTGGATGCTGTATCCCAGCAAAAATCCTGCCTGGATAATGAGGTAAGCAAGAGTAATACCAAAGATCGTTTTAAGTGAAATGCTTACAATCGAATAATGCATCAGTGCCACAAGCCCTATAGATAAAGTTATTCCAATTACAATTGGTAATACCGAGTACTTTCCGGCAAAAGCAAAAATTGCAATTTCTGCTCCTTCTCTGGCAACCATAAACATGGCTAGAAGAAAAATTCCTTTTCTAGATAAATTTAGTTTTGCTTTGCTTTTAACATGATCCTCAATTTTGCTTCCATATTTAATCATCCATATTATGAATGTGGTGATTAAAATCACAGCAATAAAACTTGCGATACTTTCCCACAGCTTAGCAGTTGTATTTATTCCTCCAATCAGCGAGGACACTGCCATTAGAATTATCCCCAGAATTAGCGAAGCCAAGACTCCTGTGAACGCTCCATGCCATACGCTTTTTTTCAAAATTACATTATTGGTCTTACTCAAAAACTTTAGCAGTATTGCTATTATTATGAATGCTTCCAGGCCCTCTCTAAAAGAGATTATCAATGCTTGAACAAATGTTTCCATTTAATTGCGAAGAAAGTAGCTGTAGAAAGAATAAATAGCAAAGATTTATTTCATATACCGTGTTGGACGATGTACTAAAAAATCAGATTGTAATCATCGAAGTAATGCAAGACTACCTGTAAGACTATTGATTGCTTGTTTCTCGCCATACAATGCAATACCCAAGTAACGAAGATCTTCAGACTTCGTTACTTCTAACTGTGCTGCATAGTCATCGTAGGTTTTTGTGCGTTGTGCAACATCACTAAAGTCCACAACGAGTACATCGTCGAGATCTACTGCTTTCTCTCGGATAATTGTAAGATTCTCCTTCTCAGTTTTTAGAATTGGTATGACGGTGTTTGTGATACCTTCATGTTTTTCTCCAGAACCGTCATTGATATCTCGGTCGATAATGCCATCAATTTTTTCCCCGAGAGTAAGAGACAAGACAGCACTAGAGTTAGCCAATAGTCCTACTGGCAATTCCTGATCAAGAACGATTACGCATTTTTTATCCATAGAGAATGTGGAGAAGATTTGCAGGAATGGTATGATTTTTTAGTATTTCACACAACTCCCTCTTAATACGAATTAATTATAGATAAGAGAGGTTTTAAATAAAAATTAAATTATCAGTGTATGTACCTGCCTGCCGGCAGGCAGGAACTGCGTAGCCTGTGTTGTGTGATGTGCATTTTACCGTTCGTTACTGTAGGAATTGCCCCAGTCTGCTTGCTCAATGGGTAGTCCAAGATTGATAGCCCAGTTCCTTACCTCTTCATTTTGTTTATCACTTTCTATAATGAAGTATTTGCTTTGGAAGATGACAACAGTTTTTCTTTCGTTAGGATACTGGATATCCACGTAATTGAATGGGGCATTCAGATGTGCCTGAACAAGCTTAGTAAAATCATTGATCTTAGCAAAAGGAACATCAACTCTTACATGATTATTATCGGATTCTTTTTGAAACAAAAAGTTAAGTTCTTCTAATTGAGTGAGGAGTTGCTCATATTCGTTCATTGTCCAGTCAAGGATGTATGCGTTTAGGTTCATCATCTGTAATGATAAAGGTAAAATGCATTTCGTCACAACTCCCCCTTATACGAATTAATTACGGATAAGGGATAGTTTGCCACCATCAAGTATCACACTTCTCCCAAAGTTTTCCTCCATTAATATATTCTCCATTTGTATATGGGAAACAGGAATCTCTCAAAATTAATTTAAGTATGTGATCCAGTCTTTCGATGCATGGTCTGTCTATGCAGGATCTTCGAATAAACCAATTTATACCTCTGGCAAAGTCCCGCATTGTTCCCTGGTTCAAGGTTTTTGCAATCCGGCCATACTCACCTACAAAACTTCTTATAACTTCAAACTCAAGCCCTGTTTGCTTCGGTGTATCTGTAGCATGTGGAACAGAAGGTGCAGTGATTTGTTCCTGGTAAACATCCCACTTTTTAAGTTCGCCTCGAACCCAAGATTGTAAATAGGCATCGATCAAAGTAAAAGGATTCCAAATCGACCAGTTTTTGTATTCTTCAGGCAGCCTGTAGTAAAGCGGACGTCTCTTGCCCCAGGTTTCCCTCATAACCATATATTCCCTTACAAGGCGCAGATTGTTTTTATCCAAAGTAAACGGTCCGTGGGTTTCCATTCGCAAAGCGCCTTTTGGCCATTTAGGGGGCCAAACACCATTATAATCCATTGAAGGATATCTACCCTTATCATCAGGATCCTCCAAAGGAATTGGAGGATTGCCGTAAAGACCGGGCTCTGTGTTGCATCCCAATTGAACTTCGTGCTGAGGGGTTACGCCCGAATAATTTGTAAAGTTTTGATTCTGAGTTGATTTTCTGCCCATCCATTGATTTATTTTGGATGCTAGTTCCAGCACTCTTGCGTTGCTTATGAATAGATTCTTCTTAAATTCTTCCGCTTGATATATAAGCATATATTCTGCCTCAATTGCTTCCGGCCAACCGGAATCTGGAAGTGACAATCCCGCATAGGGAGAGAGAGTTGCTTTGTTGCAACCGTAAGAATAAACATTTTGATCCCTAACAAATTCAGTTGGAGGTAAATAATCGGTATGGAACGGGCACATGTAAGTATCCGTACAGCCGGTTTTTTCCATGCATTCCCATATGCTTCCAAAAAATCCGGTTGGAGAAAAAGTGCACATGCCATTGTCGCAATAATAACCGGAAGGATGAGGCTCGAAAGCACGCGATTCATTCCAGCCTTTATCATTGATAGTATTGTCCCTCGCGCCTTCCAGCAGCATCTCGTAACGCTCGGAGAGGAAAAGTATAACGTGCACCAGCATTTCAATAGACTTGTACCGTTTATCGGCAAGAGCTTTCTGGATCATGCACCTAGCGCGCTCAATTTGGGTTTCTATCAGCATCAAATCTATATGAAGGCACGGAGTAACTTCACTCAGATCCCTCTGCTTAAGTGTTACATTAACTTTCGTATCCAGTATAAGTGCCATTGCTCCGTATCCTCTATCCAGCCAGTTACTAAAACCTTTACTGTCAAATGTTTCGGAAGCATCACCGGAAAATGCACGGTTTATTCCTTTTTGTGCACGATTAATAACCTTTCTGGTGTAGTGATCGGATATGGGAGGAATTGAAAAAGTGGGCAAGGCAGATGTACCACCGCTGATTATTGCTTCCGCTGCAGGATTTATTCCGCTACTTACTTTGCATTTGGGGAGACTAAGTGCGTGTGCTGATTGTGGAAATAGACAAAAGAACAAACAACTAACAACCAATACTTCGACAACGCTCAGTACAGGCAACAAACAACTTCTTTTGAATCTTAGTTCAATGGGGATTAGCCTGAAGACAATAAAAAGATTTCTCATTTTCTAGGACATTGAAGAGTTGGAAATTCAATATTAGCCAGACCGCCAAACATAATGTTTGCACTGTTTATAAGCTCGGCGAATGCTTTGCCCGCATATGAAAGATATTTTTTATAAAGTCCGGTTGCGACTCTGGTTCCTATTGCCGGAGCAGAGGTCTGAAGCCCCCACGTAACAGATGATTCTTGGACTGTTTGTCGCAATATGCTGGAGCTGAACATGGGCAGTTCCGCTGGCGCGATAGTGAGCTGTCTGATTACTTTGAAAGCACATTCGATAGGTATTTGCTGAAGGGGAAGCCCATTTTGCTGGCACAATGCAAGATCAAGCTCAATTGCCAGTCGTTGAGGGCGGTAATCCGGAAGACGTGAGAATGGAAGAGGCGGCGTTGGCAATATTGCACCAATCAAAGGATCTGGCTTGGTTTCCGCATCCCATGGGAAAGACTGCCCTTGGGTAACAAATGTCCATTTGCCGGGGAGTATCCTTTGTTCTTCTATAGATTGTTCTATGCATTGGGCCAAGTAACACATGTTGTTTCCAATGGTATTCCTATACTCAGCAATACAATCCGGCGTACATACTTGCGGCAAAGAACTTATCTGAGCAGCAGTTCTGGCTTTAGATGCTTTCCCGGTAGCATACGACTCCTCAATCACATCTTCACATTTCGTGGGACGGCCTGCTGCATTGCGTGGGAATACTTCTTTTTTCATAAATTCTACAACCTCATCGATTTTATCCATGCCAATTGCGTCATCTGAACATGGGGGTATCTTCTTCTTTTTATCTTTCGGATCTGTATCTGCAAATTTAAGACAGCTCATGTTGGACAAAACAGATGCACAAAGTGTGACGGAGAGGCCAGTGCCTTTCAGGTTACCGTCTTCCGCAAGTGCATTGCACTGTGCGGTATAGGCGGGAACCTCGGATGCACAACACTTTTCTTTGGTATCGTTTAGACTTGTAAACGGAGGAAGATTACATTTTTGCTGTGCGTGTACTAGCTCATGAATTAGTAAATGCGAAAGGCTTGGGAGTTCTTTTGGTAAGCAAATGTAAAGAACGCCGTTTTCCATTTTGTCGAACGAAAGGGCATATCCTTTGTTGCAATTTCCATTGTCTGGGGCAACCCTGATTTTACCTTCTCCATCACAATACATATCTATAGCACAGTTACTGCAGTGGTATGGATGAGTTATTTCATCATAATCGAACGCAGAAGTGTCTTTCGGGGGGTCTATATCTCCATCTTCATTCTTATATCCCACCGGATTTGTTCTCCATCCTCCAACTTCACAGGCGTCAACTCCTGCTTCTGTCGCGCGTATTACTCCTTTCAGATGATCCGGGTTGCAGGCTGTTAAAACAATTTCATTTTTAGGTTTAGGCGGAGGACCGGTTTTAGGTTTCTCCGGCTCAGGAGAAGGACAGTAGGCATCATCCACCGGTCTGCACAAGTATCCCTGCGAAGAGAAAGGCATAGCGCACATTTTGTCATTCGGAAGCGGTTCTATTGGAGGAAGAGCATACCTTCCACCTAAAATTGGATTACCGTTAACAACAATTTTAGGAAATAGAGGCTTGTAAGGCATGTAAAGTCCTGTACCGATTTCGTTGGGTTGAATCCAGACAAAAATATCATCACTAATTTTGATTGGAGCGGACAAGACCACTTGTCCATCTTCATAATCAGGGTTGGATTCCAGCTCCGCTTTAGCTATGACCCACGCATCAAAAAGCTTCTCCTCCAATTTGCAGTTGCGCGCGCGCAAGTATGTAAGTTCGGTATCTTTACTTGTGTCCCTTTTATCCCACTCCTTTTTCCATGCTTTGCAATCGGCAAATGCTGGGTCTTCACGCATAACAGCCGCTACTCCCCATTGATACCTTCTTGACCACATTCTTTTGGAGTCTCCCATCAAACTGAGGATATTAGCTTTTTTAACTTCTTTTTTTGCCTTATCCCAAGACATGGCAAACACACGCTTTTCCACCACTGGTGTCGTAAGCCAGTCGTTACTGGATTGCATAATTCCAATAATGCTCGAATACCTTGGGGCCAAATACATCGGCTTAATTATATGGTCTGTAATAGGCATCTCGTACCCTGCTACGACCATTTGCATGTCACGCGAAAGAGTTTTAATCATTTCTTCGCGTCTCCCAACAGTTCTTATGGGATCGCCGATAGAACAAGGGAATTCCTTTCTGCGGTCGCATATATCTACATCCATATAAGAGAAAGCATCTACAACATCTTGTTTTTTTAGACTTGGATTAAAATCAAATACTTTTTTATGCAGGATAAATTCATCCAGACCATCTGTTTTCTTGTCTAACAAGAACTCTTTGCGGGAAATATTGTGGATGTAGTTGTACATTTGGCTAGATGCTTGCTGTGGGCAAACAAAGATTGTCAATAATATTACAACGCCCAGAGAACGCAAAAGTTGAAAGTTGAAAGTTGAAAGTTGAAAGTTTCGACCTCGATGGTGAATCGAAGTTAGCAATTTGCCGGATCTGAAATCATTTAAAATCATTTCTTTTTGGGATAATCACGAAGGGGATCTTTCGCGTTCCATATACGCGGTAGGCACGAAGCTGAATCTGCTGCCAGAGCCAAGCCATTTCGCATATCCAAAGACGCCTGTTGCAGACATTGCAGTTCCATATTCAAAACATTGAATCTGTTGTAACCACTTAGCATCGTAACGGTCCTGTTTATTGCTCTGCGTGCTATCAAAAGTTCTTCAATTATTGTCTCTCTGTCGGTCCATACAATTACTGCGACAATCATGTGTTCGAGGGTGGGCAGAATGTTGCCACTAAGAAGCGCTTCTCTTTTGGATTCTTGATCAAGGGTGTGGGTAGGAAGGAATAGAGTACGTTCAACCAGCGCGCATTCGTACATTCTTAAGTATTCCAAAAGCACAGTTCCAATATCCAGTTCGCTTAGGTGCAAAGAGTTGTAATTAACCTGGGTCCAATCCACGTTGCCGCCGCTAAAAATGTCCCACCAATTACTGGAAGTCTTTTCGTTGTGTAATTGCCACGTAAGCGTGCGCCACGAGGGGAGAGTGTTAGCAAGCTTTAGAAGGATCGGGCGCGGGGGAAAAGCCTGGGCATGAGATGAGCCAGAACATTCGAGTTTAGCAGGGGTAAAATATTCATCTACCACTGAGCTGACTGTGGTGTGAAATGTATTCCTCCAATATTCCACATCGCCGGGAGCTGCCTTTACAGCATTGGCATTTCCCAGCACAGAAAAATCTACGCTTCTAAAAAGGTTGTATTCAAAACGAGTGCAAGCTGCCAAGATTGGATATCTATTGGGTGCATTACCGTAAGCGGCGGGAGTTTTTTTAACTCCGATCATAGTCAGAGATATCGAGATGATAAACATCCAGAAAGTGCCCGATGATAATAGTTTCTTTATCATGGATTTTCTACATCGGGAGGGGGATAAGCGTCACAACTGGCTAGGAAGCATGGGATTCTTCCAATCCATCCAATTACAGAGGCCGATTGGCGGATACTTCCAGCCAATGTCCAACGAAGTTCCAGCAAGAACTCATCGAACGTTCCTGCAAACTGCAAAAGTGATCTGTATGCTGCGTCGTACTCTACAAGCATCTTCAAAATCTCTGCCTCACGCTTAATAAGCGAACTGCTTATATCCGAGCAGTATTGAAATGCATCTGAAAGTTGCAAGGCGTCTTTATCCTTATCCATGTGACAAGCAGGAATCGATCGAGCCGGCATACTCAAACATCCGTGGATGTCGATAACAATTGGTTTCGAAGTTTTGGATGCCATGCCAGTTGATAGATTTATACCTTCGCACACCATTGCAGATCTGCATGAAAGCGTACGCATTGCTTGTGCCAAATAAGGAACAAGTTCAGAAGTAAGTACTCGCTTTGTTCCAAATATTCCCTGATACAAAGGAGCATCTCCGTCCCATAGATCCGGAGAAAAATCAACGCCGCCTGCCAATAAAGGGAGAGTATCTTCCTCATGATAAGCTTCCATATCGTAGTTAGGTACTGTTTGAGCATCTCCTTTTTCTTTGCCAACGTATTCCCACAGATCTTCGCCAACCTTGTACCAAGCCTTTCCCGTATTGGAGTACCATACAGTGCCTATAGGCTCGTATTTGGCTCGCTGACGGCCGAAAAGTACTGCGCGATAAAGGCGGATTTCTCTTGCCAAAATCTTATCCACTGCCTGACGGCAATTATCAGTACTTGGTGGCCGGGATATTGCTGTAAAGAGATCGACAGCTGATGTCTGGATTGGAATCAGCAGGGCTAGGGTTAGGGTGAGGGTGAGGGTGAGGGTTAGGGTGAGGGTGAGGGTTAGGGTTCGGAATCCTGGGATTCCTTTTATCAAGCCTCTGATAAATTGTATCAATTTCATATTATTTTTTTGGGATCAATCCACCTGACATTGCAGGGGTGTTAAACGAAGGAACAATATCGTTACGGTCTGTACTGTACGGGAACAAACCCTCTTTATTATGGCCTGAAGGCGTAAGCTTTACCCCAGGTCTTTGCAGGGTCTCTCTGAACATGCATGTTCTTAGTTGATCAATAAGAGTTCCGCCTTCGCTATCTTTGCAAGCAGTTTCTTTTATCTTATCCGAAGCGCCTTCCCAATTAATCGCCCATCCCTCCTGCGGATAAGTCTTGTTTCTATGCATAAGCTGGCAGGCCCAGTCATCTGCGGGGCATATGACATAGAATGGATCAACAGGTTTTGGCCTAAATCTTCCAATTGCCAACTTCTCGTCCTTGTCGAATTCTTCCTCCAGCATTATGGCGGGGCGCGATCCAAATCGCATCAATCTTTCCAGTAGATCCATTTCTACATGAACACAAGTTTCTCTTCCTCTCCTGTAGCAGTCTTGTTCCTTCTGCTTAAGAGTGTCCTCTGGAGTGTCATAATCAAATAAAGTTTGGCTTCTCCAGAATCTATAATAAGTTTCTTTCATTTTCTCGAACATTTCTGAAATATATAGCATGTTTCTTTGGACGTCGTTTAGTTGAGCAGTGGAATACATATCCATAGTAATGGAGGGAGGCCTTTCCCCGATTACCAGATCAGGAATCATTGTACTATCATCATCTTCATCCACATCCCCATCCCCATCTGTATCCATCATTTTCATCATGTATTCCATTATGGATGGTACGGGCGGAAACTCCGGGAGCACGGGGACATTAACATTCTTTGCGCCCGGTTCCGGAGCTGCAAGCTTGGTTATATCAATTCGCACTTGGATAGGTCTTACAACAGGCATTTTAAGATCGGCTGAGGGATATTTAAGTCCTGTAAAATCAAAAGTCGCATCAGACAACCTTGCAACATTAAACCTTGGAAGTTCGATGCCGGTTAAATCCGGTCTGCCTTTGTACCATTCATCAAGCAGTGAATAAATCGGCACGGTAAAGCGTTCGTTGTGGCACCAAGGCATGCAAGATTTATTATGGAACTCCCGGTATTCCTTTTGAATTTGCTTCCAGTACGTCTGCAGGTTTTGCAGATCCGCGAGCTGGTTATAATACTCGTCATATTTTCCGGTGATATCGGTAGATAGCCAATCGCCAATGGTAGTTACTATGGTTTTTTGATGTTCCATCATCTTCTTGCTAAACCAGGCAACATCCGCTCGCAATTTACGAACTTTTTCTATTTGTCTTGCGTAGCTTTCCAACATCAAAACTATATCCTGATCAGCAACTGCTGTTTTTCCTTTGAAAGAATAATATTTGGCCCATTTTTCGGCGAGCGCACGAAATTCAAGCGGCGATCCCATTGGAACCAGTATGGGAATATGTTCTTCTTGCATGTTAGGCAACAAGCTCTTTTGAAGGTATGTTTTGATAATATCAATTGTATCTTCTCCGGCATTCAGTTGGACTTCCAGTACCTGCATTCGGGGATCCCTTTCAGCTTGTTTGGAAGTATCAATTATCCTTGGAGTGAATATCGGATCCAGAGGATCCAATCCTATGGACCAAGCGGGAGGTAATAGAAGTCGAATTGCCGGGGGAGTGAATACCAAGTGCGCTTTTGTTTGCTGTTCCTGCCACCACTCGGTGAAAAATCTGCGGGGGCCGGTTTCATTGCTTACAGTATCGTCAAATGAACGCAAAAGTGCCCCTGAAGAAAGTGGGATCATGCGTTCTCTTTTCTCGGTTGCTAACGGCATGTCATTCGCCGTGTAATAAACTTGAATACTGCTTTCCAAATGCGTTATATCCGTGGGGCTGGACAACAGTAGTGTCAGATCATTTTCAAATTTGTTTTTAATAGTGTTTTGATCCGAAAGTGAAAATGCGTTCGAAGTACCGGGATACCAAACATCCTTGCCTTCATTAAAATTGTTTTCACGAACAAGTTTATCTATGTCGTCCATTGTTAAACTGTAATAACCTTTACCTTCCTGGGTAGGGGATCCTTCAACTTCGCTGGTTTCTTTCCCCATTGCCCAGAAATTTCTTTCTTGCTCCCTATAATAAGCCGCAATTACGCAGACTTTTTGCTTTTCATTAATTACTCGCAGTTTCGGATCATACTCTGTGTAAAGCTTGTAGCAAGATACAGGAATGTTAGATTTTTTATTGTCGTCGCGAATCGGATCTTCGTAAGTATCCTTTTCGTTATTATCGATATATTTAACTTGATCACGCTCATAGTTTCCCGTGTAGTGGCGGAAATATGAACGATATCTGGGGCCTTGTCTGCGGTGATAGTAATTTATGAAAGTAATACCCAACTCTGGATCGTTCACTTCGTACGATTTGAATTTTTCTACACATGGAAATCTAGGGAAATCAGCATCGTCTGCGTCACATGGAACGACCTTTTTTCCCTTGGGGTCATCTATACTCGTGCAATAACTGCATGCATCACTGTAAACCTCTTTTATCCAGGGTGGATAGTATTGCATCCTTGGCCGGTCGGGTTCCGGCTGACACCCCGGGCCCCAATCATCCGGAATACCGTTTCCATTGGTATCAACGCAAGCCGGAATGTATCTACATTCAGTATTCGAGCATGTAATGCAGTTTTTCATGTAAGGGGTTATATCCCCTGTACCATCTCCGGCGCCGTCGGGACCGTACACAATTCCGTCAACGCTTTGATATGTACAACATAATCTGGGTTCAACAAAATCTAGTTCTTCACCTGGCATTCCTGGATAATCGGGTACTACGCCCTTATCTATATCATTTGCCTCAACCTCACCGGCTTTTTGTACTCTGCAAGATGTTCTTCTTGAATACATTGTAAGTGTGCATCCAGGAAGATGAGGTTGTTTAGAACGATTCGCATCTCTGCACTTATAGTCCATAGGTATAACTTTATTGTAATAACCAAAAACCCATCGATCATTCAACCAGCCACAAAGGCCGCCATCCACGCCTGCCCCAATACTTCCGCACACATTTCCATCTTCCGGCATTTCGCTTCCTCCACACGAAAATTTAATTGATCCTCTGCCAGGCGGATCTGCGGGGTTTTCTGGCGTGGCATCACCAAGTGGTCGTTGGCAGGGGAAAGCTCTGTAAAATGGAGGATAAAAACGTGAATTTCCTCCACCTACACCGATAGGCCTGCACGCTGATCTGTAACCGCATGTAGGGACATCGCTTGGTGTAAGCAAAATATTAGATCTCAATGACATTCCAGATTTCTTATTTCCAAGTGGACCAGCTTGATCGTGCCCTGGCAAACCTGTTACAACTGGAATCTTCCCAGCTACTTCTTGATCCCAATCCCAGCCTCCACAAAGAGCTTCATCCATTTTGGTTCGAAGCTTGGAATCTCCTCCGCTTTCTTTTCCTGCAAGGCTTTGGACTTGTCCTACACTGCCAGGACGGGCGGGGACGGAATAGGAATAAGTAGAAATCGGATACAGAAAAATTATTAATAGAATTAAAACAGGAAAGTTTCCTAGTTGCTGGTTACTCCCCACTTCGCCCTTCGGGCTTCGAGGGGCAAGCGTTGCTCGTTCGTAAATTCCAACAAAGAAGGGCATTAGTAACATAATACCGCTAACACTTAACAATTAACACCTAGGAATGATTGACATTCATTTCTAAGAAATAGCCATACTTATCTTTTCCGCTTTTCATTTTAGCTCTTAAAACCTCTGGCTGAGAAGATTTTGACAAAATGATTTCTGTAACCTCATTAAACTCCTTTTTCGAAACAAAGTAACCGCTATGGTTTGTAATATTGTTGTTAGTAAAAATTGGATATAAACGAAGAGTGATTTGCGGATCTCCTTCGCGGATTTCTTTGATATGCAATGCAGAAATCATTGAGTATGGGATAGATGAGTCGTGATAATAAGTACTCCAAGAATTGAACATAAAGTTTCCAAGGCTGTAAATAACCCATGTGTTATCGATTTTTCTTATTTCTCCCAGCTGATGAGCACCGTGCCCGATTATTAAATCAGCGCCAGCATCTACAAAGCTTTTCGATAGTTTGTTCATATACTTGGTTGTCCATGTGTATCTATACCCCCAATGTGGAAATATGACTATAAAACGACTGGGGTCTTCTGCTTTTAGGGTGCGAATCCAATTGGCAGTTTCCTTTTCTTTCAATTTGTACATTCCTCCTTTATTGCTCTCTGCATAGAAATTGAATCTATCGTCATATTTTTCTCTGTATTCGTAACCGCCTAAAACAGTAAGTTTAAAAAGACCATTTCCTAATGAAAAATCGTGCATTAAAGGCTTACGCGCTTCGGCGCTATTGTCTCCGGCGCCAAAGTATTCAATATCTACATTGGATAAATGATCAAATGTTTCTTTAAGTCCCGGCACTCCATAATCCATAGTGTGGTTGTTGCCCAGCGAGACCGCATCTATTCCGAAGCTTTTCAAATAATCGGCAGTAATAGGGCTTTGCCATAGTATGTAGCTCTTATTTTCTTCATAAGGGGAATCTTCAAGCGTTATGATCGGGGACTCCATGTTTGCAATAGCAAAGTCGCTATCCATAAGTATCTGTAAATAGTTTTTTACTGCATAATCGAACCCATTTTGTTGCAGCAGCCTGCGTGTACTGCCTGAGTTTTCGTAAAAGCTTGTGTCTCCCAAAAATAGAATGGTTTGTTCTTTGGGTTGCCCAGTTGATACAGCAGCGCCCGTACAGGCACTCAAGAATAGCGTCAAAACAATAAATATTACTCGATTCATAAGATAAACGTTTGGATGCCATCCTATTCAATAACCGATATTTGTACAAGTTATTGTAGATACCAAGAAAATTATATTCACAACACATATTTAATTATTCGGCCACATCATTGAGTTGATAAGAGGGAATCAAGGTGTACGATCTTACACGCTTCGTAGTCATCACAATCAGTCACGAAAAAAATTATGACCTCCTCGAAGTATTCACAGCAGCGGTGCTGAACACCTCCTTATTTTCTTCCAATATATAATATGTTCTCCTACAACCGCGTACACATCATCGGCTATCAAACACAACCTGTTGACGTTCGGCAAACCCCTGGCGGGTCCAGCGTCACGGATTTGAATCTTGTTGTGCCATGCACATACAAAACAGAAGATGGAAAAGAGATGAAAGGAAAGAGTTTCCACCCCGTAACTTTGTGGGGTCCAATGGCAGACATCGCAGGCCAGTATGTTCGCCCTGGCTCACAGCTTTTTGTATCCGGGAGGCTTCAAACCGATACTTGGGAAGACCAGAAAACCGGAGAGAAAAGAAGCAAGACTCGAATAGTTGCACTTGATCTTATAATGCTTGATCCAAAAGACGGGCAAACAAAAGTTCCAGACGGAGCATCTGCCCAACTTACAAATTGCGCAAACCGTGCAGACGTAATCGGCAATTTGACTCGTGAGCCGGAGCTAAGAACCACTACAAACGGCAATAAAGTTACAACCCTCGGTATTGCCACCAATGAAAGGTGGAAAGACAAGGCTTCCGGCGAAACAAAAGAGCGTGCCGAGTTCCACAACGTAGTAGTTTGGGGCGACTTGGCAGAGGAAATGAGTAAAACTCTAAAGAAAGGCCAGCGCATTTATGCCTCCGGAAGAATTCAGACCCGCGGATGGGAAACTCCGAGTGGCGCAAAGCGCACAAGTACAGAAATCATTGCGGAAAACGTTTCTATGCTTGGAGTAGAAAGTTCCGTTGCACAGGAAACCGTACAGGCGGAAGCTGCACGCGGACCTCGAACACAATCTTCATCAGAAGAAGCACCACCTGTAGAATCCTCAAGTGATACCGCAAAGGCTCCCGAAGCACAATACGCATCGGAAGTTAAAGCTGAGGATTTGCCATTCTAACAGTTAATTATAAACGGTAGCCGAGGTTTATAAACCTCGGCTATTTTTGTATCAGTTTGCCATCCTCTCCAATCAACCTCATCTCCACCGCCCCAACATCTGGTGCACTTTCTTTGATTGTGTTAATGATTTTTACGACGTCCTCAAAGTTTCCGTCTTCATCATTTATCAAAAAATTACAATGTTTATCGCTTACATGGATACCGCCGACTTTGAACCCCCTTAACTCTGCTTTTTCTATCAACTGCCACGCCGGTGTTCCATCGTCAGCAGCCTTGAAGCAGGAGCCGGAAGTTTTTACATGAGGCTGATCAGAAATTCTTTTTTGAAGAAGGTAATCAATCTGTTTTTTGATTAGATGAGGTTCACTTTTAGGTAACTTAAATCTAACTGACCAGACTATCACCTTATTTGTTTTGAATATGCTTTCACGATAACTGAATTTACACTCATCTTTGCTCATCTCTTTCCATTCTCCTGCATCAAAAACTGTAACCAATTCGATATATGAGTCTATCCAGGTTCCTCCGCTACCTTGTCCCGCATTACCGATCACAGCTCCGCCAAAAGTGCCGGGGATTCCGGTCAGAGTAGATAAATCAAGACCTTGGTCGGCAAGCTCATTAACAAGTTGGGCGAGGTTTTTTCCGGATTCAGCAATCACCTGATTATTATCAATTGAAACGTTAGATGCTTTTATTCGTACAACCAATGCATTGATAGTACCATCGGCAAAAATTGTGTTTGATCCGGCACCAAAAACAATCAGAGGAATGTTTTTGTCCTTTGCAAACTTATAAGCTTCCTCAACATCTTCTTTTGACTCAAGTTCAGCATAATAACGCGCAAGTCCGCCGATACGCATCGTTGTTTTTGGGCCTAGGGGTTCGTGCTCTTTTATAGTTAACATTGGAAATTGTTAAATTGCTAAACTGTTAAATTGCTCGCAGAGCGAGTTTAAAACTTTGATACAAGCTATAATAACAACAATTGCAAGCAACGCTCTGTCGAACAATTTAGCAATTTAACAATATTTCTACAAAAAACCAGCAAAATACTAATTACTTCGAAAGAAGTGAAGCTACTTTCTCCATCTTTTCTGCGATATTTTCACCCTTGCCCCTCCTCCTCAGCTTATCAAGCAAGCTTACAATAATAGTCAAACCAACAAGGCCTCCTGCAATTAGAAGCAGATCGCGAGTTACAAGAGTAATACCTGCGGCTATTAGTATTACTTGCCCAACAGAGAAGAAGAACACTCCGACCAGCGCGCCGACTCCAAGAGTAACCAAGATTAACTTAGATCTATTTTCTTGAGAATCTTGCGCGGCACTTGCGAGGCTTGTAAGAAGTTCACTATTTATTATCACAGGCTCATCTCCCCATTTTTTAAATAAGGGAAAGATTTTTCTTTGCAGAACAAGTCCGACGAAAGTTTTGAAGGGAACAGCTGTGCGTCCTTCTATAATTGCTTTCATCTTTTCTTCTTTAACTTTAACTTCTAGGTCCGGGGTGGGAGTTTTGAAGGCCATAGGGCTCTGATTCTAGACCACAACCTTCTGTCAGGCAATTTTTCCGTACTACCTTCTTCGAATATTAGTCTATTCCCCACGCGTACAGGCGCAGCTACTTGTTCTCTTTCTGGCTTCGTTCTTGGTATACCTCTTGGTTTGACTGTTATTTTAGGATTAATCCATGGCACATCGGCTAATTAAGTTGAGGATGCACTTTCACGATCGGGAATCACAAATCTGGCTTTTGCGTCGGTATGAACCAGATCGCATTTGCATGACATAATAAAACTCACACAAGCCGCATGGTCGAATTTAGATTCTTCGAGAACTTGAAAAATTCTTGCTTCAACAGCCGGCCATTCATCAGCTCTGTTACCCATCTTCTTTTGTTGAGCTTGTGAATTCTGTACGTAAGCTCCATAACAAGCTCATGATTAAATGGAGAGTCATCCAATGCCTTGGGTGGCCCTACCTTTTTATGAAGACATGCTCCTACAGGGCTCACTGGTACAGCCACTTCCCTCAAGACAACAGCCGGCTTGTCTTCTTTAGTGAGGATTATATGAACTCCGGCAGGGTCAAAACCGTCCTCGGGTGATGGTGCCTTATCATGCGATGGGGTTGGATCTTCGTCCCTGTCGGTAGCAGTCTCTGAACTCATTAGTAATAGCGTAGGATTGTATGCCTATTGCTGTATATGTCAAGTAAGCTTGACAGAGGCTATCCGCGCAATAGTCTCCTCTTTACCAAGTACAGACGCAACCTCAAATGCTCCTGGGCTGTAAGGAAGCCCTGTCAAAACAGCCCTGAGTGGCCATAGGATTTGTCCTTTTTTCCATTCCTTATCTTCAGCTAATTTGAAAAGTATCTCCTTCAAATTCTCTTCATCCCAACTCTTTTCATCTATCGATTCAAGAGTTTCTTTAAGTGCTTCCATAACTTCAGGGAGAATTGCTTTAGTAACCTTCTGCTTCTCATTTACCAAAAGATCAGTCTTCACTTTAGGGGCCTTATAAAAGAAGCCCATCATCTCGACAGCTTCCGGGAAGAAAGTCAGCCTGTCCTGAATCAAACTTGCCTTCGCCTCAAAGTCAGAATCATTCTCCGCCTCAGGGTATTTTTCGGAAACAATTGGTCTGATCCTATCTGCAAATTCATTAATAGAAATCTTTCTTATCCATTGTCCCTGCAACCAATCGAGTTTATCTGTATCAAAAATCGCACCGGATTTTTGCACGCGTTCTATCGAGAAGTTTTCGATAAGTTCATCCATGGAAAAAATTTCTTCAGAAGTACCCGGATTCCAACCAAGGAGTGCTAGGAAATTCAAAAGTGCTTCCGGCAGATATCCTTTCTCAATGTAATCCTCAGCTGCGACGTCATTTTGCCTTTTGCTAAGCTTAGTTTTATCTTGATTCAAAAGAAGCGGAACATGTGCATATCTTGGCGGCTTCCATCCAAGCTCTTGGAATAGGAGCAGGTGCTTTGGCAGAGAACTAAGCCACTCTTCACCACGAATCACAATATCAATGTCCATCAAATGATCATCAACAACATGCGCAAGGTGATATGTTGGAAATCCGTCGCTTTTCATCAGGACTTGGTCGTCAACAGTGTGTCCCATAAAGGTAAGGTTCCCGCGGATATCATCGGTGAACGTGATTTTTTCTGATCTTGGGATCTTCAAACGTAAAACGTGCGGTTCGCCCGCATCAACTTTTTTTTGAACTTCCTCTTCGCTCAAGCTACAACAAAGTCTGTCATACATCGGAGCCTCCTTTCTCTTCTGCTGATCTTCGCGCATCTGTGCCAGCCTGCAGGGTAAACAAAAGCACCTGTAAGCTGAGCCTTTTTTCAAGAGTTCATCTGCGTACTTCTTATAAATGTCCAAGCGCTGAGATTGAACGTAGGGTCCGCGGTTTCCCTTCGCGGAAACTTCGCCCTGATCCAAGACTACTCCCTCATCAGGGTCAAGATCGGCCCAATGGAGGGTTCTGAGGATATTTTCGGTTGCTCCCGGAACGAATCTTTCACGATCAGTATCTTCAATTCTAACCAAGAATTCACCCTTAGACTGCTTAGCCACTAAATATGAATAAAGCGCAGTCCTTAAGCCTCCTACATGAAGAAAGCCTGTGGGGGAGGGGGGGAAGCGGGTTCTCACAGACTTAAGATACCATATAGTTAATTAGCTTGCCCTCTGTCTGAACCATGATTCACGATTTAATCATCATAAATGAGAACAGGTCTTCGACCTGCGATTAATTTCTATTGGTTTACATCGCACGTCGAAGACGTGCTCTGCGCGTTGTAATCAATCAAGGTTCAGGCAATTAAAAACCCCCCGCCCGCGACCCAGAAAGTTGGTCGCGGAACGGGGCGGCGGCTCAGCTCGAGCGGACCTCAGTAGATCCTGTTTGGCTGTGCCTGGTTAACGGGGCGAGGCCCTACCGGGCCTGCTGGAGGCACAAGGCCTCACGGCAGCGCGCGGCTGCCTCTGCGGAATGGTACCTCATTGGATACCTCCTAGGGTTAGGGTGCTTTAGGCTTAGTGGGGATTGGCGTCACGAGTGACGGGCCTCCCCGGAAACCCACCGCTTTGCCTATTCTGTCCCCTTAGGAACAAACTTCAGCTAACGGCTGCCCGTCTGTTGGGTGGGCCACACTCTCCTAACCCCTCCGCTGAACTTTGAAATGCATCACTTGGGATGAGGCATT
>Ga0187833_10001718_pt1 | contig 24528 bp, 19 predicted proteins | sample ETNtaG_37_FD_167968 | JGI IMG/M metagenome (GOLD analysis project Ga0187833, IMG submission 167968) | Marine microbial and viral communities from oxygen minimum zone, Eastern Pacific Ocean - ETNP2014_SV_400_PacBio MetaG (Illumina Assembly) | ecosystem: Environmental > Aquatic > Marine > Hypoxic...
TTATCAAACTGTGATGCTGATGAATCTCAAAAAATATCAATTTGCTGTTGTTTTCTTTAATGAGACCCTCTTTTATGAGAAGCTTATTAGCAAAGGAATCCAATGTTTTTACATCAGCAGTCCTCTTTTCAGTAAAGGTGGAAATAAAGTCATTAAATACATACTCTTCAAAATTAATGGTTTCATATTGCGCTATTTCCCTCCGTTAAGCGTATGGTATGAATTTACAATTCATTTTTATACTATTAGAAAATTAATAGCCTTAGTAAAAACATTGGACGTGGATATTTTGCACCTGAACAACCAAATTGTTCTAAATTTTATAGGATTATTTGTTGCAAGATCAACCGATATTCCGTGTGTGTCTCATTTAAGGACATTCAATTCACACGGTTTAAGTAAAAGCAAGATATCTTATTCAAAGAAGATAAAAATTCAATACGTTGCCATTTCTAAAGAATTGAAGAATCACTGGATTAGAATGGGTTTGGAATCAGACAAAATTAAGGTCATTTATAATATTCTTGATGATAACAGGGATGTTGAGGGACCATCCAACTCTATTTCTTCAATTGTTAATTACAGCGGATATAAGATAATTTATGTTGGCCGTCTCATAGAATGTAAGGGGATCACATTTTTGTTAAAAAGTATTTCTCAACTTATTGATGATAAACTTAAAGTGAAGCTATTTTTAATTGGAGATGGTGATTTTGAGCAGGAAATAAGACATTGTGTTTCTTCGCTTAATATCGAGGACTGTGTGTCTTTTTTGGGATACCAAAGTAATCCTATGGCTTTTATGGAAAAAGCAGATTTGTTAGTTCTTCCTTCCAAGGAAGATGGTTTTGGGAGAGTCTTATTGGAAGCAATGAGTGTTGGAACTCCAGTTATAGGAACAAGAATAGGTGGTATACAAGAAGTTGTTGAACATGAAGTTAACGGCCTTCTTGTTCCTTATGGCGATGTTTCTGCCCTTAAGGAAGCTATGAAGCGAATGTTGGAAGATGAATCTTTGAGAAAAAAGACTGTTGCGGCAGGTTTTCAAATATTAAAAGATAGGTTTAATAAAGAAACGTATAAAAAGAAACTGGAAAATATTTACGATAGTTTTTCTGGGCACGCAAAGTTTATTAGAGACAATATTTGATACATATATAAGGTCGTATCTCTATGAATTTTATTAATAAAGTTAAAGCCTTAATTGGTGGAGAGAAGGATTTATTTGTAGAGCTCAAGGAATAACTCACTTTCCTGTTGGTTTTGTTGAGTAAATAGTTGTATATTTAAGTGAAAAAGGTTGAATTGCTATAAAAGATATGAGTCTCTGGTACTAGAAAAATGAAAGGTGTATAAGGCGAAGAAAATAAATAAACATCAAAGAAATGGATGAAATTCTAGATAAATGCCTGCGTTTTGAAACAAGCCCTGAATTGGCTGATACAATAGTTCTAAAAATTGAAATAAACTGGAAAATTTCTAATAAAGGAAGCTCAGGATTAGATTTTTCTTGATAGTTTGAATATTGAGAATAACCCTTATTATTTCCTCGCTAACTGCCGGTGGAGCTCAACGAGTACTATCTCATATGGCTAACTACTGGGCCGACGCAGGACATCAGATATTATTAATAGTTTTTGATAAGAATAGCTCTTCATTTTACCCTCTTTCAGCTACCGTTCGATTAAGTTCTTTAAATATTTCTGGTGAATCACTTTCTTGGTTAGAGGCGTTGTTAAGAAATATTAAGCGTGTTAAGTTGTTGCGCCAAGCTATTAGGAATTCAAAGCCGGATTGTGTGATCAGTTTTTTATACGCGACAAATATTATTGTTTTATTAGCCACGAGGCTTTTATCTGTTCCCGTAATCATATCAGAAAGAAATAACCCGAAATATAGCAAGGGAAAAAGGTTAACCTGGTTTTGGTTAAGAAAATTGTTTTATCCCTTCGCGGAGCATCTTGTTGTTCAAAATCAGGAAATCAAAAAATGGTTTAATAAATATAATAATTCTATTGTGGTGATTCCTAACCCTGTATATTCTATCGGTAAGAGTCCTAGAGAGCCTTTGGAGGTTTTGTTGCCTCCTGGGAAACTCCTTGTGGCGATGGGGCGTTTAGTTAAACAAAAAGGCTTTGACATCTTGTTAAATGTCTTTTCAAAACTGCATACTGTCCATAAGGATTGGAATTTAGTTGTGATAGGCGAAGGGCATTTAGAAGGAACTTTACGTAGACAAACTAAAGAATTAAATCTAGATAAAGTTGTATATTTTTTAGGTAGAATATCCCATCCTGTTAGTGTGCTTTCCAGATCGGATCTTTTTGTACTCTCTTCTCGATATGAGGGGTTCCCCAATGTTCTTTTAGAGGCCATGTCCTGTGGCCTGCCGGTAGTAAGTTTTGATTGTCCTACAGGGCCTGGTGAAATCATTGATCACGGAATTAATGGACTATTGGTCTCTCCGGAAGATATGGATGGTTTAGAAGCAGCTTTAAGTGAGCTTATGACAAACAAACAAAAGAGAAATGAACTGGGGAAGATGGCTTTAGAGGTCTGTGATAGATTTGCTATGAAAAAAATCATGGCGCAGTGGGATAATATTGTCATGCAGTACAATTAATTGTCTGCATTATAAACAAAAAAATGAAAATAGTTCATTTTGTCACAGGTAAGGATCCTATATCCGATTATTTAAATACTCCTGTACGTTATAACAAACGTTTATTATGTGATAAAGGGTACAAAGTAAAGTATTTTTATCAACCTAACGAGCGTAGCTTGTCTTGTGATATTCTCTGTCTTGTTTCCAAACCTCTTTTACGAATGGTAAAGGAAGGGAAGTCTGTTTTTAGGAAAACCGGGCCGATTATTTCTTTTATAAAAGAGGCTAAAAAATATGCTAATAAAATTATTTGGATGGACATGTCCGACAGTACAAGTGTAACCCATTTCGAACTCCTTCCTTATGTTGATTTGTATCTAAAAAAACATTTATTAAAAGATAAAAAACTCTATCAGAAGGAATTCTATGGAGGCCGAATATATACAGATTTTTATCATAGAAAATTTGGGATTGTAGACACATCTCCTTTTGATCAATTCTTTCCGTTGGATATGAAACTGTCCTATAAAGTCGGTCTTTCCTGGAATATGGGAATGGGCGAGATATATAATGCCTTCTCCAAAACAAACCATATACGGAAAATTTTCCCAGATTTTGTAAGGGCTAGTTACAAGGTTCCTTTTGTTGATCCTAAAAAGGAAAGGAAATACGATCTTTTCTTGAGAGTTTCTGCTAATCTCCCTAGAGAAACGATTGCTTTTCAGCGTAAGGAATTTGTAGACCGGTTGGACAAGCTTCTTCAATTAAATAAGAGTATATCCGGTTCAGTGAAAGGGCCAGTTCCCCTGAAGATTTACAGAAAAATGATGAGGGATTCCAAAGTGTCTTTTGGCCCATTTGGCTGGGGAGAGTTAAACGTCAGGGAATACGAGGCCCATATTTTTGGCACGGTTTTAGTCAGGCCGGACATATCTCATATGGAAACATTTCCTTGCATTTTTATATCGGGTGAAACATATCAACCTGTTAGTTGGGGTTTTGAAGATTTAGAGTCTGTTGTGCTGGATTTATTGCATGATAATAAAAAGAGATTACGCATAGCCCAAAATGGACAAGAAGCTTATAGGGAGTCAATCTCATCCAAAGGGATGGAAAAGTTTTGTGGCTGGTTCATTCAACAGATTGAAAGTTGAATAATAATATTAACCACTAAATAGTTTTGGATCAAATGGGAATTGCATTTTTTGGAAATGGGACAAGAGGGGTTCGTTGCTTGGAAACTCTTTTGCAAAATGAATATACAATTAGTGCTGTTATAGGGCATGTAGGAGACTCCGATGTTGTAACGTGCGCAAAAAAATTAGGTATTAATACTTTCCAGCCTACTCAAGTAAATGATCCTGATTTTTTGCGAGAAATACATAAATTATCGGCAGAACTATTTGTCTTGGCGGGCTATAATAATATTTTAAAAAAAGAGATAATAAGTTTTCCCAAAAAGGGAGCCATTAATTTACATGGAGGCAAGTTGCCCGATTACAGAGGGGTTGCCCCAATAAATTGGCAGATTATAAAAGGCGAGAAGGTGGGTGGATGTTGTATTATTTTTGTTGATGAAGGAATCGATACGGGCGATATCATAGAACAGGAGTTTTATGATATAGGGGAAAATGATACTGCTGGAGATGTAGTGCAAAGACAATTGGAGATTTTTCCTCCCATGCTGCTGAAGGCGGTCCAAAATATAGAAAAAGGGACGGTTAATTCGACAAAACAGGACCTTGCTGAAGGCTCGTATTACACGAGAAGGTATCCCGATGATGGTAGAGTGGATTTTGCTTCAATGACCGCTCTTGATGCTCATAACATGATACGGGCTATGCGGGGCCCATACCCACCGGCTTTTTGTTTTTATAATGATAAAAAAATATACCTGTTGGGGTCAGAACTTTTAAAGGAAAAAATTATCGGGACGCCTGGAAGGATAGCGTTAAAAAGGCCTGAAGGCGTTATCGTAATAGCACGTGACAGGGGCCTTCTTATCACCGAGGTCTCCAGTTCCATGGAAGGTCCCGCGCAGAAAGTTGGAGATAACTTGAAAACCGGGAACAATGTGAAATGATCCTCCATATAATGAATTTAATATTATGAAGGGTGCCGTAGGCGAACTAGACATGCTTATATCCATAGTTATTCCAGTTCACAATGAAGAGCAGTCTTTAAGGCAGCTGGTTTTTGAAATTAACGAAGTAATCAATGTTGTTAACTATAAAATCGAAGTATTGATTGTAAATGATGCATCCACCGATAAATCGGTACTAATACTGGATGAATTGAAAAATGAGTATGTGTTTCTGGTCGTTATCAACATGACTGAAAGGGGGGGGCAAACAGGTTGTTACCAAGAGGCTTTCCGGGAGGCAAGGGGAAAATATATAATACGGATGGATGGTGATCTTCAGGATGATCCTCAGGACCTTTTCAAGTTTTTCAGTTTAATTGAAAAAGATGTGGATATGATAATGGGTTTAAGGCATTTAAGGTGTCATAAAAAGATATTAAAAATAACCTCTATTTTATATGACGCTCTTGCCTTATTTTTGTTTGACTCGCCGTTACATACGAATACAGGAAGTTTTGTCGCAATCAAGGCGGAATATATCAAAAATGTGAAATTTAAGAAAAATGATCATAGATATCTTCCTTTAATAGCAATGAGGAGGGGTGCGTCAGTCATCAAGGAAGAAATCGTCAACCACAGGAGCAGATTGCATGGAAAGTCGAAATATGATAGCTATATGAAAGTCATATTAGGCATACAGGAGGTTTTAAGGGTTTTCGTAAGGTTAAAACTTGGTTACTATGATATAAAAAAAACTAACAAGGGAGTTAAATTATAATGAAAACGGCATTTATTACAGGAGGAATGGGGTTAATAGGGTCATTTATAGCAAGACGACTGATAAATGATAACCTGGTTGATAAAGTTGTTCTTCTTGATCATTTTGGCAGATACGTGGATTCAAGCAGGAATGATTTTATGGATTATCGGAGCCTCAGGATAAGCGGGATAGAGGATAGAGTTAAAATTGAACGAGGCGAGGCTAAGCATTTTAACATAATTTATAACTTGCTTGATACATATAAACCAGTCTATATATACCATCTTGCAGCGCTACCGCTTGCGAAACTCCAAAATCTTAATACCCATGAGGCTATAGAAGGAAGCGTTATTTCTACAAGCAATATACTTGAAAGCATAGGGATGCTTGACTCAAAGCATGGGTATATGCCAGAAAGGTTTATTTATGCTTCATCAAGCATGGTGTATGGAGATTTTAAGTATACTCCTGCTGATGAAGGCCATCCCACCAATCCCAAAGAGGTGTATGGTACCATGAAGTTGGCGGGGGAAGTAATTGTAAAAGGGCTCTCGGAGCATTTTGGTATAAAAAGCGTTATTATCAGACCATCGGCCGTATACGGGCCAACTGATATGAATAGGAGGGTATCGCAGATATTCCTGGAAAAGGCCATGCTACGACAGAAAATAAAGATTCAAGGCGAAGACGAAGCACTTGATTTCACCTTTGTCAAAGACATAGCAAAAGGTTTTGTCCTTGCGTCTCAAAAGGAAGAAGCTACTAAGGAAATCTTTAACATAACTTCAGGGAAAGCCTACACTTTACTTGAATATGTAAGGATTCTTAAAGAGCATTTTCCATGGGTTGAATATGAAATTGTTGAAAGGGACAATTTTAGGCCGAAAAGGGGGACCCTTTCAAATGATAAAGCAAGGAAATTACTTGGCTATGAACCTGACTTTGATCTGCGGACCGGGTTGGGTGAGTATATAAAATTTATAAAGGAAAACAACCCTAAAGTCTTTAAAAGCTGAATTTGCTATTATTACGCTCTGAAGACACAAAATAGTTAGTTAGCATATTAAGTATTGTATTTCTAAATAAGTAAGGGTTGTTACAAATATCAATACAAACTCTGGTGCCCTAGTGACAGAAGGATTAATATTCTTTAATAAACAATGTGTGGTATAAGTGGTTTTTTTTACCGTGATGCATCAAGACCTATTGAGACACATGTTCTTGAAAGCATGACCCAGAAAATGGTTCACCGCGGGCCTGATGACGCCGGTTTTTATCATTCCAAAGGGGGTGCGTTCGGGCACAGGCGGTTGACGATTATTGATCTTTCTGGTGGAAAACAGCCGATGAGTTCAAGTGATGGTGAATCGATCCTCGTTACAAACGGTGAGATTTATAACTATAAGGAGTTAAAAAAAGAGTACCTGTCACACATTGATTTTGAAAGTTCAAGCGACACTGAAGTCCTTCTTTACATGCTGAAGCTTAAAGACAATGAGGCCATTTCATTATTAAATGGCATGTTTGCATTTGCCTATTGGGACCGCGGAAACAATAAAGTTATCTTAGCCAGGGATCCTGTGGGACAGAAACCACTCTTCTATTATTTCGGAGAAAAAAGTTTTGTATTTGCTTCTGAACTATCAAGTCTTGCGGCCCATCCTGAAACTCCCATGGATATTGATCGAGAGTCACTCGCCCGATATCTAATCTTCGAGGGATATCCACATCCATTCTCTCCTCTGAAAGGTGTAAGAAAACTTCAGCCCGGTTATTTTATGGAATTAGATCTCACAAACTGGGAGATCTATGAATATAGATACTGGAATTGTATTCCTGAGAATTCGGAGGGATATGGCGTTTCTGCTAGTGATTACCTGGGAGAGTTTTCAGAAATATTTTCCAATGCCGTGGAAAGGCACCTCAGGTCCGATGTTGAAGTGGGAGTTTTCCTGTCTGCCGGGCTTGATTCTCCTTCATTAGTTAAGGCGGCTAGTGCGATCAGGGGAGGTGGTGAAGTAAAGACTTTTACAATTAAACATGAAATAGCGAGTTTTGATGAATCTGCATATGCAGCATCGGTGGCGCGATATTTCGGCACGAAACATCATGAGAAAACATTAAGGGCGGAAGAGTTCCTCGATGATGCAAAGTACCTGCTTTCTAATATAGATGAGCCCATTGCCGATCCAGGTTTCCTTGCAATATACCAGGTTTCAAAATTCTCACGAGAACATGTAAAGGTTATATTAAGTGGGAATGGTGGTGATGAATTTTTCGCTGGATATACTCCTTTTCATGCGTTATATGCCTACAAATGGGCCCACAGGCTTCTGCCTGAACCGGTGGTACATGTATTAAGGAAACTAGCCTCACTCCCGCGATCGGGACATGAATACATGAATGCCATGTTCAAGGTCCAACGATTTTTACGCGGGGTATCTTCCCCACCCGCTGAATTATTAATGCAGTGGGTCGGATCTTTCAATTTTGAAGAGTTAGAAAAAGTATTAAATGAAAAGATCGAAGATAATCAACTCATGGTGAAGTGCCGTAAAATACCATATTTATATAAAGAGTTATATGAAGAAGATTCAAGACTTAAGGGTGCAGATCTTATTAGTACCTTATTGCATGCATTCCAGCAGTTTTTTCTGCCTGTTTGTATATGCAATCATTCCGATAAGGCGAGCATGAGAGTATCGCAGGAATTAAGAAGCCCTTTCCTGGATATGGAAATGATGAGATTTGCAAATCAGTTGCCGCCAAAAATGAAATATCATAATGGACATACAAAGTATATGCTGAGAAATTATCTTCAAGACGATTCTCCGGGTGACGTTGCGAGAAGACCGAAGCAGGGATTTACCGTGCCTATCGCTTCATGGCTTACTTCCTCATTAAAGGATTGGGCTGATGACATACTCGACCCGGTTCAGCTAAAGAAAGACGGTTTTTTCTGTTCCGCTGAAGTGCGCAGAATGTGGAGGGAACATCAAGAAGGAAAGGCGAATCATGCCAAACCGCTGTGGACTATATTAGTGTTTCAGAATTGGCTGCATGAGGTTTGGTCAAGCTGGAGAACCAATTGAATATGAAAAAAGTTCCTTTATGTCTGCCTGCCATTGGCAATGAAGAAATAAGGGCAGTTGAAGAAGTATTAAAAAGTGGTTGGATGGCCCACGGGCCGAAAAATCAAGAATTTGAGGATTTATTCAAGGGCTATATAGGGGTTAAACATGCGATAACCATGAATTCATGTACATCCGCCCTTTTTTTGTCCGTAAAGGTAATGGAGATAACTGGAGAAGTAATAACTCCCTCGTTTACGTTCGTTGCCTCATTAAATGCCATAATATTAGCCGGTGCCACGCCAGTCATGGTGGATATTGACAGGGAAACTAGAAATATATCTCCAACGTGTATTGAGGAAGCAATAACAGAAAAAACGGAAGCGATTATGGTTGTTCATTACGCCGGATTGCCAGCGGATATGCCGGCAATAATTGAGATAGCGAATAAATATAATTTAAAAATAATAGAAGATTCAGCCGAATGTCTTGGAGGAAGTTACAACGGAATAAAAGCAGGCAGTTACGGTGTCGGCTGTTTCTCCTTTTTCCCTACAAAAAACATAACTACTGGTGAAGGAGGAATGTTAACGACGAATGATGATACGCTTGCAGCGAATATAAAAAGCTTATGTGCTCATGGCATTGACTCTACTACCTTCGCAAGGGAAAAAGCTGAAAAACCATGGGTCCGGATAGCTTCCATGTACGGTTACAATTTCCGGTTAAGCAATGTACTTGCCGCAATCGGTGTGGAACAGATGAAAAAAGTGGATTTGCTGCTAACCAAAAGAAAGGATATTGCGGAGAGATACATCAAAAATCTCCAGCATTTGAGAACTATTTCATTTCAGAAAACACCTGAAGGATTTGTAAATTCATGGCAAATGTTTACAATTCTTATTGATTCGGCCATCCGGGATGACCTGTTGAAATATCTTAATGGAAAAGGAGTTGGGGCGTCTGTTCACTTCGATCCCCCTGTACATTTGCAACCTCCATATAAGGATTTACGCAGAGCGACCTCTCTAAGCGTAACCGAGGCTGTAGCTCTTTCTATTATTTCACTACCTATTTATCCAACAATGAGTAATGATAATGTTGGTTTTGTGTGTGATGTGGTTAAAGAGTTTACTGAGTGGGCTTAGGAGAGATTTAAAAAGATATAGTCATATATTTGTTGCTTGAGTTGGTACAGAGTTGTATGTAAAGCATTGCATTTAGAGAAAGTTTGATATGAATATTTTATACGTCATTCGTGATATGTCATTTGTTGAGCCTTTGGGCATTATGTTTTTGTCTGCTATTGCAAAACAAGACGGGCACAAGAGTTCATTATCTGTAACCAATGAAGAGAATATCTTTCTAAAAATAGAACGTGAGCAGCCTGACATGATTTGTCTAAGTTTTCTATCAGTTGACAGGGGCTATTTTAAAATACTTGCTGAGAAGATAAAAAATAGATATCCAGACATTGTCATTGCGGTTGGAGGCCCGCACGCTACTTTCGATGCTGAGGAAGTGCGTGTATGGCCCGTAGATGTGGTTATTCAGGGTGAAGGAGAATGGTCATTTAGGGATATACTAAGGGCTGTTGATGCAGGGCAGACATATGACCGTATCGAAAATGTTAGTACTCAACAGACTATGAATCCTTTGCGTCGGCTTATAGAGCCTCTGGATCTTCTTCCTCATCCAGATCGTGCACTGGTTTATTTTCCCGGTGGGCACTTAGCAAGGTTAAACGTTAAAACGTTTATGACAAGTCGTGGTTGTGCATATAGGTGCGCATATTGTTTTAATAGTAAATATAAGGAAATATATAAAGGTAATGGGAGAACTATCAGGAGATTTTCTGTAGATTATATAATTGAAGAAATAGAGCAAGTTAAAGCTGACTATGGATTAGATTTTGTGCGGTTTGGTGATGATGTGTTTGTGTACAAAGTGGATGAATGGTTGCTGGAGTTTAAAGAAAAATATTCTAAACGTATTGGTCTTCCTTTCTATTGCCTTTGTCAGGTTAACCAAATAACACCAGAGCTAATATTTAATCTACGTAGTGCAGGATGCCACTCAATAGGGATATCTATTGAGACTGCAAATGAAACATTGCGTCGTGAGGTTTTAATGAGACCCATGAGTACTCAGACTATTCTTGACGCATTTAAGAACATCCATGAAGCTGGTATATATACCTATGCTAATGCAATGGTGGGATTGCCTAATGCCACGATTGAAGACGAGATTCAAACGATTGAATTGTCAGCTGAATGCAAGTCTATTTATCCGAGTTTTTCTGTGTTTACACCATTTCGTGGTACAATGCTTGGTGAAAAGTGTTTTAAGCAAGGCTTAATAGATGGCGATTATCCTACTCACACGACACGGAGATCTATTTTAAATTGTTTTTCAAAGAAGCAAAAAGATATTCAACTTAATATCGTATATCTTGGTATGTTTGCAGTGCGTTTTCCCTTTATAAAGAGACTGATACTGGAATATTTAATATACATTAGGCCTAATCCGGTGTTTTTCTTGGCTTGGTATTTTCTTAAGAACTATGTTTCTGCCAAATACATTTGGCCTATTAGTATTAGTTTCATGGCGAAAATACGTCTTGCTGTAAGATCCCTTGCTTATGAATTGTGTGGAAGATTAAGTTGGGGATTATTATTAAAGAGAAAGTAATTTTTTGAGAGTTTCTAACATAAATTAGTGTAGGGAAGTTTATGGCAAAACGTGATCTCATAGGTATTATAAAAGACAAACTTAAGAAATTCCCAGGGTTGTATTATTTTATTTATAACTGGCTCTCTCTTGTTGTTTTTGTAGGGGTGTCACATAAGGTACTGTTTAAATTGACTCCTGATGACAGGATAATTGTGAATATAGGATCTGGGCCTCAGAGGTTGTCGGACAAGATAATTAATATAGATAATGTAATGTATCGTAACGTTGATGTTGTTGCGGATGTTCATTCATTGCCATTTAAAGATAATTCAATTGGTGGTGTTGTTAGTACCGCTGTGCTTGAGCATGTTGAAAACCCAAGATGTGTTATTGATGAAATATATCGAGTCCTATATCCTGGTGGCCATGTATACATTAATGTTCCTTTTGTGTACGGGTTCCACCCTTCTCCAAATGATTATTATAGATGGACAATAGAGGGCGCTAAACAGTTGTTTCGAGATTACGAGGAGGTCGATACTGGAGTCCGTAGTGGTCCTACGTCTACACTCTTAGTAGTTCTTCAAGAGTGGTTGTCACTATTGTTTTCTTTCCAGAATAAATATCTGTATCAAATTTTATGGATTCTGTTTTTAATAATACTTTGTCCTTTTAAATTTGTTGACTATTATTTATCAGGGCACCCTGAGTCACATAGGATTTCTGCGAATATTTATTATATAGGAAAGAAGCCTTAGGGCTGGGGATTATTGAAGAGAAAGTGATTCCTTAGTATGAAGAAATTAATTCTATCGTTGGTTATGTGCACCTCGTTTGGCATTCTCATGATTAACTTTGACTGGGGAATACCAACAGATGAAAGGTTGGAATTGTTATTTGAAGAGCAAGCAGAGTTAAATGAAATAACCCCCAATATTTTAGCCATAAAAGAGAAAATTAACAGGGCGAAAGTAAACAGATATATTTCGAAAGGACTACTTTCCAAAGACGAAAAGCTTATTCAGACTGTCAGAGAATTTCTGTTGGTTCCATATGCAGGTGATGAGTATTTCGTAATGTCGGCCATTAAAAATTTAAATCCATATAAATTTCAGTTCGATCCAAAATATTATGTATATGGAGGTGGTCTAATTTACACAGGGGCGGTGTTTTTGCAGGCTGCATCATGGATGGGGTTCGTACATCTAATTCCTGAGCAAACTTATTACATGAGAAATCCCAGTGAAATTGGAAAGTTATATTTAGTTCTTAGATTTATGATAGTTTTATTTGCTGCAATGGGGGTCTTCATAGTTTATTGTATTACAAAGAATATATATGGAGAGAAAATTGCTTTATTATCATGGGGAATAATCATGGCAATTCCGGTAACATATGAAGCTTCCCATACTATTGAACCTCATATTTTTGTTCTGCCATTTTTTGCACTTGCTTTTTATTATGCATATAAATCCATAACATCTAATATCAAGGACATAAGGAAAAATTATATATTGTCAGCCATTTTTGCTGGATTCTCCATAGGAACACAGGCAAGTTCTCTTTATATTGTTTTTGCTTTCTTCTCTGCATTGATAATAAATTACAAAAATAACCGTCTTCAACGCAAGATGCTTTTAAGATATGTTTTGGTTTACGCTTTGATATCAATTGGTGCATGTTTGTTGATTAATCCATTCTATTTATTGAACTATAAAGGGCTTATACTTGACTTGCAGTATGGTGCTGGCAACGTAGAAACACAAAACCCCCACTTTTGGATACCATCTCAACTAACCTGGTTTCTGTTTCTATTATTTACAACTACCACTATTTATCATACAGTAAGCCGTAAGAAAGATTATTTTGGCATGTTATCTCTTTCATGTATTATACCTGGCATTTTCATCTATATTACAACTAAAACTCATATTCCTTATGTCTATCCGATCTTACCATTACTTGCCATATTGAGTGTCAAGATGTTTACTGGCATTTGTTTCAGAATAGAAGGGAAATGGAAATATGCTTGTGTGGTTTTAATGGTTACTTGTTTTCTGATATTTCCAGTAGCTCGCTCGGCCTACTATTTGAGGAATTTCACATCTGAAAACAGGGACTTAGCTGGTGAATGGATAAACAATAATGTACCTAAAGGTTCGATAATTGGAGTTATATATCCGCCAAATAGCTGGGATTGTATGGCATTTAGGTTTTTTAATTATAAATTGGTTGATTATCGTAAAAAAGATTTTGGCAATGTGGAAAAACTTCCTGATATTGTACTAACTGTTGGGCAGCTTTTACCTAAAAGATTGTCAAATAAATATAGTGTAGTAAAGGTTTATGAGTCCAAAAGCATTATTGGGTATCGTTTTGAGATAAAGGGCGAGTTACATTCTCTTATTGCAAGAACAATTAGGATATATTCACTGAAGGAAGAATATAGAACTTAGGGGGTCGTCGACATATAAAAATGACTGATATTATTAAAACAATATATAACCTTCCTCCTAGAACTGTAATTAGAAAATTTAAGCAAAAGCTGTTAGACAACTCCAGCCATGTATTTTGTTTAGAAGATATTGTTGAATCTCCAAAGTATATGCGTGCACAAAGGGGATTTGACTTTCTTAATCGCTATCAGTCTATTTTAAAAAAGCATTTAAAATGGGAAGAACTTAATTTTAAAGGTAAACATGTTCTGGAAATTGGAAGCGGCCCATTATTAGGTTGGGCTCCTTTAAGCATTTTGATGGGATGTCAAAGTTATACCTGTGTTGAACCAATGTTTAACCCTGCGGTTTTGGATTCGGACATCATTATTGAAAAATATTTTCTCCCACTTTATAAGGACATAAATGCGTTATACGATTCAGGTATATCTTTTAAGCAGTTTATAGACAGTCTTAAAAAAAGAGTCAACTTTGAGAAAAAAGAATTATTAGAAGCCCAACTGAGTAACTCTTTTGATATTACATTGTCAAATTCTTGTTTGGAGCACATTTTCCAATTATACAAAAATTTAGATAAATTGAAAAGTAAGTCTAGTCTCAATAATCGTTTTATACATCTAGTAGATTTAGGTAATCACAGAGGGACACGAAATCCATTTGAAGGGATGTATACAATGAATCCTGAGGCGTACTATTCCAAATATGGTAAAAATATAAATTTACTAAGGGCATCGGATATCCAGGGTCTGTTTGATAAAGCAGGCTTTAAAACTTCCATGACTTTATACTATTCTTTTAAAGATTTCTATAATGAGAAAATTTCTCCTTATTGGTTTGACCGATATAAGGAAGAAGAACTGTTCATGAAAACAGTTATTATTACTGAGCAAACAAAACCCAAAGGGCCGTAAATATTACTTGCATAAGCAAATTCTAAATTGTATTGAATTAAGTTGGGAGTTGGATTATTAATATACTTTTTATACGTTTCAAGCTGGGTGAGGGAAGAAGCAATATACCCTGGCACTTTAGTTTTTTCAAAGATATTCTTGCTAAACAAGGACACACAGTTGAGATAATCGACAACCAGGTAGAAAATTATACTATAGAAGAAATGGTTGATCATACTATTGAGCAAGGGTACGATTTAGTTGGAACGGGTGGAATAGGCACTGTTTATAAACCTTTGAAGAAATTTTGTTCAATATTGAAATTAGCAAAGCCTGATGTGAAAATCGTTGTAGGTGGTCATATAGTAGCGGATTATGAGTTTCTATTAAACGCCATTCCGGAAATTGATGTTATCGTTAGCGGTGAAGGAGAAATTACTCTTTCAAAAATAGTTAATGCAATTGAAAGCGGTATTGATTTAGAAACAATTCCAGGAATAGTTTACAGACATGATGGTTGTTTGGTTACAACCAAACCTGAAAAATTAGTTACACTTGATGAACTACCCGATATCCATCTCGACAACTTCAATATAAACGCCTATAATGCCAAGGTTCCAGATATGTATTTAGTGGATGAGCAAGCAAAAAAGTTAATGAAAAAAGGGGAGAAGCATATTTTGGTTTTCTTGTCCAGGGGATGCCCCTTTGCTTGCTTTTTTTGTTACCGCCATATAAAGAAATATCGTGTATACAGTAATGAGAAGAATGAACTCTATATAAGTTATCTTAAGAAAAAGGGGTACAGCTTTTTTGTAATAAAAAGTGAATGCCTGACAGCGAATAAAGGGCATTTAGAAAATGTTTGCATGTTGGCTAAAAAATATGAATTTTACTGGGCAATCGATGGACGTGCTGACCAAATAACACCAGAAAGTCTGAAAATGTTGAAAAAACACAATTGTGTTGGCATACGCTTCGGTATAGAGTCGTTTGATCAGAGTATTCTTGGCGTAATGAAAAAGAAAACGACACCTGAACAAAACATCAATGCTATAAACTGGTCTTTTCAATACGGATTGCAGACTAGCAATATATTGATGTTGATTATAGGATCGCCTGGTGAAGATCGCAAGACTATCTTTAATACCAGAAAGGGAATGTGGAAATGTTTTATCAATGAAGACGATGTTATATGCGCTATTTTAAATCCATATCCTGGATCGCCTGCATATTCATATGGCATTGAAAATGGGTATATTACTGATAAAGAACTTCTCCATGAAGCCGTTGGACATAAAAGTAAAATAGTTGTCAATTTTTCTAATATATCAAAAAGAGAACTTTATGTATGGCAACAATGGATAGTCTGTGAAGGTTCATTGAGCTATCGAGTGAAGCATCGAAAAATGTTACTGAATCGCTATTTTTTCGTGCGCTGGGCAATATTTGTAAAGGCTTATTTATTACTTATTAAAGAACCATTGGCTTTTGGCTTATTTAATATCTATTTGATAAAAGGGTTCTCTTATTGGCTAAAACCGCTAAAAAGGCTTAAGTACGGTGAATTGGCTTAATAAGAATCTACTTTTTTCTGTTTTCACTTTGTATTTGCGTATGGGGTATACACCCCTCTTCAAATGCTAAAGAAGCTTATTTAATTATGCATCCAGAAATTGAATATTACCTGATAAGATTAAGACACAAAATTAAGAAAATTATTAATCAAAAATTCGATCCATACCCAAAACCTCCTGAGAGCGTCTATCTTTCTCCAAGTGAATATCATAAAACCATCAGTGAAACGGTACCTTTGCAATTAAACTGGAATACGGGGAAATATGACGATCCAATTGAATGGCAAGGCATAGTTCAAAATAAATTGATAGAATTGCTAAAGATACCAAAAGAGCGTCCAAAGACCCAAATAATAGAAAGCCAGGAATCGATATGGAGAGATAGATATAATAGAGTAAAATGTTATTTACGAAGTGATGTTAAGCGTGATGTTCCGGTAAACATCTTTTGGAAAGGCTTACTTCCACATAAACCGATAATTATTTGTCTTCAAGGTGCAAACTTTGGTGCCCATCTTAGTTGGGGTGAGTATCTAACACCAAATGACCCACGTAAAATTAGTGGCGGGTCTACCTTGGCTTTGCAAGCTGCTGACCGAGGTTATGTAGCAGTTTGTGTTGAGCAATCATGTTTTGGTGAAAGGCGAGAATTGAAATTGAAAAAGGTATTGCCAAATCCTACTACCGATGCAGCAAATCACGCATTATTGCTCGGACGAACACTCCTTGGTGAGATGGTGAGTGATGTAATGAGCGTCGTTGATTGGTTAATTTCTGATGGTTCAGGCCTAAACGTAGATACAAAAGAAATATTTATTATGGGATATTCCTTAGGAGGAACTGTTGCAATAACAACAGGTGCAGTTGATAAAAGAATATCTGGAGTAGCTGTTGGGGGTTGCATTAGTTCTTTCACTTCATTGTTTAAAAGAGGAATTGCATCGACAATTATACCCGATGTGCTGACCTATTTTGATTATGATGCGATAATCGGTCTACTGGCACCCCGGTATTGCTTAGTCTTGTCAGGAGACAAAGATCATATATTTCCTTATGATGGTGCAGAACCAATTGTCAAAAATGCCATGCCAGTTTTTAAATCATTGAATGCTCGGAATAAAATCAAGCTTGTCAAGGCCATTGGTCCACATAAATATTATCCCGATTTAATGTGGAATAATTTTGAAGAATTAGTCCAGCAATATGCTGCTTGAGACTAAGTGTTGCGTAAAACATCTCATATATTTTTGCTAATACGTTCTTTAAACGTTGGTGGGACTGAACGTCAAATTATTGAATTAGTCAAAGGTCTTGATAATAATCATTTTGATATAACAGTGGGGATCTTCTATAACAAAGGTGCATTAATAGAAGAAATTAAGAGTATGCCATGGATACATGTGATCTCATTAAATAAGTCAGGTAGACGGGATATTATAAGATTTGTTTTTAGATTTGTAGAGCTGCTGAAAGTTTTACAGCCTGATATCCTTTACTCTTTCCTTCCGGATGCTAATATAGTTGGATTAATTGCAGGCAGGTTGGCAGGAGTGAAGCGGATAATCTGGGGTGTCCGAGCTTCAAATATGGATGTCAGCCGTTATGACTGGCTTGCCAGAATAAGCCTCCGTTTGAGCGCTTTTCTTTCCGGATTTCCTGATGTAATTATTGCTAATTCTTTTGAAGGATTAAAATTTCATAGAAGAATAGGTTACAAGAATAAACATATGACCGTTATCCATAATGGTATCAATACAGAACATTTTAAACCTGATAGAAACGCTGGTACAAGAGTACGTGCTGAATGGGGTATTAATAAGAAGACTGTATTGATTGGTCTTGTGGCACGGATGGATCCTATGAAGGACCATCCAGCTTTTTTAAAAGCTGCACATATTTTTATTCAGAGGCATAACGATGTGTGCTTTGTATGTGTTGGGGATGGGCCTGTGGATTACAAAGAAAAGTTATATTTATTAAGTGAAGAGTTGGGGTTAAAAGATTTTATAATATGGGCAGGTTTAAGAAGTGATATGCCTGCTGTGTATAGCGCCTTAGATATAGTTACATCAACATCTTCTTATGGTGAAGGTTTTTCTAATGTGATTGCTGAAGCAATGGCATGTGGGGTACCATGTGTAGTTACTGATGTTGGGGACTCAGCATTAATAGTTGGTGATACAGAATTAGTAGTACCAATTAAAGACCCGGAAGCATTGGCTGACTGTTGGAGAAGTATGCTGAAACGTTTGAACGGCAACTCATCTTCAATTAAAAATAAGACACGAATGCGAATTGTGTCATACTATAACAATGAAATACTTCTTCAGAAAACTTCCAAGGTGTTTTTAAGCTTATTATATTAATGCGCAAAATATATGAAGATATTAGTTACTGGAAGTAGTGGTCTTATAGGTTCAGAGGCTGCAGAATATTTTGGTAGAAAGGGTCATGAAATAATTGGGGTGGACAATAACTTGAGAAAATATCTTTTTGGTGAACAAGGAGATACTACTTGAAAACTTAAGTGTCTGCAGAATGCTAGATTCAGATTTGTTCATATAGATATGGATATTCGTGATCGACAAAAGATACAAGGTATTTACAAAGACTATAAACCGGAAATCACTATTCATTGTGCGGCCCAACCTTCACATGATCTAGCTGCAAAAATGCCTTTTGAGGATTTTGATATCAATGCAACGGGCACTCTGAATCTACTGGAAGCAAGCAGTAAATATACTCATGATTCACCGTTTATTTTTATGAGTACTAATAAAGTTTATGGTGATGCACCCAATGAACTTGAACTCGCTGAGACTGATACCAGGTGGGATTATAAGGATCCAGCATTTTATAACGGTATTCCCGAGAATTTTCGCATCGATCAGACAAAACACAGTCTATTCGGCGCTTCAAAAGTTGCTGCAGATGTCTTGACTCAAGAATACGGCCGATATTTTAATATGCCAACTGTGTGCTTCAGAGGTGGATGTATGACTGGCCCAAATCATAGTGGAGTTGAACTGCATGGTTTTCTTTCATATTTAGTCAATGTAGCAGTGAAGGGTGGCAAATACAATATTTTTGGGTATAAAGGGAAGCAGGTTAGGGATCAAATTCATAGTGCGGATGTTGTAAAGGCTTTTGAATGTTTTATGGAAGACCCTGATAGTGGTGTAGTTTATAATTTAGGTGGAGGCAGGGAAAACAGCGCGTCAGTTTTAGAGTGTATAGATATTTTTGAAGAATCATTTGGTTACAAAGTTAATTACTCGTTAAGTGAAAAAAGTAGAATCGGGGACCATATCTGTTATATATCTGACTTAACTTAATTAAAAAGCCGCTATTTAAGCTGGGATATCAGTATATCACTCAGAGAAATTATCAAGGAAATGGTTGATTCGCAGGAACATAGACCTTTGCAATGAGAGAAAGACCCTTAAGAATAGAAAAAGAAATCCTACATAGGAAAAAAATAAAGAAAAATGCAGAAAATATTTGGGGACTTTCATCAACAGCGGGAAAGTTAAGAACGAAAAGGAGGGCAGAGTGAAAACCTGTCTTAATGTAAAAGAGAGATTTTTAGTTTAGCATAGAAGCTCTTGCCCCTTGGACAAGGTCACAGTTCAGAAGCTTTGCCATCTGAACTGATTTATATTGCTCCATGGTAGAGTTGCCCCCGTTTAGGTGTAATCAATACTGGCTCCTAAGTGTTTGGGTTTTTGTTCAACTATTCATGAGGTTTTTGTAGCAGGCATCATTTTTATGCTTATTACTAGAGGCAACCTTTTAAATAGCTTTATTTATTGGTAGCTTCATAAGCCGTTTAAATATTTGCAAATATAAGGAGTTTTTAAATATGCAAGATTGGGCTGGTTGGCTGCTATTATTCTCTTCATTCTTTGTTGTAATGTCCTTCCGTGAAGTACTAAATGACCGTTCCGTTGCTTATGCTATGTTTTTTATCCTTGTTTTTCATCATTTGGCGGCGATTACAAATGCTTACATTGTTATGCTACCCGGCATAGGTGATGCATTTGGCTTCGTCTCGTTGGCGACGCATTCGGCTGAAGTAGGTGAAATATCAAACGGTATACCTTATGTAAAATTTCTCTCTGTAGTTTTCATGGTATTTGGTTCCTCTTATTTCTTAGGAGAGGAATTGTCGGTGCTAACATTTGCATTTTCTTGCATTGTATTTATTAAATTAATAAATCTAACTAATGTCCGTCGACATAGGGTAGGGTTGTTAATGTTATACGGGTTATTGCCAGCAACAATTCTTTATACATCAGTGGGCTTACGTGAGGCTTATCAGATTCTATTTTTTATGCTTACTGTATATTTTGGGTTGAGGATACATGTCAAACCTATGATTGGAGCAAGATTGCTCATGATACTATCAGCGTTATTAATGGCATTTTTTCATCATGCATTGATAATTATTGTAGTTGTTCTTGTGCCGGTGCTATTATTATGGAAGCCTCAGAAGTTCTCAATAAAGAAGCGATATGCTCTTTCAAAAAGTCGATTTGTCAACGGAACGCTGGTTATTATTCTTATAGCTGGAGGGTATTATTGTACTGGTTCACCAACATTGTTAAAGGTCTATGGAGGATTAAATCCAAATAAATCAATTGAACAATATAAAGAGTTAGTAGAGCATAGAACAGGACAATTAAAATCTGTGTTGGGGCGATCCAATTATGATAGTCAGGTTGACTTTTCTTCGGTCAATAGCACTGCCAGAACCACACTGCGTTCTTTAGTATACTATCTGTTTTATCCATTTCCTTGGGAGATTAACAAAGCTATTGACATTGTCCCGGCATTTGAGGCTTTGATTCGTTTTTTATTAATTGTGTTTTCAATAAATTCATGGCTCAAATCACAAGGTTCTCAACGCAAGATATATAGTTTTTTTATATTTGCTTATTTTCTGGTCACGATCTTTTATATGTTTGGAACTGGTAATGCCGGAACGGCGATGAGGCATAATATAGTTTCCTATTGGCTTATTGTTCTTGTAGGTGGGAGCGGTTTAATAGAATTTGTTACTAAACTTATTTTGCCAATTAGTAAATCTGAAGTTCGGAACTCAAGGATTTCCCATGGGGCTTGCTCAAGTATGAAAATAGGGAATACCCCAATTTAAAAAATGTATGCAAGATAAAAACTATAATCATATTGAAATAAGTATAGTTGTTCCAATATACAATGAAAGAGAAACACTGCCCAGACTATATCAGGAGATAAAGAAGAGTTTAATGGATGATTTGGGGAATTATGAGATTATTTTTGTAGATGATTATAGTGATGATAACTCATTGGAATTCATTAAGAAATTAAAAGAGCAAGATGGCAAAGTAGAATATTTAAGTTTTTCTCGTAATTTTGGACACCAGACGGCTATTTCTGCGGGACTTAATGTTGTAAAAGGAAAGTTTGTTGTTGTCATGGATGGAGATTTACAAGATCCTCCTAGCTTAATTCCACACTTTTATAGAAAAATGAGAGAGGGTTTTGAGGTGGTTTATGGGGTTAGGACAAAGAGAAAAGAAAATATATTTAAACGTATATGCTATAAGGGTTTTTATTATATAGTAAATAAAATGTCTACTTTCTATATCCCCAGAGATAGCGGGGACTTTTGTATAATGAGTAGAAAAGTGGTTAATTATATAAATCAATTACCCGAAAAAGAGAGATTTGTTCGAGGTTTAAGAGCGTGGGTAGGTTTTAAACAAGTTGGTATCCATTATGAAAGGGGCGGGCGTTATCAAGGAGAATCCAAATATTCATTTATTAAATTGTTAGAGTTGGCTTTTAATGGAATCGTGTCTTTTTCAGATATTCCTCTTAAAGCAATAATATATTTAGGATTTGCTGTGACGTTACTTGGTGTTTGCGGAATTCTTATACTTTTAGGTTTGTTGTTGTTTACTAATGTGCATATTGAAGCAAGGGGGTGGACCTCCATGCTCTTAATTATCCTGCTTTTATCTGGTATTCAAATTTCTATATTAGGAATAGTAGGATTTTATATTACGAAAATATTTATTGAGACAAAAAGACGATTACCATATGTTATACGAGACTCTTCAATAAAAGATATAAGGACAAAACAATTTGAATATTATACCGATTATTAAAAATCTATACAAATAGAATGGAGCCAAAATACTTTAACGATTATTCAATGTTTGAAACAAAGCATTGGTGGTTTATTGGTAGAAGAAGAATTTTAAAATGTTTATTGTTGAGATTTCTAAAAAAGAAGACTACTAATTTTTTGGATATTGGATGTGGGTCAGGGAAATGGATAAAGAAATGGGCGGAAAAACAGGCAGTTTTTGGTGTTGATATGTACCTTCCTATTCTTAAGGAATGCAAATCGAGCGGTTTAAAAAGAGTTACTCAAGGTGTATTGCAGTGTATGCCTCTGAAAAATGATAGTTTTGGTTGCATAACTCTACTGGATGTTTTAGAACACATTGATGATGAAGATTTAGCTTTAGAAGAAGTTAAAAGAGTAGCCAAACCTGATGCCATAGTTATGCTCACTGTTCCGGCTTTTTCTTTTTTATGGGGAAGCCAAGATTTGGTCAGTCATCATAAGAGGCGATACACAGTTAAGGATATAATATCACTTATGCAAAAGCATGGATTTGCAGTAATGAAAGTTTCTTGTTTTAACACAATTCTTTTTCCAATTATTTTTGTAATACGAACGTATCGATTAATGAAAAGAGGTGAAACAAAAGAGTTAGATAAAATAAATTCTGATTTTGAAATAAATAAAGGAGACATTATAAATACTTTTTTGTCTGTGATCTTTTCTTTAGAACGATTTATGCTGCCATATGTTTCATTGCCGTTAGGAGTTTCCATCGTTTGCATAGCAAAAGTTGTTAAATAGTAAAACTAAATTGTGATTTTAAAATGATATCTATTTGAATATTTAATTAAGATAGTAAAGATCGACTGGTCTGAATTCCTAAACCATTTTATGGCTAATCGATTAGTATAAATTGCGTTAATTTTATTAGCGTATAACAATGCTGATTTAATGATAATGCTTAAAAACGAAAATATAATCTGTATATCATCAATAGACTGGGATTTTATTTGGCAGGGACACCAGGAGATTATGTCTACTTTTTCCAAAAATGGTAACAAAGTTTTGTTCATTGAAAATACAGGTGTTAGAAAGCCTAATATTGCAGATATTCATAGATTAATTAAAAGGGGTATGAATTGGTTTAAAAGTGTAAGGGGGTTTAGAGAGATTAATAGTAATTTATGTGTATTTTCACCAATTGTTTTGCCTTTTCCTTATTCTAAGAGTGCAAAGTTTATAAATAAATTTGTAATAATGCGCTCTCTAAATAAATGGATAAAAGCTGTAAGGTTTTATGATCCTATAATTTGGACATATTTACCAACAGGTCTTGTGCTGGATATTATCAATAGTTTGGATAAGAAATTACTGGTTTATTACTGTGTTGCTGATTTTGAAGAACTGGCAGAAAATCCTGAAAAGATAAAAATAACAGAAAATAAATTAATAAAACAATGTGATCTTGTTTTTGTTCAAGTGAAATCATTTAAAGATAAATGTAATAAATTTAACAAAAATGTTTTTGTTTTTCCAATGGGTGTGAAGATGGAGTTATTTGCTGATTATAATGGGTCAAAAGATGATATTCCAGATGATATTATAAATATAAAAAAGCCTATAATTGGTTATGTTGGAGGTGTTCACAGGCACATTGACTTCGAATTAATTGAGCATGTTGCAAAAGGAAATCCTGATTGGTCGATTGTCTTTATTGGGCCAATACAGACAGACATTTCCAGAATTGATAAATTGTTAAATGTATTTTTTTTAGGGCAAAAAGAGGTTACATCTTTGCAGCATTATATTAAACAATTTGAGGTATGTATGATTCCTTATCAAATTACTGAATATACCAAAACCGTTTATCCTACTAAAATGAATGAATATCATGCCATGGGAAAGGTGGTTGTATCTACAAGACTGCCAGAAGTGGTCGAGTTTAACAAGGACAATGATAACTTAATAATGGTAGCGAGTACAAAGGATGAATTTGTAAAAAAGATTGAAGAGGCAGTATTTAATGGAAACGAAGAGTTGTGTTATAAAAGAATCACGTCCGCTAAATCAAATAATTGGCAAACTCATATCGAAGAAATGAGTGATTTAATTAAAGAATCTATCAAATCAAAACCAAATATGATTGTAGATGGTTGGCAGGAAAAGTTTTTAGGGATGTGTAAAGTTAACAGAAATCGAATTGCGCTGCCTTTCTTTGTTGTTGCTACATTATATTTATTGATTTTCTACACACCTATAATATGGGCAGTTGCTTATCCTTTAAAGATAGTT
>Ga0187833_10001721_pt1 | contig 24502 bp, 27 predicted proteins | sample ETNtaG_37_FD_167968 | JGI IMG/M metagenome (GOLD analysis project Ga0187833, IMG submission 167968) | Marine microbial and viral communities from oxygen minimum zone, Eastern Pacific Ocean - ETNP2014_SV_400_PacBio MetaG (Illumina Assembly) | ecosystem: Environmental > Aquatic > Marine > Hypoxic...
GCGGCACTCGGTCCGAAACATCGCAGCCCTTTCGCTTTGAATTTGTCTACCACACCCTCGACCAGCGGTGCTTCGGGCCCAATGACGGTCAAATCGATCTTCTGCTCCTCGGCGAACTTGATCTGGGCATCAAAGTCCATTACATCAATCGCAATATTTCGTAACTTGCCATCGCTGGCAGTTCCTGCATTTCCCGGTGCGAGAATGACTTCTGACACTTCCGGGGACTGGGCAATACGCCACGCGAGTGCATGTTCTCGACCACCTGAACCGGTTACAAGAATCTTCATCCTATTGTCCTTTTATCTACCTCTGATATCTGAAGAAAATAAACTAGTGACGAAAGTGTCGCATGCCGGTGAACAACATCGCCATCCCAGCCTCGTTTGCCGCCTGAATAACCTCATCATCTCCTTTCGATCCCCCCGGCTGAATTACTGCTGTAATACCCGCATCGGCCGCGGAGTCAATGCCGTCGCGAAACGGAAAGAACGCATCAGATGCCATAACTGACCCAGGGACGCTCAAGTTCTCATCCGCGGCCTTGATGCCAGCAATCTTTGCACTGTATACACGGCTCATCTGACCGGCACCTATCCCAATAGTGCGGTTATCTTTTGCGTAGACAATCGCATTGGACTTCACATACTTTGCCACTGTCCAGGCAAAGCCCAGATCACGTTTCTCATCTTCCGTTGGTGCTCTATCCGTTACGACCTTCAACTCTGATTCGTTCAGCAAAACAAGATCAGATTCCTGAACCAAAACACCATTTAAAACATTCTTGTAATACAACTCGCCGGTACGATCATAGTCAATCGCGCCGCATTCGAGTACTCGAACATTTTTCTTTTGGGTAAATATCGTTTTTGCCTGATCTTCAATTTCAGGTGCGATGACCACCTCGACGAACTGCTGGTCCAGCATACGCTCTGCAACAGCCGCATCCACGGGACGATTGAACGCAATAATGCCACCAAATGCTGAAGTCGGATCTGTTTCGAATGCTAACTGGTAGGCATCTGATACAGTCCCGGCAATAGCGACGCCACATGGATTGGCATGCTTTACGATGACACAGGCTGTTTCAGAAAACGCACGGACACATTCCAGAGCCGCATCTGCATCAGCAACGTTGTTAAACGACAGCTCCCTGCCATGAAGCTGTTTTGAAGCACCAACACTCCCATGCGTGCAATCCGCTTCGACGTAGAACGCCGCGGCCTGATGGGGATTTTCACCATATCGCATACTTTGCTTCTTAATGTACTGGCGAGTGACCGAACCTGGAAAATCGGTGCTTCTCCTGGTTTCAATATCAATGGAACTCAGATAATTGGAGATTGCTGCATCGTAACGAGCAACATGCTCAAAAGCTTTCACCGCCAGTCTGAAACGTGTTTCATAGGAGAGACAACCGGATCTCTCCTGTAACTCATTTAAGATCCCGGCATAGTCTTCAATATCCACGACGACAGCAACACTGTCACAATTCTTGGCAGCGGATCTCAGCATCGCCGGACCGCCAATATCTATATTCTCAATGGCATCCGCAAGGGTGGCCTCAGGATCCGCCACAGTCTTTTCAAAGGGATATAGATTAACGACGACCAGATCAATTCCAGTAATCTCATGATCTGCCATCACATCAACATCTATTCCACCACCATCAGCATTACGCCGTCCCAGCAATCCACCGTGAATTTTTGGATGAAGTGTTTTTACTCTGCCGTCCATCATCTCAGGGAAACCAGTGTAATCAGAAACTTCTCGTACACTGACGCCGTGTTCGTGTAACAGTTTGAATGTGCCCCCTGTGGAGAGCACATCAACTTTGAAATCCATCAGTCCCTTGCCTAACTCAGCCAAACCAGACTTATCCGAAACACTGATCAAAGCATTTTTTACCTTGAAATCTTGCATCATAAATTCCAATCAATCGCCGGGCACAGAGAGAATTGTGCGTTGAAAAAGAAAGAGGACGGCAAATACCGTCCTCAAAAGGTAATGATAATTTTACACACCCGAATGGGTAAAAGGAATGATTACAGCAAGCCGTACTTTTTCAACTTCTTACGCAGCGTGCCTCTGTTGAGACCCAGAATAAGAGCAGTCTGGCTTTGGTTGTTACTGGTGCTTTTTAACACACAATTCAGCAGTGGAGCTTCAACTTCCGAGAGCACCAATTCATATAAATCTCTCACCTTTTGGCCATCCATTGCATTGATGTAGCCACTGACGGCAAGTTCGACAGATTCAGCCAGAGTCGGCGAATCGGCCACGGATACCACCTCTGCAGTAAGTTCTTCTGTCCCTTTAAGTTTGCTACAGTCGGTCATTACTAGTTCTCCATAGGTTAGGCGACCATTAGTTTGTTCTTCCGCAAACTATCAAATACTTCTTCGATAACCTCTATCTGGGCGCTGACTTGATTCAAGCCATTGAATTTCCTAATAATTTCACTACCGGGCCAGCCTCCTGGAATTGCGGATAAATACCAGGCAACATGCTTCCTCGCAATGCGAGGGCCCATTACCTCCCCGTAGAATTCCGCTAACTTATTTATATGTGTTACAAGCAGATCCTTTACCTCACTCAGGCAAGGATCCTTTTTTAACTTGCCGGTTTGCAGGTAGTGATCGATTTGATCTGGTAACCAGGGCCGACCTTGTGCTGCTCGTCCAACCATAATCGCAGCAGCACCAGTCTGCTCAATCACCCATGCGGCTTTGCGAGGTGAATCAATATCGCCATTTGCCACAACAGGAATATCAACAGCACAGACTACCTCGCCAATCGCGTCATAGTCTGCAATTCCCTCAAATTTGCACTGTCTTGTTCGCCCGTGAACAGCCAGTAACTGAACACCGGACTGCTCCGCGATTCTTGCGATATTAATCGCATTCTTTTCATTTTTTGACCAACCCAGTCGCATTTTCAAGGTTACCGGTACATCGACTGCCGCAACCACTGCATTTAGAATTTGCTCAACCAATCGCTCGTCTCGCATCAGGGCCGACCCAGCAGCTTTACTGCAAACTTTCTTTGCAGGGCACCCCATATTGATGTCGATGATCTGTGCACCAAGCGCGACATTTTCTCGTGCTGCTTTCGCCAGCATGTCCGGTTCAGCACCGGCAATTTGAATCCAACGCGGCTCCAATTCTGTTTTGAACCGAAGTCGATTCCTTGACTTGGTCGTATTCCAAAGCCGCTGATCACTCGTAATCATTTCAGACACGAGCCAATAGGTACCGGTCGCGCGGCAAAGATTTCGAAACGGTAAATCGGTGACTCCAGCCATGGGGGCTACCACAGACCGACTGGGGTGTTGGAACGATCCAATTCTCAAGGGAAAGTCCTTTTTACTTGAGTGACGACCATCATACCAAATCACTATCGTTTCGGTACAACGTCATTACTTAATTGTCGTTACTTGATTAATGTTCGAGTACAGCAAGAGAGTAACCCACAGCATCTGTTCCGGGATCGACCACCTCAAGGGATAGTCGAACCTCCGTACTGGCAGGTATATAGCGCACCCCGGTCAGTTCACCCCCCAGATACTCAAGGGGTGTAAATACTCGTGCAGCAAGCACCCGACCATTTACATCAGTAAACTTCAGCTGCAGGTTCGGAAATCGTTGCCTGTAACTTGAACTGTTTGTAACGATCGCATCAACAATCAGTGATCGATCAACCTGCGGGTGCGACCGCACCACGAGATCCGTCGCCGATAGACCATCAATATCGGAGAAATCGGCGAATGTACAATTCAAAAGTTGACATGCAGGCAAGTAATATTTTCTCAGCGAGACATCCTGACTCAACAGGTCGCGATTGAACCACACAAACTGAAGGGCAAGAATACTGACTGCAATCACTGCCAGACAGGACCACAGCAGCGGATTTCGTTTTTCCTCAGGCTGATATTCGCCAACTATCGCGGTTGGATCCTCATCATGAACCTCTATCTCACCTTCAAATCCTTGGATGGGTGAGGAATCACTCTCGCTCGCGGAAACCTCATGCTGCTCGTTGTATTGGGAATCTCCTAAATAATGTGCACCATCTGGTACAGACTGAACCTCAGTCACCTTGGAAGAGGTTTCAGAATTTGGACAACGAGTAACTGAGTCCTTATCACTCATACCTGCCTCGCATGTAAACAAACCCATCCATCGAAACTTAATTCACTCTCAAACTGGAGCGAATAGGCTTTTTTTACCCAATCTGACTGTGACTGCAGGATGCCTGACAGTACCAGATCAGCCTCAGGTTTCATCAAATTTATCAACTGACCCGACAGGTCAATTAATGGCTGGGCGAGGATATTGGCGAGAACCACATCAAATTCCTGCTCTTCAAGGTCAGAAGGCAGGCAGGTTTCCAGCCGGGCTTCAACACCATTTCGCCTGGCATTTTCGTTAGACGCCTGAAGAGCCTGAGGATCATTGTCAACCGCAACGACCTTCTCAGCACCCAGCATCAGCGCCGCAATACCTAATATGCCTGATCCAGAACCAAAATCCATGACCAGCGAATCTGGCTTCAGATGACGGTCCAGCCACTCGAGGCACATTTTCGTGGTCGCATGGGTGCCCGTCCCGAATGCCAATCCCGGATCAAGGCTCACCACCACGGCATTGGGCTCTTCTACTTCATATTCAGTAGGACAAACCCACAGTCGATCGCCAAACAACATTGGCTTGAATCGATTCAGCCACTCACGTTCCCAAATCCTGTCACCAAGAGATTCTATAAAGAGCAGTTCAAAACCCGCTTGTTTCATCTCATCACGGATCTGTGCCACATCAATAGCATCTTCATACAATCCAGTCGCCGTGACGTTATCCCAGAGTGGGATTTCTCCTGGTCCGGGTTCAAATATCGGATTCTCCTCACCATCAACAACCGTGACTGATACGGCACCTGTTCGCCAAAACAGATCTTCCAGCACTGGTAGCCGTTCAGCTGTCGCACTCGCTGCGAGTGTTTTCCATTCCATCAGGGGATGACGTCCCTCAGCAGCTGAGTCGAATATTGGCCCTGTACAAATGCCTGGTTCGAAAGAATGGTATTCAGCAGCGGTATGCCTGTCTCAATACCCTCTATCCGAAACTCCAGAAGCGCCCGTCGCATCCTGTCGATTGCCTCTTTTCTGTCAGCACCATGTACGATCAGTTTCGCAACAAGTGAATCGTATTGATGAGGAACTTCATACCAGGGGTAAAGGTGCGAATCAACTCTTACGCCAAACCCACCTGGAACCTCATACTTAGTAATCAGCCCGGGACTCGGTCTAAAAGCCTCATCTTCCGCATTGATTCGGCACTCGATCGAGCAACCCTGCATGCTGATTTCCTCCTGGCTGATCGGAAGGTCACCACAATCGGCAATACTGAGCTGAGCCTTTACAATGTCCACACCCGTAATCATCTCTGTGACAGGGTGTTCAACTTGCAGCCGCGTGTTGATCTCAAGAAAAAAGAAGCGCCCGCCCTGGTACAGAAACTCCAATGTTGCTGCATTTCTGTACTTGAGTTTTGACAGCGCCATTACCGATCCGTTTGCCAGTGCTGCCAGTTCTTCAGCATCAATTCCTGGCGCTGGTGCTTCTTCAAGCAATTTCTGGTGACGGCGTTGAACAGAGCAGTCGCGGGTTCCAAGATGAATACAATTTCCTTTCCCGTCTCCCAGTATCTGTACCTCTACATGACGTGCATTCTCAAAATACTTTTCAAGATAGAGGTCTCCATGACCGAAATTCGCATGTGCTTCCGACCGGGCTTCCGCGAAAGCCTGAGCCAATCCTCCCTCGCCCTGAACCGGTCGAATCCCCCTGCCACCACCACCAAATGATGCTTTAAGGAGTAGCGGATAGCCAATATCGCTGGCGCACTCCATGGCCTCATCCAGATCTGCAATGGAACCACTTCCAGGTATGGGATTCAGGCCTGCATCAGCCATGATTTTGCGGGCTGCTGCTTTATTGCCAAGCTGCTCAATCTGGTCCGCTTCCGGCCCAATGAAGACCATATCATTGTCAACGACTTGCCGGGCAAAGTCTGCATCCTCAGAGAGCAACCCGTATCCAGGATGAACCGCATCACAGCCTGTTAATTTGGCTGCCATGATCAGGTCAGCAGGCGACAGGTAGCTATGTTTGCCGATACAGATAATATCATCGGCCAGTTCGAGGTGCCTGAGATGTTTGTCAACTTTCGTGTAGACAGCGACGACTTCTCTGCCCGTTTCCTGGCAAGCACGCAGGATTCGCAGCGCAATTTCACCACGATTAGCAATCAGAATGCGTTGAATCACCCGTTAATCCTTCCTGAGAGGCTAGACGATAGTAAACAACGGCTGGTCAAACTCCACCGATGTATCGTTTTCAACCAGTACCGCCTCGATCTTGCCAGTCTTGTCAGACTTGATCTGATTCATCATTTTCATCGATTCGATAATGCACAGGATATCACCCTCTTTTACACGCCCACCCACTTCAACAAAGGGGGGTGATCCTGGAGAAGGTGCTCGATAGAACGTGCCTACCATGGGTGCAGGTATAATATGTCCTTTGGCGCCATTAGTGGGTCTTTTTGCAGGAGCAGGATTACTCACGCTGATGTCGTCATCGCTTTCTTGTGCTGCATGTGTCCTGGTGGCAGGCGTGACGACCGGCTTTAGCACTCCTCTTGAGATGCGCACCGCGTCTTCACCCTCTTTTATTTCTATCTCGGATATATCTGACTCTTCCATCAACTCGATAAGTTTCTTAACTTTTCGAATGTCCATCGTTAATCTCCTGGCTCGGATTATTGGACTTGAGACATGGCAGCATCCAACGCCAGCAGATAACCCTGTGCGCCAAGTCCGGTGATACAACCCACTGCAATATCTGAAAGATAGGATTGCTGTCGAAATTCTTCACGACTGTGAACATTGGAAAGGTGGACTTCGATAAACGGAATAGATACGCCTAAAAGCGCATCACGTAAGGCAATACTCGTATGTGTGAGTGCACCTGGATTGATCAGGATATATTCGACCGACTCTTTTTTCGCGGCGTGAATTCGCTCCACAAGTTCGTGCTCTGCATTGGATTGAAAACTCGTAAGTTCGTGCCCGGCTACCTGCGCTCGTTCAACCAATCTCGAATCAATGTCCATGAGGGTGTCATAGCCATAAACTTCTGGCTCTCTGGTACCCAGAAGGTTCAGATTAGGTCCATGTAACGCTAGAAATCTGGCCATAGTTTAGCCCTCACAAAGAATTTTGTTATTTTCCAGGAGATCGCTGCATTTTTCCAGATTTTTTTTGGAAAAAATGTACTTTAGAAGAACAATTGCCGGCTTAAATTCAGAAAGAATCGAGGTTATTGGAGTTATATGCAAGATATCCGCACTTTTTAAGGAGATAGCCGCTTTTTAACAGGTGGATAACATATTCCAGCATCTGCGCAGCCCTGATACTCAACCTCCAACCAAAAAGAATCTCCAGAACCGTCATTTATCGGAATATCAACATTGAGTTCACCGTAATATACCTCGACATCGCCAAAATACTCATCATGTTTCCCCAATCCAGGAGACATTGAGAATTCGCCTAAACTGACTTCCGACGTCGCTTTGAGGCGATGCCTGTACAGGTAGTAGCCAGGCATTATCTGCCAATAGAGCTGAACTGCATCACTGGTTTTTGTCGCAGTCAGACTAAACGCCTCGTCTACCGGCAGAATTTCTGCCTGATCGAGCAGTCTATTCGAGCCGCTGAACTCGTCAGCACCAGGTGCCGCGTTCCAATCAGAACCACTGACGCATATTGTCAAGAAAATGATTATCCACCGCCCGATAGCCATAAATTGCCTGTAAACGTATAGTTAGCTCAAAGATATGACCGTAAATAATAAGCCTTGTTACCTGATTACCGCATTTTATTCCCAATCTTTATTATTGTCGCACTTTTAAGCGCATGCGTGTTGCCACCTGCAAGAAAGTTAACGCCAATACCGAAGCCACTCCCACCAACAATAGCCGAGAAGAAGGATCAAGAGCAGATTACGCCCCTTCTGGACGAAGCCTACCTGGCTTTTGAGGACAACCGATTAACGACTCCCCTGGATGACAATGCCTATTACCGATACCTCCAGGTGCTTTCGATTGATCCAGAGAACGCCAGTGCAAATCAGGGAATAGCAGAAATCGTTGAGAAATATCTTGAATGGGCCATTAGCTCCGCCGAACAGGAAACTTTCAAAAAGGCCATCGACTATCTGAACAAGGCACGATCCGTCGATGAGTCTCATCCCAATATCCCTTCCGTGGCCAAACTGATTGCTAATCTCCGCTCAATTAATCGAAAGACGTACCCACTTTCCATCGACGCTCTGAACAACGGCAGACCGCGCCTGATAGAAGCATTACATTCGATTGCGATGCAGGCTGAAGAACACAACGCGATGGTGGTTATAACGGCACGAAACGACCAGGAAGGACGCTGGATCTACCAACAGTTGAACGACGCGACACCCAGGCGAATTCGCGCCACCTTTGAACTGGGGAGAAACCCCAGGATTCGATTACTCTATAAATAGCGGCTCAAGAGCTGGCGTCGGAACCGTAAACGATGGTTATCTCGACAAAAATTATGGGGGCGTCTTTGTGATCTGGGATGCCTGTTTGGCAGCTCTATGATGGCGGATCGGCAAAAGCCTTGCGTGTACGGAATTCGGCATCCTCTTAACAGTTGGAATCCAGTTTGGGAAAATCTGCCTGGCAAATACGAATTCCGGGGTGACGTGATAAAATACTACCCAGCGACTAGGCTCTTTAATAAGCCGTATACTTTTGTTCGATTTTGGGTCGTCACAGGCCTTGCTCTGATGCTCCAGGCGAATCAGCCGATTCTGCCTGGGGGTTTCGTTTTGATCGTCTTTTGTTGGTTAGTTACCAGTGTTTTGGTTCAGAGCTTCTAGTCGGAAGGGCGTCGCCATTCTTACTTGCTGGAATGGCTTAGATTGGTGATACTGTTGGCGTTCAGTATTTTTGCTCCCCTGGTATGCCTGCTTTAGCGTCAGGCTCAGAGGACTATAACGTTATGCAGTTGCTCCAACTCTTTTGTATAGCTGCGGTAGTTGTTTTAATGCTGAATTATATATTTGCTCGAGATCCAAAGCGGTCATCGGAGGCATACTGAATGTGTTTTGCAAACTAGGGCATGGGCTCTATAATTTTTTTTACCGGCAGTAAATAGTCTATGCAGTCTACTCGTACCAAGCACATCGTTTTTTTGCAGTCACTGGTTTTACTCGGCATTATCTTGTTCGCATTTTTCTTGGCGAGCGAACGAGGCTTCATAGAATTGACCTTGAAGAGTGACCGCAGTTACTTGTCTTATGTGATCTTAACACTTTATTTTTTAGCTACATTGCATTGGATATTGATTTGTTATCGATTGTCCGCAGAAATCACTGCACTTGACTTGGTGGAGCAAGAATTGTGGTTTGATTTTAGCTCCCAAACAGATTTGGCGATCGAACGTTACTTCACGGAAGCTACCGACCTGACGAAACAGGGCGCACGATATCAAGGCCTCCTAGAGGCATTCGGTGATCGTATCTACAATCGACACGCAACGGGACATTTCATATCTGACATTTTGTTAAAGATTGGTTTGTTAGGAACCATAATCGGTTTTATCCTGATGCTCATGCCTGTAGCTGAGATTAAAGAATTTGAGGGAAATTTTATGCAACAGTTGCTCGGAGAAATGAGTGAAGGTATGGCTGTTGCTCTATACACGACGCTTGCGGGGTTGAGTACGAGCATGCTGTTGAAGATGCAGTATCAGATCATCGATTCGAGTGCGGCGAAACTAGTTACGCGAGTGTCGGAGTTGTCTGAGCTTCGCTTCGCTAGACAAATAAAGGAAGTCGGTGAGGCATAGCTATCTCAATCGCCAGGAAAGCGAGGACGCATTTACAGATTTGCTATTCAATGCCTTGCTGGGATTTGCCTTTATGTTTGTGGCGGCCTTCTCATTAATTAATGAGCCTAGTGATGGAGGTAAAATTACACCAAACGCCGAAATTCTCATTACCATTCGCTGGCCGGATGATCACCCAGACGATGTGGATACCATCGTTGAAGATCCGAGGGGTACTTTACTTTGGTACAACAATAAAGACACAGAAATTATGCATTTGGATCGAGACGATCGAGGTTCATTTCAGGATGCGGTCGTTGTGGCGGGTAAAAAGATTGTCAATCCGATTAATCAAGAAACAGTTACCGTGCGTAACTTGGTGCCCGGGGAGTACGTCATCAACCTGCTTCACTATCAGGCGAATTATAATGAGCCCTTGCCTGTCACGGTGAAAGTGGAAAAACTCAATCCAGAAGTCTCGCTCGCACATTATGGCAATTATGAGCTGACTGGGGTTGGTCATGAGTTGACTGCCTTGAGATTTAATGTGAATTCGGAAGGAGCAATTGAGGGTATTTCCTTTCTGCAAAAGGCACTAGTCGTCAAGGTGGCTAAACGATGATCTGGTTGATGTCTCTCGGATATGTGGCCCTCGCCGGGCTGTTATTAACAGCGAGTATACCTACCAGGTTTTCGATGTTGATTAAGTTACTTGGGATTTTACTGATCACCAGTTTCTACTTTGCGACTTATTTAGGTCATCGTGGTTTGGCAGGTTGGCCAATCAATGAGGAATTACCAAAAAATTTCAGATTGGTTTGGGTGGCTATTGACGAACCAGGGAAGAAGGATGGCGTCGATGGCGAAATTTTTTTCTGGATTCGAGAACTGAATGAAAATAATGAGGCGATTTCAAAACCCAGGGCTTATATTCTTCCATTTGATATTGCTTTGGCCGAACGAGTTCAAGAAGCTCAGGAAAAAATCCAACAAGGAGAGACGATCAACGGCTATGTCCAAGAGTCGGATAATGAGGGAAACGATGAAACAAAGGGGCAGCTTAAAGCGGGCGATAACAGCACCAGTGGCTTTAGTGATGCCCTTCTGAATATCGAATTTCGAGAGATAGAGATCCCGACACTGCCCTTAAAAACGATGCCCGGATCTCGCTAAGTCAAATCGCTAGCTTCCTCCAGCGCTTGACTCTAACGCCTCGGCTTCTGCTTTATCAGCGATCCCTCGAGAGATGATGTACTGTCTTATTGTTTCGGTATCTTTTTCATTAAGAATGTCTGCAAAGCTGGCCATGCCTTTGCCGGCGTAGGCGCCATCCAGCACAATATTTTTGAATATCTTATGAGTTTCGGAGTTCATCATACGTAAGTCCGATATGATGCCTGCTGATTTTGCTGCGCCACCATGGCAGATGCCACACACTCCATTGTATAACTGTTCACCACGAAACAGCTCATCGGCAGAAGCGACAAGCTCCGGTTGTTCAGGCAGAGTTTTATCCAGGACGTCTGGAGCTTCCAATACCACCTTTGAATCAAGTTTAAAGCCCAGGAGCTTGCCGAAATTACCATACTTATAGGCTGCTGTGTCATTTGTGTAACCTACAAAGTTTTCAGGTCCGCCTGTTCCCGCGAGGATCACGACATACTGTTCGCCGTCGATCTCGTAGGTGATGGGTGGCGCAAGCATGGATATGTAGGTGTTGTAAGTCCACAGTTTCTCGCCATTGTCGGTATTGTAGGCGCTGAGGTAGCCCAGCCCATCACCCTGGAAGACGAGTCCACCCGCTGTCGCCACGACGCCGCTGTTCCAGTAGTGCACATGGTCTACGTTCCATAGCTCCTCGCCGGTGAGTGGATCGAAGGCCTTCAGGTAACCCTTAGCGGTTAGTGCCTCATCGGCGTATTCGGTTGCGAGGAAGGTACTATTCTTAAGGTCTAGGCCCAGGTTGAAGGTGCCGGGATTACGCTTATACAGACCCGTAGCTTTGAACTCGGCATCAAGCGAATAAAGGAAAGGAAAATCCTGTGCCGGTATGTAAACGATACCTTTGGATTCATCGAAGGACATGGCCTGCCAGTCGTGGCCACCTAATGGTCCCGGCAGGATCCATTGGGCACGCTTACTGTAATCCATTTCCTTGTTCTCAACTGGCCGACCGGTTTCCATGTCGACATGGCTTGCCCAGTTGGTCTGAACATAGGGGTGGGCTCTTAACAGATCACCATTAGATCGATCGATAACATAGTAAAAGCCGTTCTTGGGTGCCTGCATAATGACTTTTTTAGGCTCCCCATCAACCACCATGTCGGCCAGGGTCATATCCTGTACTGCCGTATAATCCCAGTTATCACCGGGGACTGTCTGGTAGTACCACTTCATCTCACCGGTGTCGGCGTCTACTGCCACGATACAGGTCAGAAATAGGTTGTCTCCTCCGCCCGGCGAGCGGATCACGCGAGTCCAGGGAGCGCCGTTGCCAACTCCAAGATAGACCTGATTGAAATCGGGATCATAAACGATGGAATTCCAGACCGTGCCGCCGCCACCGATCTTCCACCACTCGCCGCCTTTCCAGGTCTTGGCCGCTAACTCCATCTCTGGGTGTTCGAAAGGTTGTGAAGGATCTCCGGGTACCGTGAAGAATCGCCAGGCTTGTTCGCCTGTTTCTGAGTCGTAGGCTGTGACGTAACCACGCACCCCGAACTCCGCGCCGCCGTTACCAATAAAGATCTTGCCACTGGCCGCTCTGGGCGCGCCGGTGATGCTGTAGTTTCGTTCGGTATCGATAACGGTGTTGACCTCCCATACCTTAGTGCCTTGGGCGGCATCAATTGCGACCAGCCGGCCATCCAGTGTGCCGACGTAAACCTTACCTTGGTAAACCGCTACGCCGCGATTGATCGGACCGCAGCATGCCCGTCTCTGATATTCCTTGGCCACCATAGGATCGTAACGCCACTTCTCGACGCCAGTCTTGGCATCCACTGCGTGAACGACGGAAAAGGTTGAAGTGAAGAACAGAATGTTGTCGACCATGATCGGCGTGGCTTCTAGGGCGTCGTTACCCCCCAGATCCAGTGAGAATGCCAATCCTAAACGATCGACGGTTTCCCGACTGATTTGTGTTAGCGGAGAAAAGCGTTGTTCTTCATAGTCTCTGCCGTAGGCGAGCCAGTTACCAGGTTCGGATGCTGCGTTGTTGATCCGTGCATCATCAATCTGGCCGATATTGGAGCCACTGCCACCAACCGCCTGATTGGGAGATTCAGATGCGTCATCGGAACAACCTGCCAAAAACAGAATTAACGACAAGATCCCCAAACCGCTAAGATGAACTTTCTTCACGCCGTTCTCCTTTTTTAATCTTTGTGTACTAATGAAAATTAAGCCTCATTTTTTACTCTTGATCGTTGCGAAAGACAACTTATTATCTATCGGGTGTTTAGTTTTTCCGACTATTTAGCTGGAGTCAAGTGGTCACGGTTAAGACGAATAAACCACCTTTTGCTCACCTTCGGAAAAGCATCCTGAGGCGTATCTGCCGCTCACCTGCGGCCCAGGATATGTATGTTTGATTAATGTTGATCCTGCGAAACGTGCTCTCCTAGAGACAGGAATTGGCTTGACAGCGCGGAGAGACGGCAGCTTCCAACAGCAAAAGTAGATTCTGGACGTCGTTTTCACGTAATGACTCGATGTCTAAATGGCCTTTCCTGACTGACATGTCCAGCTATTCATTCCTTCCCTTAGAACTTCTCCATTTGCGGTACTCCGTCTGCAAGAGTCACCCAGTCCTGTTTGCTGACACACCAGACATGAGCCTGGGGAGTGAATCCACTGGTATCGTCCAGAGTCCCGGTCTTTAAGAAGAGTGTATCAGGCTGACCCGGAATCGCAGAAAAAATGGGGGATCCGCAGTTCCCGCAGAAGAAGCGTTCCACTGCGTTTCCGCTATCGGTATCCATGTCCTCATAGAGCTTTACGTCGCCCTCCAAAAACCTAAAGTCCGCTTTCGGCACTCCAGCCAGGGTCGAGAAGGCGGAACCTGCCTGTCGCTGGCAGTTCTTGCAGTGACACACTAAAGTAACGGCAGGTGCACTGCCAATTTCGTATTTGATGTCTCCACAGAGGCACTGACCCGTTATTACCATGATGTTCTCCTGGTGGCGTATGGTTGGATGGGCAGTTACATATATTTACTGTCTGATCGACATCCCCTCCCACTGTGAATGCCGATTCTCTGGCAATTTGCATACCCGTCGTATAGGAACCATTAACGCCCTATTCTGAGAAATCTGCAAGTAAGATTTGATGGGGACAGGCCATTTTCTACAGCACTCTCAAGAATAAGAAGGGAGATGACCCCAGAAGAGAAAGCGCCAAACTAGTTCGAAAGGATGCGCGCGACCGTACGAATCGATAGACGCAGCCTTACTTTAAAGAAATATGAGATTGTGCTGAGCTTGCTTCGTCGCGATAGCCGAGTCCCGACAGATTGCCTTGATGTTGTTCGCGAGTGATTTGGTATTTGGAAAGTATGTAGAGGCAGATAGCGGGCATGACGATACTCAGAATCGCGACGACAACCGCGAGATCCTGAATCGCCAGGGTCTTGTCAGCGGTGCTAGCGGCCGCTTGGAAACCCACAAAGTAGAGTAGGGGTCCTTTAGCCATCAATCCGACGCCGCTGATCGCTTTTTGAATTAAGTTGGGGCCCGCAAAAAATAGTCCTTCGGAGCGCCGACCGGTGCTGGTCTGACTGTCTTCGACCACATCGGCGTTCATTGAACCAACAAGGATCCAAGCAAGGACGACAACGTTGGCGGCAAAGAAACCGTGCACGAGCATGACCCACCATAAGAGGCCGTATTTTTCGCCGTTTGGCGGCAGGATCTGAATGCCGTAGTGAAGGTCGAGTAACCGCAAAATCAGCAGAGACGGGCCGATAACGATCGAGATCACGAACAGCCCGATCGCCAATTTTTTCTTGTCATAGCCGCGTGCCAGCGGGCCGGCAAACGCACTGATGATCAGGGCGCCACCCATTGCCACGATGGGGAATATTGCAACGTCGGCTGGCTTCCAATCCCAGAAATAGGTATTCCAGTAGAACTCCAACCCCATGGTGAGTCCAACAAATAAACTGAACACGACGCCGGCCCAAAAAAGACTTAACCAGGACGTATGGTTAAGGGTCGAAAATATATCCCGGAACATCGACCGAGCACTGCTTGGTAGGGATGCCTTGGGTAATTCAAGGTTTGGGATTTCTCGTGCCGTGGTGAAGGCGAAAAAGAACCCAACAATCACGATGGTGAGCGCGCCCCACGTGGCCAGTGCATGGTACGCGCTAAGATTTTGATACGAATCTCCAAGGGCAGTAAGAAATAGGTAGGCCGTGGTCGGGCCTGCAATCCAGCCAAACATGCTGTTGAAACCGTGAAGTTGATTGCGCTGTTCGTAATCCTTACTAATTTCAGCACCCAGCGCTTCGCGCGGAACTTGGTAAAAAGTCCAAGCGACGCGGACGCCAATAGTGAGTGTCAGTAATTGGACAAACAATGCCAACTGCGATTCGCTCTGATCGACGGTCAACAACAAGAAGAAAAAAAGAGCTGACGGGATGATGCTCAAGAATATATATGGGTGACGTCGGCCCCATCGCGATTTGGTGTAATCGGAAAGGTAACCAAGGATGGGATCGGTAAACCCGTCGACGACCATGGCAATCGCGAGCGCAAGCGAAGCCCACCAAGCTTCGAGCCCGAGTACATCGTTGTAGAAATAAATGATCGGTGCCCCAAACAAGTAGCCCTTGATGGAGATAGGGATTTGCCCAACCCCATATGCAAGGAGTTGGGAAATTTTTGCTTTAGTTGCCACGAATTACTGCCTTATTACCGTTGCCACTGACCTGCAGACAAAAGCCGCAAGCCGTCTGCGATTTAATGAGTGAGCATAAGAACCATTAACGCCCTATTCTGAGAAATCTGCAAGTAAGATTTGATGGCTATAGGCTATTTTCTTAAAAGCGGTTCAGTGGTGTTGAAGTTACATCCAAAACTGACCCATTTACCCCTTTATTTGTATCGGCGGCGAGGGCGGATTCACCGACCTCCTTCGTTGGGTACCAGGTGATAACCAGCAAGTCTGTCGCACGATCGGCTTCCGAGGCCCGCTCATCGGGAATGACCATCGGTGGGAGTACCCTGTTTGCTACCGTCAATCGTCCGCCGACATGCTCGGCGAGCTGGGTAACTCCGGTAATAAAGGCGCGTTGTGCTGCCGGCGTCTCTGCCTCGACCAGGTCGAGCAGCGCAATATACCCCTAAAAATACCCCCCCTGTTTTTGTTTGTCTCCAATGGTAAAGGGACTAAAGGCCTGATCTGGCGTGCAAATAATGAACTGACTCCTATTACCGCGCGTGCAAACCGGCGATGGGGCGAACAATCCATACAGCAGGGCGGGATCAACCAGAATTTCATGCGCGTGAACCATGCGCGTGGACATAGTGTATATCTCGCAGACTGTTTTACTGGGTCTGGTGGATCTTTTCCGACAGCGATAGCACATAGTTGCGAACTGCATGGGATTGCTCGACAGTTAGCTCCATTACTGGCATTCCGTTGGCGACCTTCGACCCACCGATGACTATGGCATCCCATTGCGCATGAGTGGTGCTATCCGCATATCGCAAATCCGGCACGGTTCCACCGAAGCGCGCGACAGCATTACTGCCATGACAGAACTTACACGCTTCATTATATACCTCAGCGCCTAGGACGATGACTTCGGGCGAAGCGTCCAGCTTCGGTTGATCGGGCAGGGTTCGCTCGGCAGACGGGCCGGATGCCAACTGCGCCTCCCCACCAATAGTAAACGCCAGTAGACGGGTGGGGCCTTGTGAGGCTTTCGTCGAGTGCATTCCCGGGTATTGGTACTGCAATCCACCGCCGGCGCCGATAGGTATCAATATGTACTGGACACCGCCAAGCGAATAGCTGACAGGTGCTGCATTGATTGCAGAGCCCGTCTGTACTGACCAAAGGGGTTCCCCGGTACCGGCCGAAAAAGCTTCGAATGTGCCCAAAGCGGTACCTTGAAATACGAGATCGCCGCCGGTTGCCAACAATCCCCCATTGAACGGAAGATCACGGTCTACCGACCAGCGAATGCGGCCGTTGGTCGGGTCCATGGCAACCAACTTACCCGGTGCATGTGGCTTGCCGTCCACCTCTGTCACCATAACAAGAGCTTCGCCTTCGCCACCACCACCGGATCGCTTTCCCGGCACGTCGATCACCGGAATGTAGGAAAGGGCCTGACCCGGATGAAAGGCCATGGCTGTCCAGTTTCGTGCACCCCAACTATTTGGCCATATAAGCGCCTCCTCACCCTCGGCCAGGTTCCAGTATTCGCCTTGTGGATTGTAGATTGGCTTGCCTGTCTCGAGATCGACATCCGTCGCCCAGTTGGTCTTAGCGAACTTGCCTACTGCGAGCAGCTCGCCGGTGTGCCGATCGAGCGTGTAGTGAAAGCCGTTTTTAGGTGCAAGTAACACTGTCTCCCTTTCTACCTCATTAATCGTGAGATCCGCAAGAACTACATTCATTGTGGCGTTGTAATCCCAGCTGTCCTTATCGACTGTCTGGTAGTGCCACCGGTACTCACCCGTACCTGTATCCACAGCGACGATCGAGGATAAGAACAGATTATCCCCGCCTAGGGGACTGCGCTCTGCATGCCTGTATGGATATGCCCCTGAGGTGCCAAAGAACAACAGCTTTGACACTGGATCGTACGTCATCTCGTTCCAGCTGTGCCCGCCGCCTCCATACTTAGCAAGAGCGGCTCCCGACCAAGTTTTGGCTGCCATCTTCATCGCCGGCGTATCGTTTTCCTCCGGCTTGTCACTCGGCACGATGTAGAAACGCCATAACAGGTCACCATCGTCCGCTGCAAAGGCTGATACATAACCTCGACCCTTTAGCTGAGATTCGGAACCGCCATTACCAACAAATACCTTATCACCGCCCACGTAGGGCGAATCGGTTATGAAGTAGCCCAATGCGGTGTCGCAAGTCTGTTGCGACCAAAGGCGTGTACCTTTCTTTGCATCCAGTGCAATCAACCGGCAATCGACGGTAGTTACGAATAACTTCCCATCACTCACGGCGATACCTCGGTGGGCTCTTGCGAGCCAGGACAGCAGGGGTTGTTCGGCAAACGAGTCCCGAACCTCAGGATCATAAGACCACAAAATGTCGCCACTCTTCGCATCGAGCGCCAGCGTGAAAGAGTAAGCTCCGGAAAGGTAGACGACGCCATCGATGACGATAGGTGTAGTCGCCACGCCATCCGGTATCGGCAGGTCTGAAGCCCAGGCTAGCCCTAGGTTATCGATGTTTGACACGTTGATTTTTTTCAAAGCGGAATAGTGTTGGCCGCTGAAATCTCCACCTTTCAGGGCCCAGTTTGTGTCAGTCTGTTGTGCCGGCGCCGGAGAAACAGCGCAGAACAATGACAACGCCAAAAGAGATGCTCGGGCACCCAATCTCGAAACGGCATGTCCGGCAAGCCTATTCATCAGAATAGATCACCCAGATCTTTTCATAGCCATCTGTTTCCCAAACCCCTGTCCATTCCTTGGGCATCGTTACGGCTTCACCAGTATTAATTGTCATCGCGCTACCGTCGCTGGAGGTCAACGTGACGCTCCCGCTCACGAAGTACATAAATTCATTTACGCCGTAGGGCTTACTGATGTCGATGCGAGTCTTACCGGAGCGATACATCCCGCTGTGGAATTTTCCATCGCTGCTGGACATCGTCGCGACGCTTTCAGTCTTATGGCCATCCGGGTGGGTTTTTGCGGTCACGTCGTCGCGTTGAAAGATAACGCCCATCGCTTCTTCTTTGCTGATTTTTGCTGGTAGCATTGTTTTCGAATCCTTACCGTCTGCTATTGCCGTTTGAAGTAGAATCGCCCAGAAGAATGCAGTCGCGAACCTGCACTTCGTACACATTGATCACTCCGTAGTTGAGAGGAACATGTTGTCAGTATACCCCCTAACATATCCTTTGATTCAAGCTGGCGCTGGGATAACTTTTTATGCAGAGGGGCTCCCGCCAGATCTTCCGGGCTTATCTGGCGGTGGTTCAGATCGCGACCCCGGCTTTTAGGCCCTCGAGCACCGCCTCCTCGGCCGTACGCGGTGTGATGCAGTCACCGATCGAGATAAGCTCGGTGTCGAGGTCGGCCAGCGGCTCCAACACGATTCGCCGCACCGGCTTCTTCCAGTCGTTCGTCCCGGACTGGCTGACTTCCGAAGAGAACCAGTACGTCGCCGTCCCGCCGGAGGTTGCCGCGAGGCTCTCGGACAAGGCGAGAAGCGTGCTGGGCTACTCAGCCAGCCGGTCTTTGGGCTGGGTTCGAGGCCGCGACTCGAAAAACCTGCTGGTCGAGGGCACCGGCGCCCCCGTCTAACGCAGCCGAAGGGCACTCTCTGAAGAGGACTGTGCAAGGGGATAGTGCCAACGAACGGGCGCATTGCGCGCTCGGGTCTGCAGCTCTGCCAGCCCGTCGAATCGTCAAATTGATCCCTCTCGCCTACCCCAACGCCGTATCAAAATGCACGGTTATGCTTCTCGTCTATGGCACCCTTGATCTCTTCGCAAGATCTTTGAAGTTTAAGGTATTCCCTATAAATTAATCCTTTACTATTTTGGCTCTTATTCTAGAAAGTGCTGTAGAAAATGGCCTGTGGCCATCAAATCTTACTTGCAGATTTCTCAGAATAGAGCGTTAATAGTTCCTATACTCAAGAGACACCCGCATGAGCAATAATCAGGTGATCGCTTCCGGTGAACATACTCGGATTGTAGCCGCCAGCCAGCCCAGCCTTTACGCAAGCTGGGGGCCGCAGGCATGGATCGACATGTGGATGTCAAATACCATGCTGGTTAAGAAGGCAATGCCAATAATCAGTCATACATTTTTGCCGATTCTGCGACTGTCGTGCAATGACACCGAGAAGCTCGAAGCTGAATACGAGGCAATAAAATCGCAGCGAGAAGCAATCCACTGGTCTGACTCGCCCAGGGAAAAATGGCGGAAGCGCTATGGTAACTTTGTTCGTGAGATCGAATGGGCACTGCTGGAACTTAGGAAGTATTTCAGCAGAGGGCAGTTCGAAGACATCGTGATCGGCACCTCAGTAAAACTGTCTCGCGAAACATCATCCGACTTCCTCGAGATGATGAACAGGATGTCAGAAAAGCATCAGACATCAAACTCACCTGTGCATCAAGGCCGACCCAGCCTGGAACCAAAAAAGCCAGGGCGCTGGACGACGTTCATGTTCAAGACTTTTAACCCCGCCCATTGGCTAACCGGACCTGCAACTATCACAGAGTACGATCCTGGGAATGGCGTCACGGTAATGGAGATCCCCGATTGCGCGTGGCATACATGTGCGAGGCAGGAAACATTACCGAACCCCAACGCATTACCGGAAGAAGGCTGTCTTCATATCTGCAAGGGCCCCTTCGAGGTGCTATTCAACGGTGATGGCGGTGCATTAAGAATGGAATTTGAACCACACCTGCCTGAAACATCCTGTACCGTGCGTATGACCTGGGAAGCAAGGGATTAGTCAGTTGTGTTGAGACTGGGTAATTTCTTCAGTCCTCGGAAGCGTCTGCTTGAGCAGGAGCAGGCAATAAAGGCATTGCAGCAGGAACTCACGACCTTGCGTTCCCAGAACAACAGTATGCGAGAAGGTATGCGTCGTTGCCTGATCTGTAGTTACCGACTTGATGCAAAACACCAGATTCGTGACATGCTAAAGTAATTTAGTGACGGGTTAACAGGTGTCCCTCGCAAACAATGGTCCAACAAATTTCAGGAAGCTTCACGGTACTCATATTGATGGTGAAGCACTTTGGTCAATTGATCTGTAGTGCTATAGAAAATGACCTGTAACTATCAAATCATCCCTGCAGATTTCTCTGAATAGGGCGTTAATGGTTCCTATACTCTTAGACACAATGCGCGGAATAACGCTCCCATAAAGACCTGTACTCCCTATTCGAAGCATGGAGAAAAGTACACCTCTCCACGTGCGCTGTCACAGTCTTATCTTCGAATGGCAGACAATCCATACAAAATACCGCCAAGTACGATCGCCCCGGAGACCTGCAATACCTCAGCCACGCTAACCCGGCTCAGGAGCCAGGCACACAACAACAGCGCGAAACCAGAAACCCATGGACCCATGCGCACCACATAATTTGGCGGTCTCGTATCAGGGCGTCGTCGCAATACGGGTAAGGCTGCACACACGATCGCATAGGTGATCAGGCGGATAACGCTGTTGATTGTTAATGCTTCGACAAAATTGAAGGTTAGACATGCGAGCCAACAAGCAACGGCCGTGATAATCAGAGAGCTGGTGGGCGTGTGATATTTGGTGTGTGTTTGGCCGAAGAATGAGGGAACTTGATTTTCCCGAGCCATCGCATAGGGAAGCCGCGAGCCACCCAACAGTCCCGCGTTGAGTGTACCCGACGTCGATATGATTGCACCCACAACGATTACCGCAGCACCGATTGGTCCAACGAACACGGTCGCGGCATCAGCCAATGGACGGCTGGACGTCGCCAAGGAAGGCAGCGTACCGATCGCGACAATTTGAATAGCTAAATAGAAAACTAAGACGAGCGCCACCGTAAAAAAGAGAGCGTAGGGAAATGCTTTCTCAGGATTCTGTACTTCGCCTGTGTTGATGGTGGCCACCTCAAAACCACTAAATGCAAAGATTAGGACCATGACGGCTAAAGCAAGCGTATTGGCATTCGGCATTGGTTGGAACTGAAAATGACCCGGTTCGATGAACCAAATACCAACGAGTACGAACATAGCAAGTGGCACCAGTTTCATAACAGCGAAGACATTACTCACGCGTGCTGCATGCCGAACGCCTAGGTAATTGATCGTTGTGAGAACGATCACAATGGCCGTCACTAGAACGGTTCGGGTGATTCCGTCATTGATCGTCGGCCAAATTGCGCTCAGGTACGAAAGCAGAACGTCGCAAATAATCGCGAACGAAGTGATCCGTGTCAGCCAAAGAAGCCATCCCACTTGAAAGCCGGTGAGTCGGCCAAATGTCTTACGCGCATACAGATAGGGCCCGCCGGTCCCGGGAAAGCGGGAGCCGACCTCAAGGAAGCACAGAATGATCAACCCGATTAAGCCACCACAGATAACGAACGCCAATACGCTATAGCTTCCGGCGAGTGCAAAGGCTCGAGAAGGTAAACCGAAGATTCCCGCCCCGATAAATAAGTTAATCAGTATCGCGATGAGTGACCCACGTGATATGCCTCGAGAGAGAGACGACGATGCTGGTTCTTTCTTCAAAGGGCACCTGTAACTATCAAATCATCCCTGCAGATTTCTCTGAATAGGGCGTTAATGGTTCCCATACTCTAGGAGCCACCCTCCTCCACTTCAGTCGATGCCGTCGAGCGATCGGCATTGGTCCGTGAGATAAGACACATTGCTGTGGCTTCATTTTTAGTGCCTGCGGGGTAACACTTAGAAGCAAGTTCGTCATCTTTCCATGGATTAAATATCGTCGTTTCAGACATGAATACGGTTCCCTGTAATTATTCTCGGAAGCGCTTCAATTGAAGCCTAAAAACCTAGTTATATCTACCTGTTAACTTTAATTTCAGTGCAATTGAGCCAAACCATTTGGCTCCCATGATCTGAACAGCATTGGTAACCCAGGAGTGAAGAACTAGCTCGAACTATTTAGCTAGCTTCTGAATGGTACTGAGATATTAGAAATTGCTCTATTAAGCTATAAAATTCTGGGTCTAAAAAAGCTTCCATGTGATCTTTGCCCGGCAGCAACTTATATGAGATCTCTGGTACTGCACCAATCATCTTTTCCAAGTTGAGTTTTTCATCGTCCTGATCTCCACTGATAGCTAGAACAGGAATTCGGATACCACTTATATCCTGCTCAGATAAATTAATAATCTCTCCCATGTTGCCGGCAACCGCTGCCAATGCTTCAATATTTTGTCCCTTAAGCATTGCATCAGCCGTCTTTACATCAAAATTACCAGAATCCAAAAGTTCTAAATCGTCAGAGTTATTTTCAATGAAAGGCCCAAAACTTTGATGATTTTTCAATGAATCTCCAATTTCAGTATAAAGCTTTGTTTCCTTTTCCCCCGACCAGCCAGAACCGCCTACTACAAGACCAGTCACAACCTCTGGGTGTTCCACAGTAAACCGAAGAGCTATTTCAGCTCCCATCGAATAACCAACAAGACACACTTTCTCAATTTCTAACTTTTGCAGGACTTCTAGTATGTCAGCCACCATTTTTCTTCCGTAAAAGGTTAAATCTTCCGGTTTTCCACTTGCACCATGTCCTCGACAATCGATAGTTATCAACCGAAATCGGTCCTTCAAAAGATTAATAGCAATATTCCAGTCCAAGGCATTACTGGTATAACCGTGGATGAAAAATACGGGAGGCCCTTCCCCTTGATCTTTAAAACATATCGGAACGCCCGATGATTCAATTGTCGAAAAGTTATTACTGAACTTGCGTTCTGCCGCTCCTATCGCCCTACTAAAAAACAAAAAAATACTAGTGAACCTATACGAAAAGAATTTCATAACATTGAACCCTCATGGTACCGATATTTGGGAAGAAATAGAGTTTGGTGCACGCATGTGTGACGTCAACCCATATGCTACCACCTAGCCCTATTTGGAGAGATGCTTGGTGAATCAGAAGCAGCTTCACTTCATCACGATTTCTATACCGCGGTTTAAAAATCACATCCCTGGTTACCCAGCGGTGACATGAAAGTGATTCCGGGACGCTCGGAGAAAGTCCTAGCCAAATACCAGCTTGGCGCAACAAGCCTATCCAGACTGCCCGCACGCGGAGCATTTCCTGCGGACATACGCTGGTGTGATGGACGCTAGGTTGGGGGTCCCTAACCCTTTCATGACGATCTCCAGTTCGCTCCGGAGGATGTCGAGCACCGCCTCGACGCCTTCCTGGCCGAAAGAGGCAAGACCCCACAGATAGGGGCGCCCGATGCAGACAGCATCCGCACCCAGTGCGAGGGCCTTGAAGAAGTCGGTTCCTCGGCGAAAGCCGCTGTCGATCAGGATGGGGATGCGCCCGCCCACCTCCTCGACGATCTCGGGCAACGCTTCGATCGCGGAGAGACCACTGTCCTCTGCACGGCCGCCGTGATTCGAGACGACGATCCCGTCAACACCGTGCTCGACGCACAGGCGCGCATCCTCACGGGTGAGGATGCCCTTGAGGAGCAACTTCATCGGCGTTGCGTCGCGGATCCGATCCACGTTGTCCCAGTCCAAAATCATTAGATTATCCAACCTGCGCTCCAGGTCGAAACCCACCGCGTGAGCGGCGTCGATTGCGTCTTGGACCATGGAGGACTGATGACAGGTCTGGCACTCGGCATTGTCTTCCCTGCGGAAACGGCGAATAC
>Ga0187833_10001723_pt1 | contig 24484 bp, 29 predicted proteins | sample ETNtaG_37_FD_167968 | JGI IMG/M metagenome (GOLD analysis project Ga0187833, IMG submission 167968) | Marine microbial and viral communities from oxygen minimum zone, Eastern Pacific Ocean - ETNP2014_SV_400_PacBio MetaG (Illumina Assembly) | ecosystem: Environmental > Aquatic > Marine > Hypoxic...
GTTCGAAACTTGTTTCGAAGCTCTTAATTTCCGCTGCAAATCCGGGCGGTGGCGTTTTTTCTTTCTCAAAAATAACTCACCTTTATAAAAAAAGATTGCTTCTTCTACACTATGAATCAGCAAGAACACAACACCATGCTCTCGTTCCAAAGAGCTAGAGCCGACATCATGAAGATGCAGGAAGAAATCTATGCCCTGCAACATCAGCAATCTACCCTTGTCGCAACCATTTCCGTACTTCAGGAACAAAACGCAATGCTCGTGGAGAAACTAAACACTCCCAAAACCGCTACCGTAAATGCTCCAGTCGCAAAGAAAACCAACGAAAAAACATTCCTAGCATCCAAATCAGCAACCAAATTCCACCTCAAAAACTGTCCTTTTGCTCAGAATATCAAGCCAAAATCCAAACTTACGTTCAAAACCAAAAATTCTGCATTGAACAAAGGATTCAAACCTTGTAAATGCATTAAGTAGAGTATATTCAATCTCCGTCGAAAGAATGCAGAGTATTTGTTCCGATTTCCACACCAAACATTTAAAAAACTTTGCCCTAACCGAAAGGTTTATATATGGTCCAAAGTTACCCTTTTTAAATGTTTTTGAGTTTTACGACTGTAACCAGGTGAAAAATGTCAAGACGAAACGCAATCAAAAAGTGTCCTGAGTGTACCGCTACTAACCTTACTTTTAATAAAAACCGTGGAGAAATTATCTGTAACGAGTGTGGTTTTGTTCTAGAAGATAAAATGGTTGACTTCTCCCAAGAATGGAGAGAATTCGATTCAGATACCGGAGAATCACGAAGACGAACCGGAGCACCTATGACCTATACTCAGTTCGACCAAGGTTTAGGTACCGAAGTAGGACAAAAAGGAGATCTTTTCAAATTAGGTGGAAAAGACCGTAACAAATTCTTCAGATTAAGAAAATGGCAGTACAGAATCTCAACCGCTATCGAAAGAAATCTTAAATTAGCACTAGCAGAATTAAAGAGAGTTTCATCCTACCTAAAACTTCCAAGATCCGTTGAAGAGGAAGCTGCTCGTATTTACACATTAGCTGTACAAAGAGGACTAGTACGTGGACGATCCATGGAATCCGTTGTTGCAGGCGCCTTATATGCAGCCTGCCGAAGACACGACGTTCCTCGCACCTTAGATGAATTATCAGAAGCTTCAGGAATCGAAAAGAAAGAGATCGGAAGAACCTACAGATTCGTAACTAGGGAACTAGGAATCAAAATCCTACCCAGCAATCCTGCAGATTACATCGCAAGATTCGCATCCGCACTCAAACTATCGGCCGAAACCCAATCAAACTCAGTTGAGATCCTAGAAAAGGCTCAGAAAGCTGAATTAACATCAGGTCGAGGCCCAACCGGAATCGCAGCAGCAGCTCTCTATGTTGCAGCCTTAATGCATGGCGAAAAACGCACGCAAAGAGAAGTAGCAGACGTTGCAGGCGTAACCGAAGTCACCATCAGAAACCGTTACAAAGAACTTCTTGAACAATTAAATCTTGAAAAAGACATCAAAAAAACCAAGAAGCGCAAGAAGTAGAATTTTCATCAAAAAAAGGGGATATATCGACGGTAATTCAATTGTCGTTGATTATTAAGTAAAGCAGGAAAACCGAAGAATAGCTGCTTTACTTATAAGCGAGATCATCCCAACATGAAACGAGCAATTATATCTGATGTACATGCAAATCTTCCTGCCCTAGAAGCTGCTCTTGAAGATATTGCTACACAAGGAGCAGATGAAATAATTTTCTTAGGAGACGCAGTCGGCTACGGTCCAAACTGGCTGGAAGTTACTCAGATGCTTGCAGAACATGCTCCTAAAGCAGTAATGGGAAATCACGATTGTGCCGTCATTAATTTTCCATTCGGATTTAACGAGGTAGCCGCAGTAGTTGCTGAATGGACAAAACAGGAGATTAATCAGTCTGAAGAGGGAGAACGAACACTACAATATCTTAATAAATTGCCAGATGCGCTGGAAGAGGGAGAGATTCTTTACGTCCATGCCTCACCCATAGATAGTATGATGGTATATATTGATAAAGATACTGACGACGATACATTAAAGAAAAACTTCGATGATATTGAGCGTCTCGCTTTCGTAGGTCACAGCCACAAACCCTTGTTTTGGGAAGAGGAGGAAGGTATTCCCACACACTGTCTCAGCCCCTCAACAGAAGACCTAAAGCCCGAACATAAATATATGATCAATGTGGGTTCTGTAGGACAACCACGAGAAGGCGGAGATTCACGCGCATGTTATGTGATATTACACGATGCCAATAAAGTAGAATATCGCAAAGTAGAGTATAACGTTCAAAGACATATTGATGCTCTCAATAACTCAACAATAAATGAATGGCTCCAGGGTCAAGAAAAATGGGTAGAAAAAGTTCATGAATCGGAAACAAAGGATCCCTTCATTTCCAAATTAGATTTCGCAGGATATCTAGCCCACAGAATTGAGATGGGGAAATAATCACCTAAAACATCCAACCAATTGCTCAAAACCCTTTCTACTAAAATCCCTCTTATACGCTTTAGCAGCATCAATCACTACATTACGAGAAAACCTAATCTTCTTCTCCTTCAACAACTCACTAATAAAAGAAGAAAGCAAGTACGAGGAAAACTGCGTAACGTTCGAAGGATCGTCCGTATATCTACACCGTTCAAAGTCCAACATCACAACGCGATAACGATCAACCAAAATATGCTTGTGGGGATGATGCATCTCCTCTTTCTTAATTCCAAGACTATCCATGACATAACACTGACGAAACACACGACCAATCACCAACAAAATCTTAGACTTACTCTTGCACCTCTCCAGAAAATCAGGAAAGAATTTTCCAGGAACATAATAATACCCAAAATATTTCTGAGAAGAAAATAACACCTGCGGCCCAACCCTTTTACTATTCAACACCTTCAAGAAACGAATCTCATTCGCAATACTCCCTGCAGCCGGACTATCTGCACGTTCCTTCTTAACAACTACTTTTCGCTTACCATACGAACCAACAAACAACAACCCACGCTTACCGTGATCAAATTGCTCCAAGTGTTTAACATCACTAAGCCGAACCATGACGTTCCCCTGTACTCGTTATCGAATACACAATCAGATCCTCAAAACCAACATGCTCAGTACCAATCTCCTTAAATCGCCAACCGTACTTGAATAAACACGCATCCACCCTCTCGCGACCAGTAAGAGAAGAAAACAATAACAAAATCGTTCCGCGCGGCTTCAGATACGCTCCAACACCCTTTAAAAACTTGCAGACCAATTCATGTCCTAATTTACCACCATCCAACGCAACGTCCGGATACGAGCTATCGGTAGGCAAATAAGGAGCATTAAATGTAATCATATCAAATTGAATCCGATCATAGACCTTGTATCTTCTAAAAACAGAGAATAAATCACTCTGCACAAACTTCAGCTTCTTACTTCTGTGCGTCCGAACACAATGCACAATCGCATCCTCATTAATATCCAACCCATACACCTTCACCACTTTCTTAGATGCAGCCGCAGTAGCTGCCTGAATCCCAGAACCAGTGCCCATATCTAATACGGTACCCTTAGCCAATTTCTTAACAAACTTCTGAAGTAAAAAAGAATCCTCTCGCGGCTCGTAGATATCCATAACTCCAAAAAGTGAACTCCCTATAAAAAACTAACCACACAAATTCCGAACAGCCACATATTTAATCAATTTAAACGCACCCTTCTGCTCTATCCGAAAAATATTTTCTTTAAACGCGCACAAATCATTCGATCTATACAGCGAAGAAAACGTCCCTCTCCAAATCTCCAAGCCAAGTTCATATTCCTCACCCGAATACTCACTCACGCCGCCCTGTTCAATAAAGAATTCTTTTTTATCCTGCTCATCCCGCAAATACACCGTCATCTTTATTGCAGTAGTCGCGGGCAAACTTTCACCAAGACTCGTCTTCAAAAAAACCGAATTAAAGTTTCCAACAGTAACCTCCACATCAGAAGCAACCGCCTGTCCCGACGTGCTAAGATCGCGAGTAAACACAAACGTCAACACCCCAATAATAACGATAACTCCAATCAGAGCGTACACATTACTTCTATCTGCCATAACACAATTAGAAAAAAATACTATTTAAACCTTCTCAATCAAGTAAGTGCTCTTCCTTAACCCCGGAGAAAAAGGTAGCGATTAAGGTGAAGGATCCAAATAAGACAAACGTCATCAATAAATTCCACTCAATCAATACGCCAGTTAACAAAAACACGAATGCATACAAGAATGACTCAATCATCGACATGGTAGACATGACGGTAGCCCTAATCTTGGAAGGGATATATTTATTCATATAATTGATAAGTAAGAGGAACCGCGAACCATTGAGGCTGAAATACATAATCAAGAGAATACTCATCAAAACAAGAGAATCAAAAGTACCTAAAAGTATCAACGAAAGTGAGGAAATCAACGCACTGAAGAAAAGAAATTTCTTCTTAGAACCAAAAAGTCGTTCAAGTCGTTCAAGGTTCCTGTAAAATAAAATGGGAACTCCAAAGATTGCTGAATAAAAAATTCCGAAGTAAAACAAAGAAACTCCCCTTTCAGTAAGCAACGGCTGATACATCCAAAAAACAATCCAGGTAAATAAATTAATAGAAATTCTATCAAATGCAAGAACCTGTAGGACCTTGTGCTTCCGAAAATACTTGATGCCATCTAACATCGTAGAAAAATAGGAGCGCTCCACCTTTTTATGCACGCGCGGCTCAGTCAAACTAAAACAAATTCCAAATGCAATAACTACTGGCACAACCGTCGCCCACATCGGAACGCGTAATCCATAACTACTAGCAAGATACCCTCCAATCGGACCAGCCACCAAATAAGCAACATGCTCATAGCTCGAAAATCTTCCGAACATCATCTTGAAAGTAGACTCTCTCTTCAGCTGCTTCAATGTATCATACAACAATGCCTCGGCAGCTCCGGAGTACAATGCAATCGCAAGACCCCAGATCATACTCCCCAAGAAAAAAACCCAGAACATGGGATACAGGGAATACAAAAATACAGCCATACAGACGAAAAAACTCGATAAGATCAAAGATAACTTCCTCCCGTACCTGTCCGCGATCGCACCCGTAGGGATTTCAAAGAGGAAAAGTGCAATAACAAAAATAGACTCCAGCAACATAACCTGGAAAAGAGTAACGTTACCCACCTGAGTGTAATACGGAACCCAAAATCCGCCGATAATCATCAAACTAGCGAAAAACCGGTACAATTTCAATTTCCAGATGTTACTCGCTACATCAGCCATAAAAAAGACAAATCTAGAAATCTCTTCTTAAAATACACGATAAATCAAACACTATAGCGAATCTTTTCAGCATCAAGCACTTTCTTAACTGCAGCAAGAGAAACCGTTAACTGTTTCAAAGTAGGTTCCGCAGTTGTAATCTTCTGAATCCACATCCCAGGTCGAGCCAACATTCTAAAAAGAACATTATCCTGATGATACGCACTATATCTCAATAACTCATACGAAAACCCTGCAACAACCGGCAACAACAAAATCCTAAATCCAAACAACACTAAACGCTGCCAGAACCAGTGCAAGAAGATAATGCCTGGAAACAATGATTGAACTAAAGAAGGAATAAAGGAAAACAAAAAGATAGCAACCACCATCACGAATAACATAAAACTGGTACCGCACCGAGGATGCAATCGAGAAAACTGCTGAGCCTCCTTCGCTACTAACACCTTCTTAGCCTCATAACAGTGAATCGCCTTATGCTCAGCCCCATGATAACGAAATAAAGTCTTAATATCCTCCATCCGCGATATCAAATACACATACAACACAAAGATACCAATCTTGATAATCCCATCAACAATATTAAACAACACCGGAGCACTCTGCTCGCGCAATCCAAGAAGATACGTCAACGCATACGGCAACAACAAAAATAAACCAATGGAAAATGCAAAAGAGATGAATAACGTTCCGATAACCGCGCCTTCCGAAAGCTGATCTTCCTCATCCTCCGATTGAGCAGCACTCCAATTCAACGTTTTAATACCTAATACCAACATATCAACTAAATTAACAATGCCGCGAATAAAGAACCAGGTAAACCATTTCGGACGCTTTTTAACAAGATCTTTACGATACACAATCTGCTTACCTTTACGTACTGCAGTATAAGCAACCTTTTTGCCACGTATCATCACTCCCTCGATAACTGCCTGTCCGCCAATTGCCGTCGCCATACACTCGACAATCCCAAACTGATTATAAACCTTTGGCTATAACTAGAATATCACTACTCGAGCATAGAAATACTTATATATTTCGCCAACTCATAAAACCTATCGGAAAACTCAAAATCAGCTTTTTTCTTATGGAGATCATTCTATTAATTGTCCTTCTCGGTACCACGCTCACCATCTTCCAACTCACCGGAATAAAATTCATTCTCGGTCTACTCTTCCTGTGTGCACTAATCGTGGTGGGACTAATTGCACTTATCCCAGTCTACAACGACAAAAATGCAGGTTGGGGATTTCTAGGCGCAGTCTACTTTGGAGCACTCTTCAGCTTGATGCTCATCCACCGAAAAACAGGGATGGTAAACAAAACCATGCTCATCACCGCGTTTTTCGCAGCCCTAGGATTCTTCATAGGGATGGCAAAGCTAAAAGTAGCCCCACCAATGAAAGAAGAAACCACTAATGAAGAAGTTGCCGAAGTATCAACCACCTTCGACCCTGGCAAGTATGTAGCAAGTTCCTCCGGAACAACATTCCATAAACCCACCTGCATCTGGGCAAAGAAAATCAAAGAAGAACGCCAGGTCTGGTTCGGCTCAGAAGAAGAAGCAAAGAAAGACTACAAACCTCATTCTTGTTTAAAGTAATTATTCTAATAACAACGTAGCAATAACAATAAACCATAGCATCAACACTACAAAAGTAACCATCAACATATAATCCAGGCGCGGTTTGTGCAGTATTCCTTCGTACCGATGACGTTCTTTTCCAATCATAGTCTCTTCTTAATTACTCCCTATTAAAACGTTTCGCTACTTTAGTTGCTTACATTAGTTTTACATAAAAAATATCAGCAACTACTGTTTGGAAGGCATAACAATCATATGCATTACTTATGTCTTCCATTACTTCTCATTCCAATAGAGAATTATTAACCAAACTGCCCCGATTGTAATAGCACTGTCCGCGATATTAAACACCGGCCAAACCCGAAAATCCAAGAAATCAACAACATATCCAAAATACACCCGATCAATCAAGTTTCCTAAAGCCCCGCCCCACAACAACGCATACGGAAGAACCGTTTTCCGCTCCTTCATGATAACCGGCAAGTGATACAAGATAACTCCTACTACCACTAAACTAATCAAAATCAACAGGCTCTGCTGCCCGCGCAACAATCCAAACCCTGCTCCCGTATTTTGAATCGAGGTTAGATGTACTGCACCCGGAATCAAAGGAATAGTCTGCGAAACAAACATGAATCGCTCAACCAACACCTTAGTAAGACGATCAACAAAAAGAACAATTAACGCAATAAGAAAGAAATGTCTGCCCGACTGACAAAATTTACCAATCCTTGTTAATAGGGTGTTCGCCATGTGCTATTCGCTCTAAACTTTGTAATCGCTGATTGATACTCTCCAGCGTATATCTAATCGAATCTAATTTTGCCGAAACCACCTCTAAATCCTTTCCATAGAGTTCGGCATGATGAGTCTCCTGTTGTGGAGCCGCCGTAAACGGTTGCTGCATCGATGAAGGCGCTCCAGGCGGACTCGCATCCCTTGCAAACGGATCGGCCGGATTTCCTGAACCAGCAAACGGATCGGCAGCTTTTGCCAACGGATCTCCTCCCGGCAACGGATTTGCTAATGGATCTTGACTGCCTGCTACTGCATCAGGAGCGCCTCCCAAAGAATCGGGACTCGCGAAAGGATCCTGTCCTCCAGCTAATGGATCTTTTCCACCTGCTAATGGATCCTGTCCTCCAGCTAACGAATCTCCACCTAAAGGATCTGCACCAGGACTTCCTCCAAACGGATCTGCACCCTGATCAAAATTAAAGTCATCCTTCTTTTTCCAGAAAGCTAACTTATCAAGCACTCCCATGATTCACCTCTTTTTTGCACTAAACTTTTTTCCTATTGATATGCAACAAGGAGACCAGGAAATCTCAAACTCTGTTTGAGGGGTTCGAAACAAATTTCGAAGCTCTCTGATTTCCGCTGCCTCTTTTTTTGCACTAACTTACTCAAATTCCATCTTGATATCGGCAGCCTCTCGAACTTCAGCCAGCGTATCGTTAATCTGATCTTTCAACGCTTCCTTCGCGTCATCAATCTCTTCCTGCACTTTTTCAGCGACGCTTTCCTTAGCATCATCTACTACCTCTCCTGCCTTTCCTACTATATAACCTTTTCCCCTATCTAAGAAGTCAGATTCCGGCAGAAACTTTGCACCAATAAAAGAAAACACAGCAAAAAACAACACAATAAAAATAGCAATCTTAAACGTTTTTTTAACCGCCGTAACAAAGAGTGCAACAATCAAGAACGCAGCCAATGCAACCAAGATAAGTTCAATCATAACCTAAGTACCAATCACCGATATAAAAAGATTCTCTATTTCTGGAGGGCGACATGAATAAGAGGTGTAGATTCGCCCTCTAGATTGTAAAAGGCTAACAATACGTAAAACAGTTAACTTTTACTATTCTCAGCATTGTACACTCCCAGCACCTCTTCATCCGTCAACATCCGATGAAAGATCTTAACCTCATCAATACCCCCCTGGAATCCAGGTTCAATCAAAGAATTACCAATCATAATATCTGCATCATTTTCCACATCAAACGGCCAGTGCATAGGAATAGTGAATCCCTCTCCATTCAAATAAATTCTCGCCCTGCTATCATGACCATTCAACACATACGCCAAGTGATACCACTCACCATCATTGTAAGAATAAGTAGTAGGATACTGCAGATTCTTCACCTCAAACGCAAATTTGCCCTCATCTGTAAGAATAATACGTACATATCCCTTGCTCTGATCAAACCCTCGCTTTCCAACAATCTGTGCAGGCCCCGTAAATCCTTCGTCAACCTTAACCCACGCCATAAACGTAACCTCCTGCTGCGGAAAGTGATAGATAAAATCATGAGGAATAGTTAAACTGCCAACCCCATCAAAAAAAGCAGCATCGCCTACCTTTCCAGGCAACGCAATAACTCCGTCACCAGATACAGAGTCAAAACTCAACGAATCAAGCAAAGAACCATCATCCAACAACCTATTTGATACAGTAACTTCATCGAGAAGAGAGAAAAAAAGACTTGAATCAGTTTCTCCCAAAAGAAAAGCAGTTCCTGCAATAAGAAGGTGATCTGCAGTAACAGGATCATTCTTCCCCAAACCAATATTCTCTAAAGCCTCGCAACTAAAATACATTTCGAATTCTTCAGTATCTGGCTCCCCACTAGTCATAAAAGTAAGAGTAGGGTTAGTACCATTATAGGTAGCGTGCACGTTATCTAAACAAAGCTGAAGGTAGTGATCTATGGCCTCATCATAAAAGGAACCATTTCTAGCTAATGAAAAGTTCGAAGGAATATCTTGAAAATGTTCTATCTCCAAAAACCAAGAATTATTCTGGTTAGGGTCTCCCGGAGGGTCATGCAAACCCCTGAGATTCCTAAAATAGTTAATAGGACGGAATCCAATAATGAGGAATCGTTCATCGCCAACACGTTCAACTGAGAAATCAATGTTGTTAGCTAGATTTCCCCACAAATTTCCAGCATATTCTCTACCAGCCTCTAAAAAATTTGAATCGCCTATAAGATAACACCCTCTTCTTGCTGAAGAACCAGTTAAACCACCTCGAAAAAATCTGGCTAAGATGTTGTAAATCTCCTGTACCGACATACATTTAGGTTGTTCACACTCCCAACCAAACGCCCCACCTCCAAGACCAGAAACCGGTGTAGCAATCTTTCCATTATGGCAGGTGAGTGAGGTAGGGAAATCAAGAGAAAAATCATCATCTCCCCATACTATTACGGTGAGCAAGGAAAAAAGAAATATTCCAGTAATCAAAAAACCTAAACGCCTCATCTAATCCTCTCAGCAAACTCCCTCGCAACATCAATCATCGCAGCAGCATTCGGAATCGTATTGGTAGTAACAACCGAAACCTTCGCCTTTTTCAATTTCGAAAGTGCATGCTCAGCAAAAACACCATGAATGCCAATGCACGTAATCTTTTTAGCACCTAAATCCTTGCGCAACAATTTAATCGTTTCCAACAACGTATGACCTGTACTAATAATGTCATCCACAATCACCACATTGTGTTTACTTAAATCCACATCATGATCCAAAGCAACCTCAACATGCCTGCTACTATAGCGAGTCTTCTTCAAAATAGCAGATTCACACCCAATCATCTCCGCCGTTGCGCGAGCCCACTTATAACTCTCCCAGTCCGGCCCAATAATAATCGGGTTCTTGATATGCTTCTTAATATAATCTCGAACCAACCCATTAGCAGTCAATTTATGTCCACGAATCCGAAACACGTGCTTCAAATTCTTTTCACGATGCAGGTGCGGATCCATCACATATATTTCCGATAAACAAGCATCCACAAACTTTCCCAGTATCGGCAAACTCACACATTCACCTGGATGAAAGCGCGTATCCTGTCTAAAATACGGAAAGTACGGCGCCATCAACACAACACGTTTAGCTCCCAAATCCTTCGCCGTATGCGCAGCCAAAAAAACCTCCATCAACGCATCATTAATATCGCCATAAAAACTCTGTACCAACACAACAACCTTCTTTCGAACGTCGCACTTAAAACGTAAATCAGTTTCGCCATCAGGAAACTTGTTTACCTGCAATTCAGAATACTTCTTCTTAGCAAACTTAGCAATGTTCGCAGCAACATGCACGCCCTTACTGCATCCAATAATAATCATAGACTGATTCCAGGAAGAATATTATTTAAGGCTTTGCATAATAGGTATGTGCGTAGCGTCCTAAAGTCGAAATTCCTTGATACCGCAGAAGCAAGTGCGTCGTGGGGGGTTGCCCCCTACGGGGACGCAGCACCTTCAAGGTCAGAAGCAAGAATTTCGAAGACGCTATCCACATACCGAGATAAAACAAGGCATATTAGTATCACTACAAAGTGAATACAACAGAAACCTTTATAAAGCAAAAAGTGCTTCCACCTTGTATGGCACTCAAACAAGAAATGTTATTGCGATTAAAAGAAGATTTTAGCCTGAATATTTACGAAGTTAAAATTTGGACCGTTCTTCTTGAGAAAGGAGTCGCAACTGCAGGCGAACTAGCAGATGTTTCAGGTGTACCGAGATCAAGATGCTACGACGTTCTTGAAAGTCTTGAAAAGAAAGGCTTCATCATCATGAAAATCGGTAAACCCATCAAATACATTTCAATTCCACCCGAAGAAATCATCGATCGTGTTCAAAAAGAAATCCAAGAAGATACCTCCTTAAGTCTTCAAATGTTTGAAGACATTCGAACCACCGACATCTTTGGAGATCTAGAATTACTTTACAAAACCGGAATCGAAAAACATGACAGCCAGGATATCTCAACCGCAGTTACCGGAAGAGACAATCTTAATGCATACATGCGAACCCTTTTCGAAAAAGCAGAGAAAAGCATTCTCATTGCAACAACTGAAGAAGGATTCGCTAGAAAAATTAATGTCCTCAATAAAGCATTGAAGAAAAACAAAAACAAGCTTGCTATCACCATCATCGCACCAGCTGCCGAGAAACTACAGAAGAAACTTAAAACCAAAGTGACCGTAATTAATCAAGATCCTAATACTAGAGCAGTCTTCATTGATGACAAAGAAATGATGTTCATGCTCCATGAAGGAAAAACCGACAAGCACAATGATTGTGGTGTCTGGATGAAATCACCCTCCTGTACCAAAGCAATCAAACAACTACTTTTCCCCTCAAACTAACACAGATACACAACATTTATATATGAACACCAATCAACTCAACATAAGTAATTCTCCTTAAGAATGGTAGAAGATAAGAACGTTATGAAAACAGGTACAACCACGGTAGCTATGGTTTGTAAAGATGGCGCTGTGTTATGTGCAGATAAAAGAGTAACCTCTGGCTACTTAGTATCCTACAAAACCTACGAAAAGATTGTGCAGATAACCGACAACGTTGCCGTAACGGTTGCAGGCACCGTATCCGATGTACAATTAATGATTAAATTACTAAGATCAGAACTCAAACTCAAAGACCTACGTTCAGGACGCCGCTCAAGTGTAAAAGAAGCAGTTAATCTGTTAGCAAACATGGTCTACAATAACATTCGAAAATTCTCAACCATCCCCGGAATTTCACATTTCGTTGCAGGGGGAATGGACAGCGAGGGAGTCCACGTCTATGATGTAGGCGCAGATGGATCCACAACCAAGATCGACGAATATACCAGTTCAGGATCCGGAAGTGTAATGGCATACGGAGTTTTAGAAACACTCTACAAACCCGAAATCACGGTTGAAGAAGCGGTAAAGCTAGGCGGTAAAGCAATTAATGCAGCCGTACAACGAGACATCGCATCTGGAAACGGAATCGACATCATCACCATCACCAATGAAGGAATCAAAAAAGTACTAACCAAATTAATAGATATGAAAATCGAAGTGTAGTAACCATGCTAAATAAAAAAAAGGTACAGGGTTACTACGCCAGGAAATGGGGAGCAAATGACACCATTTCTGCCATATAACATATTGAAGAATACATTCTACCATTGACGTGAAACAATGACCGATATCATTAAAGAAATCTTAAAGGACCTTCCAGCAAAAAGCGTTAGCGAAGCTGCGTTCGAAGGAGCAAACATTGTCCTCTATACTAAGGACAAGGACTTTTTTCTAGATAATAAAGGAGCAATCCGTAACGCAGTCAATAACGTAAAGAAGCGTGTAGAATTGCGTCCCGATCCTTCTATGTGCATGGCCCAAGAGGAAGCAGAAAAAGAAATTCGAAAAATTATTCCCTCCGAAGCCGCAATTGACCAAATCATTTTCGATCCCGAAAGAAGTATGGTCGTTATCGAAGCAGAAAAACCAGGACTAGCAATCGGCAAACAAGGATTCTTTCTCCATGAAATTAGAGCAAAAACAACCTGGGTACCGTTAATCAGACGTAAACCCGCAATCAGATCAAAATTAATCGAGAACATTCGCGGTGTTCTGTATCAAAATTCAGATTATCGAAGAAAGTTCCTTGACAAGGTAGGCCACCGTATCTATGACGGCTGGATTCGAGAGAAAAAGCACGAGTGGATTCGCCTAAGCTATCTCGGCGGCGGACGCCAAGTCGGACGTTCTTCTATCTTATTACAAACACCCGAATCCAGAGTATTAATGGATGTCGGAGTCAACGTTGCCGATGATCGCGATCCGTATCCGATTCTAGAAGCACCCGAATTCGATATCAAGCAACTCGATGCAGTCATTATCTCCCACGCCCATCTCGATCATTGCGGATTTGTCCCGTACCTATTCAAATACGGTTACCGCGGACCTATCTATTGTACCGAACCCACGCGCGATGTTATGTCACTGTTAACACTCGATTACGTTAAAATTGCCCGTGGCGAAGGACGAGACCCCATCTACAACGCCGACGACATTAGAGAAATGGTCAAGCACACCATCACTCTAGAATATGGCGAAGTCACAGACATCACCCCAGACATCCGTATCACACTTTACAATTCCGGCCACATCATCGGAAGCTCCATGGTGCATTTGCACATTGGCAACGGCCTACATAACCTCGTCTACGGTGCAGACATGAAGTGTGCCCCTACTCGATTACTAGAACCTGCCATCTCAACCTTCCCGCGCTGCGAGACATTCATGTGTGAGTCTACCTATGGTGGAAAGGATTGTGCCTTACCCCCTAGAGCCGATCAAGAAAAACACATCCAAGACGTTATTACAGAAACCATCAAACAAGACGGAAAAGTACTCATTCCGGTACTAGGAGTAGGACGAGCACAAGAAGTCATGGTCGTCATCGATCATATGGTGCGCACCAAGAAAATTCCCGATGTCCCTATTTTCGTAGACGGTATGGTTTGGGACGTCACCGCAATCCATACCGCATACCCTGAATTCCTCAACAATACCATTCGCAAGCAAATCTTCCATAAAGACGAAAATCCTTTCCTTAACGACAAATTCCGTGAAGTTGCCTCAGTAAAAGAACGAAAAGTAGTCATAGAAGAAACCGGCTCCTGCATCATTCTTGCAACATCAGGTATGCTTGTCGGCGGTCCATCCGTAGAATACTTAAGAAACCTATCTGACAATCCAAAAAACAGTTTAATGTTTGTTTCCTATCAAGGTGAAGGATCCCTAGGAAAAAGAATCCAGCGAGGAGAGCGAGAAATCATGTTCCAAACCTCCGGCAAACCAGAAGTCTGCCCCATTAAGATGGGCGTCCATACCATTGAAGGCTTTTCCGGACACGCCGGTCGTAAAGAGTTAATGGATTTCATGAAACGCATCGAACCGAAACCAAAACGAGTCCTAGTAAATCACGGAGAGTCTTCGAGATGTCTCGATCTAGCATCATCCATCCACAAACAAAACCGCATCGAAACCGGCGCCCCAAGAAATCTAGAAGCAGTTCGAATAAAGTAACACAGTTTTCTACAGAAGATTTATAAAGATACCTTTTGATAAGAACCCTATTAAAAAGAGGTTTACAGATGCACTTGATCTTCTAAATCAAGCAGAACAATCGCTTGAAGTTGAGAGAAATGAATTCCATCGCCTGCGCGGCATCACCGAATTAAGCAAGAATTTCATCCAGCGCTACTGGATTACCATCCTCATTTTGCCGATAGCAGCAGGATTTGCTGCAAAGCCGGCCTGGGAACTCTACCAAAAAAAGCGAGCAGAGCATAAAGCAAAAATGTTGAAAATGGAAGAAAGAACGATTACCTTCCTATTAAGAAAAGCACAGCACGATTACTTTGTAGACAAGAAAATCACCAAAGACACCTTCGACATCCGTACCGAACGCCTCAAAAAAAGAATGACTCATATCAAGCACACTCTTCCAGTTCTCGAAGCGATCGCTAAAGGCGAAGACCCGAAGAAAAAGGAGCCCGTCAAAAGAGGCGTAATCGAAGTGAAGAGATAAGAAACCCAACAACTAGATTTAAATACCGAACATTTCTCCTAACCCTATGGACGAACAAACCATTAACAATTACAAACAAGCTGGCAAGATTGCAAGAGATGCACTTAACCACGGAAAAGACCTGATTAAACGCGGCACAAGAGTAGTTGACGTTCTCGATAAAGTTGAAGAGAAAATAAAAGAACTAGGAGCACTCCCAGCATTTCCAGCACAAATCTCACTAAACGAAGTTGCCGCACATTACTGTTCTGAAGAAGACGACGAAACCACTTTTGACGACCAAGTAGTATGCCTCGATGTAGGCGTTCACGTCAACGGTTTCATCGGTGATAACGCATTGACTGTAGATCTAAGCAATGACCACAAAGACCTCGTAAAAGCCTCAAGAGAGGCATTAAACGCAGCTCTAGAAGTAGTTAAACCAGGAGCCAAGCTAGCTAACATCGGCAAAGCCATTGAAACAACAATAACCGACGCTGGATTCCAGCCCGTACGCAACCTTTCCGGCCACGGCCTAGGAGAATTTAATGTCCATTCTAAACCAACAATCCCCAATTTCGATACCAAAGAAAATGCAACGCTAGAGGAAAATCAAGCAATCGCAATAGAACCGTTCGCAACAACAGGAGTAGGCATGATAGAACAGAAAGGCGATGCATCAGTCTTCGAATTAGTAGGAAAGAAATCAACGAGAATAGGATTCGTAAGAAACATCATAAAAGAAATCGAAACCTACAACAACCTTCCTTTCACCATCAGATGGCTAACCAAAAAATTCTCCGCGAACCAAGTACAATACGCACTCAACGAAATGAGAAAACTAGGCATCCTAAAAGAACATCCGCCGCTAGTAGAAAAACAGCAAGGCCTAGTAGCTCAATCCGAACATACCATTCTCGTATTAGAAGATCCTATTATAACCACTAATTAACTTCTCTCATATGCACGTAATTTTCGCTCAAAATATTCCTTCAAGTTACTGCTTTCGTGCCATGAATTAATACGCCGATCAAGAGATTGATATGAGCCATCTTCCAACTCTCCGGCGATACCCGCCATTTTCCAAAAGCTCTTCTCTTGTTTTTTTACTCTCTTAACAATCTGCTTCTGCTCATCCTTGTAGGCCTCCAACATGCCCTCACTTGAAGGAAATTTAGGAAGATATTGAGAAAGAAGAAAATTTTCACTCCCAGGAGACCTAGGACCGAAAATCAAATTAAAATCAAAAAGCTGGGTTTTATCTTCAGAATTAACAATCCTGTTTCTTGGATTCTTAATATCGGCGTCTAACCCAAGAAAATCCGCATGTGCTGCGGCTCGAACCAAGCCCTCACAATATGATTTCTGAGTAAGATAAAGAGGCTCTACAATTTGAGACAGTGAGTTTCCTTCAACAGCCTGCTCCAAAAATATCGACTCATTAAAAACATATCTAACAGGAGGAAATCCACTTATGATATTATTAAAAAACCAACCAACGATTCTGTTGGCATCAGGTTTCTTAGAATAGACCTCTTTCCGCTTGCCACTAAATCCTGATCTATAACCGATCTTGATGGGTGATGTTCCAGTTCCCAACATCCAATATCGATCGTCAATGATATAGCTTTTTTTGCCCATCAACACCTCTAGGGCTCTCTGAGATGCCCGTTCAGCTAGCTTTTGATTTTCCTCTCCCTTATTTCGAAGAATATATTCTTCGTGTAAAGGGGAATTTATCTCAGGTTTAGCCAAGGCAAGAGGTGGCTTTATGGCATCTATCCCTATAACAGTTTCATAACTAACGGGAATGTCATTCGAATCATCTTCAGGTAAATCAACAAAAACATTACGAGATCTAGAAAAATCAATCACTGGAGAGGGAATCGGAACTACTGCAAATGTGAATGCAGAGGGATAACGCTTGGTGCCCATAAAAACCATGAAACAAAAGCCACTTTCAAACCTTCCTATTTTCACCACTATAAAATAGTACTAAAACAACTCTTTATCATCAAGAACTATTTTCTGCTCCCTTCCAGGACCAACCGATAAAATCGTAATCGGAACACCCATCAACTGTTCAAGGCGTTTAACATATTCCTGTGCAGCTGAAGGCAATTTCTCAAAAGAAGTAAGAGCAGAAATATCTTCATCCCACCCAGCTAACGTTTCATACACCGGAGTAGCATGTGAAAGTTGATTATTATCGGGGGGGAACCATTTCACAGGCTGACCATCAATCTCATACGCAGTACACACCTTAATTTTCTTCAAACCAGATAAACAATCCAACTTAGTAATCACCATAGCATGCAACCCATTAATCTCAATCGCATATTTCGCAGCCACAACATCAAACCATCCACATCTTCGAGGTCTGCCAGTCGTAGTACCATATTCCCTACCCTGTCTACGCAAAACCTTACCTACATAATAATCCTCATTCGAATTTGCACGAGAAAGATCCTCCTCAGTAATCTCATTTGACTTTTCCTCTTTCTCCATTTCTTCAGGAGTTCCTTGTTCTGTCGGGAAAGCACCATTACCTACACGAGTAATGTACGCCTTTGCAATACCAATAACCGAATCAATTTTCGTCGGCCCAATCCCTAACCCCGTACACGCTCCGCCAGCAGAAGGATTAGAGGAAGTCACATACGGATACGTTCCGTGATCAATATCAAGTAATGTTGCCTGAGCACCCTCAACCAACACTTTCTTACCTGAATTAATCGATTCATTCACTAAATGGGCGGTATCTGTAACCATTGCCTTCAATTTTTCAGCAAATTTGCCCTCGCTAGAAACAAAATCCCCCATCCGAGTACCGGTGCGAGCAATCTTAGAAGTATAACAAGGTCCAATCCCTCGTCCGGTAGTACCTACCTTACCCCCTTTCTTCAAATCCTCATCAATATGCTGCTGTGTAATCACGTGAGCACGCGAACTAATCGCTAAATTATTCTCATCAATGACAAATCCCTGTTTCTCCAACGTCGAAATCTCCTCACACAACACCTGAGGATCAATAACCATGCCATTTCCTAACACGTTAACCTTAGAAGAATGAATGATACCTGAAGGCAACAAATGAAACTTAAAGACCTTGCCCTTCACCACAACCGTATGCCCTGCGTTGTTACCGCCCGCATAACGACACACTAAATCAGCCTTTTCCGCAAGAAAATCAACAATTGCGCCTTTTCCCTCATCGCCCCACTGCGCACCTACGATAGCTAGAACATTACTCATACTAAAAAAAGAAAAACCGGCGTTATATAAAGATTGTGAAAAAAGCGCCTATACTTTTATATATAATGCAAAGATTGTATTAGCAAGGGGTGGTTAAAAGATGATTCCACACAAGAAATACCTAGAAATGGCCATCAAGCTAGCTGAGAAAGGCCGCGGTAAAGTCTCCCCTAATCCCTTAGTAGGATGCTTAATCATTAAACGCGGCAGAATCGTAGGACGCGGCTATCACAAGAAAGCAGGCGACCATCACGCAGAAGTCAACGCACTAAAAGAAGCCGGAAAGAAGGCAAAAGATTCTATTCTCTACTGCACTCTCGAACCATGCTCCCATTGGGGGAAAACACCTCCCTGTACCGAACAAATCGTCCAATCAGGAGTCAGAGAAATAGTCATCGGAAATAAAGATCCCAATCCCATGGTCAACGGCTTTGAAGAACTCAAAGGTCGCGGCATCAAATCAAGAATAGGAATTCTAGACGAGGAATGCGCAAAACTCAACGAAGTCTACCTCAAGTGGATGAAAACCAAGAAACCATTCGTCATCGTCAAAGCAGCAATGTCCCTTGATGGAAAAATTGCAACAAAATCCGGCGACTCAAAGTACATCTCCGGAAAAGAAGCAAGAAAAATTGTTCATGAACTAAGATCAGACCTCGATGCAGTGATGGTCGGCAGCAACACCGTAAAGAAGGACAATCCTGAGCTTACCGTTCGATTAACTCGCGGCGAGAATCCAATCAAAATTGTCATAGATTCAAAACTAAAAATCAGCGAAAAAGCAAAAATAGTCAAAAAAGAACCTGGCAAACTAATCATCATCACCTCTAAAACAGCGAACAAGAAAAAAGTAAAAGCACTCCAGCTAAAGGGCGTAAGATTCATCCATACCAATCTCAATCGTGGAAAGATTGATCTCAAAGAAGCAATGAAAGAACTCGGAAAGCATGACATCACCAGCATCATGATCGAAGGCGGCGCTGTCCTAAACGCAGAAGCCATACGAGCAGGCATTGTAGACAAGATGCTCTTTTTCATCTCCCCAAAAATGATTGGACAAGGCCCAGCCGCCGTAGGAGATCTCGGCATCACCCAAGTCGACAAAGCCCTTAAACTCAAAAACATCGATTTCAAGAAGATCGGAAAAGATATTCTAGTAGAAGGGTATTTGTAAACAACAATACCGACGCCCTCTGAGGTGGATGAGACACATAGTGGCTCATAATCCCGCCGTGCCTCGGTATTGCAAGACATACCGACGCCCATCGCAGCAACCTTTTTAAAACAACAACCAATTCTCAGAACCATGCATCCAGCAATAGAAGACTTCAAACAAGGAAAGTTAATCATCGTAACCGACCACGAAGACCGAGAAAACGAAGGTGACCTAGTAGGTGCTGCAGAACTAATTACCGAACAACAGATTAACTTCATGCTCAAAGAAGGCAGAGGCATTTTATGCATCCCATTAACAGAAACCAGACTTAATCAACTAAACATTCCATTAATGGTGCAAGAAAACACCGACACCCACCAAACTCAATTCACCGTGAGCGTAGATGCTAAATCAACCACGACAGGTGTTTCAACAAAAGACCGACTAGCCACCATTAAAGCACTAATAAACCCAGAAACAAAACCAGAAGACCTCAAACGACCCGGCCACGTCTTCCCACTTAAAGCAGCAACTAACCTCTTACAAGAAAGAAAAGGCCACACCGAAGCCTCTCTAGAATTATGCAAACAAGCTAATCTACAACAGGCAGCAGTCTTCATAGAAATCATGAACGAAGATGGCACCATGGCACGAGATCAAGACTTAAAACTATTCGCACAAAAACACGACTTAAAAATTATCAGTATTGGAGAGTTAATCACTATTAAGTAGTACAAAGGGGAAGGTTTATAAATGAACATAACTCCCAAATCAAAGAACAATATGGCAAAGAAAAAATCACAACCAGAATACGAAAATCTCTTCACCGAGCAAGGTGCTTTGAGAGTACACTCCCGTGAACAGTACGGGGCCGTAGGATCCGATTTATTTATAAATCATCTAAGGCAATATGTTCGAGGAGATGCCCCCGTTCCAATGATGAATGTAAGAGACAGTCGAACTAATGAAGACGTAGGTGTAACTTTTTCTGATGAATTATTGCAGGAATTTTCCAGAGACGAGAGACAGATCAAAAAACCACTCGAGGTCATGATGAAATATGGTTTTGGTCACTACTGCTCTGGTGGCAGAAACGGAATATTCTATGTTCGAGATAATGAAGAACAGCTAGAAAGCGCAGCTCAAAAAGGATTAAGAAAGCATGAAGACACTATTCGATCTGAACTGGGCAGTCCACCAAATGATCCACTCAAATCAGTCAAGGCAGTCTGGCATAACGATGGAAACTATCGTATCGTAGGCTTCCATAGCGGTAAACAAAAAAGCATTCACTTAATAGGATACGCGCAAAAAGACAGCTAAGCTGCTTCCAGATTCGAAATTCTAATTCCACGTGGAAATTTGTATTCTTTAAGTCCGTTTGACTGGGGAATCGGTCCAACACTCGGTTTCAAGGTAGTTTCAAAAAAAACAATGCTTGTTCCCCTAGCCCCAATTTCTCCAAAATAATTCTTTCTCTCATCCTCAGGCATTACAACGAGCTTTCTTCTAAGAGAAGGAGGTGAATCAAAAACTCCTACCAGGGCTCCAGAAGATCTATCTGTCGATCTCGAAAGCGTTTTCTTACTCAAAAGAAATTTTGCTTCCGACCTATTCATGATACGTCCATACGAACGAGCTGACGAGAGATAATGCTCCTTCTTGAATTGGATAACCACCACACTCAATTGTCTCAAAATCTCTATCAAAGTATATATCCTATTTGACATTCGCTCGAGATTGCCTAACAATCGAGGAGCCCTTCCCACTAGATAAGGCTTAGAAAGCTTAACCCCCTCAGCTAAACACGCCTCCAACAAAATCACAATACCTTTAGCCCTACGTGAAAGCTCAAAGGAATCCCTCAAGTGGTGTTTCAAAATTTGACCCATTTTTAATGTTCCGCCATGGTAGATACGGAAATCATGATCTAGTGCTTTCAAATTCTCCGCAACTTTTTTGAATTTATACAGGACATCCCGCTCCAATATGCCCACACGATCCAATGCAATTCTAAGCGACTTAAGCGATTCCTTATTCAGAGCCAACGTCTTTAAACGATACTTATGAATAACAAAACCGCTCTCTGTCAGCGCATGGTCCTTTATGATTGCCTCACGCTTAAGAATTGCTTGCAAGAGAGTCCGCAAGGATCCCAACTCCCCATAAAGATCTTGGATAAACGTATAAGCTTTCTCAACTGTAGACATAACTCTATCAAGAACCTATGGATATATAATTATTTCGATTGAAGAACTTCTAAACTAAAACAGCATTAATAACGCCATCCTGACCCGGACGTGAGGTAATTTTCGCCTTTCCCAAATCAGTTTCAATGATAGAACCTTTGGTCAAAATACTTCTTCGAGCGAAATGACGACTAGCAGCGTTAGCTGAAGTACTTTTAATGGGAGTTGAGGTAAATTTCTTCGTTTTAGGATCAACAACATTTGCAGTATCTAAAGAAAGCAACCGAATCTTGGTGTGGTTGCCCATCATTCTGATGTTCTTAACACGCTTCTTAGCAATAGTAGTCAAAGCGGGAGCCCTACCTAATTCAAACTGTCTCTTACCACGTGATTTCTTATAACGAGAACCACGAGCACTTCTCTTAGGTTTACCTTGAAAAATAACCATACGCTCCAGGAGTAATCATCGATTTATAAAGGTTTCCTATACACGCATTTACACTCATTTCCCCCACAAAAACCCCATACCTAAAAGCCATGGAAACATTTATAAATGAACCCGCCACCTCTAAAAGTAACACCGGGGGTGTAAGAATATGGAAGTTTCAAGACCACTAGACGCATTAAACAAAGCACGTGACAAGAGAGTAATTGTTGACCTTAAAGATGGGAAACAATTCACCGGAAATTTAAAATCATTTGATATTCATATCAATGTTGTCCTAGAAAACGCTGAAGAGTTAGAAGGCGGCAACGTAAAAAGAAAATTAGGAGTCGTATTCATTAGAGGAGATACCATCATCATTATCTCTCCGGAATAAGTGAATTCTCATGAAAGGATCAGCATCTATCGGGAAAAAATCAGGCAAGAAGAACATGATAGCCTGCAGAAGATGCGGAAAAAGAACCTATAGCCTCAGAAAAGACGCTTGTGCTTCATGCGCCTACGGCAAGTCTGCAAAACTACGCTCCTACAATTGGAACAAAAAGAAATAATTCATTCTAAATCAGAAATAATTCATTCTAAATCAAGTCGAAATAATTCATTACTTAATCCAGGCTCGTCGTGGGGGTAGCGCCATCCGGGCCAAAGAGCCCTCGGAAACTGAAGCAGGATTTCGAAGGTGCTTAATTCTTAAAAAATTAACTCTTAAAAATAGATTCATTAACTCTTCTTGCACAATCACGTCGTACCGTGAGATAAGAAATATCTCCACAAATATCAAAATCCTGCTTTTCGATAGCAATTTTCAACAAACACACATCTCCAACCAAAATATCTACCGTATCCTCACATAAACTAGTATTGCCTGTTGCAATGGCAATCGTTCTCTTACAATAATCGCCTTGGAAATCATCGGTAACAAAATCACACAACCGCCCATCGTTGACCGATTGAGCCACCGTTCGGTAACAGCTGTCCTGCGCCTCCATCGTCGAAATCTTTACACAGCTCGTACTATCGTTACTCTGCAACGCGATATCCTTATTACAAATATCTGACCAATACACCTGCTCGATATCATTACATATCGTGAAATCATCCGAAGCAATAGCAACCTTAGCCACACAATAATCCTGAGCCGGTCCCTTAATCAGAGTACATGCAGCCAAATCATTGTTAGCCACAGCAATATCTGCTAAACACGACTGCTCCCATTCATCATTCTTAATCTTTCCACAGAGAGTAGTATTCAATCCCTCCTGTGCCGCTTCGAAAAAACAATCGTCTCTGTTGCCACGATCAACCTCATCATTACACGGATGACTATCCTGACATCCTGCTAACACCAAAATGCCAACGAGCAACACAAGTACATGCAATTTCATAAGAAAAAATCATCTGCACACCTATTTAAAATTAACGCTTCTCTACCGCATCTACAATCTTCCCAACAACCTGTGCCACCGTCAAATCAGTAGTATCCACCACCAAATCATAGTGCGTTTTATCTTGATAATCAATCTTGTAATAAGAAGAATACCGCTTATCCTCGGATGCTATTCGTTTCTTAATACTCGCAACCGAATCCGCCAAATCAGCATACGATTCGTGCGCTCGTTTTTCCTTCAAAATACGATCCGCCGCAACCTCTAACTCGACCTGCAAAAACACCTTAAAGGACTGTTTCAAAAAATGAAATCCGAGACGAGAATCAATAACAAAATCATCTTTTTTACCGAGAGCCTTCTGCCGCTCGTCAAGCTCAAGGTCGATTGCTTTATCCTTCTCAGCTAACTTTCCGAGTTCCAACAAACTGACACCTCGCTCCTTCGCCATCGCTCGCATTAAATCACCAACAGAATAATGGGCATACGTTAATTTCTGAGCTAGCTTCTTCGCCACTGAAGATTTTCCGCTTCCGGCAATCCCACTAATAGTGATAATCATATCACCTACGGAGAGTTCCTCCTTTATATAGTTTCTCAGCCCCTTCCATCTCATCGTATGTGCATAGCACCTTCGAAATTCTTGCTCTTGACTTCTGAAGGTGCTGCGTCCCCGGATGGGGCAACCCCGCGCAACGCACTTAATTCTGAGGTATCAATGAATTTCGACCTGGTGATGCTATG
>Ga0187833_10001724_pt1 | contig 24472 bp, 13 predicted proteins | sample ETNtaG_37_FD_167968 | JGI IMG/M metagenome (GOLD analysis project Ga0187833, IMG submission 167968) | Marine microbial and viral communities from oxygen minimum zone, Eastern Pacific Ocean - ETNP2014_SV_400_PacBio MetaG (Illumina Assembly) | ecosystem: Environmental > Aquatic > Marine > Hypoxic...
TTTCGGAGTTACGTCTGGCCAATCCCCACCTAGCAGGCAGTCACAACAACTTTTTTGTAACCATTTTCAAGCAAATGATGTAGTAGCTCTACGTTAGTGTTCATTAATGAGAAATATTAATTGGAATCCATATCAAGCCCTGACCCTGCTTGGCTTTGCGGCGGCCTTAGCCGGGTGCGGCAAAAGCAACTGGGCCGAAAAAGCCAAGCAATACTCAGGCAAGAATTCAGGTAAATCACCAACTGAAAAGGCGGTATTGGTGGAACTGGCCGAGGTGAAGCGGGGGATGATCGAGGCGATCCTCGAGCGCTCCGCGCCACTCGAGGCGGAGGCGCAAGTGGAAGTCTCCGCCCGCACGTCCAACCCGGCCATCGAACTGCTCGTCGAGGAAGGAGACAAGGTGGAAAAAAACGAGGTGCTCCTTCGACTCGAGAGCGACAAGCAGAAAAACGATTTCGACCAGGCCAAGAGCCAGTTCGACAAGGAGCAAACCGACTTCAACCGGCAGGAGTCCCTTTACGGAGACAACCTGATCAGTGAACAGGAGTACCGCAACGCAAAGTTTTCCCTCACCCAGCGCCGTCTGGCGTTTGAGGAGGCCAAGCGACAATTCGAGTACACCGAGGTGCGGGCGCCGATCAAGGGAACGATCACCCTTCGCGACGTGAAGGTCGGCGACCAGGTTGGCAGTGGGCGGAAGATTTTTGAAATCATTGATTTCGACTCGACGGTGGCGGTCATTCATGTGCCTGAACAATACCTTCCACAACTCAAACCTGACATTAAAGCACGGCTGATATCCAACACGCTTGGCGATACTGTTTTTGCTGGATATGTAAAACGTATCTCGCCCATCGTCGAGGCTCGTGCCGGAACGATTAAGGTCACCGTCGGCGTGAAGAAACTCGGCGCGCTACGCCCCGGCATGTGGGTGGACGTGGAACTGGTACTCGACACCAAACAGGAAGCCCTTTTGATCCCGAAAAAATCGATCGTTTACGACAACGACCAAACCTTTGCCTTCAAATTGCATAGCGACACCAACGGCGTAAAACGGGTAAAGCGCCAACTAGTCCTGCCTGAGAATGCGGACAAGGTTCATATCGAGCCAACCGATGGATTTGCTGTTGGTGAAAAAGTTGTTGTCGCCGGTCAGTCTGGATTGAAGGAGAATTCTAGAATTCGCGAGGTAGGAGATCCTGATCCAGCCACCGTCAGCACCAACGCTCCTACAGCTACTGCGACCAACGCCCCAGTCACCAGCAAGAGCGGGACATAATTTAGCGCCTTCCGCATCGGCATGGAGTCCCCGCATCGCAATCCCAACTTCACCACCGACCGACCAGTCGCAGTGCTGATGGTATTTTTGGCCGCGGTGGTCTTTGGCTACTTCTCGCTTGGCCAATTGCCAGTCACGCTGATGCCGGAAATGAGCTACCCCACCCTCACTGTCCGCACGGAGTACCCCGGCGCGGCACCGGAGGAAGTCGAGAATGACATCAGCCGCCGGATTGAGGAGGCGCTGGGTGTTGTCGGCGGACTGAACGAAATCAGCAGTATCAGCCGGGCAGGGGTCAGCGACGTGATTTTGGAGTTCGTCTGGGGCACATCGATGGTCGATGCGATTCAAAATACCCTCGAAAAACTTGATCTCGTTTATATGCCCCGCGAAGCGGAGAAGCCGCTGCTTCTGCATTACGACCCATCGCTTGACCCTGTGATGGAACTGAGTCTTTCCGGTTCCAGTCGAAGCATTAAGTACAAAGGCGACGAAGGTTTACGGCGCCTGAGGCGAATCGCTGAACTGCAGGTCAAACGCCAAATTGAACCGATCAAGGGGGTCGCGGCGGCGCGAGTCCGCGGTGGACTGGAGGAGGAAATTCACGTGTTGATCGACGAAGCCAAACTGCAGCGTGTCAACCTTTCGATCAGCCAGGTGCTCAGTCGTTTGCGCGCTGAGAACATCAACGCAGCTGGAGGTCGCATCCGAGAGGGTGGCGCAGAATACATGATTCGCACCATCAACGAATATCAAAGCCTCAAGGAGATCGAAAACACGATCGTCTTCCGCCGCGAGGGACGCGAAATTCGCGTGAAGGACCTTGGCCAAGTTGTCTACGGCCAACGCGACCGCGAGATGCTCACCCACACCGATGGGCGAGAGAGCGTACAGATCGACATCTACAAGGAAGCCGACGCCAACATGGTGGAAGTGGCCAAATTCGTAAACGAACTTGTTGGTGAAATCTCCGGGTCCAGTCGTTCGACCTTGGCAGGCAAACTGCGCGCGGAAGAGGATGCGTACTTACGGGTCGTCGCTGACCGCTCAATCTTCATAGACAATAGCATCAAGGAGGTAAGGAACACCGCGATCTTCGGCGGTATTCTTGCCATAATGGTTTTACTGGGCTTTTTGCGAGACGTCCGTACCACTGCAATCATTGCTGTCAGTATCCCTATCTCAATATTGGTGACATTTGCCCCTCTAAACATTCTTGAGGTGTCACTTAACATAATGTCGCTTGGCGGCCTTGCGATGGGTATCGGCATGCTGGTTGACTCATCGATCGTGGTACTTGAATCCATCTACCGCTGTCGCCAAGAGGGCGACTCGATCCGTGCGGCCGCCATTCGTGGCACGACGGAGGTTCGTGGCGCTGTCATTGCTTCAACCCTGACATCGATCTGTGTGTTTTTTCCAATGGTGTTTGTAGAGGGCCTTGCCGGACAGGTCTTTAGCGATCTTGGCCTGACAGTGGTCACATCGCTCATAGCCTCGTTAATCGTGGCGGTATTATTCATCCCAATGCTCGCAAGCCGCGCTGGATTAAAGTTGCAGGCCGGCGTTGGCATGGTATCGCACGCCCTCAGTTCGATCGAAGGACGCATCAGCCTGTCGACATTGTGGCTACGGGTCATCCTACCGCTTGTTATTCTACTAGTGGTGATGATCGGGCTGGTGCTTGGATACAATTGGTGGATGGTTTCTATATCCGACGATCCTCGATTTGAAGAAGAGATCGTTTATGGAGCTTTGGCATTAACAACACTTACAGTTTGTTCAGTAGCTGCTTGTATTTGTCCGCTCCTAATCTCATTGGCCAAACGTTTACATGACCTCGGCCAATCTGCTTGGTGGCTACTCGCATTCCTCCCAATACTATTGCCGGTGTTTGCCCTAAAGATAACTCCTGAGCTATTGTTGGCATTGACTGCCTCTGTGTTACTCCTTCCAATTTGTTGCATTCCGGGAGCTATCCTGACCATTCTTCTATTAGTCATTCCGGGCAACTCAACCGACAACCGCTTCGGCCCAGCCTCATATCAAAATCAGAGCTTGGCCAAGCTTTGGGGGTCATTTCGCGCTTTCAACGAAAGCATTGCTCGCAATCAAGGGATCTTCTTTTTCCAATGGATTGCAACAGTCTATTTCGCCCTGCGTTTGGCCATCTCGTTCATGCTCGAATTGATCGGGCTATCATTCCTTTGGTCGATTCGAGTAATCGCTGCTATCTGCCTTTTTACTTATCGATTTTTCCTCAACCGAATCCAGTGGTTAGGATCCCTGCTTACGCTAGTCTTTGGAAAATCCTTAGGCACCTCAAAAACCGGTGAAGAAACCATCGACACACGTACAGGGTTATATTCAAAACTCATCCGTTGGGCCTTGGCCAGCCCCACTACAATGATCGTTTTGACGGCATCCTGTTTTGCCTTGACCTACTGGGTGGGCAGGCAACTCGAAACAGAACTGCTACCGGAAGTGCATCAAAGTGAGTTTACCTTTGAAGTTGCCCTGCCGGTTGGCACACCCCTTGATCAAACAGTCTCAATCCTGGACGGCATCGAACAAGACATCCTCAAAGACAAGGAAATTAAGTCAAAGATTGAAGCCATTGAAAAAGCGAAAGAGGACTTATCCAGCACCGCTTCAAAAACAGAGAAAGAGGCACGTTTGAAGCTGGAGAAATTGCTGTCAGAGTTCTCCACAATAACCCAAGAAATGCGGCTTAATATGCCAAGCCAAGAGGAGGTTATTCAGTCACTGACATCAGTCGACACCGAACTTTTTTTCAGCGAAAAGTTTACCAAGAAGGCTTGGGAGAGAATAAGTGATCTGGGCAAAATTGATACGCTATTGGTGATGTACGGCTTTGACACCACCAACATGAAACGATCCGATGAAGGCGAACACTCGACCCGGTTCAAGGTACTGCTCAAGCCTTCGCAGAACCCCAAACAAACCGAGGAAGTAGTCATCGACAGGCTACGTTTAATGTTCCAGGAGGTTCCAGATATCACCACACGTGTAACACGCCCGGTTTTGTTTAGCTCGAAGAAACCAGTGGTTGTTCAGATAAACGGTGAGGAACTGCCCGAGTTAAAACGATATTCCGACGAAGCCACCGCCCTACTTTCAAAGGAGTTGGACTTGGCTGATGTGGAACCGACCCTCCGCAGCGGCGCACCGGAAGTGCAAATCACCTACGACCGTCAGCAGATCATCCGCCACGGATTGAACCTCAACACGGTGGCAAACCAGGTTCGCGACATGGTCAAGGGCTCGGAAGCCACCAGGTTCAACCGCCGCGACCGCCGCGTGCCGATTGTGGTGCGCTTGGCCGAAAAAGATCGAGAGCAGGTGGCCGACGTTGGTAAACTGACCATCAATCCGGGCGGCGACACACCAATACCGCTGAACTCAATAGCAAAACTTACAGTCGGCGAGGGGCCGAGTGAGATTCGCCGGATCGACGGTAAGCGCGTTGCCTTGGTGCAGGCAAATATTGGCGACAGATCACTTGGATCGGCGGTTGAAACGGCAGACCGAATCCTAGGCCAAGAGATTGATTGGCCTGGATACATGGACTTCTTTATTACCGGACAAAACAAAGAATGGGAGCGCAGCCGCTCAAGCCTGTACCTCGCGCTTGGCTTGAGCCTTTTTCTCGTCTACGTGATCATGGCATCGCAGTTCGAATCGATGGTGCAACCGCTCATTATCATGTTCACCATACCGATGGCCTTCGTCGGCACCGTGCTTGGCCTGAAGATACTTGGCATCAACCTTTCGGTGGTGGTGTTTCTCGGGATGATCATGCTTGCCGGCATCGTGGTAAACAATGCCATCGTCCTGGTGGATTATGCCAACACATTACGCAGTCGGGGCTTGGCCTTAAAGGAAGCGATCGTACAGGCCGGCTGCATTAGACTTCGACCCATTTTAATGACAACGGCCACCACCGTACTTGGCCTTTTGCCGATGGCGATTGGCCTCGGAGATGGCGCAGAAATCCGCACACCAATGGCGGTCGCAGTAATCTGCGGACTTTTGACATCAACCTTCCTGACGTTACTGGTCATCCCAACCATCTATTACCTGTTCGGCCTCGCAGGTGAACGTCTATTTAAAGTCAAAGAGGAATAGCCATGGAAACAAACGACTTGGCGGCCAAAATTACTCGGTTGTCTCTCAGCCGAAAGGTTACTGTGCTCGTTTTGTTCCTGACCATCCTCGCAATTGGACTTATTGCGACCAATCGCCTCCCTCTTGAAATGGAACCCAAAGGTGCGGAGGGCCACGGAATCTACGTAAGAACATCGTGGAGATCCGGAGTTCCCCTGGAATCCATGGAAAAAATCGGTATTCCCATGGAAGAGGAGCTTAGCACCGTTCGAGGCCTGGACTCAATGTATACGCGCTGCAGCACAGGTTCTGCCTCGGTGGATTTAAGATTCAAGCAGGGAACCGACATGGATGTAGCCTATCGTGAAGTGCGGGATCGCATGGAACGAGCCAGGGTGCGCTTCCCAAAGGGAACAGAAAAACCACGACTCTACAAACGCGACTCAGAACCGGAGCCAATTGTCAGGATGACGATCGGCTCTAAACAGCACGTGCCTGATTATAATTTGATTAACAAAAATGTTATTGCCCCGCTTATGCGGATTGACGGGGTTGCAGATGTGGAGTTTCACATTGAGGAAAAGGAAATAATGATTGAAGTTGATAAAGACCGCGCAGAAGCCTACGGCCTTAATCTGGAAAACCTATCAAGGCGCTTGCGAGGGGACAATTTCACGTTGGCTAGTGGAACGGTAATTGACGGAGGCAAAAAATATGTTCTCAAGTCTACCAGTTCATTTCATACCTTTGACGAAATAAAAAATGCACCTATAAACGAAAATGTGTCCCTCAAGGACATCGCAGAAATAAAATACGAACCTGATATGGACGACCGATTTTTCCGGTATAACGGAAATGAGTCCTATGGCATTCACGTGAATAAGGAAAGTGAAGCAAACACCGTGGAGGTAAGCCGGAGGGTCATGCAACAGGTTGAAAAAATCAACAACAACCCGGCATTGAGCGGATATAAACTTCGTGTTTACCGCAATCAGGGCAATGATATACACAAACGATTAAATCACCTTGTTAATAACGGCTTGTACGGCGCCTTTCTTGCCGCAGTTGTCTTGTTCTTTTTCCTGCGTCGTTTTCGAATGACGCTGATTATTGCAATGGCAATCCCCCTTTGTTTGTTGATTTCATTAACCTCCATGTACTTCGCGGACCATAGCCTGAATGCCCTTAACATGGTGGGTTTGATGATTTGCATTGGGCTGCTTGTGGATAATTCAGTGGTGGTTGCAGAAAACATTCAACGCCAATTCAACAACGGCATGTCCAGACGCGATGCCTGTATTAAGGGAGTCAATGAGATTGGTTTGGCAATAACCACTGCAACCCTGACAACCATGATTGTTTTTGTCCCCATGCTATTTATTGATGGAGGCATGCGTTTCGCGCTTTCCGGCTCGGCTCTGCCTGTCATGTCTGCGCTCCTTGCCTCCCTGGTCGTCGCCTTGGTTTTTATTCCACTCTGCGTCCATCTAACCTTGTCCTACTCAGCAATGGGTAAAACCAGATTCTTCACTGCGGTGACTGAGTTTATCTGCACACCCCTTGCCAGAATATACAGTGTGAGTTTCGAGAAGTTCAACCTTTGGTACAACAGCGCACTAGGCTACTACCTTAACCGAAGACTCGACCTCGTTGTCATCGTAATCGTATTATTTATAATCTCCTACAGCTTTGGATATAAAAATATAGAGTTTTCGGATGACATGAATAACCAGAGGAATGAATTCGAGATCAACATTGACTTTCCGGACCGATATACAACCGAAGAGCGTAGCGCATATATAAAGCGGATCGAAAAATACGTTGAAGAAAGGAAGGAAGAACTAGGGATAAAATCATACGAAGCTCATTTCTCACCGTGGTATGCAGAGTTCGAGGGGCATTTTTCTTATGACCGTGTCAGTAAATTTTCAACTGAAGAAGCCGCAGAGGAGGTTTATAAGAACTTCCCTGAAGTACCTGGGGTGAGAATCCACTACAGAGGCATGAATGGAGGAGAGGAGCGAAATAACCATAAATCTAGGCAATACGTCCGATTAATTGGTGATGATCCTACATTGCTTCAGACCGTTGCCGAAAGCCTAAGGCCGCAGTTTGAAAAGCTGCCGGGTGTGCTTTCCTTGGAAAATAAAGACGACGATGAGGGGCCAAATGAAATGGCACTGATCATCAACCGAGATCGCGCCAACTCCATTGGTGTTAATCCCTCAGTCGTGGCTGGGACAATAAGCACCGCAGTGCGCGGCAGCGATCTTCCAAGATTTAATAGTAAGGGACGTCAAATTCCGGTTCGCTTGAGGCTCGGCGAGGAGGACCGTGCCAAACTGGATGATTTGAACAACATGCTCATCCCCACCGAAGATGGCCGATTTACTTCTATCGGGACAATAACCAAACCTACAATGTTAAAGAGTGAAGATTATATAAAGCGAACAAACAGGAAGCTCAGTTACACCTTTGGAATGAAACTCAAACAGGGTGAGGAAAAAACCGCTAAGGCCAACATAAACAATGCAACGCAAAACATTGATTTACCTGAAGGCGTTTCATTCGGTGAAATCAGGAAATCCTTTGATGACAAGGACCAGGAAAACGGAGAATTCGTTGTTTATATCGCGATTCTCTTTATCTACATGCTCATTGCTTTTCTTTTTGAAAGCATGCTCCTGCCTCTATCCATTATTTTAACAATCCCATTGGCAGCCATGGGTTCAATATGGATTCATTACCTTACCCAAACAAGCATGGACAGAATGGGGCTGGTCGGCGCCATACTACTTGTCGGCATTGTGGTAAATAATGGAATCGTTCTAGTGAACTATGCCAACCAGTTACGGCAATCCGGCATGGAAAGAACAGCTGCCATGTTGGAGGCATCACGAGTTCGTTTTAGGCCTGTGTTTATGACCGCCATGACCACGATCTGTGGGATGATTCCACTGACCTTTAGTTCATCCAATGAAATGGGCGTAAATTATCAAAGCTTTGGATACACGCTCATTGGTGGAATGACATGTGCCACCCTCTTCACGCTTCTGGCGGTGCCCGTCTTTTACACGCTGATTGACGATGCCCAAATCGCCTTGCGCAACACTTTGGCTACCGTCTTCGACCACGGAACCACTCAAAAACTAGCAAGTAAATAACTGCCTTTAAAACTAAGATTTAACGACTAAACATTCTTTATGGTAAATTGCGCAACTGCAACAATAGGTGCAACGTGATTTAGCCCTCAGAAATCAACCTCTGACTAAATGGAAACGCACGAACTTACGACTCGAATAACCCGACTGTCCCTCAGTCGGAGGGTCACTGTGTTTGTCCTGTTCCTAAGCATTCTTGCGGTCGGTCTCATCGCCACCAGCCGCCTCCCTGTTGAAATGTACCCCAAGGGACAGGAAGGCCATTCGATGGAAATCCGCACCGGCTGGAGTTCGGGTGTTGCACAGGAGTCGATGGAAAAACTGGGCCTCCCGATGGAGGAAGAACTAAGCACTGTTCGAGGTATCGACTCCATGGACACCACCTGCTCACAAACCTCCGCACGTGTGAATTTGAGATTCAAGAGGGGCACCGACATGGATGTGGCCTACCGTGAAGTGCGTGATCGAATGGAGAGAGCTTCACTTAGATTCCCTGAAGGAACTAATCCTTACAGGATTAGCAAACGTGGAGGAGGGACCAGCACCACAGTGGGCAGAATGGTCATCGGTTACGATGCCGATGCTGACCACTATGCTGTAATTGAACGGCATATCATAAAACCACTTCAGCGTATCGATGGTGTAGCCGATGTGGATATCGGCATACGCCAGAAGGAGATTCAAATTGAGGTCGACAAAGACCGAGCCGAGGCTTATGGGCTGAGCATCCACCGTCTCTCCCGCAGGTTGCGGGGGGATAACTTCACCATGTCCAACGGCAGCGTTCGGGATGGAGGCAAGAAATATCTCCTTAAATCATCAAGCACATTCCATACAATGGATGAGCTGAGGAATATACCAATAAACGAGACGGTTGAACTCAAGGACATTGCCACTTTAAAGTACGAGGTTGAGGATCCACACCACCACACCGAACGATGGAACGGTAAAGCGTCAGCAACTGTTTCAATCAGAAAAGAGAGTGAGGCCAATACAGTGGATGTAAGCGCTATGGTTGCCGCAACGGTACAAAAGATGAACAACAATCCGGCATTATCAAATTACCAGATCAAGCTCTATCGTAACTACGGCGATATCATCAAAGGCCGACTCAAGACACTTCGCAACAACGGGATGTTAGGCGCAATATTCGCCGCATTGGTTCTCTTTTTTTTCCTCCGCCAATTTCGGATGACGGCGATTATCGCCCTAGCCATACCTCTATGTTTACTCATTTCAATGATGATGATGTTTTTTGCCGGTGAAAGCCTTAACACAACAACCATTCTCGGCTTGGTGATCTGTGTTGGTCTACTTGTAGATAACTCAGTTGTTGTCGCTGAAAATATTTATCGTCATCACCAAAATGGAATGTCCAGGAGTGATGCCTGCATCAGAGGCGTTGGCGAAATCAGCCTTGCGGTAACAACAGCCACACTGACTACCATCATCGTTTTTCTCCCTTCCCTGCTGATTGATGGCGAAATGCGGTTCATGCTTTATCGCCTCGCATTGCCGGTGGTTTCAGCATTGCTCGCCTCGCTTGGCACCGCGATTATATTTATTCCTATCTGCGTCTATATCACCCTTCCATCAAGGCCCAAGCAACAAGACATCAGGCCCGACCATTCCATCAAGACATTACTATTTAATGTTTACCAAATGACATTCACCAGATTTAACCTTTGGTATAACAGAACGCTTGGCTACTTTTTAAGGCGCCGGCTTGATTTGGCCTTTATCTTGATTGTTCTATTGTCCTCTACTTATTTTTACGCCTTCAAAGAAGTAGACTTTTCAGGCCGTCGAGATGAACAAATCGAAGAGTTTAATATGTCCTTTCGATTTCCTGATCAATTTACACTCGAAGAACGGGACAGCTATTTTGAGACGATCGAAAATATTGTTGAAACCAACAAGGTTGAATATGGAATTAGCAGCTACTCAATTCGCTACTCGAAGCACTCCGGATCATTCGAGGGAAATTTTGGAGAAACGAGAAACAGCCAAACCCCACGGGAGGAAGTTGCGGAACAATTATATAACATATTCCCTGAGATTCCCGGCCTGCGAGTCTACTACAGCGGACAGGATCGAGGCGAGGTGCGAAACGACAAAAAATCAGAGCAATTTGTCCGCTTGGTTGGCGATGACCCTCAACTGCTTGAATCCGTCGCGGAAAATCTTAAACCAACCTTCGAAGCACTGCCCGGCGTAATTTCGTTGATGGACAGAGATTCCGACGAAGCACCAAATGAGATGGCCTTGATCGTAGATCGGGATCTCGCCAGCTCTATCGGCATCAATCCCGACTCGATCGCCGGGGTGGTCAGCAGCGCCATTCGTGGAAGTTCACTGCCCAAGTTTAATGGGAAAGGAAGGCAAATTCCTGTCCGCATGCGATTTAGTGAAGAAGATCGCGCTGAACTGGACGATTTAAACAACTTTCTCGTTCGAGCCGATGACGGACGTTATAGCTCGATAGGATCGATCACCACGCCGGCCATGCTTAAGAGCGAAACATACATTCGTCGACACGATAAAAAAGTGAGCACCTACATCGGAATGAAACTCAAGAGCGGCGAGGAAAAAGAAGCCCGTCGAGCCATTTACAACGCTCAGAAAAACATCGACCTGCCTGAGGGTGTTTCTTTCCGTGAAATCAAACTCACTTTTGATGATGACGAGGTGGACACCAGTCTGATTGCCCTTGGACTTTCAATTGTCTTTATTTATATGCTCATTGCATTTCTGTTCGAAAGCATCCTGATGCCGTTATCAATAGTGCTCACGATCCCTTTGGCGGCTATTGGCGCGGTATGGATTCATTACGGCATCCCCGGGTTTCGATCGTACACCGGAACCACCATGGATCAGATGGGAATCGTTGGTGCAATTCTTCTTTTGGGCATTGTAGTTAATAATGGAATCGTTCTCATTGACTATGTCAACCGTCTTCGCAAAACCGGCATGGAGCGTACGGAGGCCTTGCTACTCGCAACAAAGCATCGTTTTCGGCCTATCATCATGACTGCCTTGACGACCATCTTTGGGATGATCCCACTGACATTGGCTTCTGAGAGCGAAATGGGGATGAGTTTTAAGAGTTTCGGTTTCATGCTGATTGGTGGAATGACCTCCGCAACCCTCTTTACTCTTCTGGCTGTTCCCGTTTTTTACACCCTGATCGATGATGCTCAAAAGGCATTGCGAAATATCTTAGCGACTGTTTTTGATGGTTCGCCTAAGGCAACACCTGCCAATTAACTTTCACCAGTTGGCCAAGTGTTAAAATAAATGGAATCCAACAAACTAGCGACCCAGATTACCCGATTGTCCCTCAATCGAAGGGTTACTATGTTTGTTCTATTTCTTACAATTATCATCGTCGGCCTGATTGCCACGAACAGACTCAAGCTGGAACTCTTTCCCAAAGGGTTTGAGGGGAGTTCACTTTCGGTGCGTGTGCCGTGGAATGCCGCTGTACCCCAGGAGGTGATGGAGAAACTCGCGTTGCCGCTTGAGGAAGAATTAAGCACGGTCCGAGGCTTGGACTCAATAAGTTCCTCATGCACCTCAGGAGGCGCATATGTTAACCTGGGCTTCAAACAGGGAACAGACATGGACATCGCCTACCGCGAAGTGCGGGATCGTTTGGAACGTGCCAAGCTACGGTTTCCTGACGATGTCGAGCATGCATATGTCCAAAAAATGGATATGTCGGGCATTCCGGTTTGCATGATTGGCGTTGCCTATGAGACCGACGGCGATCTTTACGACTTAGTCAACAAGCATATCATCATGCCGCTCTCACGTATCGATGGCGTAGCTAATATCGATACGAAAGGTCTGAAAGAGAAGGAGATCATTATAGAGGTAGACAAGGACCGCACTGAGGCATACGGCCTGAACATCTATCAACTTTCTCGCCAAATGCAGGGTGATAACTTCTCCCTGGCCAGCGGTAATGTCCGGAATGGAGGCAAAAAATTCCTCTTAAAATCCTCCAACAGATTTCAGACAATGGATGAGCTTCAAAATCTACCGATCAGCACCAATGTAATCCTGAAGGATATTGCCGTTCTGAAGTATGAACCGGAGGAAAGGCGCTTCAAAGCAAGGGTAAACGGGAAGAATGCAATGATGGTCACGGTGGTCAAGGAAAGCGAAGCCAACACGATTGAAGTTTGCGATCGAATCGTAGCCGAAGTGGAGAGAATTAAAAAAAATCCGGCGCTCAACGGCTTCGATCTGGAGATTCACATGAACCAGGGTGGGATTGTGACGGAACAACTCAACACCTTGTTTAATAACGGAGGTATCGGTGCTTTTTTTGCAGCCCTTGTTCTCTATTTCTTTTTGCGACGCACCAGGATAACTCTGATTATAGCTGGAGCCATCCCGCTGTGCCTATTCATCGCCATCGCCACAATGTACTTCGCCGGCGAGAGCCTGAACCTGCTAACCATCCTGGGCCTGGTACTGTGCGTCGGACTGCTGGTGGACAACTCCGTGGTAGTCGCTGAGAATATCCAACGACATTTTCAAAGCGGCATGCGACGGAGCGAAGCCTGCATCAAGGGCGTCCAGGAAATTGGCCTTGCCATTACCACATCCACCTTCACGACCGTTATTGTATTTCTACCAGCATTACTCGTGGAGGGTGAAATGCGCTTTTTCATGATGCGCTTAGCATTGCCGGTAGTGCTAGCGCTACTTGCCTCCCTTGGTGTAGCACTGGTGTTCATCCCGCTATGCGTGTACCTCACCCTCTCCCAAAGAGAGAACATCCCCACCACTCAACCAAGGCCACGAACTAAGACAATCCAAGTTTTTCTGGAAAAAATGTATGATGCCTCTTTTGGCAGGTTTAATCGCTGGTACAACCAAGCGCTTGGCTTCTTCCTGAAACGTCGGCTTGATCTGGCCTTCATCCTGTTAGCCCTTCTGGCCGCAACTTCCTTTGTGTTTGAAAAGGTAGGATTCTCGGTTCAGCAGGAGAGAAATATGGCGTCATTTAACTTGTCGTTCCGTTTCCCAAGCCGGTTCAACTTTGACGAACGAACCAAGTATTTCAAGCAGGTCGAGCAACAACTAAACAAAAGTAAAGATGACTATGAACTTGATGGGTTCATCATTTTTTACAGCGCTTGGTTCGGCGAACTTGAAGGTTGGTTCGCACGAGACCGAAAAGGAACCATCCCCGCCCGGGAAGTTGCCGAGCGAATTTATAAGAAACTCCCAAAGATTCCCGGCCTAAGAATTGAATACCAACGAATGGGCGAGGGTGGGGAAAAACAGGACAAAAAAGGGCAGCACTACATTCGATTAAAGGGTCAAGATCCGGAGCAACTTGAAGAATTGTCCAATCAACTCAAGCCGACCTTCCTCAATATCCCCGGAGTTATCGCCTTGAAACAACGGCAGGATGAAACCCCCAACGAGCTAGCACTTATCATCGATCGCGACCGCGCCAACTCCATCGGCGTGAACCCCACCACCCTGGCCGGCATGGTAGGCTACGCCTTGCGCGGCAGCACGCTTCCTAGATTCAATAGCGATGGCCGACAGATCCCGGTCCGTCTGCGCTATAGCGAAGAGAACCGGGCCGAATTGGCGGACTTGAACAACTTCCGTGTGCCCACCGAGGATGGCCGGTTCAGCTCCATCGGCACACTCACACGCCCGGCCATGCTCAATAGCCCTCGCTATATAAGGCGCACCGATAAAAGTGTCAGCCACACCTTCGGCCTAGAACTTGAAAGTGGTAAAGAAGAAGAGACCCGCAAAGCAATCAAGTCACTACAGGATAGTATCGACCTGCCGGAAGGGATCTCCTTCAGCGAAATAAAAGAGCGATTCGACATAAAGGAAATCTTCAACGGTATTTTTGCACTAATGTTGGCCATCACTTTCATTTACCTCCTCATGGCTTTTCTGTTCGAGAGCGTGATAATGCCTATTTCGATTGTTCTGAGCATCCCCCTAGCCGCAATCGGTTCAGTGTGGATACATCTCATAGCCGGAAAGGAAATGGATTTTCTTGGAATCGTCGGTTGCGTGCTACTCGTCGGGGTGGTTGTGAACAACGGCATTGTACTGATCGATTATGCCAACCGTCTTCGGCAGACCGGCATGGATCGCACTAAAGCCCTGCTCCTAGCCTCCAATCATCGGTTTCGCCCGATCGCAATCACCGCGCTGACCACCATCATCGGCATGATCCCCCTAACCTTGAGCAAATCTAGTGACATGGGGATGAACTACAACAGTTTCGGCCTAACACTCATTGGTGGCATGATCTCAGGCACCCTTCTGACCTTGCTCGTCGTTCCCGTGTTTTACACCCTGTTAGACGACGCTCAGTTGGCCGTCCGAAACACCTTGGCCAGCGTCATGCACCCCCAGGCTAAGCCAAGCGTAGTCAAGTAATACAACCCCGCTAGGATAAGTGGCTGCTTACTTTTTCTTGGAGGATGACTTTGGGCGGGGTTTTTGGCCGCGTTTGGGGTCGAGGTTGGCGTAGAGATCGTCCTCGGTGAGCTTCGACGAGACACCCTCCTTCGGCACCTTGGCCTTGGCCACCCAGAGGATGGCGTTGAGCACTGTCTTGCGGAAGTCGTCGTTGCGCCAATTCAGGTGGTTGTGTCCGCCGGTGAAGCCGAAGCCCCGGCCGCCGTCCTCGCGCCGGTAAGCCCAGGCAACATGCTGAGCTTTGCCGGCGGCAACCGCCTTGCGAACGGTCGGGTTACCGCTATGGGCTCCGTCACCGCGCTTCATGGTTTCCTTCGGCGGCACGTCGCTGAGGATCGGGATCAGTTTGCCCTGGTTATCGTCTCTGAACCGCATGTGGAAATACCACTCGTCGTTTGCCTTGAACGGCTTCACGCCCCGCGTGATGGGATGCTTCGGCAGCTTGCTGAAGTTCGCGGTCCAGTGCGGGTTCACCGACCAGTGTGTCTCGAAACAACCTCCCTGCCAATCGAGGAACTCCCTGTTGCCCTTGGCGGTGGTCGGCTCGACGGCGTAATGAATGGTCAAAAAGCCGACACCCTTGTCCATCAACTTCCCGAGCTTGGCCAAGTTGTCTCCCCTGACGGCCGGATGTCCACCGCCCCCGTCGCTGTAGATCACCACCGCGTCAGCATCCTTGAAGATCGACTCGTCACTTGGCCAACCGTTGAGCGTGACTGCCGGCGTCACGGCATCGGCAGCGCCTTCCTTCAGGCACTTGGCCAAGAGCTGGATACCGGCGTTGTGCTCGTGCGAGAGCGGCCCGTGGCTTGGCTTGCCAGCGATCATCACGACCTTTTTCGGCGCAGCCATGGCACCGGCGGCCAAGCCAACCACACAGGTTAATGCGAGAAATGTTTTCATGTCATTCAACTCCTGGTGGAGTGGCTACTTATTCTTATTGTTGCTGCCTTTCTTGGCATTGCCCGCCTTGCGTACGCGCTTGGGCAATTCCTTGATGCGGATGTTCTTGAATTGAACCGTCATCGGCGGACCGGCGTGCAATTGCAACGCGAGCAGACCGTCAGCGCGGCGAGTCTTTTTGTCGCGATCGATCACCTGGGTGGTCTTCACGTCGTTGATGAAGTGGGTCAGACTGAAATTACGCGCAACAATGCGGTAACTGTTCCATTCCTCCTTTTTGATCGCCTTGGCGATGTCGGCGTCCTTGGCGAATTCCTCGACTTCTTTCTTCAACTTGCCGTCGTCACCAACTGTGAGGGTGGTCTTTTTGCCACGAAGCGAAAGGATACCGCGAAAACGTTCGCCGTAGCAGATACCGGAGAAGGTGTCGCCCGCCTCAAAGTCGGCCTGATAGCCACCGATGCGCCACTCGTCGGGGCCATCGGCCTTGAAACTGCGGTATTGGATGCCGCTGTTGCCGCCGATGATCTTGTAGTCGATACGCAGATCGAAGTTGCCGGTCTTTCCTTCCCAAATGATGAAGGTGTTGCCCTTGGTCGGATTTTCCTTGGTCGTCTTACCGGTGATGGCCCCGTTCTGGACGCTCCAGAATTTCGGATCGCCGTTCCAGCCCTTGAGAGTTTTCCCGTCAAAGATGGACTTAAAGCCCTTCCCGACATCAGCAGCGAGTGCCTGGCCGGCGAAGGCAAAACCCAGCGCCGTCAAGCCCAGTATGGTCATGTTTTTTTTCATAATCGTGTTTGGAAAAAGTAAGTTTTAAGAGACAAAAAATGGGAGGAACAGACGCGCCGCCATCCCCTAAAATTCAGTTTACTTGAACGCCCTTTTCAGGAACTTAAGTCCCTTGGTCGCGATCTCCTCGCGCGTCGGCTCCATCTTGCGCCAAATGGCTGCCGCCCGGGCGATCACCTTCACGTCGGTCGTGAACGACTCGATCACGATGTCGCCCTTGTACTTGACCGCCTTGAGCGCGGCGACGATCGGCTTCCAGTCGATGTGGTCGTTGCCCGGCGTACCGCGGTCGCTACCGCAGGCGTGGAAATGAGCGAGGTGTTTGCCGGCGGCGCGGATGGCCTTGCCTTGGTTTTTCTCCTCGATGTTCATGTGGAACGTGTCGAGGTGCAGCTTGAGTGCCGGGCTGCCAACTGCCTTGATGAGGCGTAGTCCTTTCTCGCAGGTATTGAGAAAGTCGGTCTCGAAGCGATTCAGCGGCTCGACGCAAATCTGCACACCCTTCTTCTCGGCGTAGGCGGCGAGTATCTTGAGGTTCTTCACCACGAGAGCGAATTCCTTTTTTTGATCCTTCGGGTCCACGGCATCGGCCTTGCCGACCACGGAGTAAACCGGACCAATCAAGGACGGGCAATCGAGGTTGACCATGTGGTCGATGAGCGCCTTGCAGTACTTCATCGCCTCGCGCTGATCCCTAGCCGAGCCACGGAAATCGCGCCCCGGCCCCATGCAGGCGCAGACCGAACCGCATGCCAAGCCGGCGCGATCGAGCGCCTTTTTGACCTTCACCGAGTCGATGTGCTCGGGAGCCTCGATGGGAAGCTCGACGGTGTCAAAACCCCACTTCTTGAACTTGGAAAACAGCCGGGTACTCTGTGTCACGAACGGCGACACGAACAGAAATGAATTAATGCCAAATCTCATAATAGACTCTGTGAGGGGCGAACCTACGGAAACCACGCCACCGGTTCAATGCCGAAATCGACCGCCCACCGCTTGTCCAAGCACTTTACTGGATTCGCTTGAAGGCAAACTGAGTGTTAATAACCGGCACGAACTGAACCTGCTCCGAGAAAATGGAAGTAAACGCGTCAATCGCCATCTTGGGAGAATGTCTTGGATCAGATTGACCCTCCCACAGATAATCATCGCAAATGCACAGCCCCCCGACTTTCAGCATCCGGAAACTCAGGACCAGGTCCGCCAACACATCCGTCGCATAGTGCGACCCGTCCACGTAAATGAAATCGAAGGACTCGTGGTTTTCCTGGAGCAGCCGCAACAGCCCCGTGTCGGATCGTTCCTCCAAAACCCTGACGGAGTCCATCCGACCGGTTTTCTCGACATTGCTAAAAAAAATTTCGCGAACATGAGTCATGTTTATTGCATCGTGAACATGCTCAATCCCCCCCTCGAACGTATCAATGCAAACGATCTTGCTATCGGAATGCTTCAGCAGGTTGTTGAGCATCCAGCAAGTGGACAAGCCTTCAAAACATCCGATCTCCAGAATTGACTTGGGCTCTTCCGCATTCCAACTGTGCCTCCGAAAAAACGTAGGCCAAACATCCATATTTTGGACGAACCAATCCTGAGTAAATTCCACGGGAAAAGAGTATCGGCGAATCGATTTGCTGTCACCTTTGTTTCCGGTGAACGAAGCCACTTGGTCAGGCGCTTGGCCAAGGACTAACGCCAGTCGAGGTGATCTGGCAGGCGGTTGAAGTTCTCCGGGCCGTCGAGCGTGATCGCCACCATGTCTTCGACGCGTACGCCGCCAAACCTGGCCGAGTACAGGCCCGGCTCCACGGTGAACACCTCGTTGGCCAGGATTTCGCCGCCGCCATCCGACAACAAAATTGGCTCGTGGACATCCAGCCCGATCCCGTGGCCGGTGCCGTGGCGCATCGAGATGAATCCATCGTCCGCATCCTCCGGCGGCAACCCCATGGCGTAGCCGCTGCCGCTGATTGACGAAACAGTCGCCCGGTGCACCGCGGCACCGGTCGTGCCCACCCGGAGCGCGGCGATGGCCTCGACCCTGGCCTTCACCACCGCGGCATGCATTTGCGCCAACTCCGGCGACGGCCCGCCGTTCACCGCCGTGCGCGTGCAATCGCCCCAGTAACCAGTTTCATTGTTGCGCGGGAAAATGTCGATGATCACCGGTAGACCTGTCTGGAGCGGGCCGGTGCCGTGATGATGGCAGTCGGCCACGTGCGGCACTGTGACGACAATCGAGTCGTGATGGTTGGAAAAGTTTTTGTCGATTAAGAAACTCGTGATTCGTTGACGCACCAGCTCCGAGGTCAATGTCGTGTCGCTGTCGCGCAACACCCCGTCTGCATCCGGTGTCGCCGCGCAAATCATCCGACATGCAAACTCCATCGCCTCCTCGGTGACCGACTGCGCCCGGCGCAAGTGTGCCAACTCCTCCTCTGACTTGGTGCGCCGGTCCAGAACAGCCAACTGTGGATCGTACTCAACCTCGATTCCGGTATCGCGAAGATGCGCGGTGAAGATCATTGGCAACGAACCATCCGTACGCACCCGATCAATGCCGTTGCGGCGCAGGCACTCGGCGCCGGCCTGGGCGAGCGCGGTGTCGCGGTCACCGGACAAGCCACCCTCCGGTTCGTAGTCAGCGGCACAACCGATCTCATCAGCGCGGGCGTGTTTCCGGGCGAGCCCCATCTCGATATCACGCACCAGCAGGATGGATCGGGAACTGCCGTCCGGCTTCGGCAAACTAATATAAAACACCGCATCACCAACCGTAAACTGGATGCGATGCCGCACATTCATATTGGTGGCGGGGACACCACCGAGAACAAACGTCAATCCGCTACTCATGGCTAAAAACTAAATAATAAAAAGGAAGCTTCTTCAAAGTGAACCAAGCGCATCGATTCTAAACATCTGCAAAAAAGTCTGAATCATTTTTCGTCTTTCGGCTTCTGCTCGGCATCTCTCTCAAGATGCTTTTGAATCCAATTGGCCAAGGTGCCGCTGCCAAAGCCGTAGTCGCCAGGAAGCTTGCGGTAATCGCTGGTTTGATCTGCCGGCGGATCGCCCCAGTGTTTCGGAAAAGGCTTGCGCGCCTGCTTGCCTCCCGGCCGTTGGCCAGACGCTGGCTTCGGCTTGGTCTTGAGTTTACCGGTGAGAAATTGGATAAGCGATTGTCTCCCAGGCTTAATGATCAAACTTGCACCAACCTCCTTGGCCCGCTTTTCCAGAACATCAACAAAACGTTGGCTATGAACGCCCTGCCCTTCCTTTCCAGGTGAAAAGTGCATGGGAGAATCGTTCTTATCCATATTGTGGAGCATATCCATGTGCTTGCGCAGTTCGTTGAAACGCTTTTCACCAAGCCGGGCTTTCGCAGATTTAATCATACCCCAGTACGGTGTTTTGTCCTCAGGTAAACCGAGAATCTTCGGCCATTGGATGACATCAAATGTTGCCTGAACCCCAAAACCCCCGGCAGCAGCCAGGCGAGTCGACTCACGCAACACCGGGTCCTTGGCCTTCGGATCCGCTTGATCGTCAATAGTCGCCATCCAAAGACTCGCGCTGGCACCAGCCGATTCGCCATAAGAGGCCACACGATTTTTGTCCAGGTTGTATTTCTTTGCGTTGTATCGGAGGAACTGCACTGCCCGTGAACAGTCATTCATGATCTCGTGCAACATCGCCTGGTTCAGCAACCGGTACTCCACGTCGGCATACGCGATCCCGACGGCATTGCACATCGCAGCCGTTCGATTGTGCGTCTTTTCGCGGATATCCCCAACCACAAAACCGCCGCCGTGGTAATGCAACACCAGCGGTGCGGGAGCCTTGGTTTTCGGTAGCCAAAGGTGCAATACCTGCCGCTCCTCCTTTCCGTACGCGACCAACTTATGATCCGCCTCCTTAGGTTCAATCGATTCCTGTGCCTGCGCTTGACCAAGCGTGATCACGACTGACGCACCCAGCAATATAGAGAACTGTTTCATAGTATATTTAATATCAATACTTCCGCGCATTTTGCATGCCGACTCTGTCACTTGGATCCCATAGCGATCGCTGTCACGATCAACGCCACAAAACATGCGGCGCAGAATATCGACCAAATGGCCGAACGGCGACCCAGTTCTTTGCGAACCCCAAAACCGTAGATGACAGGAGTAAGCGGATAGAAAAACATGTTTAAAAAACCCCACAAAACACTGCCACGAAAGCCGGCTACAACGCCCCAAAGCCACCCGGAAAAGTTGAGCAACAAGACCGACAGTATCGCGATACCCCAACCAATTATTTCCGGCCAATTCGGCGGCTTATCAAAAAGAATATGGCCCTCCGACTCACCATCAAGCTGCCGGCGTACTGACGCTCGCCGCTCGGTCACAAAATACTTCAACGGATGCTGTTCCCAATCCTTCGGCCTTTCGGCCAGTACCGCGTCAAAACCATCGGTTGCTTTACGGCCATTAATCTTGACCAGCGGCCGAACAAAGGCTCCGACCCGTCTAATCTGCTGGTGCATTTTTTCCTCAGCAAAGATGGTGTCCAGATAGGTGTCCAGATAATCGTGATATGTCTGCTTATGTCGCGGGATGTTCAACACGCGCTCAATCAGTGTGTGCCCCTTTCCGCCGGGATGATCAATGCTCATCTTACGGCGCGTCTCCGGCGTTCCATTGAAAGGGAACACGCCAAACGAGATATCCATGTCCCATGGAAAAAACTGAAACTTGTTCGATTCTGGCTCAAGATAAATATAGTGGTTCTGGGAACCGCCAAGAAAACTGTCGAGGTTGGTGAGTAACACATTTACAGCCAGAAACCGCAGGAACTGATCCACGTCGAGATAATCCTTCACCTTTTCTTCAAACGCATCATCCTCGGACTTGTGGATCAACCTTGCGAATTCGATGACACGCTGTTTTTGCTCCTCGGTTGCCTCGGTTTTTGGGACAAAGCCGATCTCGTACTTATCCCATTCCTCCCCAAAATACCGGAAAGCACCAAAGGTGCTCGGCTTCATCAACAGTCCCTTCGCCGAGCCGTAACGGTCCTTGAGGAATCGCTTGTCCACCTGCTCAATCACCGTGTAGAGCCCGTGCGGTTGACGATCAATCTTGCCAGGAATGGTCAGACTGACTTTCGCATATCCGACCCGGGAACAGTGAATCCCCGCCTCACGAAATAACTCGTATGACAATGGTTCACGCATCAGGGACGGGTCAGTGCTGTTATTGTTGAGGTTGACCTTGGTTAGGCCGCGGAACTCCAGTTCATCATCGTATTCGTTGAAATCGATCTTGAACGACAATCGCCTTGTCACATCCCCCTCAACATATTCGAGGAATGTCCCGTTCCCCTTGTAGCGCAGGCCGATCCCTTTAACCGTTTCGCCGTCGATCGTGATCTCCGCTTTACCATACTGGTGATCGACACCCAGATAGCCGGCCAGCCCAGGCCGTGTCGATTTCTCACTGCGAAAATGCCCACCGGTCAAGGCGTCCGCCATCAGACCTTGGATTGCCACACCAAAATCCATTTTCGTCCCCTTGGGTGGTTGCAACTTGGCCCATTCCTCCGGTTCGATCCGAATATGGACATCGATGACGTTGTCCAGGCCAAAGAGCGACTCCGGCCCGGCAGACGGCTTCTCCCCCTGACCAAGCGCCTGGCCAAGCGACAACGCCGAAGCAAAAAAAATTAATGAGTAAAAACGAACCATTAGGAACTAATCCATACTACTAATGCTAGCCAAAGGTTACAACCGGCCAAATAGAGATAGAGTCAGAGAAGAGATCGTGATGTCGCGCAGCTATCAATTAATAAGGAGAATTGCCTAGTCGTCCCCTCGGGCAGGTCGTCGAGCCTGACCAGTTTTTTTCGCATCAGCCCCTGGCCAAGCTTGCTTCCGGGACGCCCTCGTTGAGGCTTCCGCGCCGGTAGCCTTTCGTGTCGAGTGTGACTTCGGTGAAACCGGCCTCCCGGATTTGAGGGGTAACGGCGCTCATCATTTCCTCCGCAACAAAGCGTTCCATCTCCGCTTGGCCAAGCTCAAGCCTGGCTAGAGCGCCGCCGGGCTGTTCGTGATGCCGCACGCGCACCTCGCGAAAACCGGCGTCGCGCAACACGCCCTCGGCCTGCTCGATCATCGCCAACTTTTCCAGCGTGACGGCCTGGCCGTACGGAATGCGGGAGCTGAGGCAGGGCATCTGCGGCTTGTCGGCGGTGGAAAGGCCAAGCGCGGTGGAGAGCGCGCGGATGTCCCTCTTGGCCAAGCCGGCCTCCTTCAGCGGGGCGCGAACTGCGAACTGCTTGGCCGCCTCGGCACCGGGCCGGTGATCGCCGATGTCGCTGGCATTTTCGCCGTAGGCCAGCACGGCGAAGCCTCCCTCGAGCGCGACCGGCTCTAGTCGGGTGAACAATTCGTGCTTGCAGTAGTAGCATCGGTTGACCGGGTTGTCGGTGTAGTCCGGGTTGGCAAACTCCCGCGTGTGGACAATCCGCAGCGGAAAGCCGTGCGACTCGGCGATCTCGCGGGCCTCCGCCAATTCTCGGCGCGGCAAACTCGGCGAGTCGGCGAGCACCGCGAGCATCCGGTCACCCAGCACCTCGTGGGCGACATGTGCCAGCAGCACCGAATCCACCCCACCGGAGTACGCCACCAAACAGGATTCGTACCCGCACAGAATGTCGCGCAGTCGGTTGAGTTTGTCCGCCGCCATGCGGACGATCAAGTGGAGGTGAGGACGCGAAGGAAGTGGATGATCTGATCGGCGGAGGTCTCGACGATGACGCCGGCGACGATCCAGTAACCCAGCACCCGGGCGACGTTGTCTTTCGGCCGCTGTGGGCGCTTGGCGGGAGCTTGAACTTCCTCTGGTGTTGCTTCAGGCATGGTGCTGTCGTTTTACTCAGGCTTGGCCACCTGCTGGGTGGTTCGCAGGTAACCGATCAAATCTATCACATCCTCGTCTCGGAGGGAAGCCAGCAGGCCCTCCGGCATCATCGACGTTGGGATGGTTTCGCGCGACTGAATCTCCGACTTGGCCACGGTCACCGGGGGCAGGCCGACAACGCGCAAAACAAGCTGCTGCTCGTTCTCACTGGCCAACGTCCCGGCCAGAGTCTGGCCGCCGCGCGTGGTGACGAGCAGCAACTGGTAGCCCTCCGGAATCTCGCCGCTGGGATTGAGGATGTTGTCGAGAATGTAGTCGAGGTTCGCGCGGTTCGAGCCGGTGATGTCCGGGCCGATCTCGCCGCCGTTGCCGTACAATTTGTGACAGACGGTGCAGGTGCGTTCGAAAATCGCGCGGCCGTTTTGGAGGTTCCCCTTGGCCAAGGCGTCGCCGGTGAGCAGCGCGCGGTACTTGGCAAACGCAGCCTCCTTGTCGGCGGAGAGCGACTCCACCGCACCCCACGCATCGACGAAGCTTGGGCCAACGACACGGCGCAGTTGCCGGACGACATACGCCGGGACGTCGCGACGCGGCACCGCTCCCGACTTGATCGCCACCGTGAGTTCGTTGCCATAGGACGAACGCGAAGCGAGCATCTGGATCGCCGCCGTTTTGTCGCCAGCATCAAACTTGGCGTAGCGCTTGAGCAATGCGCGCGGGTAATTTTTCTCATCGTAAGCCGCCATGGCGCGGATGGACTCCAGCCGCAGCGAGTCATCGTCGAGCAACTCAACAAGTCGGCCTTTCAACGCGTCGTGTTCCTGTGACGCCAA
>Ga0187833_10001729_pt1 | contig 24462 bp, 14 predicted proteins | sample ETNtaG_37_FD_167968 | JGI IMG/M metagenome (GOLD analysis project Ga0187833, IMG submission 167968) | Marine microbial and viral communities from oxygen minimum zone, Eastern Pacific Ocean - ETNP2014_SV_400_PacBio MetaG (Illumina Assembly) | ecosystem: Environmental > Aquatic > Marine > Hypoxic...
GAGGGGATTTATGCTAAGGATAAAGAGATTATTCAACATCATGAGCAGCTAAAGGATCCTACTACTAAGATTTTGGGTATGATGAAGGTAGCATCTGAGAATATCGAGAAGTTGGGCAAAGGTGCTGAGCATGCAGATAAGGGATTGAGTGCTCTTGAGGATATACAGTTGCTCAAATTAGAGGGCGAGATAAAGAAGCGGGAACATGAACTTGCCAAGGGTGGTGAGGGTGAAGAAGTCAGGAGGTTGGAACGAGAGATTCATGAGATTGAGGGATTTAGGAGGTATATTACTAGCACCCTAAACACGCTTAGAGCATCTCATGAGGGTTTGATACGTGATATGCCTCCTGTTAGAGATGCCTTAGTGTTTTGTCATAATAGGATGAATTTTCTGAATGTAAGACTTGCGCAAGGTAAGGTCACTAATGAAGCACTTAAGAAAAGAGGGTCACTTCCCACCCAGGATTATAAGGGTTATTCAAAATTCTTAGAGAAAAGCACAGAAGAGCTCTACGATGCGATCATTGTGAATGCCCAGCTTGGCTTAGATTTCGAAACTGAGAAGCAGGGGGTTGTGGAGAAGGGGCGAAGCAATATCCAGGTAATGTTTAGGTTGATTAGATCCTTAGATTATATGAGGAAGGCGCTTGATCAGATAGTAAAAGCTCTTGAGGAAAGTGATAAAGCTGTCTCAGTTGGACAAGGTGGAATGAGAGATACTTTAGAGAAGGCTTTGAAGAATGAAGAACAGTTGGCTAACGATTTAGAGAGAAAAGATGCTAGGACAGGTAATATTATCTACAAAGGAATACTTGCAGCAGACCAAGAATTGATGAATGCCTTTCCATTGATCCAGCGCAACGCAGAGATCTTTAGTAATCAGGTTACCTCTTTTACAGCTAGTAAAAATATTACTATCCATGCTATTAGGGAAATCATTCCTGTACTTCAGAAGAAAACAGCAGCAGCTGAAAAGGGTGAAGAGAAGGCAACATTGAGTTTTGAGAAAGCAAAAGAAAAAGCTGCAAAAGCTACACTAAATGAGGAGAAGGCCAAAGCTGAGGCAGATCAGCAGATGGCTGCATAACAATGCTAACAGACAACCCAGCGTTATTACATGTAAAAATAAATGAGCTTATCGAAAGAGTGAGAGATGAGCACATAGATAATCAAGTATTTGCTAAACAGCAGACTATGAATATTATGAGGATCTTTTTGAAAAGGCAGATAGCGCTTCTACAGGATCAGCCACCTATTGTTACTAAAACAGCAGAGCAGCTTTATCATTTGGAGCAGATGGATGATACCTTTGAATCATTTTATCTCAATTTAGAAAAAATTGGAGAGCTGCAGAAAGAGAAGGAAGGATTGATAGAGCAGACTTATTAGCGGTGTAGATTCTCAACCTTAAAATTGCATTTGATATCTCAAGATAGCACCGATTCCTGAGAGCCCATTGAGTTTTTTCCCACCTTCATGGTCAGAGCTAATGATATGGATTTCACCTTTCATGGATTCAACATTTTTCATCACTACCTCCAGAGCTTCATAGGTATTGTTATCTCTTTTTGTGAAGAGAAATTCATCAGTGAGTAGAAGGGTTTTAACAGCCCCTGCGTCAGCAGCCATGTAGACATGTTTCTGACCATAGGTGGCAGGACCTTGTTTGCCAATCTTAGCTAATAAGGATTCAACAAGATTAATCTCTTGAGCTGCTCTCTCGTTCTTAAGAGCTTGTTTTACCTCATCTCTCTTAAGAATCTCAGAAAAAGCGTTTTTGCTTGCAGAGGAACAGGTTGCTGGGATTATTGTTTTTCTTAGATCATCACTGTCTAATTCTTTTAACAGATACTCTCGCCAAAATGCAGGGCTTGCAAGGATTATTTGATTGCTTTTGTAGCGTTCTTTGTAGGATTCAATCTGCTTAATAATCTCTCTGTAGAAGTTTCCTTCTGGTTTTTCACGTTCGTCTTTTTTTGCTACCTTGCCTTTGATCTGAGAAAGGAATTTATACCCATAATTTTGCATTAAAGCAAAATATGCTTCTTCCCTGTCAAATGCTACAAGTAGCACTTTAGCATCCTGCTGTGTGGAGGCTTGTTTTAGGCGCTCAAGTTGGAATTTAAGCCATGTGTTTTTGGTGATAGAACATTGCGTCTGCTCATCTAAGGTAAATGTATGATGTGAGCCTTTTGCAACATCGTCAGGACCTTGTGTGATTACGCCTGATGCTCGTAAAGCATTGGTTGTTTTTGAGAATTCAATCTTTTCAAGCTGGATCTCTATGAAAATTGTTTTTTTCACAATACGCTTAGAACGATCTGTATCATCCCCTATTTTTATTTTTCTAAGAGTTTTCCCTTTCAGAAGATCTCCTGGTTCAAGTATTTGAGAGAGATACCAAAGGTCATCTTTATTCAATATCTTGATCGATACTGTGTTTTTGTGTTTTTTTATGATTTTCATTGGATGTTTATGTATTTTCAGGATAGTAATTGGTTGAGGTTTATAAATACAAAACATTTATATATAGTTTATGCTAAAGATGAGCTATGCAAAAAGCTGCCAAGAGAAAGCACTCTCCATTTAAAAAAGGCCAGGCATCAGGTGCAGCTGGTTTGATTGGCTTGATCCTATTCTTTATCCTAATGTATATTTTGTTCTTGCCACCAGGAGAGAGGGCAGATCTGTTGAGTGATAGCGATTCGGGGTCAGGTGGAGGCCATGGTAGTCGTTCTAATAGAACCCTTTTCTCAGAGAATGTTGGAAGGGTTGATTACCTAAGAGCAAGGAATTTTGAGAAAACAATACCTAATGTCTATTTAGAGGAACGGCGTGATGCTGCTGTGCTTAAGAAATTTAATCCTATTTATATTAAGAATGGTGTTTTTGACAAAAAAGAGAGGGAGTTGATCTTTACATTAGATCAATTGGAAAATATCGAAAATGTTCAGTTGGTCTTTGCTGCTAAGATTAGAAAAGGTATTCTTACTTTGCAATTTAACGGTGAAACAATTTTTGAGTCAGGTGTTGGAACTTTTAATGTTCCTCCGATTACTGTTGATAAATCTTTATTAGAACGAGAGAATACCATAAGACTTTCAGTATCTAGTGTAGGTTGGAAATTTTGGAGGACCAATGAGTATAATTTGGAGGATATAAAGGTTATTGGCAATATTATTGATACCAGTGGAAAGGAGAGTCAGGCATTGTTTACTTTAACAGGAACTGAATTTTTTAATTTAGAAGAGGCTACTTTGCGTTTTGTCCCTTATTGTGGTAGGCAGGATGTGGGAAAATTGGATGTCTTCATCAATAACAAAAACGTTTACAGTTCTATTCCTGTTTGCGATGATCCTTATTCTATAACATTACCTCCAAATATTATGAGTTCAGGAGCTAATAGAATCAAATTTACAACCCAGAGAGGATCTTTCAGTGTTGAACAGGTGAGAGTGCTTGGGAAATTAAAAGATTCTAAGACCATAACTAGATTTTTTGAGGTGGAAGATGATGATTATGATGATGTTTTGTCAGGAGATCTTGATGCTTGGTTAGTTATTAATTTTGTTGATGATAGAGAAGATAAAGAAGCAGAAATTAATGTTAATGGTCATGTTACAATCCTCGATCAGCGGGAGAGAGAGTATCGAAGGAAAATAAACAGTTGGATTGAGAGAGAGAATAATTATGTTGGCATAACTCCACTTTCCACATTGTATATTGTTGATATACAAGTGGATCTTGTGTGATTTAGGTTTTCTCCGAGAAGAGGTGTTGAATGGTTTGGAGGCATATCAAAGGAGCTGCAGGATGGGGTTTGCGCGGTACGAAGAGAGTTGTTGGCGGTGGTATGCAGGGTGCTGGAAAAACTGTTCAATTCGTTAAAGCTGCTCCAGGAAAGGTAGCAGGAGCAATTGATTCTACTAAGGAAAAATATGATCATTTGTTTCATTATGATTGGTATTTTTTAGTAGCCATGATTTTTCACTTCTCTGTTGATGGCTTATCAAGTTTTCAGGCAGGTGCAGCTTATAGGTTTACTTTCTACTTTTTTATGGCCATTATAGGCTGGATTATGGTTTTTGAGCCGCACAGATCAGTGCATAGTTTTTTTAGATCTACGATATTGGCGGCCACAGCTTTCTTTCTGCCCTATATCCTCAATATAAGCTATTTGGCTAATTCACTAGGACCGAGAAATATTGATATTATTCTAGCGATCATGCCGGTTTACCTTATATTTTTCTTTTTTATAGAACCTGATTTGCTTTCTGATAGGATGACCTTGATTCGAGAGATTTATATCTGGATCTTTATCATTGTGGCTGTTAGCTGGATGTATCAAGTTGGCAGTTCTCAGGTTGCTTTTGGGATTCCAGAATTTCTACCTGGAATAGGAGGACCCGCTTATGCAGATATATTTGGTGTATGGGGAGACATTTTTAAGACTGTCTACGACACCGGGGGTGATATGCTTGGATGGGCTTGGAAATGGGTGTGGACGCCTGTCAAGAGCTTTAAAGCGATGTTTAACCAGACGCTCAATCCCCAATACTATGCTGGCACTACAGATACCAAGGCAAAGGAGAAGCTTGGTGTAAGGCTGGAAAAGTTGCAGGCAACAGATAGAACATTCTTTGAGGGAGAACCTATTGGGATTTATGCATCATTGGTTGCGAATACGCTTGACAAGCCTATTGAGGCTACTATCTCTTGTAAAGCTAAATCTGGCGAGGAAGAAGAAGAGGGAGATTATGATATTGTTGTTGATCCGAATGATATCTATCCCCAAGTGGAATATGTGTTTGAGGACTATAGTCAAGAGGAGATTGACTGCACTTTTCCAATGGGAGCCTTTAACAAAGGGAATCACAAGGTTAGTATGTTTGTAGACTTTGATTTTGAGACACAGGCATATCTTAAAACCTATTTTGTTGATAGAGAACGTTCAAGGGCATTGGCACGGGATGGAAAGAATATTTTAGATGTTTTTAGAATTACTGAGAAAAATCCAAAGGCCATTTTTTCAGATGGCCCACTAAGCGTTGGTATTAGTATTGGAAGGGAACCTCCTATGCAACTTGATCTCGCCAATACAGACAGGAATAGGCTTACGCTTGGTATCACCTTACGAAACAGATGGGAAGGTGTAATTCAGCAGTTGGATAAGCTGGCAATTATGATGCCTAATGCTCTGACAATAAGCTCAAGAAGGTGTGGAAGTATTGAATTCCAAGAAGGAAGTTGTGCAGATATGAAGTTATCCTGTGATTCAAATGCTTATCGAGTATATGTATTAGGTTCTGAAGAATCATACGATTGGTTTGCAAATATCAAGGATTATAAAACTCTTAGGTGTCCTGTTGATATTAATGCAGGAGGATTATTAGTTGGAGCTACTCCTTTAATCACTGAGTTTTTTAGGATTAATGCTGAGTATCACTATACTCTCCAAAAAACAACAAATGTAGTAGTAAGAGCTGGGGCCAATGAAGCATCGTAATGTTTTAGTATTATTGATTCTCATAGGGATTCTTCTAGGGTGTGATAGCCCTCTCTCTGGGGGTTATGTAGGTAATGTTGATTTGTATAAGGGAACAAATGGGGTTGTGTTGGGGCTTATAGAAGAATTTCCTCCTAAAGTTGTATTTGAGGGGGCTGACTTAGTCATGGCCTTGGAACTTGAGAATAAAGGGGCATTTGATGTGGATAATGGAGTTCTAGCCTTAAGCCTGGAACAAGATTACATGAGACTAAATGCTTGGAATCATGATAATAAAAAGAAATCCTCTGCTAATAAGAATATTGCAAGTTTTACAATAAGGGGAAAGAGCTTTGGAAGTCCTGTTGGAGAGACTAAGGTGATTACTGCGAATCTTGATTCCTTGATACTTGAGAGACAGACAGAAACTCATACATCAAATATGGTTGTTACTGCTTGTTATCCCTATACTACCCACTTTGAAGAAAATATCTGCATTGATACTAATATTTTTTCACCTAGCCCTGTTGAGAAGAACTGTAAGATTAGTGATTCCTCATTTAGTGGCCAGGGAGCTCCTGTTGCAGTGGTTAAGCGCAAGTCAAAAATGATTCCAAGACCTGATGGTAAAAGTGTAGATCCGAGTTTTACCCTTACCTTAAAGAATGTGGGAAAAGGAGAGATTATTCATGAACAGGCTTATTCACAAGCTTGTTCCTCAGGTCCATTAACTAAAAAGGATTTTAATCGAATTATTGTGGAAGCAGAGTTAGCTGGAAGAACGTTGCGATGCAGACCTGAAGAATTTCAATTAACCTCTCAGAGGGATTCTATTACCTGTGACTTTCCTGCAGGAATTAGCACTACTCTTGGAAGTTATATCACCCCTCTTGTCGTGACTTTACGTTACGGTTATACTGAAAGCATATCCAAACAGATTGAGATAAGAAGATTAGGGCCATAAGATTTATATATGTTGATTAGAGGATAGTATACAATGAAAAAAAAATTGGTTTTTTTGCTCATTTTGGTAATTATTTTAAGTTCTTGTAGTGGTTTTGGTGGAAAAGGTGGTAGAAGAAGTGGCACTGCGAATGAAAATTTTCGAACTGGAACTGACGGTTTGGTGATGCGTTTTTTGGATAATGCACCCCCACCAAAGCAGTATGATGAAGAGCCATTGAATGCTTTGATTGAATTGCACAATGATGGAGCTACAAATATCCAAGATGGTGGAGGAACCTTATATTTATCAGGTTTTGATCCCTCTCTTATCACTGGAGTTGAGACAACTGGTACAAGGATAGGAGACTTAGAAGGAAGAGATTTTGATTTTCCCGATGGAGGATTTGATGTTATTAATTTTCAAGCTAATGTAAGAGATCTTAGGCAGAGGAATATAGAGAGATACGAACCTACTTTGTTGGTTACAGCATGTTATGATTATGAGACTATTGCAAACCCAGAGGTTTGTATTGATGGGGACCCTTATAGTATAAATTTTCAGCAAAAGGTTTGTTCTTCATCCGAGGTAAATAATTTTGGAGGAGATCAAGGCGCTCCTGTTGCTGTTACAAAGGTTTCAGTGGAGGCAGCACCTAGAAAATCACGATTTGACATTACTGTAGAAAATGTGGGAGAGGGACTTGCATTTCAGCCAGGAGGTACTTTTTTGGATAAATGTAGTCCTTATCATGATGATGGATTAGATCATAATGATATTAATCTAGTGCTTGTAGAAGAGGTAAAACTTGGTAATGTGGATATTAAAACTAGTTGTAAGCCTTTAGAGCAAGGAAATTTGCTTAGGATTAAGTCTGATCAGTCTGGTGCAAGTGGGGCTGCTATTAGAGGATCAGGCATTATGCGGTGTGAATTATCAGGCATAACTCAACCTGCTTTTACAAGTCCATTGCGGATAAAGTTGGCTTATGGTTATAGGGATTCTATCCAAAAGGACATACAGATCATACAGATACCTTAATTCTGGAAAGATATTATAGAAATCTTTATATATGAGAGTTACAGAATATGGAATATACTACTATGGAGGCTTAAAAAAATGAGGAGATCTTGGATTATACTAGCGGTTACATTATTATTTCTTGTAGGATGTGGAAGTGGAACATCATCAACAAGTACTGGACCAGAGAAAACCCCCTTTCATGGAGGAGAGACTGGTTTATCAATGAGATTTTTGGAAGGAAGTCCTCCTGATGAGGTATTTGACAATCAAAAGTTTCCTTTTGGCATAGTAGTTCAGTTAGAGAATCTAGGTGAGGATGAAATTGAGGCTGGAGATGGAGAAATCGTCATCATTGGTATTAATCCTATTGATTTTGGAGTTACTCAAGCTGATTTGGAAGAACCTATTCCTGTTATGAGGGCAACAAAGAAGAATTTTGATGGTACTATTGTTGATGGGGATAAGAATAATGTGGAGTTTGGTGGACTAAATTATCAAATCGATTTACCAGGTAATATTTTACAGCCAAGGATAAGGGCTGATGCGTGTTATAACTATAAAACAAGAACTGCTACTCTTATCTGTTTGAAACCAGATTTGTTAGCACAGACAGAGATAAAAGAGGTTTGTGAGATAGCAGAGGAGAAGGATCCACAGAACAGTGGAGGACCTATCCAGATCACTGAGTTACGACAGACAGCTATTAGCTCTGATAAGATACAGGTAGCGTTTGTTGTAGAGCATGTAGGACCACCAAATGATAGGTTCTATAAGCTAGGAACTGACTGTGATGATAGAGTAACTAACATTGACAAGGAAAAGGTTAAGGTTACTGTTACCTCAGATGTGAATGGTGCTATACCTTCATGTACTGGATTACAGGATGCAAATGCTAACCAGAACAGTGGATTTGTCACTTTGTTTGACAGAGTGCCTCGAACAGTTATCTGTGAGATAGTGATGCAGTCTGTAACAAACACCTTTGAAGAAGTCTTTGAGGTAGATCTAGAGTATCGGTACCAGCAGTTTATTGAGAAATCAATACTCATTAAGGATGTTGGCGGACCTGATGTATAAAAAGACTTTTTGATTTTATTATTTTTTTCTTCTTAAATTTTATGTTGTGAGTGTGAATTGGGATAGTAATGCTTCTAACTGAATAAATTCATCACTTCCTTCAACCATTCTAAACTCTATTTCTCCGCATTTATCAACTAGTTCAATCTTTCTTTTGTCAGGAATCTCGAGATTCCAGATTTCACTTTGGATTTGTCGGATGATATCCAGGCCAGATAAGCCATAGGCAAGTTTTGTCTTGAGAAGGGTGTCTCTTGCCACTGTAAATTGATTCTTAACAGCTAACTGTAGAATTTCCTTAATTTCATCAGGCCTAGCTATGGATGCCATTGAGAAGATACTCTCCTCTTTAATGTCTTTGCCAAGTGCGGCGCAGCTTTGGAGAATATTCTCTGCTTTTCTGCAATCTCCACTGGATACTGTGTATAATGCTTCGATTGCTTTTGGATCAACTGTTAATTGTTCTTCTTTTGCGATTTTTTCAATTATATACTTGACATTAGTATTATCCAATTGTCTGAATCTGAAAACTGCGCAACGGCTTTGGATTGGATCAATGATTTTGCTTGAGTAGTTACAACTTAGGATAAATCTACAGGTTTGAGTATAGTTTTCCATTGTCCTCCTTAGGGCTTGTTGAGCTTCTTTGGTTAGAGCGTCAGATTCATCGAGATAGATGATCTTGTAGGGTACGTTGCCGATTGCCTTGGTTCTTGCAAAGTCTTTGACCTTGTTACGAACAATGTCGATTCCTCTCTCATCACTGGCATTTAATTCTAGTAGGTTTTCTCTCCAGTCCTCTCCAAATAGCTTTTTAGCTACAACTAGTGCTAAAGAGGTTTTTCCTGTGCCCGCTGGTCCTGCAAAGAGCAGATGAGGCATGTTTTGTTGATCTACAAAGGCCTTAATTTTATCTACGATCTGATCTTGGCCCTTAATATCAGAAAAATCTTTGGGACGATACTTTTCTGTCCACATTCTATGAGGGCTTTCAGGATTTTTAGTCTTTTCAGATGATTCCATAGATAGAGGGAATGAAGGGTTGTTTAAATAATTAACTAAGGGTTTATATTAGGAATGTGATATTAGGAATATAAAATCAAGAATATAAAAGAGTTAGATAATATCTTCTTCAGCAATAACCATAAAGTCTCCAATTGCGATAACAGCGCTAAAAGGGAGCAAAATTGCGTTGGCCTTGTCCTTTTCCAACTCTAATTTTTCAGTATAAGAGGTAGGATTTGCAAGAACTATGTGAATTAACTCACCTGATCGGGTTTCGAAGATAATATCACCAACTTCGCCGAAGCGCTTGCCTGTTTTACTCACAACTGTCTTTCCGATTAGTTGCTTTGAGAATTTTTTGTCTTCGTCAGCCATTTGTGGATCCCCTTTTGAGTATTGTAGAGTAGTTTATGTTTACTAAAACGATTTACTATTTAAAGTTTTTGCTTCTACAGAAGGTGCAGCCAAAAACGCTTCATTATGGTACTTTTTGAATAGACCTTCAAAAAGAGCAAGATTTTAATACTTCTTCATAATTATTTAATCTATGGATATAGATCAGAAGTATAAGCTCATTGCTAGGAATGCGCAGGAAATAGTTACCGAGGATGAGCTCAAAAAGCTCCTCAAAGAGAAGAAAAATCCAGTTGTTTATTTAGGTACTGCTATAACCGGAAAGCCTCATGTGGCTTATTTTGTCTGGGTGCTCAAAATGGCTGATTTTTTGAAGGCAGGATTTAAGGTCAAGGTTCTTCTTTCAGACATCACTGGGGCTTTGGACAATACTCCCTGGGATATCTTGGATAAGCGCTATGAGTATTACAAAATCATTATTCCATCTATGTTCGAGGCTGTTGGGGTCAACACTAAAAACTTGGAATTTGTTAAGTCATCTGATATCAATCTTGACAGTAAATACTTTTTTGACCTGCTAAGACTCAGCACTTTCGCTTCAGTCCATGATGCCCGAAAAGCAGGCTCAGAAGTGGTAAAAGAGTCTGCTAACCCAAAACTGTCTGGCCTTATCTATCCTCTTGTCCAGGCTCTTGATGAACAATATCTAGATGTTGACATCCAGTATGGAGGGATTGATCAGAGAAAAATCTTGATGTTTGCTAGAGAGTATCTTCCTAAAATAGGCTATAAGCCCCGTATTGAGTTTATGACACCGATTATTCCTGGTTTGATAGGTGAGAAGATGAGTGCCTCTTCAGAGGGGTCTAAGATTGATCTCTTAGATGATAGCTCTGTTGTGAAGAAAAAACTCAATAAGGCCTATTGCCCAGAGGGTGAAGTGGAAGGAAATGGGGTGTTGGCTTTTTGTAGATATGTGATCATGATTATGAAAGAGGATAATAAAAAAGAGCTCACTATTGATCGGCCTGAGAAGTTCGGTGGGAATGTTTCTTATAAGACTTATGTTGATCTAGAGAAAGATTTTGTTGCTAAGAAGTTGCATCCTATGGATCTAAAACAAGCAGTTGCAAAAGAGATTGATGTGCTGCTTGCTGAGACTAGAAAGGCTGTAAAGGGAAAAGAGAACCTTGTTAAAGAAGCGTTTGGAGAGTAATGTATTATTATTTTTCTTTAAGGATTGCTTGGGCATATTTTTTGAGATATTTTTTCTTTACTCTAGTTATATCCTTGACTGTTACTTTTTTGATATTTCTTACGTATGTGTTGATTGAGTTTAGGTCTCCGATGTACTCACAAAATCCCAGCTCATCTGCACGGCGTTCATTATCCTCTAAGGTTAAAAGGTAGTCTCCTTCAATATAATTTTTAACTTGTTGGAATTCGGTTTTGTTTATCTTGTCAACATGATTTATTTCTTGCAAAAGCAATTTCTTGGCTTGATTTAGAGATTTTTTATTTGTTGATAGGTAGAGAGCAAAGAAGCCATAGGTTGATTCATCTTCATTATGTGCTCCAATGTCATAGCAGAGGGCCTTTTCTTGGCGAATCTTCCTGAATAATCTACCAGAGAGTGGCCTACCCAGTATTGCTTGGATTACCTCAATAATGTAATTGTCCTCATGGTTTCGAGGAACAGTGTGATATCCTAATACAAGATAGGAGTGTTGCATTTCTCTTGTTCTTGTTAATTCCTTGTTTTTCGCCAGAGGTTTTTCAATGGTTTCTTTTAGAGGCAGTAGTTTTTTACCTTGTGAGAGTTTTGAACAGCATTTTATGAGAAGCTTCTCGTGTTGTTTTGAGATCGCACCTGATGCTGTGAGGATGATGTTGGATGGGATGTAATATTTCTTAAAGTGATTGATGAGATCTGATCTAGTAATGGACTGTACATTTTTTTTATAGCCAATGATTGGGTGCTTGGCATTGTTGCTATTAAAGAGGGTTTTTTGGAATAGTTCCCATTGATAAGAACGTGGCTCATCTTGACGCATCTTTACTTCGCTCAGAATAATTGAACGCTCTTTCTCGATAACCTTAGGATCAAATAAGGGATTGGATAACATGTCAAGAAGGACATCAATTGCTTTTGGAAAGTGTTTTTGGATTACTTTCATGTAGTATGCAGTACGGGAATTGGTTGTGAAGGCTCCTAGAGAGCCTCCTGATCCTTCAATAGTATCAGCTATTTGCTGTCCTGATCTTTTTTTAGTGCCCTCAAACAAAAGATGTTCAACAAAATGAGAGATTCCACGAAATTTATTGGATTCATGGTTTGAACCAACTTTTACAGTTGCTTGTATTGCAATAGATTGCGTTGAAGTTGGATATAGAATTACCGTTAGTCCATTAGAGAGTATTATTTTTTTCATAACTGATAGGTTTAAATACCTGTTTAAATAATTTTTGTTCTATGCTATTTGAATTGCAGCATAAGTTAAGAGATAAGAAGGTTAATCTATTGCTTTTGATTAATACTTCTCTGTCAAAAAGAGATCCTAACTCCTTTTATTTGAGCGGGGTTGATGCAGAACATGGGCTTTTAGCTGTTCCTGCTTATGGAAAACCTTTTCTGGCGGTTCCTGGCTTTGAATATGAGCGGATGAGATTAGTTTCTAGAGTTGGGGTTGTCAAATTAAAAAAAAGATCCTGGAAAAAACAGTTTGGTAAGAAGCTAGGCAAGTCAAAAGTGATTGGAATCAATAAAGATATGCTTTCTTTGAGGGAATTTTCCCGAATAAAAAAAGAGTTTGATAAAAGTAGGTTTAAGGACTTTGCAAAGGATTTAAAAATGATTCGGAGCGTTAAAACAAAGGAAGAATTGCAAAAAATAAAGAAGGCTTGCAGGATAACTGATGTTATTCTGCAAAGATGCATTCGAAAATTGAAAGGGTTTAGATCTGAAAAGGATGTTGCATTATATTTGGAAACAGAGACTCGAAAACATGGTTGTGGATTGGCATTTCCACCTATTGTGGCTTCAGGTATGCATGCTGGTTTCCCCCATCATGATCCGACGAGTGGTAAGCTACTGAATGGATTTTGTATAATTGATTTTGGGGTTAAGTATCAGGGCTATTGTTCGGATATAACAAGGACTGTTTTTCTTGGTAGGTGTTCCAATAGGCAAATGGCTTTGTATGAAAAAGTATTAAGAGTTCAAACAAAGGCAATTACGCTCTGTAAAGCAGGTGTAAGAGCTTCAGATATTTTTAGTTTTGCTGAAAAAGAGCTTGGTAAGGAATTTACTCATGGTCTTGGACATGGAATTGGTGTTGAGATTCATGAAGGACCAAATCTTGGGCCTCTATCCAAGGAGGTTTTGAAAGATGGCATGGTGTTTACTGTTGAGCCTGGAGTATACAGCAAGAAGTATGGTATCAGAATAGAGGATGATGTTTACTTGGTTAATGGAAAGTGTAAGGTATTGACAAAAACGTCAAAGAAACTTATTATAGTTTAAAGGTGAATTTTCCATTCTCCTGAATAACCTTACCATCAAAAAGTATCTTTCCGCCTTTTCTCAAGTCTTTAATCATGTCCCAGTGCAGGGCTGAGTTGTTTTTGCCTCCTCCTTCCTTATAGGCCATGCCCAAAGCAAGGTGGATAGTTCCTCCTATTTTCTCATCAAAAAGAATTTGTTTAACAAATTTTGTGATATTATAATTCGTTCCAACACCAAACTCCCCTATATACCTAGCGCCAGCGTCTGTATCTAGCATTTTTTGGAGAAAGTTTTCGTTTTTTGTGGCAGTGGCTTTGATGACTTTTCCTTTTTCAAACCATAGTTTTATCCCATCAATCTCTCTACCACCCATGATAGTGGGATAGGTATAGGATATGTGGCCTTCTGTTGTGTCTTCTACAGGAGCCATAAACACTTCTCCATCAGGCATGTTGCGTGTTCCGCAGCACTTTATTGAGGTTCTCCCTTTAATACTAAATTTGAGATCAGTATCTTTAGCCAGGATCTGCACTGTTTCTGCGTCATCCATTAATTTCTTTAATTTGGTTTGCTTTTCTTCCATTGCTTTCCAATCTACATTACAGCAGCCATAGACAAAATCTTCAAATTCTTCTAAAGACATATCTGCATCTTGGGCCATTGCATTTGTGGGAAATTGGAAAATAACCCAGTTATTTTTCTTTAAAAACGCATCAGTGATTGGTCTTGTAACTTTTCTTCGTAAGGATAGCTTAGCAGGATCAATACTTGTTAGCTCTCGTGTGTTAACAGGAGCTCCTATACCAATAGAGCCATCAACTTTTTTGGCCTCATACAATGCTAATTCTGGAAAATGCTTAAGCTGCTCATCGCTTGCATATTTAAAATAAGTATAGTGCTGACCAGGAAGTCCCACATTCATTTTAGGATAAGCGCCTTTTTTTAGAATGTTCTTCATAACTTCGAGGGCTAGTGGAGCTGCATTTACAGCAGCGTTTACTTCAATGAGGCTTCCCTTTTTAATAACAATAGAATAATTGGTCAGAATTTCTGCCAACTTAACTATTCTCGGATCAACCATGATTGCTCAACTTGGAAGTAGTATTTAAATCTTGCGTAATAAAATCAGGCAGCTCGAGCTTAGCCAAACATCTTCAGATAATCTTGGCCTAGAAGGTTTTCCTCTTCCTTTACTTTTTTGACAGCTTTTGTGAAATCATCCTTTTTGACTTTAGTTCTGTTCTCACGGATTGCAAAGTAACCTGCTTCAGTACATGCTGCATGAATTTCTGCTCCTGAAAATTCTTTCATTTCGCTGACAATCTTTTTTAGATTGCATTTGGAATCTAATTTCATTTTCTTTGTATGGATTCTTAGTATTTCCTGTCTTCCCTCATCGCCAGGAATATCCACTTTGATGTGTCTGTCTAATCTACCAGGACGAAGGATAGCAGGATCTAGGATGTCTCTTCTGTTAGTACAGCCTATGATTTTAACATTATCTAGGCTTTTGAATCCATCTATTTCTGCCAACAATTGCATGAATGTTCTCTGGACTTCTCTCTCTCCAGAGGTTCCCACGTCTATTCTGGTTGCGGCTAAAGCATCAAGCTCATCTATAAAGACTACTGAAGGTGCTTTTTCTCTTGCTAGGTCAAAGACTTCTTTCACTAATTTTGCTCCTTCACCTATGAATTTTTGAACTAACTCAGAGCCTACAATCTCAATAAACGTTGATTTAGTAGATGATGCTACTGCTTTAGCTAGCAGTGTTTTTCCAGTTCCTGGAGGTCCATGCAGGAGGATTCCTTTTGGAGGATCAATACCCACTTTCTTGAAGAGTTTTGGCTTTTTTAATGGAAGCTCTATGACTTCTTTAATCTCTTCGACTTGTCTCTTTAGGCCTCCTACCATGTCCCACTTGACATTGGGCTTATCAATAATTACGAATTTCTCTACATCAAAGGTTTTGTGGGTTGGGATTTTCTTGATAACATTAAGATTCTTTTGCTCTGCTAGAACAGTATCTCCTGGGAGTATTTTTTCACAGTCTTCTGAGATATTAACGAAAAATGAGCTTCCGTTAGGAATCTTAACAATCGCATTTTTGCCAATAATGTCTTTTAGTTCGCAGACCATTAATGGTGCTTGTTTTAGTTTAGTAATTTCTTCTCTAAGATTTTCTACTGTTTCTTTCAGAACTCGATTTTCCTCTTCCAGTTGGCTTAGATCTGTTGCATAACTGTATACAACATCATCAATTTTGCTATTTGCCATTTTTTTGTACTTGTGTGTAATGAATATTTAAAGGTTTGCATCCCTGTGGTCTGGTGTAATCAAAGGAATTGCATCCTCGGCAGTTACTCACTTCTTCACAGCTTTCGCTTAGACGGTGTTCACTTCGCTCATTGGATGCATAAGCTAGAAAGAGGTGGTATTATTTAAGTTTTACACAAAATGGGCTTAATTTGGAATATTTGGAGTGATATTTGATGGTTTTTTCTCATGCTTTTTAGCTAGATAATACTTACAATGTAAGTAATTATTCGTTACTTTTATTAATGAATACTTACAATGTAAGGAAAATAGTAGAAATTTAGCAGATATGAAGGAAAAAGAGGCTAAATTAGAGAGATTTAGAGAGATTACTCTAGAAAAAAGGCTCTTCAACAAAAAGTATTTTTGGTTATATCTTGTTCTTGGTTTTGTGATTCTGATTGCAGGAGTTCTGCTTTTTTTTAATAGCCAGATAACTGGCTTTGTTGTGTTTGATACGTTTACATATACAAAAGACTACAATCTCACATTTCAGAATTCTAGTGTGTATTATCTGGATCTTGGGGAAGGGTTGAGCAGTTTACGTTTTTCAGGAAGATTATTAGGAGAGGGATCAGCAAAGGTTTATCTAGAGGCTGATAGAACAAGGAGATTGGTTTTGGATAGTAGAGAGGAAGTTGATGATGGAATTGCTATTGCTCAGCCAGGGGATGTAGAGGTTTATGCAAATGAGAGTGATAAGGATGCAAGGAAGATAGATTTGGCTCTGGACTATCGAAAAGGAACTATTTACGATGATAATGATGATGGAATTGAGACAGAGAAGGGCATAATAGATATCACTGTTGAAAAAACGATGTTTAATTGGCTTGTTGATGAGTCAAGGCTGTGCACTGTTTGGGAGGTGTATGCTGAGCAGGATGGGAGCTCAACGGTTTTTTGTAGGGGAGATGAACAATGTTGTAATCTTCAGAATTTATCAGCCAGTGCAGGGCAGTGGAATGAACTATTGTATCTTTACAAAGGTCTCTATGATGCTTCAGATAACAATACTGTTAGTGCACAGATTAAGTATGTTGATTATAACCTGAGTTTAGAAAATGCATTTATTGAATTGCATGAGTCTTCTACAGCAAGTGTTGAGGCTGATTTTATTGAGAAGGTAAGAATATTTGACAAGGAATGTATTGAGAGTTGTGTTTTCTCCCGGGAGAATAGTTCAGATTTGGCATTGATTGTAGAGCTAGACAATGCTCGGTTGGAATTGGATTTCTTAACCTATAAGGTAGAGAAGGCTCGCAATGTGACTGAGATCCCCCCTCTAGCAAGTAAGAAAATACCAGATCTCCTTGTTTATAAAAATGAGAATATAAGTCTCAATCTAAGTAATTATTTTGAAGACCCTGATAGTGCTATGCTCAATTACTCTGGGTTAGAGGTTATTGGATTGGAGATGGTCTTTAATCAAGACATTGTTACTTTTATCCCTGAGATAAATCTTACTGGGGTGTTCTTTACTTTTATCACAGCCAATGATTCCAAACATATTGCTGTGGGTGATATTTTTAATATTACGGTCAAAGAAAGAATTGAGATTAATCTTAGTGAAGAGACTGTTCAGCAGCCATTAGTTCTGTTGGGACAACCTGTGAGATGGACTAAAAAGATTCTGTTGAGCAATAAAACAGACAATATTACCCTCAATATTACTCCTGAGGCTTCTAATATTATTGTCAGGAAGATAGTAGATAGCATTGTAGAAGAGGTGGATGAAGATAATATTCTCATTGATTACAAAGGAGAGAAGCAGAGTTTAGCTGAGTATGAAATTGTTAAGGAAGTGGAGGCCATTGAGGAGACTATTGATGCTTTGAATAAGGAGAAACGAGAAAATATTGTTGATAGTGACAGAGTAAGAGGGATAAACCAGGAGCTTGTGCAGTTAGATACCCGGAGAGATACTCTTACAGGTGCGGTTATCTTTGAAAGTGAGGGAAAAGGAATTGTCACCAGATTTTTTGAATGGATCTTTATTAATTTTGATGCTGATATTACTGGAGCAGCTACTTTAGAGGATGAAAATAGTGGGATAGGGGGAGATGTAGGAGATAATGGAGATGAAGGTGATGCAACAAACATCATTATTGAGGAGGAAGTTGAGGAAGTTGAGATTGAGTATACTACACCTGGGCCTGTTGCTGAAGAAAAAGAGTTTTCTGCTAAACGAAAAGAGATTATCATTTCTTCTGATATTCATTATGAAAATATTCTTGCTTTTACTAAGATTCCAGATTCTCCTGCAGATGCCATAAATCTCTTTCACATTAACAATAACAGTAGAGAGCCAACCCCCATTTATGATATGCAAGATACTAATGGGGATGGGAAGATAGATGAGGTATACTGGATTGTCCCTCATTTATCTAATCAAACGTATGAGATTGTTATAAGAGTTAAGGATGCAGAACACTTGGATGAGAACAAGGATGTTGTTGAGAATGTATTTGAGTTAGTGGTTATGAAAGATGGAAACCTCACAGAGCCTATACCTGTAGATCATTTTCTTCGAATAACTTTTGAGAGATTTCTAACTAATGTGAGTGATATTACGATTGTTGGTGAGTCTAATGGATCAGAGGATGCGTATATTGAGGTTTACTATTATAACTCCTCAGAGCTTATCACTACTATTGATGGGATCAATGAATATGGAACCTATAGAACTGATCTGCTTGATTTAGTTGGTAGTGGGGAGACATTTGATTTAAAGATAAAAGGCGCTGCTATCCGATTTGACCAGGCAGTTGATCCAGATGTAACTGCTTGTTCGGCTTTAACTACTGACTCTACAACGTATACTCTTACTGCAGATTTAACTGCTTCAGGCACGTGTATTTCTATCCAAGGTATTGACATCACGTTTGATTGTAATCATAAACAGATTGCATTCCCTGCAGATACTGATGGTGTTGAAGCGATTGTTGTGAATAACAGTGAGGAGATTACGATTAAGAATTGTAATATTGTTGGAAGTTCTTTGGGAGATCGTAATTATGGGTTATTGTTAAGGAATGTCACAAACGCTACGCTCACTCATATTAACATTACTGCTGATTCTGGGGATCCAAATACGTACTTTGTTTTCTATAATCATTCCTACAATGTGTCCTTGACAAGAGGAAATATCACTAGTGATAATAGTGATGCAGATAGTCCATTTTTGGTGGTGAACTCGAATTTCACACGCATAGAAAAGGTGAATATTACTTCTGCTGGCGGGAGTGAGTTGTTGTTGATCCATAATAGTACTTTTGTTATTATTAATGAGAGTATTTTTGGTGCTACAGCGAATGGTATTGATGCGGTTGTTATTTCAGGTAATAGTATGAATACTACCTTGCTCAACAACAGCTTGATTAATATAGGGGTAGGTTTTACCTTATCAAATATTAGTGGAGGATTGATTGAGAATACCACTATTGGCAATAATTCTTTTGATGCAGCGGTTGAATTATTTATCCAAGGCAATGCTGCGAATCGTACAAGTCTTGTGGATCAACCGATTGGAAACCACTCCATTCTTCCTACAACCTTGCTTATTCAGAATAGCACGTATGGTATCTTGGAATATTTGGGGCCTGTTAGTAGCATTGATGGATCAAGTAATCTTTATGAATTAATTAATATCTCTAACAATACTATTTCTGTGAATTCTGATAGTGGATTGAATGCCTCTGCGAATATTACATTTTTTGATATTAATTTTAGATCCCTGGCAAGACCTTCTGTTGTTAGGAATAATGCAATATGTAATGCAACACTCAATCCAACATGCTTTAACTTCACGTCTTTGGAAGCAAGTACTGTTATTTTCAATGTGAGTACTTTTAGTAATTATTCGATTGGGGATAGGGGTATAGCCTGTGGTGATGGTTATGACTGTCCTAATTTTAACGATATGATGGATCCTATAGATACTTGTGTAGATACAACCAATAACCAATCTCCTAATCGTTGTATTGCCAATCTGACACAGTGTAATAACTTTCTGGGAAAGGCTTGTAGTATGTATACAACCGCTTCAGGAGTCGTCAATACTGGTATTTGTACTACCAATGCTGGATGTAGAAATGATTCTATTACCTCATCCCAATATGGAACAGGGATCACAGGAGGGACTGCTCCTGACTTTCACGATGGAAATGCCAAGTCTGGATGTGAAGCTGAAGATGTGGGGAAAATTTGTAATACTAGTATAGGGACGTATATTATTGCAGGGGGGAGTGGTGTATGTGACCCTAGTCCTAGTTGCGTAGAAAGCATGGCTTTCTTCTTGAATTGCTCCAAAGTAGGGTGTGATGCATCTTATTTTAAGGTAAATTCTGTATCAATCTCGTGTGACAGTTCATATGCTGGTTGGGCATGTGATTCTGTTGTAGATGGTAGTGGTTTTAGCCAGGATGGTATATGTGACGGAATGGATACTTGCCGAACAAGTGGTCATATTTGTAATAGCTCGACTGGACTAGAGCACAATGGTTGCGGGGGTGCAAATTGTGTGGATGATGATCCTTGTATTACTACATTTACAGCTGGTAATTTTAATGAATCCTTAGGGGTTTGTGATGGAGCTGCATGTGTTGCTTTAGGGAGTAATAATAAGATTTATGATGCCCCAACCAATGATCTTACAGCTCCTTACTTTGCTAATGGTAGCATCAATTCTACTATTATCAATGAGAGTGTTTATTATGACAATCAGACGATTAACCTATCTCATCCTACATGGGGATTGAGGTTTAAGGTTTTTGCTCATTTTGAACAGGATAATGTCAACTTAACCAATCTATCGATTAATGCTTCTGCTACTAAAACAGTAGTGAATGGCACATTGATTTCAGGAGTAGAACAAAATTATACTATCCTCGTAGCGAATACAAGTGCATTAGGAGTCTATATTTGCCCTAATGCCACGATATTAGAGCATGTTAATATCAGTTGTCCGGATAAGGTAAGTTTTACCTATGAAGATGCGAGAGATGGGATGTTTGATCCTATATTCCCCGGTAATAATCTTGCAAAGGGAACCTATTATGTAGGGATGTGGAATGGGACTATCTATGAAATTTGGAATGTGACAGGGAATGCAGGTATAGGAGAGAATGATACTATTCCTCCGAATATTACTATTGATACTCCTATTAACGAAACCTATGGGAGATCCTCTTTTGAGATTAATGTTTCAACCAATGAAGAGACTAGTGCTTGCTTGTTTTCCTTGAATGAAACAGCGAATGTTACTATGGATAAGATCAATATTAGCCACTTTCGATATCTCTATCCAGAATTTGCTCCTGGTTCAAATAATTTGACTGTTTATTGTAACGACACTTTGGGTAATTTTAACAATACAGAGCCTCTTAGATTCTTCTTTATTAAGAATAGTTCAGCATGCACTAATGCTACCCAGTGCGATCTCTCTGGGCCTGATGTTCCATTTGGGGATACTATAGATTCTTGTCTTGATACTGATTCTGACAATGTACCTGATAGGTGTTACAGTGCTAATCCATATTGTAATGTTACTCTTGGGCAGAGTTGTGAATTTTATGATACTTATGAATCAGGAGATCTTGCACAGGGAATATGCACTCCTCAAGGATGTATCAATACAACTATTGCTTCTGGAGAAGTAGGAAATCTAATCACAGGAGGTGCTATTTTTGACTTTCATGGAGGGGATGAGGTGGGGTATTGTAGTGAGGATACAGAAGGACAGATATGTAACAGCTCTGTGCAAGGATTTGATCCGCAGCCAGAGGGTATATGTGAGGCTAGTAATTGTGTCGTTGATACTCTCATTTCAATGAATTGCGATGGACCATGTACTGCTGCACAAATAAGTTCAGAAACTTTGGTTAGTACCTGTGGTGAGAGTGAGGATGGATGGGCTTGTAATACTCAAGTAAATGGATCTGGATTTTATCAGAATGGAACTTGTGATGGAAGTAATTGTCAGTTTACAGGATACCTGTGTAATACAACAATTAGTGGAGATATAATACTTAATGGCTGTGGTGGAGCTGGTGAATGTGCTAAACAGGATCCTTGTGACAGTAATCTGACAGATGGCAACTTTAACAATAGCTATGCTAATTGCAATAGTCGAGGGCAGTGTATTTTGAATGGACAAGGAGATATCTATGATGCTCCTGCAGATGATCTCACTGCACCTTATTTTGCTAATGGTAGTGTTAATTATAGCATTATTAATGAGACTATTTATTTTAGCAATCAGACATTGAATCTATCGCATCCTTCGTTGGGATTGCGTGCTGCTTTTTATGTTCATTTTGATAGGGGTGATGTGAATCTGACTAATGTGACTATTAATGCGTCTGACACAAGGACGTTTATTAATGCTACCTTGTTTAGTGGGGCTGATAGTAACTTTACACTTTATGTGCCGAATAGTAGTGCTCTCGGTGTTTATGTCTGTCCGAATGCTACCGAATTAGAGCATGTTAATACCAGTTGTCCAAACTTAGTTGGATTCAGCAATGAAGAAGCTCGGGATGGGATGTATGCAACGGCTGGGATAGACCGAATAACAAGAGGAACTGTCTATGCAGAAATGGGAAATATGAGCTACTATAAAATCTGGAATATTACTGGAGCAGTGGGCATTGGGGAGAATGATACTATTCCTCCGAATATTACTATTGTTCTACCAAAGAATACCACTTACGCTCGGCATAATCTTTCCCTTAACGTTTCGCTGAATGAAAATACATCTGCTTGTCTTTACTCATTAAATGGGACCGCTAATGTTTCTATGGATCGGATTGCTGATACTAATTTTAATGCTTCATTGACTTTCTTGGCACCAGGAAGGAATAACGTGACTGTATCTTGTAATGATACCCTTGGAAATTTCAATAACTCAGCTGTTCATTTATTCTATGTAAAATATGGAGATACTTGCACTACAAGTGGGGGCTGTCTGATCGATGGAGGGGCTGGAGATCCTTATATGGAAAATACTGATATGTGTGTAGATACAACAGGAAATAATGCTCCTGATTCTTGTTTTATTAATTCTACAGGCTGTCCTGGAAGGATTGGAAGATCATGTAATTACACAGATGGTAGTATTGCTTCGGCAGGCATATGTACATCGAAGGGTGGTTGTGTTAATTATTCCATTATGTCTGGAGAGTTTGGTACTTTACTTCCTGGAGGGACTGCTGCTGATTTCCATGGGGGGAATGAAGTTTTTGGGTGTGGAGATGATGAGACTGGATTTATCTGTAATGACACCAACGCACAGTTTGATCCTGTAGGGGGTGGTATCTGTGTAACTTCCATTTGTATGGTTGCTTCAGATGTTAGTCTCAATTGTGGGAGTGCATGCACTACAGGAGATATTAGTTCAATCAGTATGGTGATGGGTTGTACGACTGGTGGTTATTCTTGTGATTCAAATGTTGATGCGAATGGTTTTGGTCAGGATGGTATTTGTAATGGAACAGGATGTCAGACTAATGGGTATATTTGCAATGCTACTATGACTGGAGATCTGTATAGTGATTGTGATAGTTGTATGCAACGCGATCCTTGTGATACCACTTTTACTGATGGAGATTTTAATGCTGATGGAGGTAAATGTAAGAAAGGAATTTGTTCAACAGCTAATGTGGCTCCTGTAATCTATGACGTTTCTTTGAGTACTAGTACCGATTTTAACGATACTAATGATGATTTGAATTGTTATGTTAATGCTTCAGATCCTGATGGAGACCAGATTGATGCTTATCTACGGTGGTTTGTCCAGGGGGTGGAGAATAGCTATACAGAGATCACGACAACCTCTGTTGTAGCATCCTACCCTACAAATACTGATGAGAATGTAAGTGTCTTAGTGGATACTTTGTCCTATACCAATACCTCTGCTGGACAGAATTGGACTTGTATGGTGATAGTGGGAGATGAAGATAACAATGCGACTAGTTTTGTTAATGCTAGTCTTCAGATAAGTGGTTCGCTTGCTGCAGGATCCTGTGGTGATGGAATCCTGGACTCTGGCGAAGAGTGTGATGATGGCAATAGTGTTTCAAGTGATGGGTGTTCAAGTTCTTGTACTAATGAAGGTTCGTCACCTGCAGCTGCAGCAGCGGCAGACGCAGCGGTTGCAGTCGCTGTAGCTGTAGCTGAAGTTGCGGAAGTGCAGGTGTTTGAAGCTGAGCAGGTTGCAGTTATGGCTGAGTTTGCAGAAGTATTGGGGATAGAAGTAGCAGAATTAGCTCTTGTGCAGGCGGAAGCGGTTACCGAACAACAGGTTGAGTTTGAGGAAGCAGCGCTCACTGATGATCAGATTGCTGCGATAATTCAACAAGCATTGGACATTGAGGCACAGCTTGCCCTGGATTTAGAGATTCCTGAAGAGGTGGCTGAAGAGATAGCAGAGGCGGTTGTGGAAGCCGAAGAGGTTGTTGCCTTGGTGGCTGAAGTTGCAGAGATAGCAGAGGGAGAGGTTACTGCTGAAGGGGTTTTAGCAGGGGAACAAGCTGCAGCAGCGGCTGCTGCAGCCAGCTCAGTAGCGGCTCCAGGTAGAGCCCAGGAATCGAGAACTAAAGTGGGAGAAGCTATAAAAGTAGTTGCCCAACTTGCTAAAGAAAAGAAAGCCGTGGTTGTTAAGCAAGATATTCCCACTCCAAAAGAGGAGACTATCACCAAAGAACCCATTAAGGAGAATGACGGGCAAACATATTATGCTCAGGTGGTTCAGGAG